>Ga0209839_10000386_pt1 | contig 22826 bp, 21 predicted proteins | sample OrgsoiDNA2013050_FD_185800 | JGI IMG/M metagenome (GOLD analysis project Ga0209839, IMG submission 185800) | Permafrost soil microbial communities from the Arctic, to analyse light accelerated degradation of dissolved organic matter (DOM) -... | ecosystem: Environmental > Terrestrial > Soil >... | reverse complement strand
GATCGGGCCGCCGATGCCGTCGAGAACGACGGTCGGGCGCCCGCCGCCCGTGGCCGCAAGCACGGTTTCAGCCCAATCTGGCAGCCCGTAGTCGACGGTTGTGAGTGCTCCAGCGGCAGCGACCACTTCTAGCTTGAATCTTCCCCTGGCGGCACCGATGACCTGCGCGCCCTGGGCTGCGAGCAACTGGACGAGAAGGTTCCCCATGCCGCCGGCCGCTCCCAGGACCAGGACCCACTCGCCTGGCTGGATGTCACAGCCCTCAAGGACTCGCAAGGCGGTGGTCCCGTCGTGGAGGACTGCGGTGGCGTCGAGCAGGTCGACATCGTCTGGCACGACAACAGCGTGTTCGAGGTCGGCCACGGCGAGCTGGGCGTAGCCGCCGGTCCCGCCCGGGCCGCCGGTGTGGGCGGCCACCTGCTGGCCGAGCCAATTCGGGTTCACCGTCTCGCCAACCGCTACGACCTCCCCGCCTACCCCGTTACCCGGAACGTACGGGGGGCGGATGGGGAAGTAGCCGCGGCCGACGCCCGACCGGATCATCGTGTCGACGAACAAGACGTCGCAGGCCGAGGCAGCGATCAGCACTTGTTCCGGTCCCGGCGCGGGGTTGGGCAGGTCAGCAAGCTGAAGCACGTCCGGCGGGCCGAAATCGCGCACTTCGATGGCACGCACGGCGTCAGGCGCCTTCTGCGCCATCGGCCGGCCCGATGTCGCGGGCCTCGAAGCCGGGGTGATCCGGATCGACGTTGAAGCTTACGACCCGGCGGGGACGGATCCGGATGATCTCGGGCGCCAGATGGCCGTCCAGGTCATGGGTACCGACAGCGGTCTCGGCGTCGCCGCGAATCTCGAGGAAGTGCGCCCCCTCCATGGTCGGGGCGGTTACCTCGTCCACCACGAAGGCCACGCGAGGGTTGGATCGGACGTTGCGGTACTTGGCGCTGCTGGCCATGTTCCACCCGGTGATATCGATCGTTCCCAGGGCAGCGTTATAGCTGAACCCGAGCGGCTTGACCTGGGGAAGGCCGTCAGGGCCGACGGTGGCCAGGTGGCCGCGTGCGTGGCGGGCCAGGAAACGCTGCTCGGCGTCGGTTAGAGTCATAACCTGAAGGCTAAAACCTCAAGTAATATTGAGGTCAATCTAGTGGTTGCGTCTGCCCGGACCCAGAAGAGCTGTCAGTCGGCCAAGCGCCCTGCTCGCGCTGGTCGATCCGGGCGCCGTGCTCGTGGTCGGCCGGAGGTCGTCTTCACGTACACGGATCCGAGCCCACCAGATTGTCTGACCAGCCAGACAAAAAATCCCCATATCGGGCCGCCGCACAGGAAGAAGCCGAGAGCCTGGCGCATCTGGCCAGCGACGTTCAGGCCGAGACGATGGCCGAGATAGGCCGCCGCATCGACGAGTTGATGCCTGAGCACGTGCACATGCGGACCAAGGACCAGGTCACCGCGTTTTTCGGCGGGATGCCGCTCGACGAGCCAGGAGTGGTCCTCACCCACCAGTGCCGACCGGACATAGGAGCCGCCGGCGCCGGAGGCGTCTTGTGGGCCGGCGTCGCGCGCAAGCCCTGAGCATCGTCCACCCGGGTTAGCTCATACTGCGCGGCGCCCCGCCAGCCGGTTTGTCCCTCCCCTACGGTCTTTCCGGTCGTAAGGGCGGCAGTTGGCCGCGTCGAGCCTGCCGGCGGATCCCGGGCGGATCCGGAACGTGGACACTAGGCTCCCCCGGGAGCGCAGTGAAAATTGTGAAGGCCTATGCTTCTTGCTGTTATCAATTAGGGACAGCACGGTCAGCGGCGGGCCTATATCTGCGTGTGTTCAGAGCGTCGCCGTTCAATCTCAGGCATGTGATCCTCGGCCCAGGGTCGCAGGCCAGGCTCTGGACGGCCTGGGACAGCATCTTCTGCGAGACACCCGGCATCCTCCGGCGGAGCTCGGCGAACCGGACCTCCGCGGGATGAGCGTCCGCCAGGACCGCCACGGTCATGTACACCCATTTCGACCCGATCCGGTCAAGCAGCGCCCGAATTGCTGAGATCACCTCGCTGACCTAGAAACGGAGACCTGGAGGGCCGGGGTCAGGCGGTGCGGCCGTAGAAGAGTTTCTGGGTGAGCCCGGTCAGTTTCATGCCCGGGTGCTCGCCGTAGGTCAGCACCGAGTTGATCCGCGGGCGCGGCCCGCTGACCGGGGTGACCCGGTGCAGGGCGTGCTGGCCGCGGAAGACCGCGAGCGTGCCGGGGCTGGCGGGCAGCCAGCGGACGCCGCTGGTACCGCCGTGCAGGATCTGCTGGACGCCCGGGTGGTTCTCGTCGTGCTCGCCGCGCAGCCGGGGGCAGTAGTCGAAGTGGCCGCCTGCCTGGGGTTGCTGGTACATCACGGTGACGGGAGAACTCGCTGTTGTCGAAATGCCAGCCGAGCTCATCGCCGTGGCCGAAAATCGCGACCTCCAGAGCGTCCAGCGGGTCGGCGCTGCGGTACAGGACCGGCTTGCCCAGGACCGCGGCGATAAAGCCGGTGAGGTCATCGGATTCATACCGGCGTACGGGACTCCACGCCCGTTCCTCACCGGGGCCCACGCCCAGGCCGTCGCCCCGGCGGTAATCGATGAACGGGACGCCCAACCCGGTGCCGTGGTCCTCACGGGCCCACGGCAAAAGCAGCCGGGTCAGCCGCCGCGCGGCCGCGAACAGGCGCCGGAGCACGGGCGGCTCAACGGTGATCAAATAGTCCCCGGGAAGATAGGCCCCCGAGTGCGAACCGGCGCCTGCGAACGGCACGGGACAGGCTTAATCACTGGGCCCGAGGAGGTCCAGCGGATACGCTCGGCTGCGTGTCCCGGCCGCTGGCGGCGGTCCCGCGTGTCCCGGCCGCCGCGGGCGGCCATCGAGGCTGGAGGTCCAGGCCGTGGCCGATCAGGCGCCCGACCATCAGGCCCGCGAGCAGGCCCGCGAGTTCGCGGCGGCGTTCCGCGATTTCCTGGAGTGGGTCCATTCGCCTGCCGCCGGCGCTGGGAGCGGCAACGAGGTCTCGGCGCTGGTGCGCGATTTCCTCGGGCCTGACGGCGAGCACCATTCCGTGGTGACGCGTGACCTGGCCGCGTTCGAGCACGTGAACCTGCAGACCGCGGTTGACGCGTGGTCCGCGCAGCCAGGGCGTTCGGTCGAGGTTCGCGGTATCGCCCTGCCGCCCCATTACGGCGGCCTGAACCTGCAGCAGCTAGTCGCGGGTGAGGCACTGCCGCCGCTGCGGCTGACGGCGCCTGCGCTGGCCGACCTGCCCAACGGCCCGGGCACGACGCTGGGGTGCCTGCGCCTGGCCGTTCTCCTGGTCACCGATGCCGGCGGCCGCTACGTCGTGATGGTCGAGGGCCCCGGCGAGCATGATCCGGGCCTGCAGGTGGAGGTCGCGGGGCTGCCGGTCGAGCAGGCCCAGCGCCTGCTGGCCGAGCTGGACCGGCTGCGCGCCGAGCTGAACGTCTACCGCGGTCACCTGCTCGAGGTGTCGCTGACCCCGATGGGCGGTGTCAGCCTCGCCTTCGCCGAGCCGCCCGGCATCGGGCGCGATGACGTGGTCCTGCCCGACGCCGTGCTGACGCGGGTCGAGCGGCATGCGCTCGGGGTCGCGGGTCACCGGGAGGCGCTGCTGGCTGCCGGCCAGCACCTGAAGCGCGGCCTGCTGCTCTACGGCCCACCCGGCACCGGCAAGACGCACACGACCCGCTACCTGCTGGGCCAGATGAGCGGCTACACGCGCCTGGTCCTCACCGGCCGTTCCCTGGTCGCCGTGGGCGCGGTCACCGATCTGGCCCGGGCCCTGCTGCCGGCCGCCGTCGTGCTGGAGGACGTGGACCTGGTCGCCGAGGAGCGGTCGCTCGGCCCGGCGTCGAGCCCGGTCCTGTTTGACCTGCTCGACGCCATGGACGGGGCGGCCCCGGACGCCGACCTGCTGTTCCTGCTGACCACCAACCGCGCCGACCTGCTGGAGCCCGCCCTGGCCGCGCGGCCGGGCCGGGTGGACGTGGCCGTGGAGATCGCCCTGCCGGACGCCCCGGCCCGCAGGCGCCTGCTGACGCTCTACGGCCAGAACGTCCCCCTGGCGCTGACGGAAGAGGACGTGAACCTCGCCGTCGAGCGCACCGACGGCACCACCGCGTCTTTCCTCAAGGAGCTCATCCGGCGCAGCGTGCTGGAGTCGCTGCACGACGACCCGGCCCTCACCTCCGTCACCGGGGCACAGCTGGCCCGCGCGCTCGACGACCTGCTCGACGCGGCCCAGGCCGTGACCCGCACCCTGCTCGGGGTGGGGGTCGACCCGGCGGACCTGCCCGCGGGCGGCGCACTGTCGGCGGGACCGGGCCCGTTCCCGCGCCACGCGGGCTGGATGGTCGCCGGCGGCCGGAGAATGCCGCGGCACTTCGGCTAGGTCCCGCGGCGCTTCGCCGATCGGCGCCCGGTAGGCCACGCCGACCGGTGAGACCGTGCGGAACTCCGTCAGCTACCGTCTGAATACGGGGCATCCTGCCTCATAATGCGCCGCCGAGGTGCGGCGCTGGACGGCCGGTAAGGGAAACGCCCCTGTATGTGCTCCGCCTGCGGAATCCCCACCCACATCCTGGAGCTGGACGATGTCCCGGCCGGCGGCCTGGCCCCGGTGGCCGCGCCCGCCCCGCCCGGGCGCCCCGGTCCCGCTCCCCCGAAGTTCGCCGCACTGCGCAACCGGGACTGCCGGCCGTACCTGTTCGGCGCGGGGCTGGCCATGATGGCCGACAACATCGAGCATGTCATCACCTACTGGGTGCTGTGGCAGAAGTTCCACTCCCCCGCCCTGACCGGGTTCGAGGTCATCAGCCACTGGGTGCCGTTCCTGCTTTTCTCCGTCTACTTCGGTGCGCTGGCCGACCGGCGCGACTGCCGCCGTCTCATCCAGGGCGCGCAGGTCCTGTTCATGGCCGTGTCCGTGCTGTGGGGCGCGGCGTTCCTGACCCACTCGCTGCAGATCTGGGAAGCCTGCCTGCTGCTCGTCCTGCACGGCTGCGCCGGATCCCTGTGGGGACCGCCCGAGCAGCTGATGCTGCACGACTTCGTCGGCCGCGAGGAGCTGCCCAGCGCGGTCCGGCTCAACGCGACGTTCCGCAGCCTGGGCATCCTGTTCGGGCCCGTCGTCGGCTCCGCCCTGCTGCTCGGCCTGGGCCCGATCGCCGGGATCTTCGCCAACGTCGCGTTCTACCTGCCGCTGACGCTGTTCCTGTTCCGCACCAAGTTCACCGGCCACACCCGCGACCACGGTGTGCCCCGACCCCGGGTCGGGATCACCGACTCGCTGCGCGTGCTGCGTGACGTCCGCTCCAGCCACACGCTGGTCAGCATGATCGTGCTGGCCGGGCTCGGGTCGTTCTTCGTCGGGGCCTCGATGCAGACGTCGATGCCGATCTTCGCCCACGACCTGGGCGCCGGGGGCGCGGGCAGCGCCTACGGGGTGCTGCTGTTCGCCAACGGCGCGGGCGGGGTGATCGGGGGCGTCCTGCTCGAGGCCACCGGGCGGATCCGGCCCAGCGTCCGGGCCGCCGTGGCCAGTACCGCGATCTACGGCGTGACCACGGTCATCTTCGCCTTCACGGCCAGCTACCCGCTCGCCGTCGGCATGCTCGTCATCAGCGGGATCGCCAACCTGGCGTCGATGTCGATCGGGCAGACCGTCGTCCAGCTGCTGGCGCCCGCCGCCGACCGCGGGCGCATCGTCGGCGTGTACGGCGTGTCCGCCAACGGACTGCGGGCCGGCAGCGGCTTCACCGTCGGCCTGCTCGGCGCGGCCATCGGCATTCACTGGTCGCTCGGCCTCAGCGCCGCGGCGCTGTGCGCGGGCACGCTCGCGGCGGGCGTCTACGCGCTGCGGGAACGCCGTCCCCTCTCCCCCGGGCCGCGGCCGGGCTGACGCCCGGCGGGGCGCAGCAAGGCGTCCTTGCTGGGCAGTTTGGCCAGCAACCGCATGAGCTCGCCGTGTTCCCCGGCGGACAGCTCGCGGGTGAATTCCTCTTCGCAGTGCTGCAGGGCGGCATCCGCGTCCGCCAGCGCGGCCGCGCCGGCCTCCGTGATCGTCACCTGGTTGCCCCGCCGGTCCGGCGCGCGCCGCCGGACGACCCGGCCGGCCGCCTCCAGATCGTCCACGACGGCGACCATCGTCGTGCGGTCGATCCCGAGCAGATCGCCAATCTGCTGCTGGCTGAGCGGTCCCCGGTTCGTGAGCACCATGAGGACGCCGAGGGAGCGGCCGTCGAGGCCGAAGCCCGCCACGGCCGCGGCGCCGCGGCCGGCGATCTCGGCTGCGACCTGGCCAATCGTGAACGACGCCCGCTTCACAGGAAAGTCCCGCCGCGGACGTGTACCGGGGCTTCCTCGACGCGGTGAACCGGCAGGACCTCGCGGCCGCGGAGCAGTTCGTGGATGTGGCGCGCTACCGCGAGAACTGTGTCGGCTATACGCACGGATTCGTGGACTGGGGCCAGGCCGCCGTTTCCGTCCGCCAGGTCTGGAAGGGGCTCCCGGATTTGCGGGTGGAGCTGCACGAGGTGACGGTGGCCGGGGACACGGCCCTCGCGCACGGCACGGTCCGTGGCACCGCGACCGGCCGGCTCTACGGCGCCCCGGCCACCAAGCGCTCCTTTGAGGCCAACTTCTTCGACTACGTGCGGATCGAAGACGGCCGGATCGTTGAGCGCATCCAGCAGGCGGACGTGCTCGGCCAGATGCGGCAGCTCTACGGCCGGGCCATCGGCCTCGTCGGCCTGGGCGCCATGTTCCTCCGCCTGTAACGGCCCGCTCTTCCGGGGCCCGGGAAGCGGCGGGGCGCCGCGCCTCCCTACGGCGCCCGGCCGGGTGACAAGGTACAGGTGGCAAAGTAGGGGCATGAGCGATGTGACGACGCGCGCCAGCCACCCGTTGCCCCCTGCCGGAGTCCCGGCGAACGGCCCGGCGAAGGGCGGGGTGCTGAGGCGGTTCGAGCTGACCGGACGGCGGGCCGTGGTGACCGGGGCGAGCCGGGGCCTGGGCCGGGCGTTCGCCACGGCGCTGGCCGAGGCGGGCGCCGACGTGGCCGCGGTGGCCCGCGGCAAGCCGGAGGTCACCGAGGCCGCCCGGCAGATCTCCGCGCGTACCGGGCGCCGGGTCGTCGCCATCTCGGCCGACGTGACGGAACGTGCCGACATGGAGCGGATGATCACTGAGTCGGCCGCCGAGCTCGGTGGCGTCGACATCCTGGTCAACAACGCCGGTGTCTGCTTTCACCGGCCCGCGCTGGAGGTGCCGGACCACGAGTGGAACGCGGTGTTCGACACCAACGTCTACGGCGTGTGGGCCGCCAGCACGGCCGCGGCGCGGCTGATGGCCGCGGCCGGCGGCGGGGTGATCATCAATATCGGGTCGATCTCGTCGATCATCGTCAACCGCCCGCAGTGGCAGCCCGCGTACAACGCCTCCAAGGCCGCCGTGCACCAGCTGACCAAGTCCCTGGCCGCCGAGTGGGCGCCGCACAACATCCGCGTCAACGCGCTCGCGCCCGGCTACGTCAAGACCGAGATGGCCCCGGTCGACCAGCCGGAATTCCGGCGGCACTGGATCGAGGACGTCCCCATGCAGCGCTACGCGACACCCGAGGAGATCGCACCGAGCGTCGTGTACCTGGCTAGCGACGCGAGCTCGTTCATGACCGGCTCGGTGCTCGTCCTCGACGGCGGCTACACGGTCTACTGAGGTCCTGGCGGTCTTTCGTACTTGGTCACGTCTTCCAGCGCGGCCTTGAGGTTGCTGAGGGCCTCGAGCCGGCCCTGCTCGTACTTGCTGATCCAGCGCTCGTAGATCTCATGGATGGGCACCGGGTTCAGGTAGTGCAGCTTCTCCCTCCCCCGGATAGTTCCCGGTCAAGACGAAACTTTTTTACCGTTTTGCCAGCTGTGCCCTGCTTGAGACGAACATGCTAGGAACACAACGGGGCGAGAGGTTTCACATCACACGTGTTGAGTAGCGGCACGGGGGCTGAGGTCGTAGAGACCGAGGCCGCAGAGGACACCAGCACGGGCTCACGGGGCAGACGGGGTTCGGCGCGCTGGCGTATCGCCGCGCGCGCGGCGGTGGCCGTCGTTGTCGCCGCCATCGTGGTGGTCTATCACCGCGAGCTGATCCGCTCGCTCGGCGTGCTGGACCGTCTGAGCGGAAAGTGGTTCGTGCTCGTGGTCGCGGCCGAGGTGGCCTCCATCCTGGCGTTCGCGTCCAGCCGCCGCCGCCTGCTGCAGGTCAGCGGGCGGCCGCCCAGCCGCCGCACGATGGCCGGGATCACCTGCGCGGCCAGCGCGGTGTCGATGTCCCTGCCGTTCGCCGGGACGGGGCTGGCGACGGTCTACTCCTACCGGCAGTTCCGCCGGCGGGGTATCGACTCGGCCACGACCGGCTGGACGCTGGCGGTCTCCGGGATCTTCTCCACCTCATCGCTCGCGCTGCTGCTGGTGGCCGGGGCCATCGCGGGCGGCGAGACGGTGGGCGCGGCGGTCGGTTTCGCGGGCGCGGCGGTGTACCTGGTGCCCGGGGCGGCCGTGCTGCTGGCCGTGCGGTACGGACGAGTGCGCGGGGCGCTCAGCCGCCTCGTGCTCCGCGCCGCGCGCGGTGTGCACCATCTGCCGCAGCGGGAGGCGGCCCGGGCCCGGCTGGACACCTTTCCCGCACGGCTCGAGGGTTTCCTGGACCGGATCGCGAGCATCCGGCTGCCGCCCCGGGACTACGCGGCCGTGTTCGGCCTGGCCGTGGCGAACTGGGCGGCCGACTGCGGGGCCCTGGCGCTGGCCATCGTCGCCACCGGCCAGCCGGTCCCGTGGCACAGCCTGCTGCTCGCCTACGGTGCGGGCGCGGCGGTGGGCAGTACGGGCCTGACGCCGGGCGGCTTCGGCCTGGTCGAGCTGGCCGTCGCGGCGGCCCTGACCGCGGGCGGCCTGTCCGGTTCGGGCGCGCTGGCGGCGGTCCTCGCTTACCGGATCGTCAACTTCTGGCTGGTTATCCTGATCGGCTGGATCATCATGCTGGTGCTCGGGGACCGTCCGGGCGCATCAGCCGAGCGAGAGGCGGTGGCCGCGCCACGGACGGGGAGCCGCTGACCCTTGGCGCGCTGGAGCAGGATCCGCATCCGCTGCTGGCGCGCCTGCGCGAGCGTGCCCCGGTGGCGTGGGTCCCGGCGCTCAGCGGGTGGCTCGTCACCAGCCATGCGGAGGCCGTCGCGGTGATGCGTGATTCGCGGACCTTCACCGTCGATGATCCCCGGTTCTCCACGGCGCGAGTAGTCGGGCCGAGCATGCTGTCGCTCGACGGCGCGGCGCACGCCCGGCACCGGGCCCCGTTCTTCAGCGCGTTCCACCGCGGTGACGCCTCGGCACGGCTCGGGACGTTCGCGGAGACCGAAGCGGCCCGCCTGGTCGCCGCGATCCGGCCGCGCCGGCACGCTGAGCTGCGGCAGACCGTCACCGGCCCGCTTGCCGTATCCGTCGTGGCCGGGGCGCTGGGCCTGGGTCACCTGCGCACGGAAGACATCCTGTCCGGCTACGCCCGGATCGTCGGCGGCGTCACCGGCCTGTCGGGCGACCAGACCGCCGCGTACGCCGAACCGGGCCCGGATGCCGCGGCCGCGTTCGCCGAGCTGGCCGCGCACCTGCGTGCCGCCATCAGGAAGGGCGATGGCGGAGACCGCCCGGATGCCGGCGCCCCCGGGGGTGCGCCGTGGGGCCGCACCGTGCTGGCGGACGCCGCGCGGTCGGGCGACCTGACCACCGCCGAAGTCGTGTCCGACGCCGCCGTGGTCATGTTCGGCGGGATCGACACCACCGACGGGATGATCGCCAACGCGGTCCTGCATCTGCTCAGCGACCCGGGCCAGCTCGAACTGGTCCGGGTCGACCCCCGGCTGGTCACGGCCGCGATCGAGGAGTCGCTGCGGCTGGAACCGGCGGCCGCCCTGCTGGACCGCTACGCGACCCGGGACGCCCCGATCGGCGGCGCGAAGATCCGGGCCGGGGACCGGGTGAGCGTCTCGCTGGCCGCGGCGAACCGGGACCCGGCGGTGTTCCGCGACCCGGACCGCTTCGACATCTTCCGGTCCAGCGCCGGGCGGCACCTGGCGTTCGCGCACGGCCCGCACTTCTGTATCGGCGCCACCCTGGCCCGCGCCGAAACGCGTGCGGCCGTGGGTGCGCTGCTGGCCCTCCCCCGGCTGCGCCTGGACCCGGACCGCCCCGCCGCTCCGCGGGGCCTGATCTTCCGCAAGCCCCCCGCCCTGCACGTCACCTGGGACCCCTGAGCCCCTGGGGCGGCGCCATCGCGGTAACCTCCGGACGGCCGCCGGCGCCGCCATCACATGCGCCGGCTGATCACCGACACCGAGCCACCGAACATGTTGGCCACGTAGGCCGTATGGGTACCGGGGTCCACCGCCACCCCATCCGGCCAGGCACCCACCTGGACGGTGGCCGTCACGGTGCCGGTGGCCTCGTCGATCACCGACACCGTGCCACCGTCGGCGTTAGCCACGTAGACGGTATGCGCAGCGGGATCCACCGCCACCGCGTCCGGGCCGGTGCCCACGGGGATGGTGCGGATCACGGTGCCGGTGGCCTCGTCGATCACCGACACCGTGTTAGCGCTCATGTCGGCTACGTAGACGGCGCCGGCCGCGGAATCCACGGCTATCCCGGCCGGGCCGGGGCCCTCGTGCACGGTGCCGGTCACGGTGCCGGTGGCCTCGTCGATCACCGACACCGTGTTATTGGTGCCATAGCCGTAGTTGCCCACGTAGGCCGTGCCAGTGGCGGGATCCACCGCCACTGCGTCCGGGTAGGAGCCGACCGGGATGGTGCGGATCACGGCGCCGGTGGCCTCGTCGATCACCGACACCGAGTCCGCGTCGAAGTTGGTCACGTAGACAGTGCCGGATACGGGATCCACCGCCACCGAGTCCGGGCTGGCGCCCACGCGGATGGTGCGGGCCACGGCGCCGGTCGCCTCGTCGATCACCGACACCGTGCCACCGCCGTTGGCCACGTAGACGGTGCGGGCCGCGGGATCCACCGCCACCGCGTCCGGGTCGGTGCCGACGGGGATGGTGCCGGTCACGGCGCCGGTCGCCTCGTCGATCACCGACACCGTGGCTCCGACGGAGTTGGCCACGTAGACGGTGCGAGTGGCGGGATCCACCGCTACCGCGTCCGGCTCGGCGCCCACCGGAATGGCGCCGGTCACCTGGTAACGAAACGCGGCCGGAGCACGCCCCGCCGTCACCAGCGGCATTCCCCCCACCATCACCACCAGCACCCCGGCGCACCACCCCCGCGCGGACAGCCACCCGCCGGACCCAGCGGCGCCGTGAACGTCCCCCCGTACCCGCATACCCTCTCCCCCTCGGCCTATCGGCCTATCGGCCCGGCAGAAACGGCCAGGCCGAGCCCGTACATCATCTCCACTAAAAGTAACGGTTCATTACTCAGCGTGAGGAAGTTATGAGAAGAAATCCCGGTCCAGGCCAGGACACGCCGTGGGGGCACCCTCAGACACGAGAGTGCCCCGCCAGAAGTGCTTCTTGCTGTTATCAGAATTTCTGATCAGGATGCCCGCCGGGCTCACGTTCGAACGTGAGCGGGCGCTTCCGGGCGGCTCGGCCGAGATCGTCTACTCCATCAGCGATTAGGCACGCAGCCGGCCTGCCCAGTCAGCACCGGCGAAAACAGACCGGACCACCTTTCCGGGTCTTCCGGGCGCGGATTCTAACGTTTATGCTCACGGCGACCGTCAAAGCCGGACGCTTCCGCGCAGGGTGGCCTGTTCCCGCGGAAGGCCGGCCGGGAGGGACGCGCGATGCGATCGTCGATGAAGACGTTCACCGCCCTGGTAGCCCTGGCCCTGGGCAGCGCCGGGCTGGCGGCCTCGGCCGGTATCCCCGCCGCCAGTGCCTCCGCAGCCGGGCTGGCCGCCAGCGTTTCAGCGGGCCGCCCGGCGGCCGGCGCCGCGGCGGGCGGGCCGGTCCCGCTGAGCCAGGCGTTCGACAACGTCGGCATCACCGATCCGTCGGGCAGCGCGCCGGGCAATCTGGACGGGACCGGGGACAGCTTCTCCGCCCCCGCGCTGGCCAGCGACGGGGTCGCCCCCGGCGCCGCCCTGCTGCACGACGGCGTGACCCTGCGCTGGCCGGACGTGCCCCCCGGGCATACGGACAACGTGCTCGCCGACGGCCAGGTCATCGCGGTCCGCGGCGCCGGGAACACGCTCGGCGTGGCGGCCGCCGCCACCGGCGGATCGGCCGCGGGCACGCTGACCGTCACCTATACCGATGGCACCACCACGGCGGCCACGGTCAGCGTGGCCGACTGGGTCAGTACCTCGGCCGCGGCCCCGCCCAGTGGGCCCGCCGGCGGGGAGTCCGACCTGCTGGCCACCACGGCCGGCTGGAACCCGGGCGGCTCGCTGCCGGTGAGCCTTTCCTACCTGTCCGTCCCGGTCAATCCGGCCAAGACGGTCGCCAGCGTGACGCTGCCCGCGGTGGGGACCACGGTCGGCCACGACGTCCCGGCGCTGCACGTGTTCGACGTCGCCCTCGGCACCGTGGCCGCGAAGGCCACCGACGGGCCGGGCGCGCTGTCCTACTACGACCTGGCGCGCAAGGACTGCGTCGGCACCGCGCCGAACTCCTCCTCGAAGGCCTGGTACACGGTGGCCGGCGGAATGCTGTCCGACGTCTACTACCCGACCATCGACAACACCAACGTGCACAGCCTCGAGTACGTGGTGACGGGCCCGGCGGGCTCAGCGGGCTCGAAGGGCGGGGCGGGTTTCACCGACATCCAGCCGCGCGACATGACGTACACGGTCAGCGCGCTCGGCACCGCGCAGATGGCGTGCGAGGTCACCGCGACCGCGAAGAACGGGTCGTACAAGATCGTTACCGACTACCTGACCGACCCGGGCCGCAACGCCGTCGTCATGCGGGTCAGCTTCGACCCGCTGACCGCCGCGGCCGCCGCTGACCACCTCTACGCGCGGCTGCAGCCACTCGTCAACGGGCACGGCGGGGGCGGCAGCCAGAACGCCGGCGCGGACTCCGCCACCACGGTGCGCACGGCGGACGGGCCCGTCCCGGTGGACTACAGCACCAATTCCTTCACCGAGGCCGTCAACCGGACCTTCGCCACCCCGACGTACATGGCCCTGGCGGCCAGCAGCCCGTTCCCGGCGACCGACAACGGCTTCGCGGGCCAGCCGAGCGACGGGCTGACCCAGCTCAGCTCCGCCCAGGCGCTGACCAGCAGCGACCAGAATGCATCGAACGGTGACGTCACCACCACGGTAGAGGTCCCGACGGCGGGAGCAGCCCCGCCCATGTCCGTTAAGAATTCCGGCCCAACCGGAGGCGGCGGCGGCATGGCGGAATCCCCGGGAACGACACTCGTCCTGGGCTTCGGCCAGACGGACGACGCCGCGACATCCACGGCCCTGGCCAGTGCGCGAACCCCTTTCATGGCCACGCTGGCCGGCTACGAGGCGCAGTGGCAGCGTTACGACTCCGGGCTGAAGGCGCCGCCGGCCACGATCAGCGGCGCGAGCGCGACCGAGGCCGCGAAGGCGCGCGCGGGCTACTGGCTGAGCGCCAACGTGATCCGGGCGAGCCTGGACAAGACCTTCACCGGCGCGGTCGCGGCGGGCCTGGCCAGCCCGTGGGGACAGGCCGTCCCGGCCGGCAACGCGGCGGGCGGGCTGGCCCCGTACTTCGGCTCCTACCGGGAGACGTTCTCCCGCGACGCCTACGAGACCTTCACCGGTTTCCTGACCGACGGGGACCTGGCCAGCGCCCGCGCGATCACCCAGTTCCTGTTCGGGCGGCAGCAACTGGCCAACGGGTCGCTGCCGCGCAACTCGCTGCCGAACGGGCAAGCCGCCCCGGACACCGGCGGCCTGCAGCTGGACGAGACCTCCTACCCGATCCTGATGGCGTGGCAGGCCGGCCTGGGCGGTGACCATGCGCTGTACGTGCAGCACGTGAAGCCCGCGGCCGAATTCCTGGTCGCGCACGGCCCGTCCGACGGCGTGGAGCGGTGGGAGGAGCAGACCGGCTTCTCTCCCTCCACGATCGCCGCGGAGATCGCGGGCCTCGTCGCGGCCGGGCAGATCGCCAGCCGCAGCGGCGACCCGGCCGCGGCGCGGGTGTTCCTGGCCACGGCCGATGAGTACCAGCGCGACGTGATTGCCGAAACGGTCACCACCAACGGGCCCGACTCCCCCAGTCCGTACTTCATCCGGCTGTCGAAGACCGGGGACCCGAACGCGGCGATCACCTACAACCTGGGCAACGGCGGCCCGACCCTGGATCAGCGCACCGTGATCGACGCGGGGTTCCTGGACCTGGCCCGGCTCGGCGAACTGCCGCCGTCGCTGCCGCTGATCACCAACTCGCTCAAGGTCGTGGACGCGACGATCGCCGCGAGCACGCCGGCCGGAACCGGCTACCACCGTTACAACGGCGACGGTTACGGCGACGCGGACGGCACCGGGCAGCCCTGGGCGACGACCGACACCGGCACCGGGCACCCGTGGCCCGTGCTGTCGGGCGAGCGTGCCGAGCACGACCTGACCGTGGGCGGCACGGCCGGGTCGACCGGCACGGCCGGGCAGCTGGGCTTCATGCTGGACTCCGCGTCCGGCGCCGGGCTGATCCCCGAGCAGGTGTGGGAGCAGCCCGACCTGCCCGCCGCACCGTACGGCAGCGACCCCACAACGGCCTCGATCGGCTTCACCGACGGGCTGCCAGCCGGGTCGGCGGCCCCCCTGACCTGGGCGACCGCGCAGGAGGTGCGGCTGATCCTGGACCTGGGCGCGGGCCGCCTGCTAGAGCAGCCGGCCATCGTGGCGAACCGGTACGTGACCCGCACCCAGGGCGAGACGCCGCTCACGCTGACCGCGCCGGTGACGGAGACCGGCAGCGCGGTCGCGGACGAGGCGAGCCCGCCGCAGGCGACGGTCAGCGGGACAACGGCCACGGTGTCCGGGACGGCCGCACCCGGCGCGAAGGTCGACATCACGGTCTCCGATATTCAGGTACCTAACGGGACCGCTGCGACGTCGTCGCTGACGGCGGGCTCGTCGGGCGCATTCTCGGCCACGGTGACCGTGCCCGCCGGCGACCAGAGCCACGTCGCGGTGACGGCGACCGCACCAGCTTCTCCTTCGGGCCACGGGGCGACCAACGAGGCCGGCTTCGACGTCACGTCGCTGGCCGTGCCCGGCACGGTCGTGCTGAGCGCCGCCGGGCCGTCCGGCGGGGGCGCGGGGCCGGGTAACTTCGCGCTGCCCACGGCGGCCAACGGCGCCACGCCGGTGTTCCCGGCCGGGTCGTTCACGATCACCGATTTCCGGGTGGCGCGCGCGACCGCGACCACCTCGTTCCAGATCGGCATCGGCGACCTGACCAACCCGTTCGGCGGCCCGAACGGGTTCTCGCTGCAGCTCGTCGACCTGTATATCCGGCAGCCGGGGCTGGCGTCCTACGGCTACTCCACCGCGGCGGCCTACCCGAGCCGGAACTATACGGTCGCGCCGTCCAGTGCGTGGAGCCAGTCGATCGAGGTGGACGGGTTCGGCCGGGCGCAGTGGCGGACGGCGCTCGGCGCCTCGCCGGGGACCATCGCCAGCGTGAGCGGCAACCCGGTCAGCGGGCAGATCACGATCACGGTGCCGACCGCGGCGCTGGGGACGGTCGGCTCGGGGTGGACCTTCACGGTCGCGCTGGCCGGGCAGGACGGTTTCGGTACGGACGACGCCCGGGCGTTCACCGCGACTCCGGGTGCGTACTCGTTCGGCGTGTGCTCGGCCGCGGAAGCGGGGCAGAGCCCAGAGCCGCAGGCCTGCCAGGTGTCCCCGTCCATCGAGCCAGAGGTGATGGACACCGTGCCGCCGTCCGGGGTCACCCTGTCGCCGGAGCTCAACGTGCTGGCCTACCCGGGCAACACCACGACCACCCTGGTCACCCCGCCGCAGCTCCAGGGCGTCACCGTCCCCTAGCGAGCATGTGCCGTGTGACGGGCTCAGTAAGCTCGGGACCATGAGTGCCGAGCCCACCACGAGCGAGCCCACCACGAGCCAGCCCCTGGCGCCTCCCGTCGCCAAGCAGGTGCCGTCCGTCCGCACCTTCCACGGGGACAGCGTCACCGATCCCTACGCGTGGCTGGCCGCCAAGGACGACCCGGACACGATCGCGTTCCTGGAGGCCGAAAACGCCTACGCCGAGACGCTGACCGCGGGCTCCGCCGGCCTGCGGGAAACGATCTTCGGGGAGATCAAGGGCCGGACGCAGGAGACCGACCTGTCGGTGCCGGTCCGCAAGGGCGCCTGGTGGTACTACGGCCGGACGGTGGAGGGCCAGCAGTACGGACTGCAGTGCCGCTGCCCGGCGCGCCCCGGTGACGACACGCCACCCCGGACCGACAGTGGGCGGCCGGCGGACGGCGGGGCGGCGGCGGACGGCGGGGCGATGGGCGCAGCGGCTCAGGGCCAGGCGCTGGACGGCGAGGAAGTCCTGCTGGACGCCAACGCCCTGGCCGGGGATTCGAGTTTCTTCTCGCTGGGGGCGTTCAGCGTCAGCCCGGACGCGCGCCGGCTGGCGTTCTCGACCGACTTCTCCGGCGACGAGCGGTTCACGCTGCGGATCAAGGACCTGGAGACCGGCGAGGCGCTGCCCGACGAGATCCCCGGCACCTTCTACGGGGCCGCGTGGTCGCGGGACGGCTCGGCTCTGTTCTACGTCATGGTCGACGACGCGTGGCGGCCGTGGCGCGTGTGGCGGCACACGGTCGGGACGCCGCACACCGACGACGTGATCATCTTCGAGGAGGCCGACGAACGGTTCTGGGTCGGTGTCGGCCTTACCCGCAGCGAGCGCTTCCTGTTGGTGTCCTCTTCCAGCAAGGTGACCAGCGAGGTGTGGCTGCTGGACGCGGCCGCCCCGGCCGGGGAGCTGACCGTCGTGGCGCCGCGCCGCCAGGGCGTCGAGTACCAGGTGACGCACCAGGCCCGGGCGGACGGCACCGAGCGGCTGCTGATCCTGCACAACGACGGGGCGCAGAACTTCGAGCTGGCGACGGCCCCGGTCGGGCGGCCCGCCGAGTGGACGCCGCTGATTGCCGGGCGGGCGGACACCCGGCTGCTGGGCGTGGACGCCTTCACCGGTTACCTGGTGGCCCACTTCCGCCGGGATGGCCTCACCGGGCTGCGGGTCATCCGGCCCGACGACAGCGAGCACGACGTCGCGTTCCCCGAGCCGGTCTACACCGTCTCCCCCGGCGGGAACTCCGAGCCGGCCTCCGCGCTGTACCGGCTGCACTACGCGTCGCTGGTGACCCCGGACTCGGTGTACGACTGCGACATGGCCACCGGCGAACTGCTGCTCCGCCGCCGCACGCCGGTGCGCCCGCTGCCCGGCCCCGGCGGGCCCCGCGAGTACGACCCGGGCCAGTACGAGCAGTTCCGGGAGTGGGCCACCGCCCCGGACGGCACCCGGGTGCCGATGTCGCTGGTGTGCCGGCGCGGCACCCCGCGGGACGGCACCGCGCCCGGCCTGCTGTACGGGTACGGCAGCTACGAAATCTCGATGGATCCCCGTTTCTCCATCGCCCGGCTGTCCCTGCTCGACCGCGGCTTCGTGTACGCGATCGCGCACGTCCGCGGCGGCGGTGAACTCGGCCGCGGCTGGTACGACGACGGGAAGATGCTGCACAAAGCCAACACCTTCACCGACTTCGTGGCGTGCGCACGGCACCTGGCCGACGGTGGGTGGACGTCGCCCGGCCGGCTCGTGGCGCGCGGCGGGTCGGCCGGCGGCCTGCTGATGGGCGCGGCGGTGAACCTGGCGCCGGAGGCGTTCGCCGGGATCGTGGCGCAGGTGCCGTTCGTGGACGCGCTGACCACGATCCTGGACCCGTCGCTCCCGCTGACCGTGACCGAATGGGAAGAGTGGGGCGACCCGCTGCACGACCCCGCCGTGTACGCGTACATGAAGTCCTACACGCCGTACGAGAACCTGCAGAACGCCGAGTACCCGCCGATCCTGGCCATGACCAGCCTGAACGACACCCGGGTGCTGTACCGGGAGCCCGCCAAGTGGATCGCCCGGCTGCAGGCGGGCGCGCGCGGCGGCCCGTTCCTGCTGAAGACGGAGATGAACGCGGGGCACGGCGGCCGCAGTGGCCGCTACGACGCCTGGCGCGAGGAAGCGTTCGTGCTCGCCTGGATTATCGGGGCCCTGAGGGAGCACCCGTCCTAGGGGTGGTCGAACAGGGCGCTGACGGACTCGCCGTCGTGGATCCGCCGGATCGCCTCGGCCAGCGCCGGGGCCACCGAGATGACGTCCAGCTTCGGGTCCCGCTTGTGCTCGGGGACGGGCACGGTGTTCGTGCAGATGACCTCGGTCACGTCCGGCTGGGCGACCAGCTTGCCCAGCGCCCCGTCGACGAACAGCCCGTGCGTGCACGCGATGCTCACGGAGCGCACGTGCTGCTCGCGCAGCCGGGTCAGCAGTTCCATCAGCGTGGTGCCGCGGGCGATCTCGTCATCCAGGACGATGACGTCGCGCCCGGCCACGTCACCGATGATCGAGGTGATCGTGACGCTGTCGTCGCTGTCACGCTGCTTCGCGCCCGCGGCGACCGGCAGGCCCAGCCGGCGGGCGAACGCGGCGGCGCTCTTGGCGTACCCGAGGTCCGGTGACACCACTACCGTGTTGCTCAGGTCCCGGCCACCGAAGTGCCCGGCCAGCTCGCGCAGCGCGTTCAGGTGGTCGACCGGGACCGAGAAGAATCCGTGGACCTGCGGGGAGTGCAGCGTCATGGTCAGCACCCGGTTGGCCCCCGCGGCCACCAGCAGGTCGGCGACCAGCCGTCCCGCGATGGAGATGCGCGGCTCGTCCTTCTTGTCCGAGCGGGCGTACGCGTAGTGCGGCATCACCACCGTGACCCGGCCCGCTGAGGCACCGCGGGCCGCGTCGGCCATCAGCAGCAGCTCGACCAGATTCTCCTGCACCGGCGGGACCAGGGGCTGGATGAGGAAGACGTCCCGTTCCCGGCAGTTGGCCTGAAGCTGGACCTCCAGGCAGTCGTTGGCGAAACGCCGGAACCGGACGGGCTGCAGCGGGACGCCCAGGTTCTCGGTGATCTCGGTGGCGAGCAGGGGGTGGGCGCCCCCGCCGAACACGGCGATCTCTCGCACTGTTAACTCCCCGGGTCGTGCGCCAGCCAGTCTCATCAGGCGTTGCTCTCTTTCTTGTCTGCTGTCCCGTTCCCGTCAGCCCCGTCGCCGTCATCAAGCAGCGGCGGCAGGCCCAGCTTGGCCCGGATTTCCTGCTGGACGGCGGGCGCGGGCGGGCGGGCGTCGACCGTGATCACGTACTCCTTGCGGCGGAACAGGTCCAGGACCGGGTTGGTCTTCTCGTGGAAGTCCCTGAGCCGCACGGCCAGGGCCTCTTCGGTATCGTCTTCCCTGGTGACCAGCTCGCCCCCGCAGACGTCACACTTGCCGGGCACCGACGGGCTGTTGGCCAGCAGGTTGTAGTCCATGCCGCAGTTGGAGCAGAGCCGCCGGGCGAGGACCCGCCGCCGCACCTCACTGTCGGGCATGTCGAGCTCGATGACCCCGTCGATGTCGTAGCTCTCCAGGAAGAATTCCGCCTGCCGCTGGTTCCGCGGGAAGCCGTCGATGATGAAGCCGTAGTTCCAGTCGTGCTGCGTGAGCCGGTCGCGGACCACCGACTCGGCCATGTCGTCGCCGACCAGCTCGCCCTCGGCCATGATCCGCCGGACCTGGGCGCCCATCTTGGTGTGGTTCTGCACGTTCCAGCGGAAGATGTCACCCACGCTCATGTGAACGAGATCGAGGTCGCGGGCGAGCATCTTCGCCTGCGTTCCCTTCCCGCTGCCCTGCACCCCCATGATCACGTATTTACGCATGAGTCCAGCCTGACATATAACAGGCCAAAACGGCGCTCACAGGCCCGGCGGGCGCGCTGGCCGAGCAGCGCGGACAGCTCGGGCCAGTCCTCGGCCAGCCGCCCCGCGTTGACGAACCGCGCCAGATCGGCGCGCCGGCCCTGGCCCAGCAGGATGCTGTACAGGATGAGCCGTGATTCGCCGGAGGTCACGTCGAACTCGCGCAGGCCGTGCCAGGTCAGGTGGACGGGCAGCACGACGACGCCGGCCCGCGGGCCGCGCAGGTCCTCCAGCCGGCCGGGGAGCCGGGCCGACAGCCCGCCCCACCGCGAGAGGATCGAATCAGCCAGCGCCATGACCCTGATTATCGCCGAAACGCACGCGCGCGCGGGCCGCGCTGCGCGCTGGAGTGGCGTGTGCGGAGAGTACCGCTGTGTGCGGAAAGTAACGTCCGCCGTCCCAGGAGCTCTTAGCCGCAGACGCTTCTTGCTGTTATCAGTCTCGGATGGACCCGGGAGACGCGACCCGCGTCCCGGCCTGGCGAGGCCGGCGCTACCCTCGTGGCATGGACAATGCCGGGACGGCTGGCGGGGCGCGCCGCCGCGCCGCCAAGTGGCGGTTCATGATCTCGCCGCCCTGGCTCGCCTGGCACGCGTTCGCGGTCGTGGCCTTCTGGGGCATGTTCTGGCTGGGTGACTGGCAGCTGCACCGCGCCCTGGCCGGTAACCCGCTGAGCTGGGCGTATACGTTCGAGTGGCCGATCTTCGCGCTCATGGGCGCCGTGTTCTGGGGCAAGACGATCCGCGACGAGATCCGCATCCGCAGCGGCCAGGTGAAGACGCCGCCCGGGCCCGACACGCTGGGCCTGCCGGGCGGCGCGGCCGGCCCGGACCAGACTACTATGGCGGGTAGTACCTCGGCCGAGATCGAGGTCTACGACCCGGAGCTGGCCGCCTACAACGCGTACCTGGCCCGGCTTAACCGAAAGGCCGAGAGCCGCGGCCAGGGAATCAGGAGGTAGCACCAGTGCGAGGAACGGTGCTCCGGTACCGTGTCATGGCCTACGTCACCGGCGTGGTGCTCATGATCCTTTGCTTCGTCGGGATCCCGCTGCAGATCGCCGGGCATCCGGCGCTGGTCAATGTGGTCGGCACGGTGCACGGCATCCTGTACATGGTCTACCTGGTCGCCGCGGCCCTGCTGGCGTGGAAGCTGCGGCTGGCCATCGTGCCCACCGTGCTGGTGCTGCTGGCCGGGACCATTCCCATCCTCACGTTCGTCGTCGAGCGGTGGATGACCCGGCGTTACATCAACCCGGCCCTGGCCGGGGAGCCCTCGGCGGACCGTGAGCGATCACTACTTCACCGCGCGCCCTGAGACCGGGCACCGGCCCGGCCAGGTCCACGTGCTGCTGCCCGATGTGCACCTGGAACTGGCCACCGACGCGGGCGTGTTCTCCCCCGGCCGGGTCGATCCCGGGACCAGGCTGCTGCTCGACGTCGCGGCCGACCCGCCCTCCGGCTTGGGTGAGCGGGCCGCCGGAGCTGGGCCCGCCCGCGCGCAGGCCGGGCGTGACCTGCTCGATCTGGGCTCCGGGTACGGGCCGATCGCGCTCGTCCTCGCGCGCCGCGCGCCCGCCGCGACGGTCTGGGCGGTGGACGTGAACGAACGCGCCCTGGATCTGTGCGCGCGGAACGCGGCCAGCGCGGGGCTGTCCAACGTGCGGTGTGTCACACCTGGTGACCCGGCCCTGCCCGCGACCTTCGCCGGCATCTGGTCCAATCCGCCGATCCGGATCGGCAAGCAGGCCCTGCACGATCTGCTCGGCGAGTGGCTGCCCCGGCTGGCGCCCGGTGCCGCCGCCACCGCCGTGGTCCAGCGTCACCTGGGCGCCGACTCACTGCACCGCTGGCTGACCGGGCAGGGCTGGGACGTCACCCGGATCGCGGCCCGGGCCGGCTACCGGGTCCTGCGGATCGCCCGGCCTCCCGCGCCCAGGGCTGCCTCCGCGGAGCCTGACCCGCCGGAGGCTGGGCCGTGACCCTAGTTCCCGAGGGCGAGAACCGGCCCCGCCAGCTCCGCCCGACCGAGGTCAAGCGGCTCAACCGGACGTGGCGGCGCGCTACCCACGCCCGCGTCGCCCTGCTGCTGGATTCGGTGACGCAGCCGTTCAACGTCGGCTCTATCGTCCGCACGGCCGCGGCGTTCGGTGTGGAGCACCTCTGGCTGTGCGGCAACACCGCGCCGCTGGACCATCCGGCGGTGGGCAAGACCGCGCTCGGCACGGAGCGGTTCCTGTCCTGGGAACGGGAACCGTCCGCCGCTAACGCGGCCAGGGCCGCGTCCGCCGGCGGGCTGCGGGTCGTCGCCATCGAACTGGCCGCGGGCGCCGTACCGCTCTTCGAGGCGCCGATCGGCGGCGACGTCTGCCTGGCGATCGGCAACGAGGACCACGGCTGCTCCCCCGCGCTGCTCGCCGCCTGCGCCGCGGCGGCCTACATTCCCCAGGTCGGGCGGGTAGGCTCACTGAACGTGGCGGTCGCGGCGGCTATTGCGCTAGCCGACGCACGGCGCCGCGAATGGGAGACCGCGGGCGCTGCCGGACCCGGTGGGCCCGCCGGCCCCGATGGGACGGGTGAGCAGGCGGGCCAGCGGCTATCTGACATCGAAATCTTGCCGGGATGATGTGCGCTGTTCACCAACGACACAGAAGCTGAACCGATACTGGACACCGTGCTACGAGCAGACGTTAAACAGCGCCGCCCCGTCGCCTACCTGGACCGAAGCCTTCCCATCGCGTTCGCGCACCGGGGCGGAGCGGCGCATCAGCCGGAG
>Ga0209839_10000385_pt1 | contig 22834 bp, 17 predicted proteins | sample OrgsoiDNA2013050_FD_185800 | JGI IMG/M metagenome (GOLD analysis project Ga0209839, IMG submission 185800) | Permafrost soil microbial communities from the Arctic, to analyse light accelerated degradation of dissolved organic matter (DOM) -... | ecosystem: Environmental > Terrestrial > Soil >... | reverse complement strand
CGCCCAACCAGGCATCGCAAGCAGCAGCAACGCGGCAACACTATATAGCGGCAGCGGGCCATAACGTCCTCCTCAGTTGGTAGGCACAGATCCAGGTGTCACCCACGTTCGACGAACTTTTACGTGCGGTAAGTCTCAGGATCGCCGCCTGATCCTCCGTGACGGGAACAAAATTCCCGTTACGCGCCGCATAACGGGCTAACCGGCGTTACCCCTGCCGTCACCGCGGATTGATCTGCTTCAGGGCGACAGACGCGAAGCTGCGGGTCGACGCTGCCGCCTGCCAGCAGGACCTGATGGGGCGGGCCTTGCATACCTGGAGACGGGAAAGTTTGGATGGTTTGGCTTCTCTCCTGCGTCCGGAGTTCCCCCCAGTATTTTCTTCATAGGAAAACGCGGTACCGAAACCACTGGTGATCGGCCCACCGGCTCGGTATAATCGTTTAATAATCGAGTCTGAAAGGAATCTTTACTTTAGATGAACGACCAATTTGATGTGGCCATTTTAGGCGCGGGTTTTGAAGGCGGGATGCTAGGTACTATTTTGGCATACAAAGGCGCCAAAGTAGTGATCGTCGATGCTGGTTCGCATCCACGTTTTGCCCTCGGCGAATCGACCGTGCGGCACACCTTCCGCATGATCAAGATCATGGCGGAGCGGTTTGGAGTTCCCGAGTTCAAGACCGAGTTCAATTCCGGCGAGCTCCTCCACAAGCATGTCTCCAACCGTTTCGGCGTGAAGAAGAATTTCGGCTTTGTCTACCACCGCTCCGGCGAGCACCAGCGCCCGGCGGAGGCCACCCAATTGGTGATTCCCCCTTACCGTGAAGGCTACGAAGCCCACCTGTTCCGCCAGGATACCGATCAATATCTGACCTACACGGCGATTCACCACGGGGCTACGGTCAAGTACAACACACGCGTCAAGAATGTCGAGACGGATGCCCAAGGCGTGACGCTTACGACGGAAAAAGGCGAAACTATCCGCGCCAAGTTCGTCGCCGATGCCTCGGGCGGCGGCCACGTGCTCGCCCGCCAATGGGATCTGCGCGACAATCCGCCGCGAGTCCGGCTGCAGACCCGTTGCCTTTTCACCCACATGATCGACGTGAAGCCCTACGACGATCTGACCCTGCCGAATGGCGTGCCTCAGGCCCCCCGCCGGTGGTACTCCGGAACCTGTCACCACATCTTCGATGGCGGCTGGCTGTGGGTCATCCCGTTCGATAATCGCGAAGGATCCGCGAATAAGTGCGTGAGCGTAGGGTTGAGCTTCGATATTCGCAAGTTCCCCAAACCCATGGACATTACTCCGGATGAGGAGTGGCGTCAGTTTCTGGCCAAATTCCCCAGCATCAACGAGCAGTTCAAGGATGCCAAACTGGTTCGTGACTGGGTGTCGTCGGACCGCCTGCAAGGTTCCTGCAAACAGACCGTTGGCGATCGCTGGGCGATTATGGCCGGCGGCGCCGGCAGCGGTTTCCTGGACGCGCTATTCTCCCGCGGCCTGGCCTCTTCGGTGGAAGTTATTAACGCTCTGGCCGCGCGCCTGCTGCCTGCTATCAAGGAAAACGATTTCCGCGCAGAGCGCTTCGAGTATATCTCGCGAGTTCACGAAGCCAATCTGCGAAATAACGACCGCATGGTCTTCGCCGCCTACACTTCGTTCCGCGATTTCGACCTATGGAATGCCTGGTTCCGCGTCTGGGCTCTGGGTGTCGGCTTGGGCGATCTGAAACTCGCCAGCATCTACCGGCGATATCTGAAGACTCATGACGACTCCATCCTGCCTGACGCCGAAGAACCCATGGGCTTGTTCTATAGCCAACACAAGGGCTTCGGCGAACTGTTCGATGCGGCCGTGGCTAAGATGGATGAAGTGGAGGCAGGCACAACCGATCCCAAAGAGGCCTCCAAATACATTTTCAGCCTGATTCGCAACGCTAAATTCACGCCGGCGGCCAATCATTTGGGAGATCCCGAATGGCACTTCATCAACGCTGGAACTTTCATTGTCAACATAAAGACGCTGGCTTGGTTGTTGACATCCGCGCCGCCCGACATCCGCAACTTGTCATTGGGACTTCTGGGAAATTCCGGCGGCCACAAGCCCCATCCGGCGCCCTCCACGGTATAACCTGCGACTATCGGCGACTTACATCTCGGCTTAACGATGGAGTGAGCACTTCCTCCGGCGGCACTAACCGCGGCATTGCATCGTGAAACCGGGTCCTCTCGCTACTTACCCGTGACTGACTTTAATTATAGTGCGAGGGAAACGGCTTTAAAGTCGCCCCGCCAGCTATGATCTACTTGGTCTGGCGAGCGCCGCTCGGGGCTACCACGGTCGTGGTAAGGGTTGCCGTGGACAACGTTTGGGGATTCTGGATCTTAACCGTGAGTTGGTCCCCCGCCGCCAGCGGACAGCCTCCGTTTTGATTCACGTTGGCTATAACCGATATTAAACCGTCGGACCATTCGCCAATAGACACACTGCAGGGATCTCCGGTGTAGCCCGCGCTCCAGTTTTGCGTAGTATCTATAATCTCCAAATACTTCGACATCCCGTTATAAGGGAGCCCTAGTGGAAAACTACCAAAGCCCGTACCTGTAATGCTAATCGGCGGAGCGGGTTGCGCGATAACCTGATTGCAGCCGGGTATGGAGCATTGGGTAGTCAGCGCCGTAATGGTGATCGGTGAAGGAAGCAAAACGCTGCATTTTTGCTTCAAGGGACCGGTAACCGCCGGAGGACCGATCGGGTAGACGGCGCAACTGCTGGGACATGGCGCGCCGCCACACATGGCTGGACTCGCGGTCGCCGGCAGCGTACTCGCCACCGGATAGTCGATCAAGGGCGCGTACAGGCTCATCAGCCCGGTAGGGCCGTCTTGCGCATTAGCGGTCGCTTCCCCAACTTTATACGGAACCATCTGCGTAGAGCAATTGAACCAACTGCTCGGCAGGATATTGCGTATGGCGATCTCATTCAATTGCAAGTAATTCGAATTTCCGACGTTGGAAAGGTCAAGCCACGTATACCCATTCGCCGGCGTGACCCAGGCCGGCTGGGCAATACCCGTACCCACTACCAGGGTCACATAACCATTCGCGTCCTGGATCAAAGGTAAGCATGGGATGGCCGGATTCAGGGGGCAACTGTCGGGAAGGCTTGCCAACGTGCCGCCTCCGGGAATTTGAAAAGAGACGCTCAGATAGCGCATCTGCTCGTTTCCGGCCCGCGAGCAGCCGTTTACACATGGGGTGGGCGGGGTGGCGGGGACCCGAAAGCGGATACGCATCACTTCGCTCGCGGTAAATAGGGTTTGTGGCAGGCCGGCCGGCACAAATGCATATAAGTAAGCTGCATCCGGATTCGCGCCAGGCACATACTCGTCCCCCCGCAACCATTGAATCCGGGTGTACGGGATGCTGCCCCAGCAAGCGGTGGACTGCCAGTTCGCATAAACATTATGCTCGTTAACCTGCTGCTGATTCTGCCAGGTGTTCCCCACGGTCGATTTGGTTGAAACCACGTTCATGGTTCCAGTAACATATGCCGCTGGGTAAGCGCAGCCGGAGGCTACGTCCCGTACGATGACGTGCGGCTGGTTAGCGGCGGTTGGAACGGTAAGATCCAGATAACTGCGAACGATGAGAACCCCTGCGTTGTTAGGATTGGAGTGCGTGGGGGTGTCCACTTCGTGGAGCGCGTTAGTATTTGGCGGCTCGAGAAAAGGCTGGTCCAGATTCCAATTTATAAACGGATGCCGCAGCGTCCCGTCCAGCCCGTTGGCCTCAACATTGTATCCGGTCATCATACAACCCTTCTCCAGCGTGCCCGGAGTACCGCCCAAGTGGATGGCCGCGCCGAAATGTTGCCCGTTGATGAAGGCCACTCCGGGCTCATACGGATTGATATCGTTGGAGGTCAAGGGCACCAGGTTTACGTCCGACAGATTTTGTATAAGAGCCGAATGGTTATCGTACATGGCAATCGAAAAATAGCGCGAGTTTGGGAACTGTCCCAAAACAATGAGCTCGTAGGGCGGTAGGTTGGGGTTGATACACTTAGTGGCGCCCGCGGGACAGGAATTAAAATATAGCTTATTGTACAGGCTGTTCAGATCGCCCTGTTCGCCGCCCGATCCGTTGCCGCTTGCGAATGGGATCAAATAACAACTGTTATTGAAATTGCTGAAAAAATTGCCCTTCGGGAATTCATTCCCGGTAAAGTGCGTCGGAAGCCCTGAACAATTCCCGGCATAGGCGCCCCCAGGCAAGCAGAGACCCGCGAAAAACAGGCACGCGATCGGCAAGTGTTTCATGTGAGTAGCCCTTCGGTTGAAAAATGCGCTTGACCCTTGCACGGACATTCCCCTGTCACACCCGCCACACTGCATCCGTGTGTCACAACGCCCTTAGTATACACCGAAATAGGCATCCGAGACTACTGAATGGCTGGCTAAAAAGAACAGTTTGTTTGGTTTGGGTACTAACGCACTACTTCGGGCGAGATCCCGCGCTAACCGCTCTTACCAGTTAACCGTTGTAACGCTGTAAGGTCCGAGAGAGATCGGGTTGGCCGCAACTGTCGTTTGGATCTGCACGGTGTTCGGCGACTGCGCGGTGTTCCCCACCAAGCCGCTCGAATTCGAGACGGTGGTAACCTTCATTGCGCCGGATACGTGCACCCCATTGATTTGAATCGTCGTGCTGCACGTGCTGGAGGACTTGTTGGTGAGCACCACGTAATGGCTGCCGTCGCTGGCCTGATACCCTTGGGCATAGATAGCGGGTATGGGCTTCCCATCGTAGCCGTGGATAGGAACAAAGGGCCCTCCAGTCACAGTCGTGGGCCATGTCCCGTTGCTGCCGTTGATGGCTTGGTTAGCCACTGCCAGGGCCAGCCCCGGGGCGGAAGTATAGAACTGAAACTGAGTCTGGGGATTAGTGGCCGTGTTGGTGGAGTAGCTTGGATTTTGAGCTAACTGGGTCAGAAGATAACTTTCGTGATCGTCCACCGATTGGATCATCCCGTGATAGTCGCTGTTGTCGGTATACAGGGAGTTTATTCCGACTGCCTTCATATTCGGAACCGTCGACATCCTGGCGACGTATTCGGCCAGAAAGATGCCGTTATAGAGAAAACTGAGGAATTTGTTGCCTTGCGGCGAGCAACAATTGAACTCCGTAATGAAAATTGGCGTGCTGGAGCCGGCCAGAGGGTCCACGTAAGAACTGATGTACTCGCCGGTGCCGTGCGCCAGCACTCCATTTAAAACGTCGATGGTGTTCTGGTCGCTCTGAATGGTGACAAGCGGATAAACATGCATCGATACCGCGTTCCAGTATCTGGGTGTGTATGCCGCCATCCCCTGGTCCCACTCGGCCAGCCAATTGGGCGGCAGCGTTACTGCCGTGGTTCCGGGGAAAAGACCGGCCAAGAACAATCCAACGGTGGCATTGGGAGTGACGGACTTAATGTCAATGAAATACGGGTCATGCATGGCCGCGGGATATGCAGCCGGGCTTGGGAAGATCGCGGGATACAGATATGCCTCGTTGGCGAGCTCCCATTCCGCGACGTTTAGCCCCCCGATTTGAGCCGCCCGCGCCATTCGGCCGGCGCTGCCCGGATTGGTATCGGTGTAACTATTGAAACAAACAATGGCTCTTGCGCTTAAGGTTTTGGCGAAAGTAGTGAAATCGGAAAACAGCACGCCTCCTTTTGCCTGAGTAAGTTGCTGGGAGATCGTCAGAATAGTTGCCGCTTGGCCGGATACCGCCGGAGGATTGCCGGTTATGAGCGAGTTCATCCAAGCTACATCGATATGGTCGCCGGAACTGTCCATCGGATCCCAATCGTAAGCCAAGGAGCCCGTACCCGCCGGGAACCGCAGCCATCCCGGCTTGACCTGGGCGGCCGCCTGGATAAACTTTGGATCGTAATACTCCACACCATTGCGCAGTTGAGGCGAGTTGTAACCGCTAAATCCCGCTGCAAGAGGAGCGAATGTTTGGGTGTTGACGTTCACTACTACCGTAACGGCATATGCCTGGCAGGCTAAGCACCACATCGATACTGCCAACGCTGCAACCAACTTACCAGGATTTACCTTGCTCGTACCTAGCCTGCACCGGCAGGTTTTCAAATTTGGCACATGACTCCTCTCGTCGGGTAGTATACACTGCCTTACGCCTAAACCCTAACTTCTTAGTGCTGTGATGTTTGATTGCACTGGAACTGATTCTGACTTAATTGGAAAACCCGAAGGTTGGGCTAAAGCCATCTTACGCTACGGCTGCTCCCCCAAGGACCGATACTGGCTGGAATAGAATACCAATGGCTCGCCGTCCAGGCAATCCGCGTGGAGCACTTCACCGATCACGATATCATGGTCGCCCGCCGTGACCACATTCACCCGGGCGCATTCCAGAGTCGCCAAAACCTCCGGCAGCAAGGGCACGCCCGTCTTTCCAGGATACCATTTGACACCCTCGAAGCGATCATATCCGCTACCGGCAAACTTGTCGGAGAGATCCTTTTGGCTGGCGCTCAGGATATTGATGCCGAAGTGTTCGCCGATCCGGAAGTGTTCCCGAATGCGGGTGCGATGGTCCACGCAAACCAGTACCAGAGGAGGCGTCATGGAAACGGAGGTGAAGGAATTGGCCGTCAAGCCATGGCACGCGCCGGTGGAGTCTAGAACCGTCGCCACCGTAATCCCGCTCGCGAATTTGCCGCAGATACGGCGAAACTGCCGCTTCTCTATTTTGGACATCGCCGGCATCGGAGGTTGACTAGCCATAGGCGTCGAATTTATCACATATGCAGCATTTCCGAAAGCCACTCAGGTACCGTTGCTATAATTGAGCGTCCCGATGGACGGCCCCACCCTCACTCTGTTCCTGGTCCAGATCGGCTTAGTTTTGGCGATTCCATTATGCATGGCCAAGCTGCTCGAAAGACTTGCTCTATCGCCGCTGGTGCTGGAATTATTGTGCGGCGTCATGCTGGGACCCAGCGTTTTCGGCATGCTGGACCCCCAGCTCTTCGCGCAGGTCTTCCCTCCCATGGGCCGTGCCACGCAGGCGCGCGAAGCGGTGACCGAACTCGGCCTGCTGCTTTTCGTCTTCATGGCCGGACTGGAGCTGCAACCGAAACGCCTCCGGCAGTTGGGACTGCCCATCTTCTGGACCAGCTTTCTCGGCATCCTCGTGCCTCTCGTGCTAGGAGTAGGATCGGTTCTGCTATGGCCGGGGTTCTGGCGCAATAAGGCGCAGAGCAATGTACCTTTGCTGGCTCTCTTTGTGGGCACCATTCTGTCCATTTCCGCTCTTCCGGTAATTGCTCGCATCCTGATGGATCTGAATGTGATGAAGACGGAGCTGGGAATCATTGTGATGTCCGCCGCCATGCTGGACGATTTGGCCGGCTGGGGACTGTTCGCTGTGATCCTGAGCAACTTTGGAGGCGCGGGCCACTCCGGCCGGAACTGGTGGGCCAGCCTGGTTACCGTCATCCTGGTTTTCGGCTTGATTCTGAATCTCTCCAACAACAGAATCCAACGGGCCGTGGGCTGGTTGAATTTGCCGAAAGACACGCTGCAGTTGAAACTGACGTTCTTGGTGTTGATGACCGCCGCTATCTTCTCGGAGGTGGTCGGTACCCATGCGACGCTGGGTGCGTTCCTGGCCGGCGTGGCGTTGGGACGCATTCCCGAGGCGCGCAAGCTGGCCCACGAAAGCCTGTACCAGACCACCTCCGGCATCTTCGCCACATTGTATTTCGTCTCCATCGGGTTGAAAGCCAATTTCGTAGCCAACTTCGATCTGCCGCTGGTTGCCTTCGTCCTGATGGTGGCTTGTGCCGGCAAGATTAGCGGCGTTTTCATGGGGGCCACCCTGGGCGGGAAGAAGCCGCGCGAAGCGCTGGTGGTGGCTTTGGGGATGAATGCCCGGGGCGCCGTAGGAATCGTGCTAACTACCGTTGCAATGGAGTATGGCCTGATCGATCAGCGCATCTTCGTGGCACTGGTCATTATGGCGCTGGCTACTTCCGTATTAAGCGCGGTGGGGATCAAGTACCTGCTCGGAAGGGGTCAGGCCCAACCCGACCCCCAAGAAGAACAATCGAAGATGCTGCCGTACGCGTAATCGCGGTTCGTCGGGCCCACGTTACGGCTTCAGCAAATATGCCGTACCGTAACCACCCGCGTCGCCGCCCACAATAGTCGTTCCGTACATGGATCCTCCAGTGGTGAGGATCAAACCATTCGGGCTGCCTCCACCAGGGGATCCTGGAAAGGCTACTACATTAACCTTAGTCCAAGTCCCACCCTGCGTTGCCGGCGGTTTTAAGGAAAATACCGTACCGCAGCCGGCATAGGACTCCGGAAAACAGACATTCACATTGGCGCCTCCGCTAAAAGTGGTGCCAAAGAGCGCTCCACTTGAATTCAGGCCCATCTTCCCGTAGGGATGAGATCCATCGGAGCTGTGTCCGGTAAACGTGTAGAGCACGCTTTCGGTCCAGGTGGTTACGCCTCCCGTGGGAGGAGCCAACTGGTAAACTGTGCCGCAACCTTGTAGAAAGTCACTCACCGGGCAGGCGTTGTCATTGCCTCCCCAGAATGTGCTCCCGAAAAGTACTCCGTTCGCGCCTAGGATCAGCGCCGATTCCGGGGAACCGCCGTCAGTTCCTCCGGTAAACGTGTAAAGCAGGCTTTCGGTCCAGACTCCGCCGCCCTTCGGCGTCAACTGGAAGATCGTACCCCAGTTGGAATAGATTGCGCCTGAGATGGTGACGGACCCGCCTTGGAACGTAGTTCCAACTAACGCCCCGCTGCTGGTAACCAGCAAATCAGCCAGAGGATTGGCACCGTCGGTGCCGCCTTGGAACGTGTAGAGCACCTTCTCGCTCCATCCGCTTACCGATGGGAGTAGTTCGAATATCGTGCCCATCCCCACGCTACCCCCGCCATAAGTCGTGCCGTACAGCACTCCGCTGGCGATCACCGCCACGCCGGCCGAGGGGTAAGCCCCATCGTTGCCGCCCGCGAAGCTATAGAGGACCTTTTGGGTCCAGACTCCACCCGCTCCGGGTGCCACTTGGAAAACAGTGCCATACCCATGCGCTCCGCCCCCGTAGGTGGTGCCATACAGCACGTTGTTCTTGCCGATCACCAGATCGGCTACGGGATTAGCGCCGTCCACGCCTCCAGTGAAGGTATAGATCGTCGTCTCGGTCCAACCTCCGGTTTTTATGGGAATGAGTTCAAAAATACTTCCCCATCCGGTCCCGCCGCTGGATGTCGTACCGTACAGTGTCCCGCCGGTTCCCGACACCAGTCCAGCTTCGGGGAAGCCTCCGTCGGCCAGATCCGTGAAACTGTACAGTGTCGTCAATGTGGGAGTCGCGGCTCCGCACGGCAAAACCATCACGGACGCCAGCAGCAGGAACCCCACGCGCCTGGCAATAAAAGCAGTCTGTAAAAACTTCAGCATCTCTGGATTCTGGGCTTGTTGGCCCCTTAAAGTCAACTGCTCCGAGCCATTAATGGGACTAGTTTTAGTACCCTGTTTTTAGGCGACCTCAAATCGCCGCTCCCAGCCATTCCGTATCTTTTGTAACAATGCCCCCGCATCTTTTAAGCACCCTGCCGGGTTAGATATGTATAATGGTCAAGAAAAGGAGGGTAACCGTATGTTAAAGAAACTATTGATGAGTTCTGCATTCGGACTGCTCTTAAGCGCCGGTACGATGTGCGCTGAAGTAGTCGTGCGAGTCGGGCCACCCGCGCCGATCATAGAAAGAGAAAGACCAGTTGCGCCCGGTCCACACTATGTTTGGATTAACGGCTATCATCGCTGGGACGGTAACGCTTACGGTTGGGTACCAGGACGATGGGACGCTCCGCCACGGCCGCGCGCCCGTTGGGTGGCGCATCGTTGGGTACACCGCCATGGTGGGTGGGTTCTGGTGGACGGGCACTGGCGTTAAATCGCCGGTTTCCCAGCTTGTGCCGCGGCTTCCGCTTCCCGTAGACGGGTGGATCTCCGAAAGGACCGCTCAATCACGAGATAGACCGCCCACGGGAAGTGGCGCTGCAGGAAAATAGCTGCTTTTGTAGGCCACGGAAGAATGAAACTGCGCTTGCGACGGTAGGCGGCCGATACAATTGCCCGGGCGGCTTCCTCTGGCGTCAGTGCGATCCATTTGTGAGGCGGTCGTTGCAGCGGCTCGTTGACATAAATCTCTGTCTGGACAAATCCCGACATCACGTGCGTCACGCTGATCCCGTATGGCGCTAATTCGTGACACAGCCCGTCGGCAAGCCCATTTATCGCGAACTTGCTCATGCAGTAGGGCGTTCCCCGCGGGACAGAGACCATACCGATCAGGCTGCCGATCAGTACAATGCGGCCCCGCGTTTCCTGCATGGCTGGGAGCGCTGCCATAACGGTCCGCAAAGTACCGAAAGTGTTTGTTTCCATCTGCCTGCGGTAGTCGTTCAAAGTCAAATCCAAAATCCGGCCTGTGACCAGAATGCCCGCATTGGCCACCGTTACATCCAGGTGTCCAAATTCCTGGCGGGCTAACGCTACCGCCCGTTCCAAGTCTCCGTCCTGGGTTACATCCCCGGCGATCGCCAAGGCGCGCCGGCCCCCGTGGGTCAGCTCAGCCGCCAGTTCCTCGATTCGTTCAAGGCGGCGGGCCACCAACACCGTGTGCGCACCCTCGCGGGCGAATTCCCGCGCCAGGGCCGCGCCAATACCTGAGGAAGCGCCGGTAATCAGTACAACCTGTCCGTCAAACCTCTGCCGCCCGGAAATTGCCATGGAAACAGTTATAGTACCTCTTTTTAACCAGCCCTCTTCCCTTTACGTTCTTTCAAGCGTTATAATCAGACGCTAGAATCATACGTTTGATTGAAACGCCTGTGAACCCTACCAAAGAGCGTATCCTCGACACTGCGGAACGATTGTTTGCCGCCCACGGCTATGCCGCTACCTCGCTGCGTGGCATTATCGCCGAGGCGGGAGTAAATTTAGCCGCCGTCCACTATCACTTCCATTCCAAGGAAACGCTCTTGGAAGCGGTAGTTCTACGCCGGTCGGTTCCCGCGAATCAGGAACGCCTGGCGTTGCTCGATGTGTTTGAACAAGAGGCCGGTGGGAATCCGCCCCCCCTGGAGAAGGTGATCGAAGCTTTCGTGTCCCCTACCTTCCGCATGTCGCGGGATCCCCAGAGCGGCGGGATGGTGTTCATGAAACTCCTGGGCCGCCTGCATGCCGAAGGCGATCTGTTGCCCCGGATTCTGAACTCGCAGTTCGGCGATGTATTGAAGCGGTTCGGCGACGCCTTGCGCGCCGCGTTGCCGGACTTGCCGCCGGAAGAGTTGTTCTGGCGATTAAATCTGGCCATCGGCGCCCTAGCCCAGACTCTGCGCGGGGGATCCAAAGACCTGGAGACCATTTCCGATCTTTCCCTTTCCGTGAATTCGGAAGCGGCGTTAGAGCGGCTGGTCGCATTTCTGAGCGCCGGCTTCCGCGCCCCCGTGCCGCATGCCATTCACGAAGTTCACGTTGCAGTTCAGGAGAGATAAATGTACCGCTATTTCCTATCGACTCTTTTCTTAACCGTGCCCTTGGCTGTGTGGGCCGGAGCGCCCGCCCCACGTGAGCCGATGCGGCTCAGTTTGAAGCGCGCCGTGGAGATCGCTACTTCTCCGGAAGGCAACACTTACATCCAGCTTTCCGACGAGACCGTCAAACAAGCCAAATCGCGTTCCCAGCAAGCGCGTTCGGCGTTGCTTCCCGATATTGAAGCGCAAGCCTCGGAAACCATAGCTATGAGAAGTTTGGCAGCCCTGGGTCTGGATCTGGCCACCAGCCAGACGCTGCTGGGCGCGGAGAACAATCTGACGGGGACCTTCGCCCCCGTCGAGAAGGAGTTGTTGGACCAAATCATCCACAACATACCCCGCGTGGTGGGTCCCTTCAACTCCGTTGACGTGCGTGCCAGGTTGTCGCAGAGTGTATTGGATTTCAGCAATATTCGCCGCTACCAGGCATCTCGCGCCGCGGTTCGGGCGGCGAAAAACGACCGCGGCAACACGGACGATTCAATTTCGGCAACTGTCGCCAAAACGTACCTGGCGGCGTTGCGTACCGATGCGGATGTAGAAGCCTATCAGGCCAACGTGGCGTTGTCCGAGGCGGTCCTGAAACAGTCCGAAAATCAGAAAAGCGCCGGCACCGGCACTGGTATTGAAGTCACCCGCGCGAAGGTGCAGCTTTCCAATGAGAAACAGCGCTTGTTGATGGTCCAGAACGACCGCACCAAGGCCTATCTGCAATTGTTGCGGGTCATGGGTTTGAACCTGGGCACTGAACTGGAACTCACCGATAAGCTGTCCTACGAACCCACTGAAGCGGTTACCTTGGAAAAGGCCAAGGCGGAAGCCTTGAAGAACCGTCCTGACATTAAAGCCCAGGCAGAACGCGAGGCCGCGGCGCGCTTGAGCGCCAATTCCGTGAAATTCGAGCGGCTTCCGAGCCTGGCCGTCTATGCCGATTACGGCACCACCGGAACCAATGGCACCCTGGTATCTTTGTTGCCTACCAGGGACTACGGCGTCGCCCTACGCGTACCCATCTTCGACGGAGGACGCCGGGACGCCCGACGCGCCGAGTCTGCCTCCCAGTTCCGCCAGGAGCGCGTCCGCACCAACGACCTGAATGAGCAACTCGAACTTGACATCCGCACCTCGCTCGACAGTTTGCATTCCGCCGAAGAACAGCTAAAGGTTGCCGAGGAGGGGTTGACCCTTTCCGATAGTGAGCTGACCCAGGCGCGCCGCCGTTACGAAGCAGGCTTTGCCAGCAACCTCGAGGTTACCGATGCCCAGACCCGGTTGGAACGGGCTCGGGACAACCGCATTGCCGCGCTGTTCGGCTACAACGTAGCCCGCATTGACCTGGGGCGGGCCATGGGCAATGTCCGCCACATGATCCAGTAAGAAAGGAATCGTCGCCATATGAAAAAAATAATCTTGATTGTAATTGTGATTGGGGTCCTGGGAGCGGCGGGTATGCTGGCTTACCGCAGCCTTCATCCGGAGGCCACCAATAAAATCGTCGTTTCGGGCAACATCGAGCTGACCCAGGTCGATATCGCCTTCAAAACTTCCGGCCGCTTGATTGAGCGCACCGTGAACGAAGGCGACGCCGTGCAAAAGGGTATGGTGATCGCGCGTCTCGACCGCGAGCAGTTGTTACACCAGCGCGATACCGCGGTGGCCGCGCTCTCGACAGCGGAGGCGCAGTATGCCGAGAGCGGCAGCGCCCTGAAATGGCAGCGCGAGACCATGCAAGCCGACTTGCAGTTGCGCAATGCCGACTTGAACGCGGCGCAGTCGCAATTGTTGCAATTGAACAATGGCGCCAGGCCCCAGGAGATCCAGGAATCTCAGGCGGCCGTAGCCGCCGCGCAATCCCAATACGATCAGGCCAAGAAAGACTGGGAGCGCGCCCAGACGCTGCATAAAGACGACGACATTTCCACCTCGCAATTCGATCAGTTCCATACCCGATTTCAGGGCGCCGAGGCCAATTTGAACCAGGTGAAGGAACATTCCGGGATGATCCAGGCCGGCCCGCGCGCCGAGACGATCGACGGCGCCAAGGCGCAGGTAGAACGGGCGCGCGCCGGTGTGCGGGCGGGGCAGGCCAATTCCATCGAGACCAGACGCCGCGAGCAGGATATTGTCGCGCGCCAGGGAGATATTCAACGGGCCAAATCCCAGATTGCTCTGATTGATTCGCAGTTGGTCGATACTATCGCCGTCTCGCCGATCAACGGCATCGTACTGGTGAAAGTCGCCGATGTGGGTGAGGTGCTGGCCCCCGGTACCAGCGTCGTCACGGTCGGAGATATCGAGCACCCCTGGCTGCGCGCTTACATCAGGGAACAGGACCTGGGGCGCGTCAAACTGGGCGATAAAGTCAAAGTGACTACGGATTCGTTCCACAACAAGTTCTACGACGGGCGCGTCTCGTTCATCTCCTCGGACGCGGAGTTCACCCCCAAGCAGATCCAGACTTCCGAAGAGCGCGTGAAGCTGGTTTACCGCATTAAGATCGATGTCGATAACTCGCGCCATGAACTGAAATCCAACATGCCAGCCGACGCCGAGATCCTGACGGGGAACTAATGGAAGGGATTATAAAGACCCGGGACCTCACCCGGCGCTTTGACGAGTTGACGGCGGTGGACCACTTGAACCTGGAGATCCCGCGCGGCGAGATCTTCGGGCTGGTGGGGCCCGACGGCGCCGGCAAGACGACTACGCTGCGCATGCTGTGCGGCCTGCTCGATCCGAGCGAGGGCCAGGCTTGGGTGGCGGGCCACGACGTAGTCCACGATACGCAGGCCGTCAAGGACTCCATCGGTTATATGGCTCAGCGCTTCGGCCTTTACGTGGATCTGACGGTCGACGAAAACATGGCGTTCTACGCCGACCTCTTTGGCATTACGGCCGCCGAGCGCCAGCGCCTCCTCCCGGATTTGCTGCGCATGACTCGCATGGAACCCTTCCGCAAGCGCCAGGCCGGTAAACTTTCCGGCGGCATGAAGCAGAAGCTGGGCCTCATGTGTACACTGCTGCATCGTCCGGAGATTCTTTTTCTGGACGAGCCTTCCAACGGGGTCGATCCCGTCTCCCGCCGCGATTTCTGGGCCATCCTATACCAGTTGGTGAAAGACGGCATCACGGTCCTGGTCACCACGGCTTATCTGGATGAAGCCGAGCGCTGCAACCGCGTGGGACTGATGTACAAAGGACGATTGATTCAGTGCGATGCGCCGGATGCGGCGCGTAATCAGATGCCCGAGGATTGCTACCAGGTGGAGGCGCCGGACCCGCGGGGCGCGCGCGAGCTGCTGCTCAAATCCGACGGCGTACTGTGCGTCGAGCCTTCCGGCGCCACGCTGCACCTGTTCCTCAGTTCGGCTCGCACGTCACCGGAGACACTGGGCCGCATGCTCGAGAAGGACGGCCACGGTCCGGCAGTATTCCAACGAATCATACCTTCGCTCGAAGATGTTTTCATCGCCCAAGTGCGGAAGGCGGAAAAGCAATGACCCCCGCCGCACAGGACGGCCCAGCCCTGGAAATCCGCGACCTGGTAAAAACTTTCGGCGATTTCACGGCCGTGGATCATGTTTCCTTCCAGGTGAACAAGGGCGAGATCTTCGGTTTTCTGGGGCCCAACGGCGCGGGAAAGTCTACCGTCATCAGGATGCTGTGCGGCCTGTTGACGCCCACTTCCGGCTGGGGCGCGGTAGCGGGCTTCGACGTCACCAAGAACCCGGAAGAGATCCGCAGGAATATCGGCTACATGTCGCAAAAGTTTTCGCTTTACGACGACTTGGCGGTGGAAGAGAATATCGATTTCTTCAGTCGGATTTATAGCGTTCCTAAACATCTGCGCGCCGAACGCAAAGAGTACGTCTTGCGCATGGCGGGCCTCATCGACCGTCGCACTACGGTCACCAAGTTGCTGGCCGGTGGCTGGAAACAGCGGCTGGCGCTGGGCTGCGCCATCGTGCACTCCCCGCGTATTCTGTTTCTGGACGAGCCCACTTCGGGCGTCGATCCCATCGCGCGCCGCAGTTTTTGGGACCTGATCTACCAGCTTGCCGAAGGGGGCCAAACCATTCTGGTTACAACCCACTATATGGACGAGGCGGAGTACTGCCACCGGCTGGCGCTGATTTATCGCGGCAAGCTGATCGCTTTGGGCGTACCCGAGGCGCTCAAGCGCGATCTGCATTCGCACAAGCTGTTGCAGCTGGAGACGTCGGATCTTTTGGGAACCATGCGGGCTTTGGAATCCACGCCGGGCATACTGGATGTGGCGGTCTTCGGGGCCGGCCTCCATGTGAACGTGGCCGACCTGGGCCCCGGCACGGAACAGATTCGCCGCTTGCTCGCGCAGCAGCACATTCAAATCAAAAGACTGGAGCCGATTCAGCCTACCATGGAAGACGTTTTTGTGGGCTTGATCGAAGCGGAGGAACAAAAGAACCCATGAGCTTCCGACGCACGCGCGCCATGTTCGAGAAGGAATTCCGTCATATCCTGCGCGATTCGCGCAGCCTGATCATGGCCCTCTTCCTGCCCTTATTCCAAATGTTGCTGTTCGGTTACGCGCTCAATCTGGACGTGGACCGCATTCCCACCCTGATCTATGACGGCGACCATAGCAACGACAGCAGGGCGCTGATTGAACGCTTTCGCGGTTCGCGTTTCTTCGAGATCGAGGGCTTCACCAATAGCTACGCCGATATTGAAAAGGGCATCGACAAGAGCAAGGTCCTGTTGGGAATTGTGATTCCCCGAAATTACTCCCAGCGCCTGAACGGCGGGGGCAAGGCTAACATTCAAATTCTGCTGGATGGCAGCGATTCCAACACCGCCTCCATCGCCTTGAGCTATGTGGAGGGCCTGGTGCAAACTTATGCCCTGCAAATACGCTCCCAAGGGCAGGAGCGCAAAGCGGGGATGCCGATGGTTTCGCCGGTGGATTCACGGGTTCGAATCTGGTACAACAGCACTCTGGAATCCACCAACTATATCGTGCCGGGCTTGATCGCCGCCATGATGATGGTGATTGCCGCGCTGCTGACGTCGCTCACGGTAGCCCGCGAGTGGGAGATGGGCACCATGGAGCAACTGCTTTCCACTCCCGTGCACGCCGGAGAAATTGTGCTGGGCAAGATGCTTGCGTTTTTTGTAGTGGGGGTGGCGGATACCACGATCGCCGTGCTGGTGGGGATTTTCGTCTATGGAGTGCCGTTCCGCGGCAACGTTTTTTTCCTGGCTTTCACCACCATGATCTTTCTAACGGGAGCATTCTTTTGGGGGATCCTGGTTTCGGCCGTGGCGCGCACGCAGTTGTTCGCGTTCCAGTTGGGGCTGGTTACTACGTTCCTTCCTTCTTTCCTGCTGTCTGGATTTCTCTACGCCATAGAGAATATGCCCATGCCCATCCAGGTCATTACACACGTGGTGCCGGCCCGGTACTTCGTCACCATCGTGAGGGGCATCTTCTTGAAAGGGATCGGTCTCCGTCTGCTGTGGGGACAGGTACTGTTTCTGGTGGGATTCTCGTTAGTCGTATTCTGGGCGGCGGAGCGCAAAATGAGACAGAAGCTCGCATGAGGAACGCTGGATTGTTATGAGAGAACGGATTTTCGCAATCATTCGAAAAGAGCTCAGCCAGTTGTTCCGCAACCGGCGCACGCGCATGTTCCTGTTTGTGCCGCCGATGTTCCAGCTCATCATCTTCGGCTACGCGGTGAATATGGACGTGGACAACCTCCGCATGGGATGGATGGACATGGATCAATCGCCGCAGAGCCACGCTTTGTTGGCATCCTTCCAGGGCTCGGGCCGGTTCCTGCTGACGGCTTTGCCGCAGAGCGAAAAAGACATTCAGAACGTCCTCGACCGCGGCGAAGCGCAGGTGATTGTGCGGGTGATGCCGGGGTTCGGCCGCGATATTTTGCTGGGCCACCCGACTTCGGCGCAAATCCTGGTGGACGGCACCAATTCGAACACTGCATCCCTGGCGTCGGCCTACACCAGCCAACTGGTGGGGGCCTACTCGGCGAGCGTAGCCACCCCGCAGATGCAGTCGCGCATGATGGCCAGGGCGGCCATGGGAACCATGAGCATGAAAGTCGGACGTATTACCGACAGCGCACGCGTCTGGTTCAACCCCGACTTGAAGAGCCGCAATTACTTCGTACCCGGCGTGATCTGTAACCTGATCATGGTGGTCACGGTGATGTTGACGGCCATGGCGATCGTCCGCGAAAAAGAGATCGGCACCATGGAACAGTTGATGGTGACGCCCATCCAACCCATGGAACTCATGATCGGCAAAATGGTGCCCGCCGCGCTGGTGGGCATGATGGACCTGGTGCTGATGACTACGGCGGCGCTGCTGATCTTTTCGATTCCCTTTCGCGGCAACCCGCTGGTGCTGGTGCTGAGTGCGGCCCTGTTTCTGCTAACCAGCCTGGGCATGGGACTGTTTATTTCGACTATCGCGAGCACCCAGCAGCAGGCCATCATGTCGTCCTCGCTGATCGCCATTCCGACGTTCATGTTGAGCGGCTTTGCTTATCCCATCCGCAATATGCCGATCGCGGTGCAGTATTTGACTTACTTGAATCCGCTGCGGTATCTGATCGAGATCGTGCGCGGAATCTTCCTGAAGGGTACGGGCATTTCGGTGCTGTGGCCGCAGATGCTGACGCTGCTGGTTTATGGCATGGTGGTTATGGGGCTGAGTGCCAGTAGCTTTCGCAAGAAACTGGACTAGCCATCCGTAATTTATGATGAAGCCTATGACCTTCCCTGAGCAATACCGAGCCGACCTGCTGAAAACCATCGAGTCCATCGACGTGGACAAGGTAAACGTGGCCATCGAATGGTTCAAGGAATCCCGTGACAGGGGCCGGCATATATTCGTTTGCGGCAACGGGGGCAGTGCCTCCACCGCTTCGCACTTCGCCTGCGATATCGTGAAGGGCTGCAGCTTCAACCGGGCGTCGCGCTTTCGCATCATGGCGCTGACCGATCAACTGCCCACCATCACGGCTTACGCCAATGACGTTGGCTACGACGTCATTTTTGCGGAACAGCTCAAGAACTTTGCCCAAGCGGGCGATCTGTTCATGGCCATCAGCGGGTCCGGAAATTCACCCAATGTGGTGCTGGCCATGGACTACGCCAATTCTATTGGCTGCCGCACGATAGCCTTAACGGGCCGCGACGGCGGCAAGCTGGGACCCAAGGCTCAGTTGAATATTCAGATCCCGGTAGCGCATATGGGGCGCATCGAGGATGCCCATTTGAACATATGCCACATGATCGGGTACTACTTCATGGAGTGCGAGCCACAGCCCGCCTGACTGCCGCACGGGATGGGCAACGGGCGGCTAGGATCAAGGCGCCGTTGCAACTACTGTCCCGGTTTGGACCGCCAGAACCGTGGAGGCAGTCGAATTCGAATAAGTCACCGTGGCATTGGCAGGGGTGAGAGCGACGCTTGCAAACGGACGCAGGAGGGGGTTAATTAACGTTCCCCCCGGTAACACGAGGCGAGCTCGCACATTCAGGCTAACGCCGACCACGACCACCGGAAAACCGGATTCGAAGATATCCTCAGCGGCGCTAACCACCTGATTGATGGCCGCGGTAGTGCTGCTAATGGGTATGGGTTGGTTCGGTAGGAGTCCGGAAAAGACGGTGCCGGTCATCTGCAAGGGCTTGAAGATGGCATAATTCTGACCATGCTGGATGGGTTTCAAAGACGAGTTGCCTACTAGTGTAATAGTAAATGGCTGGCCTGCCAACTTCAGGGAATCGGCGCCGCTGACCGGGGTCGTGGCGAAGGTGCCTGAAGCCAAGTAAGTAACATTGGCACTTTTGTTAGGACTGGCGGCTCCTAACTGCCACGAGGTGACCAGACAACATATGACCGCGGCAGCCCCTGCTACGTATAGTATTCTTCGAACATCCCATGAAAACATCGTAATCTCTTTCTTTTCAACCATCTTTGCAGTCTAAACCCTTGGGGCGTTCATTTTCAAGCGAACACTTGAATTCCCGAAAATATTAAGTACTGGTACGAAAGGCGGGAAAGTGGAGCGCACTGATTCCTGGCAGGCAAGAGTGCGCTCCAGCGGAGGTTTACTGAATGTGGAGATGAACCGGATTGGCGGTCTGGCCGTCGGCGGTGAGCGAGACGGTGGTTGCGCCGCGTCCGATGAGGCTTTGAGGAGCTTGCACCATGACTTCGTCCAAGCCCGGAAAATAGCCGGATGCGCCTGCATAAACGACGGGCACTTCTTCGCCCGCGATCTGCACGTGTACGTCGGAGGCAGTGCTCACGCCGTTGGCATAGAACTTCAGCGTTACCGAATCGGTAGAAAAGCCCAGATCGACGGGGGCCGCTCCGATGGAACGCACCGAGGTTGTGCCATCGCCATGAAGAGTGACGGCCTGCGCTCCATTGGAATGGAGTACCACGGCAGGCGCCTTCGGGGCGGCGGCCGGAATGGTGGCGGCAAGAGTACCGGAGGCGATGGCCAACACCGTGGTGTTAGTGCCGTCCGAGTAAGTGATGCTGGCGGTAGCGGGCGCCATGGTAACGGTGTTGAAGGTATGCAGCAAGGGCTTGACGATGGTGCCCAATGGCATGATGATGAAAGCTTTAATGGTGAGGGAGACGCCCACAACCTTAACGGGCGATTGCATTGTAAAAGTGTCATCCACACCGGGGGAGATACCCTGAGTAATAGACGCCTGGCTGCTGGCGATATCAATCGGCGAGGTGCCAAGCAAACCAGAGTGAACGACGCCGGTCAGCTTTAGCTTGTTATAGGCCGCCCAGTTGGGGCCGGTCTTGTAGGGCGGCGTCGACGCGCTCACCGCGATACTAACGCTGAATGGCTCGCCGGCTAACTTCAGCGTGTCCGCGCCGCTGGTCGGAATCGAAGCGAATGTGCCGGAAGCCGTATAGGTGATGATCGGCGCCGCGGCAACCAACCGATTCGTAAACGTCAAACAACAAACTGCCGCTACCGCGGTGGTGATAGACAGCGTCTTTCGTAATGTCATAGGTCCTAATCTCCCTTAATTTGTTTAGAGGTTATGTTCATCCCCGTCCAACTTACTGTTAGATGGCGATGTTACAGACAATCAGTGAGCCACGGAGACAAAGGTATCCTGTGGCATGCGTACTACATGAGTGAGTTACCTCCGGGGAGCGGAAAGTTGTCCGTTCCCCGGAAGCGCGACTCCTATTACTACTGGGTTGCGAACGATGGGCCGCCCACAACGTTAGAAGGACTCGAAAGGTTGCCCAAGCTATCTTCGGCAACTATGAAATAAAGCGACTGCAAAGTATTCGGGGCGGTTTCCCCGTACGAGGTGCTGGTGACACGGCCCAGAAGCTCAGGCGCGCTGGGATAGCCAAAAAGCGAGGTGGTAGTGGGCGGCGCCGCATGCGGCAACATGGAACAGATGGACGGAGCACCCGGTTGGTTGCAGGCGGCGAATCCCTTGGGGGCAGGGGGCGGCGTAGATTCGCTGGGCGACATGGCAATCCGATACACCAAGTAATCCATGGCGCCGGACACGGGGGTCCATGTCAGGGATACAGCGCCACCCAGGGGGCCCGGAGCGGAATGGGCAACCGTGGGCAACAGGATTGAGGATTTCGGCTTAATAGCCGGAACCGCGCAGTTTGGATAGGTGCACTGGGACATCAGCAATTTGACGTCGGCATTAGTGATCTTGCCGTCGCGGTTCATATCCATCGGATCTTTTACCACAGCCTTGGCGTTCAAACGGGCCTGCAGCAAGCTCACATCTTTCTGGTCGATCACGCCGTCGTGATTGAAATCGAGGGCGCCGTTATCGAGATTGAAGACCTGGGTGCCGCCGACCGAGCGGGCCGTGCCCATAAAGAGACCGAAGGGAGTTGCGGCGAAGCTGCGGCTGCCCGTATTATTGCCATCGCCCAAACCAACCTTACTCACGAAGCTCCAGTCGACGCCATCCGGGCTGCGCCAAACATCCGTACCATATTCCTGCGACCACAGCGGCCCGAAGGTCGGATTCGCCTCGTTTTGGCTACTTTGATCCCAAGTGCCCATGTACAATCCCTTGGAGCCTACTCCCATTCTCCAGAAATGTCCGGTAAACCCGTTATCGAAATACTGACCAATGCCGCTCAAGGGAGCGATATATTGGCCGGCATTCGGTTGCCCCGGGGGAATGGTGCGGGGATTGCCGACGATCAGGTCCCAGCTATCGTTGGGGTCCAAATTGCCGTTCAGTTGAACCTGAACCTGTCCCGTGGTATCGGGATGGACACGAACCATTTCATTGGGCCGGTCGGTGCCTACATATAAGCATCCGCCGCCGGGGCAGTATTGCGGATCGGAAAATATCTGCATGCTCATGGCGAAATCGGCGATCAAATTCTGGGCGTAGGCACCCTGGATCACAATCGGATTCCAGGTATAAGGCGGGGCGCCGGTCCCAGAGGTCGACCAGATGCCATACTGTTGCTGCGTCCCGGTGATCGCGGGGCTACCGGTACCCGCATACATGAAGTTGTTAAAGTTTTCCAGTATCCACATGGGCAGCGAACTGGTGGGCGGGCTGGCCCATGAGAAGCAGACCGGCTGACCGCAGTTATCGCCCAGCGCCGGATTGGTTCCGGCGGCGGAAGCAAACGCGCGCCCGACTCCAGGAAAGTCTCCTGTCTGGAAGAACAGGATGCCATCCTGGGCGCAAGTGAAAGACGGCCCAGGCAGGCTGCAAAGTTGAGCCGCGGAGCGGATGCTATAGTTCGGATAGGCCGGCAGGATATAGGTACCGCTGGCGGTCAGCGAACCGAGGAAGCAGGGCTGGGTGCCGCATTGGGCGGGAGTCCAGACGCTGCTGCCGGCAACGGTCGTTAGCGTGCCATTCTGGGGAAGCGGGTTCCAGGTGACGCCGTCGGTGCTCCGAAGGATGCGCGGAGGAGGCCAGGAGCCCTGCGGGGTGCAAGCGGTGGTGATATTGGGCGGGTGACATTCAAATAACTCGCCGGAGGTAACGCCGCCGGCATAGAGGGCGGTCACGCCGCCCGGTTCGTTCACCATCGTCAGACCGCGGAAACCGATGTCCCTGGCAGTCGCTACTGTCTTACCGGTACTGTCGACGGTGCTGAGAGAGTTGGGGGATTGGAAAACCAG
>Ga0209839_10000384_pt1 | contig 22841 bp, 16 predicted proteins | sample OrgsoiDNA2013050_FD_185800 | JGI IMG/M metagenome (GOLD analysis project Ga0209839, IMG submission 185800) | Permafrost soil microbial communities from the Arctic, to analyse light accelerated degradation of dissolved organic matter (DOM) -... | ecosystem: Environmental > Terrestrial > Soil >... | reverse complement strand
CGATCACGGCGTCGCGCGCGGGCCGATGGCGGAGGTGGTCAGCAATCTGTCATCGGCGCCGCCAGGCGATATCCGGGCCATTGCGACCTATATGGCCGGCGTGTTCGGCGCGCCGACGCCGGATCGCAAACGTCAGGGCGAAGCAGTGCTGGCGCAAGTCAGGTCACCCTCGGCGCAGGCCCCAAAGGGGGACGCGGCCGGTGCGGCGATCTACGCCGCGGCCTGCGCGACATGCCATGAGACCGGCAGGACGTTACCCTATGGTGGCGTCAATCTCGCGCTTTCGACCGCCATCGCTGGCCCCGACCCGCGCAACGTCGCCAACATCGTGATGTCGGGCGTTCGACCCGTGGAAGGAGAGCGCAGCCCGATCATGCCGGGCTTCGCGGGCAGCATGAATGACGGCCAGGTTGCAGCGCTGTTGAACTATTTGCGGGCGCGGTTCAGCAACCAACCGGCATGGACCGACGTTGAAAAGACCGTTGAGGACGCACGCCGCACCCAGATCGTGTTTCTTCAGACATCGCCCGGGCCCCACAACGCGCCGGCCGATCCAACGCAGCGAGACAAGCCATGATGACATTGAAGGTCAATGGTATCGATCACCAGATCGATGCCGATCCTGATACGCCGCTGCTTTATGTCCTGCGCGACGATATCAAGCTCAACGCCGCCAAGTTCGGCTGCGGGCTCGGCCAATGCGGTTCGTGCACGGTGATTGTCGACGGCAGGGCGGTGTTGTCGTGCGTGACGCCGCTGCTTCTGCTCGAGGGCAAGCAGGTGACGACGCTCGAGGGTCTCGGGACGTTGGAAGCGCCCGCGCCGATCCAGCGCGCCTTCATGGAAGAGCAGGCGGCGCAATGCGGCTATTGCATCGCTGGAATGATGATGCGTGCGCAGGCCTTGCTGCAGAGGAACCCCAAGCCCACCGATGAGCAGATCCGTAGCGAGCTGGAGCCGCATTTGTGCCGTTGCGGCACCCATATGCGCATCCTGCGCGCGGTGCACCGCGCCAGCCGGCTGATGGACACGGCGGACGCGTCTTCGGCGAGCCAGAGGAGCGCGCCATGAACGAGCGAATAAAGGCCTCTGTGATCCTTGATCGCCGTCGCGTGCTGGCGGGTGGCGGCGCGCTGATCGTCAGCTTCTCGCTCACCGACGCTCTTGCGCAGGACCAGACCGCGCCGGCCGCGGCTCCGGCGCAAAATCCTCCCGGTAGCCTCAAGGGCGCGCCATTCCTTGACTCCTGGATTCGCATCGATGCTGACGGCAGCATTACCGCGTTCACCGGCAAGGCCGAGCTCGGCCAGGGTTTCAAGACCGCGTTCCAGCAGATCGCCGCCGAAGAGCTGGATGTTCCCTTCGAATCGCTGAAGGTCGTCACCGCGGATACGCGCCTCACCGCCAACGAAGGCTATACGTCAGGCAGCCATTCGATGCAGGACAGCGGCACTGCGATCCAGAACGCGGCGGCGCAGGTGCGCGAACTTCTGGTGGCCGAAGCCGCCCGGCGTCTCGATCTGCCAGCTGAGAATTTTCGAACCGAAAATGGCGCGGTGATTTCGTCCGACGGCCGGCGCTTTGCTTACGGCGACCTGGTCGCGGCCGGCATGCTGCATGTGCAGGCGCAGCCGAAATCGAAGCTGAAGGATCCCGCGACGTTCAAGGTGATGGGGCTGCCGATACCGCGGGTCGATATTCCGGCCAAGGTCACCGGAGGTGTGGCCTATGTCCAGGACATGCGGCTACCCGGCATGGTGCACGCCCGGATCGTACGGCCGCCGAGCTACGGCGCCCAGTTGACGGATTGCGATACATCCGCGATCGAAAAGCTGCCCGGCGTCGTCAAGGTCATTCGCGACGGCAATTTTCTCGCGATCGTCGCCGCAAAGGAATTTTTGGCGGTCAAGGCCATGAAGGCGCTGTCGGCTGCCGCCACATGGAAGGAGACCGCCGGCCTGCCGAAGCAGGACGATCTGCTTCACGTGCTGACCAGCCTGCCGTCGCAGGATTCGACCATCTTTCAACAGAACAATCCGTCGGCCGTCGGGCAAAAGACCATCGAAGCCACTTATGTCAGGCCGTATCAGGCGCACGGGTCGATCGGCCCATCTTGTGCTGTTGCACAATGGGTCGACGGCGCGATGACGGTCTGGACCCACACCCAGGGTGTCTATCCCGATCGCCAGGGAATTGCGGAAATGTTGCGGGTGCCGCCGGCGAGCGTTCGCTGCATCCATGTCGAAGGTTCCGGGTGTTATGGCCATAATGGCGCCGACGATGCCGCTGCAGACGCGGCGCTGATCGCGCGTGCTTTGCCGGGTACGCCGGTTCGCGTGCAATGGATGCGCGAACAGGAGCACAGCTGGGAGCCGTTCGGCCCGGCCATGGTGACGAAGCTGAAGGCGTCGCTCGACGACAACGGCGCGATAGCGGACTGGAATTTCGAAGTCTGGAGCAACACCCATTCGATGCGGCCGGGAGGCGCGGGATCGATGCTGGCGGCGCAGCACATGTCACAGCCGTTTGCCGTGCCGGCGCCAAAACCGCTGCCGTTACCCGAAGGCGGCGGCGACCGCAACGCGATCCCGATCTACACCTTCCCCAACGCGCATGTGGTGCACCACTTCATCCCGGCCATGCCGCTGCGGATTTCGGCGATGCGGGCGCTCGGGGCCTACCACAATGTGTTTTCGATCGAGAGTTTCATGGACGAACTGGCCGGTGCAGCCGGCGCCGATCCGGTCGAATTCAGGCTAAGACATCTCGACGATCCGCGCGGGCGCGAGGTGATCGAGAAGGCGGCGCAAGGGTTTGGCTGGCTGAAGGGGCAACAAGCGCCGCAGGATCGCGGATTTGGCTTTGCCTTTGCCCGCTACAAGAATCTCGCGGCTTATTGTGCGATCGCCACGGAAGTGGAAGTGAACCGGGAGACCGGGCGTCCGCGCCTGGTGCGCGCCGTGGCGGCGGTCGACAGCGGGCAGGTGGTCAATCCGGACGGGCTGATCAACCAGATCGAGGGCGCGATCGTGCAGTCGATGAGCTGGACCTTGTATGAGAGCGTCACCTTCGATGACACCAGGATCACCAGCATCGACTGGCAAACCTATCCTATCCTGCGGTTCAATTCGGTCCCCGAAAGCATCGAGGTGCATATCATCAACCGGCCCGGAAAACCGTTCCTGGGGAGCGGCGAAACCGGACAGGGCCCGGCTGCGGCCTCCATCGCCAACGCCATCGCCGACGCCACCGGCAAGCGGCTGCGCGATTTGCCTTTGACGCGAAAGCGGATCAAGGAGGCGATCGACGCCTGAACATTTTTGTACGCCCGCTGGCGGATCCCCTCCGCTGCGCCATTTCTTTCCTTTGTCACCCATGTGAGGAGTAATTCCATGACCCACGCCATCCGCTTTCATCAAACCGGCGGCCCCGAAGTTCTGGTCTGGGAGGAAGTCAAGCTTGGCAAGCCCGGTCCCGGCGAGGCCCGTATCCGCCACACCGCCGTCGGGCTGAACTTTGTCGACATCTATAATCGCTCTGGCCTTTATCCCTCCGAGTTGCCGAGCGGGCTGGGCAGCGAGGGCGCCGGCGTGGTCGAAGAAGTCGGGTCCGGAGTCAGCGATCTGAAGCCGGGCGACCGGGTCGCCTACGGCAATGGACCGCTTGGCGCCTATGCCGAGGCGCGGCTGATTCCGGCCGATCGTCTCCTGAAACTGCCCGACGGGATCGATGACAAGACCGCGGCCGCCATGATGCTCAAGGGCCTGACGGTGCAATATCTGATCCGCCAGACCTATCGCGTCAAAGCCGGCGATACCATCTTGCTGCACGCCGCAGCTGGCGGCGTCGGCCTCATCCTCGGCCAATGGGCGAAGCATCTCGGCGCTACCGTGATCGGCACCGTCGGCAGCGATGAAAAAGCAAAACTCGCCAAGGCGCATGGCTGCGCCCACACCGTGGTTTACACGCGCGAGGATTTTGTGAAGCGGGTGGGCGAGATCACCGAAGGCAAGAAAGTGCCGGTCGTCTACGACTCCGTCGGCAAGGACACTTTTTTGAAATCGCTCGACTGCGTGGCGCCGCTCGGCGTCGTCGCGCTGTTCGGTCAATCCTCCGGCAGCGTCGAGCCGCTCAACCTCGGCCTGCTGGCGCAGAAGGGCTCGCTCTACGTCACCCGCCCGACGCTCAATACCTATGGCGCCAGGCGCGAGAACCTCGTCGCCATGGCGAAGGAACTGTTCGAGGTGGTGCTGTCAGGCGCGGTCAAGATCGAGGTCAACCAGACCTATCCGCTGAAGGACGCGGCCAAGGCCCACGCCGATCTTGCCGCGCGCAAGACCACGGGATCGACGGTTCTGACGGTGTGAGACTGCCGCAGCCTGGCCGGTACTATAAAAAACCGGTCAGGTCATGCGGTGGCTTCAAGGCCGTCCGCCATTTTGCGCTTTGATCCAGGCATTTACCGCCGGCAACGCGCGCGTCTTGAGATCGGCCGAGATCGCAATTGTCTCCAGCGCGCGAGCCGTTATCACGCGGCCGCCGGAGGTCGCCTGCGCCGGTGCAAAATGCGCGAGCTCGGCGGCATGGGCGTCATCGCTGAAATTGGTCATGAAGGTGGCGATGAAGGCGTCGCGGAACGATGGCCCCAGCCGGGCAGCGAGCGCATCGAAATTCTCCTTCACGAATTCCCAGGCCAGATCAGGCTGCTCGCCGGACGCGGCGACCGTATTGATAAGGCCGCCGACGATCGTGTTCGGCAATTCGTCGGTCAGGGTCAGCGCCAGCGTAGCGCGCGCCAGCGTGGCGTCACGCGCGCTGGCGGCAGCGTAATAGTAGCGCAGGCGCTCGTTGGTCACTGTGCTTTTGCGCGCGAGCGCAAGCAGCGTATCGTAGCTTGCGCTGTTGGCGCTGACGCCGACGAGATGGGTGACGGGATCGCGCAGGGCGTTCGGCAGGGATTGCGGGTCTTGCAGGAAGGCCGCGAACCGGCGTCGGGCTTCGGCGAGAATATCTTCGTCGCCGAATTGGCCGAGCGCGGAGATCAGGCTGGCGCGCAGCAAGGTGTTTTCGTCGTCGCCTGAGCCGCTGCCGTCCCAGCCGAGCCGATCGAACAGCGGGCGCAATCTTGCGCGCGCATAGCCCCGCAGCGCCGGGCGTTCGGCGCGATCGCGCGCCAGACGATCGAGCGTGGTCAAGGCGCCGATCGCCTGATCCCAGACCGCGCGGCGGTCGTCGCGGCTGATCTCTTCGATCAGCGCAAGGTAAGACGGCGGTTCGGCGCGGCCGGCCTGTACCAGCGCCCAGCTGTCGGCGAGGAAGTTGACACGATCATCCGGCGTCATCAGTGCCAGCGACTTTGCCAGCGCGGCCCGGCTGTTGGGGCCGTATTCGGTCCGGTAATAGCCGACGTCGCCGAGATTGACCTTTACCGCCTCGCCACAGGATCCGGCGGCGATGTCGCTGCTGCCCTGGAGCAGCAGGTGTTCCGCCGGCTGCGTTGTGCGTAGTGGCCCGACCGAGATCGGGACTTGCCAGGTTCGAGGTGGCAAGACGGTCGCTTGAGTGCTCGCGGGGGAGGAAGAAGCGGGAACGATCGCAAATCGATCCTGCCGCAGCGTCATCCGCTGCGTGTCGCCGCTGCAGCTGGTTTCGGCCACGATCAGCGGTACGCCGTCCTGCTCGGTGAAGGAGGCGGCAATGCCCGTCACCGGTTTGCCGGCAGCACTTTCCAGGGCCTGCCAGAGATCGGCTGTGGTGGTGTTGCCATAGGCGTGCGCGGCCATGTAGTTGCGGATGCCGTTGGCAAACGCTCTTTCGCCGAGATGGTTTTCGAGCATTCGGATCAGCGCCTGGCCCTTGTTGTAGGTGATGCCGTCGAACGCGGCGATGGCCTCGCTGTGGTCGGCGACCGTCTGCTGGATCGGATGCGAGGTGCGCCGCGCGTCGAGCGCCATGGCGTACTGCTTCTGGCCGTAGCCGTTGAGCCAGGTCTGCCATTGCGGATAGAAATGTTCCGCGGCCTTCTCCTGCATCCAGCTGGCAAAGCTCTCGTTGAGCCAGAGGTTGTCCCACCAGCCCATGGTGACGAGATCGCCGAACCATAGATGGGCCATCTCATGCGCCAGCACGCTGAAGATGCCGCGCCGCGCCGTATCGGCGTTGGTGGAGGGATCGAACAACAGCCGGCTCTCGAAAAAGACGATGCCGCCCCAGTTTTCCATGGCGCCGCCGATCCCGCCCGGCACCGCGATCAGGTCGAGTTTTGGCAGCGGGTATTTGATCCCGAAATAGTTGTTGTAGTAGTCCAGCAGTTTGACCGCGTTTTCGAGCGCGAAGCGCCCTTGCTCGCGCTTCCCCGCCGTCGTGACCACACCGACCGTGACGCCGTCCGTCTCCGCCGTGAGGCGCTCAAGCTCGCCGGCCGCGAACACGAACAGGTAACTCGACATTTTCGGCGTCGGCGCGAAGGCGACCTGCTTCAGATCCGGCGCGACCGGCTCCTCGCGCGTGACCGGCATGTTGCCGACGCCCAAGAAATTGCGCGGCACCGTGACGGTGAGCGCAAAGGTTGCCTTGAAGGCGGGCTCGTCCCAGCAGGGAAAGATCCTCCGCGCGTCGGCAGGTTCGAGATGGCTGGCGAGCATCCGCTTCACGCCGCTGTTGGTCGGGTAATCGACAAAGAAAAGCCCGCGGCCGAACGCGTTGATCCGGGCCGTAAAACCGATGCGCAGCCGGTGCGCGCCCGCCGCCAGCACTTTCGGAAAAGTCAGCGTCGCGGTCTCGGCGGCGGCATCGAGCTTGATCTCGGCGGCTTGCGTGTCCTCATCGATGCTGGCGGCACTAAGCGTGATGTCGACCGCATTGAGGACCAGCCGCGCGGTGGGCTCGCGCACCTCGACGTCGACCACCTCAACGCCGGCAATCCCGAGGCTCTTGAGGTCAGGTGTGAGCTCGATCGCATAGTGGACGGGAATAACCGTCTTCGGCAGCTTGCCCGGCGTGGTGTCGAAGGAATAGGTCGACTCGGCCGTGGCACGGCCGGACATCGACACGGCAAGCACGAATGTTACGGCTAGCCCTGCGGCAAGGCTACGTAGCGCGCTCGTCACCCCGACGAAATGCTTCGCGAAGGTTTTTCTCTGCGGGTGCGCGGTCATCGGCTCGGCTCGCATGGATTGTTTCGAGGCCGCCGTGAGTTATCCCAGCGGGGCGCAAATTGCGAGGAAAAACGCGGGGAACGAGAATGGGCGACAGGCGCGCGTGATGCCGCTATCGATCGTCTCCCGAACCGCCGCAGGATTGAGGCAAAGCGATCCCACATGCCTGACAGAACCGGTCGTCCGGGTCATCTCGGAACCGTGCAAGCGGTCGTGCACTCGCAGCAGTGTGGACATCCGGCGCGATGGCCTTTCCGGACGCCGCGCACTTCAGAAGCGATGTTCATGGTCGGCTCAGCGAAGCCATCGCGCTCGAACCGGAGTCGAAGGTTGCCCGTATTTATACTGCTCAATTTCTTCAAGAATACGATGCGCTGAACCTGCTGTATTGCGACAGTATTTCTACCGTTCGCAAAGTATATTTTTGGTTAATGAATTATTGCGCATGGTGCACATGTCGATTTTTCCAATAAAGGAATAGGTCTTTGGCACGCAGCACAATTTTCTGTCGCTCGGCTGGTATCCTTCTCGCGACTTGCGGCCTTAGTTTTCCCGTTCTTGCGGCTGATCCGTCGGTGCCGGTTAATGTGCCGGCGCCGGTTGATCCGTCGGTGCCGGTCGGACTGCGGCCACTTTCGCAGGTCTTCGCGACGGACAGCGGCCCTTCGCCGTTTCAGCTCAGGCTGCAATACACGGGCGAAGCCTGGGCGAACAACGGCGGCTTGCAGACCGGCAACACCTACCTGCAGAACGGTTTTGCCTCCTTGAAAATCGATACCGAAAAAGCGTACGGCTGGACGGGAGGTCGGTTTGTCGCGGAAGGTTTCTACAACTACGGCAACTCGCTGAACGAGAACTTTGTCGGATCGGTGCAGGACCCAAGCGCCCTCGATGTTGGCAATCGCAATCTGCTCCGTCTTTATCAGGTTTACTACGACCAACAGTTGGGCAATACCAACATCAGGTTCGGCGTAATGGACCTGGAAACCGAGTTCGGCGTCACCCGGCCGATGGACGCCTACTTCAGTGGCGCCTTTGCCTGGACATCGACGCTCGACGCATCGGGTCAACGGGGGTTGAATGGCCCGTCCACCTACCCGGACACGGCGCTCGGGGTTCGCATCAGACAGCAATTAAACGATCAGTGGAGCGTTCAGGCGGCCGTGGTCAATGGAATGGCGGATCGGGGGGGAGCCTCACCGCAAAGCAATTCCATCGACTTCAACAGCAGATTTGGCGCCTTGGCCATTGCAGAAGTCGATTTTGTGCCCATCGCACGCACCAAGCTCATGGCGGGTTACTGGACGTACACCGGCCTGCAGGACACGCAAAACGAATTCACCGAAAGCGGTGCGTTACGCCAGGTCCGCGGCAGCCAGGGCGCCTACGTCGGCGGAACAACCCGTCTTTACACAATCAAGGACGCGCGCGGACTGGACGCATTCTTTAATTTCGGTATTGGCGACTCGAAGGTGAACGTGGTCGACCGCTCGATCAATGTCGGATTGGCCTTTACGGGTCTGTTCGATGCGCGCCCCAAGGACAAACTCGGATTCGGGATCGGCGTCGTTCGCGCGGGTGAACCCTTCCAGCAGGCACAACTCGCTGAAGGCAGTACCCCTTACGCCTATGAGACGAGCTTCGAACTAACCTATCGCGCGGTGCTGAGCGATTGGCTGACGGTGCAGCCGAACATTCAGTACATTGTCCATCCGGGGTTTGACCGGGCGCTCAAGAATGATTTTCTGTTCGGCCTTCATTTCGAAATGGGCCGCTTGTTCAACCTTTAAAATATAGAATGTGTTTAGCGATAAGATCAAGGAAGGCGCCATGCGAAAGATCGTTTCACTCCTGATTTTGCTCCTCGTTCTCTTCAGCATCGCGCCCGTGGACGCGCGCGGGGGACGCGGCGAGGATTGCCCGCCGAAGTCGACCGACCCTGACTGCAAGAAATAGAACAAACGGCTCCGCATCGATGCGGAGGATTCAACCTCCGCTCGGGCCCGCCGCAAAGGTGTGCGGCATTCATGGAATGAAAGTATCCAGCTATGCCAAAGCTTCTCGGGCTCAAGATATTGCCGAAGATCTTAATGCTCTTGAGCTTGCTTGCTTTGGTATCGCTGGGAGCAACCGTTTTCGCCACCGCAAAGATGCGATATATCGATGACACATATGGTGATCTGATCGACGGTCCAGGCCGGGCCAATCTGGCGATCGCGCGCGCGAACCGGAATCTTGTGTACCTGAATCGCTCGATCTATCGGTTGCTCACCGAGGTGACCGAGGACCGGAGTCAAAGCGCGACAAAGGAAATCAATGATTCGCGGGAGTTTTTCAATAAGCAGATAAAAACGGCGGTTGGAGCCATGCCGTCGAAAGAGGCCGAGATCGGGCAAATTGGAGCAAAGGTAAACCTCGCCTTGAACGGAGTTTGCGCCGAAACAATAAATTTGGCGAACTCCACCGGGGTGGAAGACAAAAACCGTGCCGCGACGCATATGCACGAGAAATGCGATCCCGTCCTGAACGAATCCATGGAGGAGATCGCAATACTCACCAACCAAATTCTTAAAGTAAACGATCAGGCGTCGGAAGAGGCGCAGGCGGTGACCAATGCCACGATCAGGAACGCCTATATTCTGATCCTCGGAGGTTTGGCCATCGTCATGCTGCTCGTCGCTACGCTGGTTGTGCGCTGGATCACCAGGCCGATCCGCGAACTGGTCTCCGATGCGGGGCGGCTGGCAAGCGGCGATACCACAGTGGAATTCGCGACCGCCAAGCGAGGCGACGAGATCGGCATGGTCGCAGCCGCGATTGCCAGCTTCCGCGACAATGTGATCGACCAGAAGGCGGCTGGAGACTTCGCCCGTGAAGTCAGGGAAAAGGAAGAGAAGAACAGGAGCCTCGAAGGAGTGGTTGAGGGTTTTCGCCTCTGTGCTAACGAGCTCCTGATGACCGTTGGCCAAAATGCGAATTTGATGAATGACACCGCAAGCACCCTCGCGACTATCGCCGGTGATGCCGCAAGCCAGGCCGTTTCCGCGGCCGGCGCTTCGGAGGAGACCGCCAGCAACGTGCGGACGGTCGCGGCGGCAGCCGAAGAGCTTTCCAGCTCGATCCACGAGATTGGCCGCCAGGTCGAGCAAGCCGCCAACGCTGTGCGCACGGCGGGCTCGACCACGGAGCGCTCCGCCACGGAGATCGAAGGACTCGCTGCGGCGGGCGATCGGATCGGGGCCGTCGTCGCCATGATCCAGGCTATCGCCGCTCAGACCAATCTGCTTGCGCTCAATGCCACGATTGAAGCCGCGCGCGCCGGCGATGCTGGTCGTGGCTTTGCCGTGGTCGCCTCCGAGGTCAAGAATCTTGCGTCCGAGACCGCGAAGGCTACCGAGGAAATTGCTTTGCAAGTGCAAAGTATCCAGTCATCGACCAGGAGCGCGGTCGGGGCCGTCAAGGAGATCGCGACGGCGATGCGCTCGATCGACGAGGTGACAACCGCGATCGCAAGCGCGGTGGAGCAGCAGGGTGCTGCCGCCAAGGAAATTTCGATTAGTGTTCAGATGGCGTCGACCGGAACGCAGACGTTGTCGGCGAATATCGCGAACGTAAGTAGCGCGATAGGCGAGGCCAATCGGTCTGCCGAACAGGTCCGGTCCGCTTCCGGCACGGTGTCGAGCGCGGCCGAAAAGCTTACCGATGAGGTGAGAAAGTTCTTCCTGGTGTTGCGGGCCGGTCCCATGGAACGCCGCCGGATGGATGATCCGAACTATACGGATATCGAGCGCCGCCAAGGGCGAATTGGCTCGCGCGCGGACAGAGCTGCCTAGGGGAGCGGCGGCCGAGACGCCGCGATTTGCCCGTTATCGGGCGGGTAGCCGACATGGACATTGCGAAACCGGTGCGCTGAGCCATGCATGGCTTCAACGGCCGCCGTGAATTATCCCAACGGGATGCAGACTGCGAGGAAAAAGGCGCCGGGCGCGGCGTTCAAACTTCCGTGCGATCAATCCCCGGAATGCCCATGTCAACCATCAAGACGCCCTCGATCCATTTCGCCACACGAAGCATCCGATAATCCTCCCGATAGGCGCCGACGATCTGGAGGCCCAGCGGAAGACCGTTTTTGCCGAAACCGGCGGGCAGCGACACGGCGGGCACGCCCAGCAAGGTCCAGGGCGCGCAATATTCCGCATCGCCGGTATAGAACAGGCCTTCGGGCGCCTCGCCGAACGCCGGCAGCGTCAGCACGGCATCGAAGCCTGACATTTGCGATGGAAATGCCGATCGCAGCTTTTCCTGCAGCGCTTTGGCGGCGAGGTAGTCGTAAGCCGAATGGGCTTTGCCGGTTCGAACGAGCTCCTTCAAGCGATCGCTGGTGCGGTCAGGAAAGCGTTCGACGAGGTCGCCAAAAATCAGTGCGGCCTCGCTGGCGAGGATCGTGTTGATCGCGCCCCAGTTGGCGTGATCGAGTTCAGCTAATTCCAGTTCCTCCACGATGGCGCCGGCCTCGCGCACTGTCGTGACCGCAGCGTCGAACAGCTGTTGCTGTTCGGGTTCGGCCTTCGACCATTTTGCAAACCGCACGACGGCGAGACGCGGCGCCGCCAGCGGCGGCAATCCCTGTTCGACGGAAACCTGAAATGCGGCGAGCGGCCGGCCATGAACATCGCTGTCGCTGGTGCCGCCAAGCAGGGACAATGCATAAGCCACGTCATCGACACGGCGCGCGAAAAATCCGACATGATCGAGCGAAGGGCTTAAGGGATGCACGCCGGTGCGAGGGATCGCGCCGAAACTGGGTTTGAGGCCAACGACACCATTGAACGCCGCCGGTCTGATGACCGAACCCAGTGTTTGCGTGCCCAGCGCCAGCGGAACTACCCCTGCCGCGACAGCCGCGGCCGAACCGGATGACGAACCGCCCGGCGTGTGTTTTGGATTCCATGGATTGACCGTCGGCCCGGGATGGCGCCAGGCAAATTCCGTCGAAACCGTTTTGCCGAAGATCGTGGCGCCAAGGTTGCGCAGCCGTTCGACGACCCACGCATCGGCGTCGGGAATGCAATCCTTGTAGACCGGCGAACCGTTTGTGGTCGGCATGTCCGCCGTCGCGATGATGTCCTTGATGCCCACGGGAATACCGGACAGCGTTCCCGGCTTGCGCGCATCATTCGGCGGGAGATATTCGAATGCCCTCAGCACCGGCTCGATAGCGCGAGCCTCCTCGCGGCAAGTGGTTGCGTATCGATCGGCCGCGGCATCATTGCCTTCGAACAGGCGCAGCAATTCGAGAACGCCGGCGCCGGTTCGATCGTTGTCGCGATTGCATGGCATCAGGGCAGCCATAAAAAACCTTTTATTTTCATCGTGTTGAAAGGAGTTCCGTGCGCTTTGGGCACGGTTGACCCGGCCGCCGCGAAGTTTATGCAAGGTCATGATACACGTCGAATTTAAAGCGGGCACTTCCGATCGGATGCGCCGCGTCGAATTTGTCGTCGGAGTCCTGACACCTGGATTTGATGACTTGCCGGGCGAAATCGCGGGTAATGAGGAGCGATGTCAAGCGAGCCTTCAACCGTTAGCCGGCGTGATCTGCTGTCTCTGATCGGAGCGGTTTCCGGCAGCGCCGCGATGTATCACGCGATGACGAGCCTGGGGTTCGCGGCCGATTCCGGATACAAGGGTCCGATCAAGCTCGACGGCGATCCCAGGGGCGCTTCCGTTCTCATCCTCGGCGCCGGCCTTGCCGGCATGACGGCGGCGCTGGAGTTGCGCAAGGCCGGATACAATGTCCGGATCCTGGAATTCAACAACCGGGCAGGGGGCCGCAACTGGACCTTGCGGGGCGGAGATTCGTTCACCGAACTCGGCGGCTTCAAGCAAACCTGCGAGTTCGAGCAAGGCCTCTATATCAATCCGGGGCCATGGCGGATTCCCTATCACCATCGCGCGCTGCTCGATTACTGCAAGCGCCTCGGCGTTGCGCTCGAGCCTTTCATCCAGCTTAATCACAACGCCCTGCTGCATGCGACCAAGGCATTCGGCGGCGTGCCGCAGCGCATTCGCGACATCAAGACGGATTTCCAGGGACAGACTTCGGAACTGCTTGCCAAGGCAACGCAGCAGGGCAAGCTCGACGAAGCGGTCTCGAAGGAGGATCGCGAGATCCTGATGCAGGCGCTGCGGTCGTGGGGCGCGCTGGACGGCAACTATGCCTACAAGGCCAATCTCATTTCCGCGGACTTTCGCGGTTACGCCAAGGATCCGGGCGGCGGCGTCGGCGCGGCGCCAATCGCCGGCGAGCCGATCAATCTGTCTGATATCCTCAAATCGCGGGTCTGGCGCTATCTGCAGAATTTCGCGCTGCATACCTTCCAGACCACGATGTTTCAGCCGGTCGGCGGCATGGATATGATCGGCAAGGCGTTTGCCAGGGAAGTCGGCGACGTCATTCGTTACGAGGCGAAGGTGACGGCGATCCAGCAGGACGACCACGGCGTCACGGTCACCTACACCGACCTCAACGCGCCGGCGACGCCGCAACAGGCCAAGGCCGACTGGTGCGTCTGCACCATTCCGCTCTCGATTCTGAGCCAGCTTCCGATCGATGTGAACGGTCGGATGAAAGCAGCGATCGACGCCGTGCCCTATTCGCCGTCGGTCAAGGTCGGCCTGCAGTTCAAGCGACGTTTCTGGGAAGAGGACGAGGCGATCTACGGCGGCATCAGCTACACCGACCTGCCGATCCGCCAGATCGCCTATCCCAACACAGGCTTCAACAGCTCGGCCAAAGGCGTGCTGCTGGGCGCGTATCTTTTCGACGGTCCGAACGCCTACGAATTCACCGCGATGTCGCCAGCCGAGCGGATCGCGCGGGCCGTCGAATTCGGCGCCGGCATTCATCCGCAATACCGCGCCGAATACGACAATGGCGTTGCCGTTGCCTGGCACCGCATGCCGTTTACCTTGGGCTGCGCCGGCAACTGGACCGACAAGGCAAGGGCGCAGCACTACGACGATCTCTGCCAGATCGACCGCAGGATCGTGTTGGCCGGCGAGCATGCATCCTACATTCCGGCATGGCAGGAGGGCGCCATTCTGTCGTCGCTCAACGCCATCACCCGGCTGCATGACCGGGTGGTCAAGACGTGATGCGACGTTTTCAAATCAGGATTCCGCGGGCGTTTGTCCGGATGACGCAGGGCAACACCAATCGTCATGCAGCGTTTGTCATGACGATATCGGCAGCACTCTTGCTGCCATCGTTCATGGCTTGCGCAGAGAGCACCGAGCCTCCGGCATCCAGGCCACCCCTGAGCACCGGCTTCAGGTTCATTGAAAACAGCGGCGAGGAATTGTTCGCCAATGTCTGTCGGGGCTGCCACATGCCCGACGGCAAGGGGGCGGCGGGCGCCGGGACCTATCCATCGCTGGTGGCCAACAAGAATCTCGAAGCCGGCGGGTATCCCCTGGACCTCGTTGTCAACGGACAGCGCGCAATGCCGCCGTTCGGAGCGATGATGAGCGACGATCAGGTTGCCGCCGTGGTGAATTACCTGCGGACCCATTTCGACAATCATTATCAGGATGCTGTGACGGCCGCGGATGTCCAATCCGTTCGCCGATAACGATCATTCTCATCCAGCACGCGGAGGGGCAGATGAAGCCGGCAGCAATACCGACACTCGGAGCGCTTTTGGCCGGCGCTCTCATTTCCAGTCTGAACCCCGCGCGGGCCGACGTGGTCAGATATCCGATTCCGAACTCGACCTTTCCGATTTCCCAGGCCGTGCAGGTCCCGGGCAACGCGACGACCTATTATATCAGCGGCCAGGTGCCTTCCGTCCTTAGCAAGGAGGCCGACCCGTCCAGCCCTCTGGCCTATGGCGACACCAAGACCCAGACGGTCGGCGTTCTCAACAAGATCAAGGGAATACTCGAAGGTTTTGGGCTCGGCATGGCCGACGTGGTCAAGATGCAGGTGTTTCTTGTGCACGACGCGCGCGCGCCGATGGATTTCAAGGCATTCATGGAGGGCTACACGCAATTCTTTGGCGGCAGTCAGCCCAATCTCCCGGCACGGTCGGTTGTCGGCGTCGCGGCACTCGCCAATCCCGGTTTTCTGGTCGAAATCGAAGTGGTCGCTGTCAAAGATAACAAATAGGGATAGCTGAGCCGCAGAACTATCTGCTCCGACATCTTGCCAGCGAACGCGTTACCTGTCTGAATTCATCCGGCTGCTTTTTTGGGAGAGCGGGATGTTTCGAGAAACCTGGCGTGGAGACCTCACATCGCGGAAGCTTCTCTGGATCGCTCGCCTCGCCGCCCTGGTCTCGGTCCTCGCCGTGATGTCGGGGCGGGCGACCGCCGAAGAACTGAGCCCGCAACAGCAGCTCGCCTTCGACATCTACAAGGAGCTTGTCGAAATCAACACCGTGACCGCGACCGGCGATACCGCGCAAGCAGCCGGGGCGATGGCGGCCCGCCTGCGCGCCGCGGGTTTTGCGGAGGCCGACGTCCACGTGTTCCAGCCGGCGCCGCGCAAGGGCAATCTGGTCGCGCGCCTGCACGGCACCGGCGCGCGCAAGCCGATCCTGCTGGTGGCGCATCTCGACGTCGTGCCGGCCAGCCGCGAGGACTGGTCGGTCGAGCCGTTCAAGCTGACCGAGCAGGACGGTTATTTCTACGCGCGCGGCAGCGGCGACGACAAATACATGGCGGCGGCCTTTGTCACCAACCTCATTCGCTACAAGCAGGAAGGCTACAAGCCCGATCGCGACATCATCCTGGCGCTCGAGACCGACGAGGAAATCTTTGATATTGACGCGCTGGGAATCCAGTGGCTGATCAGGCACCATCGCGACCTGATCGATGCCGAATTCGCATTGAACGAGGGCGGCGGCGTCGGCCTCAAGGACGGCAAGCCGATCCGGAACAGCGTCCAGACCAGCGAGAAGGTCGTGCTGAATTATCAGCTCGACGTGAAAAACAAGGGTGGCCACAGCGCGGTCCCGTTGAAAGACAATGCGATCTATCATCTGGCGGAAGGACTGGTGCGTCTCTCCAAGTTCAGCTTTCCCTTGAAGCTCAACGAGACCACGCGCGCCTACTTCGAGCGCACGGCGCAGTTCGAGGGTGAGCAGACCGCGGCCGATATGCGCGCGCTGCTGTCGGATAAACCGGATCCGTCCGCGATGACGTTCGTCCGGCTCGCCGCCAATCCGGTCTATAACGCCCAGTTGCGCACTACCTGCGTGGCGACGATGCTGGAGGGAGGGCAGGCGATCAACGCGTTGCCGCAGCTGGCGAGCGCAAAGGTCAATTGCAGGGCTATGCCCGGCGAGCCCGTCGACGAGGTCAAGGCGACGCTGGAGCGCGTGCTTGCGGACGATCAGATCACGGTCACGCAACTCGGTTCGCCGGTCCTGAGTGCGCCGTCGGCGCTGAATGAGGAGGTGATGGGATCGATCGAGAAATTATCCCAGCAGTTCTGGCCCGGCGCGGTCGTGCTCCCGACCATGAGCGCCGGCGCCACCGACGGCAGTTTCCTGCGCAACGCCGGCATTCCGACCTACGGCCACTCCGGGCTCGCCAGCGATGTCAACGACGGCGGCCGGATCCACGGCAAGGACGAACGGGTGCTGGTGAAGTCGTTCTACCAGGGCGAGGACTATCTCTATCGGCTGGTCAAGATGCTGGCCGGCGGCAGCTAGCAGGCAAGAATTCGACCTCGCCATCGCAGGCAAGCAGGGACACGCCCGAGGGCTGCCGGTTCCGCCCGCGCTGTCGGCTGGTGATGGATCGCTGTCGCACGGCAGTCCCCAGACTTGCGGCGTCCGGAACAGACCGTCAGGTCGCCTGCCATTTGTTTGCGGAAAGGAACTGAGGCATTTTATTATCCGGGGCGGATGAATGCCCGCGAGCCGGAGCTTGACGAAGGACGCTTTGTAAGTCTACTTATGCAAGTCACGCGGGCAGTGAGACCGGAAGTTTTGTATTTGCCAATCAAATCTTGTTTGCTGCCAATAGCGTCGTGCAGGGTTCGTCGCCACCAACCGCGACATCGGCCGAGGGTGAAAAATGCCAGATATCCTCGTGACCACACGGGATAGCGTTGGAGTTGTCAGCCTCAACCGGCCGCAGGTGCGCAATGCCGTGACGCTTGGCATGTGGCGCGAACTTGCGGGCATATTTTCGAGCCTTGCCGGCGACGATGCGGTTCGCGCGATCGTTCTGACCGGTTCGGGTGCTGACTTCTGCGTCGGCGCCGACGTGTCGGAATTCGCTACGATAAGACAAAACCGCGATCAAAGCGCCGAATATGAAGTTTCGGTCGATGCCTGCTCGGCCGCGATCGCGAATGTGAGCAAGCCGGTGATCGCGGCGATCTCCGGCTATTGCCTCGGCGGCGGCTGTCATCTGGCGCTCGCTTGTGATTTTCGCTTCGCAGACCACACGGCCAAACTTGGAATCCCGTCTGCCAGGCTTTCGATTGTATATGGCGTGAACAGCGTCCAGCGCCTGCTGGCGATTGCAGGCTTAGCCAACGCCAAACGTATGCTTTATTCCGGCGAGCGCTACGACGCGGCGCGCGCGCTGTCGATGGGCCTTGTCGATGAGACAAGCGATGACGCGGTCTCGGCCGCCCTCGCATTCGCCGCCACACTTGCCGGCAACGCGCCGCTGTCGATCGCGGGAGCTAAATTCATGCTGAATGGATTATCCATGGGCGAGGGGGCCCTCGATGTTGCCGTCGCCCAGCGCATGATCGACGCCGCCGCCGATAGCGAGGATTTCAGGGAAGGTCGCCGCGCTTTCGCCGAGAAGAGACCGCCCCGGTTCCTCGGACGCTGAATGTCGCGCAACGGTGGAACAGTGAGCGTGAGGTCGAGCGAACTTTCCGGAGAAGCGGAATGAAGCCTGCCGCCTTCGACTATATCGCTCCAAACAGCCTTGAAGCAGCGGTAAAGGCTATCGCAGCGGCGAATGGCGACGGCAAGATATTGGCCGGCGGGCAATCTCTGATGCCCTTGCTCAATTTTCGGTTGGCGCGTCCGTCTGTTATCGTCGACCTCATGCATATCCCCGACATGTCGTTCATCGAGCGGAGGGGCGATACGGTCGCGATCGGGGCTCTGACGCGGCATGCTGATCTCGAATTCTCGGATCTCATCGCGCAAGAACTTCCGGTCATGGCCGCCGCGATGCCGCATGTCGCGCATCTGGCGATACGCAACAAGGGTACGATCGGGGGCAGCCTGTCGCACGCCGACCCGGCCGCGGAATTGCCGATGCTGGCGGTTTTCTACGGGGCCACGATCAAGGTGCAAGGCACAAGCGGCCGACGGGACATTCCGGCCGAAGATTTTTTCGTATCCGCCCTTACCAATTGCCTCGATCCGGATGAGATCGTCTTCGAGATCGATTTTCCGGTCCTGACACCGCACGCCGGCTGGGCGTTCGAGGAGGTCGCGCGCCGTTTTGGCGATTTTGCGCTGGCGAGCATCGCGGTATCGCTTGAAGTTCTCGACAGCAGAATTGTCGACGCCAGGGTCGCGGTCATGGGGGTCGCGGATACGCCGCGGCGCCTTCGCCAAGCGGAGGACGCGCTGCGTGGCGAAGGCGAGCCCAAAACGGCAGGAGAATTTGGAAAAATCGTCCGCGCCTGCGTTTCACCCGAAAGCGACATCCATGCTTCCGCCGAATACCGCAAGAATCTGATCGGCGCGCTGGCCGAGCGGGCTTTCACCACAGCATGGACGCGCGCGGTGGGAGCGAAGCCGTGAAGATGGATATCGGTCTCACCGTGAACGGACGAAAATATCAGGCGAGCATCGAGCCGCGTCTGCTGCTTTCCGATTTTCTGCGCGACACCATCGGGCTGACCGGCACGCATGTCGGCTGCGAGCATGGCGTATGCGGCGCATGCACCATCCTGGTGAACGGCGACAGCATCCGCTCCTGCCTGACATTGGCCGTCAGGGCCGATGGCATGGACATTGTAACGGTTGAAGGTCTGGGCACGCCGGATCATCTGAACGCCCTCCAGACCGAATTTCGGGAAAAGCATGGTCTTCAGTGCGGCTTCTGCACGCCGGGAATGCTGATGACGGCAATGGATCTCCTGAAAAAATATCCGCTGGCCACCGATGCGAAAATCCGCGAGGGACTGTCCGGCAACCTTTGCCGCTGCACCGGTTATCAAAATATCGTCGCGGCGATCCGCTCGGCGGTCAGCTTGCGAAACGGGAGCGCTTCATGAAACTGCAGTTTCTTTCCGCCGGCCGACTTCGCTTGAAGAAGAGCGTTTATATCAGGGGCGCCGATCGAAGCGAGACGTTTGAAGCGCCCGTGATCAGCGCGCTGATCCGGCACCAGCAGGGCAATGTGTTGTTCGACACCGGGTGTCACCCCTCCGTCGTCGAGCATGGCGAAGAAAGATGGGGATCGATGATTAAAGTCGTGACCCCGGTGATGCGCGCGGAGGACACGCTTCTGCCAAGCCTTGCCTGCGTCGGCGTCAACCCGGACGATATCGATGTCGTCGTGAATTCGCATTTTCACCCCGACCATTGCGGCTGCAATCAGTTTTTCAGGAAAGCGACCATCCTGGTCCATGCCAGGGAGATCGAGGCCGCGAACGCAGTTGGTGCGGAAGCTGCCGGTTATCTGCGGGCCGATTGGGACCATGAACAGCCGATGGATCCCGTGAACGGCGAACGGGACGTGTTCGGCGACGGCAAACTGGTATTGATCCCGCTCCCCGGCCACACGCCGGGGTCGCTTGGCGCCGCCGTTCACCTCGATCGCGACGGGTCGTTTCTTCTCGCGTCGGATGCGGTGAGCCTGCGCGAAAACCTCGATACCGATACGTCGCCGCGCAATACCTGGAATGCGGAAGCGTTGCTGAACTCCTACGGCGAAATACGCCGGATCGAGAACTCCGGCGCAACGGTCATCTGCGGCCATGATGACGCTCAATGGCAGCGCCTGCGCAAGGGGGAAGAAGCCTATGAGTAAGGATGACGTCGTCCAGACGTCAGACCTGCTGCGCCCGCGCCATGTCGGCATGCCGATCAGGCGGACCGAAGATCCGCGCCTGCTGACCGGCAACGGCGAATATACCGCTGATCGCAAGCCCGATCGCGCGCTCCACGTTGCTTTCCGCCGCAGCGAACAACCTCACGCGACGATCCTGCGCATCGACACCACCCAGGCGCTGACGGCGCCGGGTGTCGTGGCGGTTTTCACCGCCGATGACGTGGCAGAGGACTACAAGCCGGTGATCCCGTTTTCCCGCATGCCGAACTATTACGCGACGCCTATTACGGCCCTGGCCTCGAAAAAGGTGCGCTATGTCGGGGAAGCCGTGGTGGCCGTGATCGCGGAGGATCGGTACCTCGCCGAGGACGCCCTGGAACTGATCGACATCGAGTATGCGCCGTTGGGCGCGGTGACTGATCCCGAATACGCGGCTTCAGAGCGCGCGCCGCTGCTTCACGAGGAAGCCGCGACCAATGTGTTGATCGCGAGAGAATTCAAGAAGGGGGACGCAGCGGCGGATCTTGCGGCTGCGCATGTCCGTGTCCGCGATCGTTTCGAGATGACCCGAAAGGCCGGGCTCGCCATCGAGCCCCGCAGCTATTGCGCCGAGTTTGAAAGCAGAAGAGATTCGATTACCCTCTACACCTCGTCCAACATACCCGGCATCGTGCGCGACGCGCTGGCGGAATCGCTCGATCTGCCGGGCAGCCGGTTGCGGGTGGTGGCGCCCGATGTCGGCGGCAGTTTTGGTTCCAAGGGATCGCTCTATCCCGAGGAGATTCTGTTATGCGTCGCGGCGAAAAAGTTGCGCCGTTCGCTGAAATGGACCGCGGATCGGCTCGAGGATATCAGCAGTTCCAGCCAGGCCTTCGCCGAAATCGTCGATGCCGAAATGGGTTTCGACGAAAACGGGATAGCCATCGCGCTGGAGGCCGATGTGATCGGCGACGTCGGCGCCTACTCGATCTATCCCTGGACGTGCGGGCTCGAACCCGTCCAGGTCGTCAGCTTCCTGCCGGGGCCGTACAAGATCAGGTCTTACAGGGGCGCCGTGCGCGGGGTCGCGACCAACAAGCCACCGACCGGACCCTATCGCGGGGTCGGCCGGCCGATTTCCACTTTTGTCACCGAACGCCTGATGGATATGGGCGCCAGGGCGCTCGGCATCGATCCGCTCGAAATACGCCGACGCAACCTGGTTCGCGAGGACGAATTTCCATATCGCATCGCTTCCGGAATCATCTGGGACAAAGCGGGCTTTGTCGAATGCCTCGAAGCCGCCGTGCAGGCTGGCGAATACGAAAAGCTGCGCGGTCAACAACGCGCGGCACGGGCGCAAGGGCGTTATTTCGGTATCGGCCTTGCCACCTATGCCGAACTGACGGGGATCGGCTCGCGAATTGCCGTGGCACCGGGAATGCCGATCAACACGGGCTCGGAGACCGCCAAAATCCGCATCGACTCGACCGGCGCGATCACGGCGGCGTTCGGCGTCGCCTCGCACGGGCAGGGACTGGAAACCACGCTCGCCCAGATCATCGCGGACGATCTCGGCGCCAGATTTGACGATATTCGGGTGGTCCAGGGCGACAGCGACGCCGTCCCGATGTCGACCGGAACCTACGCCAGCCGCAGCGCGGTGCTGGGCGGAGGGGCGGCGAAACATGCTTCGCTGATCCTGCGGGAGAAAATCAAGAAGGTCGCTTCGCATCTGCTTGAAGCCGCAGCCGATGATATTGACGTCGCGGGAGGCCGCGCCACTGTCACGGGAACCGATCGCGCGGTCACTTTCAGGCAGATCGCCAAGGCGGTGTATTCGGATATGAGGACATTGCCGGTCGAGGCGCGTCAGGAACTGGAGGCGAGCTACACCTACGATCCCATCAACGGGACGACGGCATGCGCGACCCATCTGGCTGCCGTCGAGGTCGATCCCACCACCTGTTTTGTGAAAATCCACAAATATGTGGTGGCGGAAGATTGCGGCCGCGTCATCAATCCGATGATCGTGGACGGTCAGGTTCACGGCGGCGTCGCGCAGGGTATTGGTGCTGCGCTCTACGAAGAGGTGATCTACGACGAAGACGGTCAGCTCGTGAGCGCGAGCCTTGCCGATTACGTCATACCGTCCGCCGTCGAGATTCCCCATATGGACGTCGTCCATATCGAAAGCTGTTCGGCGGTTGCCGGCGGCTTTCGCGGCATGGGCGAGGGGGGAACGATTGGCGCGCCCGCCGCGATCGCCAATGCGATTTCAGACGCGCTATCGCCGCTCGATATCCAGGTATCAATTCTACCCATCACTCCGGAGCGGATCTTTGGGCTGCTGGAGCAGGCACGCACGAAAGCGAAAGGAAGCCGACAATGAACGATCTGAAAGGGCGCGTCGCCCTCGTTACCGGCGGCGGCAGGGATGTCGGCGCCGGGATCTCGCGGGCGCTGGCCGAGGCAGGGGCGTCGGTCGCGGTGAATTATCATACCTCGCGCGATGAGGCCGATGCGGTTGTTGCGCAAATCCAGCAGGCCGGCGGCAAGGCGAAGTCATACCAGGCGGATATCGCAGATCTGGAAGCGGTCAGAGGCATGGTGGCGAGCGTCAAGTCTGATTTCGGCGGCCTGGATATTCTGGTCAAC
>Ga0209839_10000383_pt1 | contig 22879 bp, 24 predicted proteins | sample OrgsoiDNA2013050_FD_185800 | JGI IMG/M metagenome (GOLD analysis project Ga0209839, IMG submission 185800) | Permafrost soil microbial communities from the Arctic, to analyse light accelerated degradation of dissolved organic matter (DOM) -... | ecosystem: Environmental > Terrestrial > Soil >... | reverse complement strand
GCAGGCGGCGCATCTCTGAGACCATGCGGGGATCCGGCCCGCCGACGTGGCCAAGTAGAGCCTTCGCCATTGTGTAAGGTCCTCCACACTGAGCGACCACAGTGGGCACGCAAGCGGTCGCCAGAAACGCGAGCACGCAGTTGCGCGCAGGTAACACTCCAATGGTCCCACCGTCAAGGGTGCCCGGTCAAGTTGGGAGATCATCCAGGTCACAGGCTCGCAGGCGGCGCCGGCTCGTCATCGCTCGGCAAAGCCGACGGGATCGGTGGTGGGCTCGTCCCAGCGGTGCGTGACATCAATGACCTGTCCCGGCGTATCCGGGCCGCCCAGGAGTTCCAGCAGTTGCGCGCCCGCGTCCCGGGGGCCTTCCGCCACGACCTTCACGCGGCCATCGGCCAGGTTCTCGGCCCACCCGCGGAGCCCGAGGGCCAGCGCGTGGCTGCGTACCCACCACCGGAATCCGACGCCCTGGACCCTGCCCCGCACCCATGCGGTGAGCCGGACAACCTCGGGGACGGCCTCGAGCCGTTCGGCCTGCGGCCCTGGCGGTTCGGGGGCCTGCGAGTGAACCTCATCAGCCACCTTCGCCTCCCCCACCACCATGCGTCACAGAAGGCCAGCACGCTAGCCTGTGGCACCCACCTGAGTCCACTGCTGGCGGCCCGTCACAGCCGACCATTGCGAGGCCGCGGCTGGCAGACCGGGCAACTGAAGGCCGACCGGTTCATGAAGGCGTCCCGCCGGACGGGAGCGCCGCAGCGCGGGCAGGGCAGGCCGGCCCGGCCATAGACAGCCAGGGAGCGGTCGAAATATCCGCTTTGCCCGTTGACGTTCACATACAGGGAGTCGAAGGAGGTCCCGCCGACGCTGAGCGCATCGGCGAAGACTTCCTGGACGGCGTCGACCAGCCGGTTGACGTCCGGTCCCCGGAGCCGGTCGGAGGCCCGGGACCAGTGCAGTCTCGCCCGCCACAGCGCTTCGTCGGCGTAGATGTTCCCGACCCCGCTGATCAGGCTCTGGTCGAGGAGCGCCCGCTTGATACCGCTGCGCCGGGAGCGCAGCCGGGCGGCGAAGCTGGCGCGGTCGAAGGCCGGCTCCAACGGGTCGGGAGCGATGTGCGCGATCACCGAGGGCAGTTGCGCTCCGCCGACGCTGACCAGCAGGTGGCCAAACGTGCGCTGATCGGTGAAGCGCAGGTCGGGGCCGCCGTCGCGGAAGGTGAACCGGACCCGCACATGCGGGGATAGCGGCCGCTGCGGCTCGCCGACCAGCAGCTGGCCGCTCATGCCGAGATGGGCCAGGAGCGCATCGCCGTCGGCGGGCAGCCAGAGGTACTTGCCGCGCCGCAGCGGGGCGGCGACGTCGCGGCCGCGGAGTGCGGCCGCAAAGTCGGCCGCGCCGGCCAGGTGCCGCCGGACCGCGCGCGGATGCAGCACCTCGACCTCGTCGATGGTCCGGCCTGCGACATGTTGTTCCAGGCCACGACGGACAGTCTCGACCTCGGGAAGCTCGGGCACGGGCTAACCGCCCCTAACCGACTGCTCTCCGGACGCTCCCCCGCCCTCGTCTGGCGCAGCTGTCGTCAGAGGGCCGCCCCCGTGGCCATTCGTCGCGGCGGGCAAACTGGTGACGGCCGACCCATTCTGCTCGGCGGCGAGTCCGCCGCTGATCGCGGTCCAGGCGGCCTCGGCCGCCTGCTGCTCAGCTTCCTTCTTAGACCGGCCCTCGCCCTCGCCGTAGGTGCGCGCGCCGATCCGCACGGATGCCCGGAAGGACTTCTGATGGTCCGGGCCGCTCTCGTCGACGTGGTACTCGGGCACGCCCAGCACCTCCGCCGCGGTGAGCTCCTGCAGCGAGGTCTTCCAGTCCAGGCCGGCGCCCAGCCGGGCCGACCGGGCGATTACCGAGTCGAACAGCCGGTGCACCAGCCCGTCGGCCGCGGGGAGCCCCTGATCTAGGTAGACGGCGCCAATGACGGCCTCGAGCGTGTCGGCGAGGATGGACGACTTGTCCCGGCCGCCGGTGCCCTCCTCGCCCTTTCCCAGCCGCACGTAGGCGCCGAGCCGCAGGCCGCGAGCGACCCCGGCCAGCGCCCGCATGTTCACGACCGCCGCCCGCAGCTTGGCCAGCTGTCCCTCGGGCAGATCCGGGTACTGCCGGAAAAGCGTGTCCGTGACGATCACGCCGAGCACCGAGTCGCCGAGGAACTCCAGCCGTTCGTTCGTGGGCAGGCCGCCGTTCTCGTAGGCGAACGACCGGTGCATGAGGGCACGCTCAAGCAGCTCACCGCCGAGCGGCACCCCGAGCGCAGCCAGCAACTCGGCGGTGTCCGCGTCTGGTGCCTGACCATCAGGCGAGGAGCTACTCACGATCTTCTCCTTCCCCCCGCGGCGGGGCGCCGCGCGAGTCCCCCGCTATGAGCGCGTCAGGAAGGAGTGATTACCTGGCGCCGGTTGTACTGACCACAGGTCGGGCACGCAGTGTGGGGGAGCTTGGGCTCGCGGCAGTTCGGGCAGGCCATCAGCTGCGGCACGGTGGCCTTCCACTGCGACCGGCGCGACCTCGTATTGCTGCGCGACATCTTCCGCTTGGGTACCGCCACCTTAGGGCTCCTTTGCTCGTTCCGGCACGGGTTCCGTCCGGTGCGTACTCGTTTCCGGTCCGGCCGTCCCGTCCGGTGCCGTTCCATCTTCGCGCGAGCCAGCTCCCGGCTCGCTCACGCGAATGTCCTTCAGCGCGGCCCACAACGGGCCGCGCTCCTCGTGCCCGTGACCGGGCGGCGCGTCCGCGAGCCGCACCCCGCACTGCGAGCAGAGCCCCAGGCAGTCCGCCGCGCACAGCGGGGACAGCGGTAGCTCCAGCACGAGCGCGTCGCGAAGCGCTGGCTCGAGGTCGAGCAAGCCAGCGTCCAGCACGTAGCCGTCCGGGCCCGCCACCCCCTCCGCCAGCGCGAACAGTTCCTGAAACCGGACGCTCGTTACCGAGGTGAACGGCTCCAGGCACCGTGCGCACTCGCCGACCAGGGGTGCGGTCAGCCTCGCGGTGACCAGTACGCCCTCGGTAACTCCCTCCAGCTGGACCTCCAGCTCAAGGTCGGCACCGGTAGGCACGCGTACCATCTCGACGCCCATATCGGCGGGCGCCGGGCTGGTGCGCTGGTCGGTACGCGCTGTTCCTGGTCCGAGGGTCCGGATGTCAAAGACAAGCGGGCCCGCCGGATCTACTCGCTTGTGGTGCTTGGATCGCTGATGTGGCATGGCTGACAGCGGTTGTGACATGGCATTGGGCGCCAAGCCTACCGGCTGCCTGCACTAACCCCAACTTGCCGCTCCCAGCCAGCCCGGCGCGCCCCGCCTAGGCCTGCGAAAGACGGCTGGTGAGCCGGTCGAGCACGATCTCGGGCGCCAGCCCGCTCACGTCGCCGCCGTACTTGGCGAACTCCTTGACCAGGCTCGAGGACAGGAACGCGTAGAGCGGGTTCGTGGTCATGAACAGCGTCTCGACTCCGGCCTGGCTGTAGTTCATCTGTGCCATCTGCATCTCGTAATCGAAGTCGCTGACGGCACGCAGCCCCTTCACGATCGCCGAGACGTCGTTGGCGCGGCAGAAATCGACGATGAGCCCGTCAAACCGGGCCACCCGCACGTTGGGCTGGTCCTTGAGGACGTCGCGGAGGATCTCGACCCGCTCGTCCACCGTGAAAAGGGCGGACTTGCTGGGATTGCGCAGGACGGCCACGATGAGCTCGTCGTACAGCGCGGCGGCGCGGGCGATGATGTCGAGGTGCCCGTTGGTCACGGGGTCGAACGATCCTGGACAGACGACACGTCGCACGCCGCTTCACGCTCCCGTCAAGGACGATCCGCAGACCTCAGCGCCTGCGGCCCCAGGTTAGGCGCCTGCGGCGAGACCGTACCAGAGCGTCGCCTCGCCGTACTTGCGGCACCTGTCCGTTACATACCTAGGCGGCCAGGCCAGCGGACCGGATCGGGTCGCGCGCTCCACCGCGATGAGCGCTCCGGGCGCGAGCCAGCCCTGGTCGGCGAGGGCGGTCAGGGTCCGTTGCAGCTCGTCGTCCCCGGCCGCGTAGGGCGGGTCGGCGAACACGAAATCCCGAGGGGTCGCGTTTCCGGGGCCGCGGGCGAGCACCCGCTCCACCCGGTCGATCAGCAGCCGCGCTCCTGGCTGCCCGACGGTTGCGATGTTCTTTCTGATCACCTGGGCGGCGCGGGCGTCGGATTCGACGAGCAGCACGTCGGCGGCGCCGCGCGAGAGGGCCTCCAGGCCCACCGCCCCCGACCCCGCGAACAGGTCGAGTACCGCCGCGCCGTCGAGGCCGCCGCGGATGGCGGTCACGGTCCCGAACAGGCCCTCTCGGGTGCGGTCGCTGGTCGGACGGGTGGACCGGCCCGCCGGGACGGCCAGCCGCCGGCCGCCGGCCAGCCCGGCGATAATGCGCGTCACCGGCCCGCTCGCGCGGGGCGGGCTGGCCGGGACCGCATCAGGCCTTCTCGAGGTACTCGGCGCGCTCGTTCTCGAGCAGGGCGCGGACCGCGTCGGCCAGCGCGGGATGACCCGCCAGCGCGGGATCGGCAGCCACCAGGTCGGTGGCCGCCGTGCGGGCATCGACGATCAGGTCCTCGTCGTCCAGCACGCTGAGGATCTTGAGGCTGGATCTGCGCCCCGCCTGCGCGGTGCCCAGCACGTCGCCCTCACGGCGCTGGCGCAGGTCAATCCTGGAGAGCTTGAAACCGTCCGTGGTCCCCGCGACGGCCGCCAGCCGCTCGCGGGCCGGCGCGTCCTGCGGAACCTCGGTGACCAGCAGGCACAGGCCCTCATGGCCGCCCCGACCCACCCGGCCGCGCAGCTGGTGCAGCTGGGACACCCCGAAGCGCTCGGCGTCCATGATCGCCATGACGGTCGCGTTCGGCACATCCACGCCGACCTCCACGACGGTCGTCGTGACCAGGACGTCCACCGCGCCGTCGGCGAACGCCAGCATCACCCGGTCCTTCTCCTCCGGCGGGAGCCTGCCGTGCATGACGCCGAGCCGCAGGCCGGACAGCGGGCCGGCGGCCAGCTCAGCGGCGAGGTCCAGCACGGCGACGGGCGGTCGCTGCGGACCGCCCTCGTTATCCTCGTCCTCTTCTAGCAAGTCCTCCGCCCCGGCCGTGGCGGCGGCGCCGGGGCCCGGTCGCGGCGTGCTCTCCGGGCCGTCGCCGATGCGCGGGCAGACCACGTAGGCCTGCCGGCCGCTGGCCACCTCCTCCCGGATCCGCTCCCAGGTCCGGACCAGGTAGTTCGGCCGCTCCGCCGCCGGGACGACGTGGGTGGCGATGGGCTGCCGACCAGCCGGCAGCTCCGTCAGCGTCGACACGTCCAGGTCGCCGAAGACCGTCATGGCGACCGTCCGCGGGATCGGGGTAGCGGTCATGACCAGGACATGCGGACGCCCGTCGCCGGCCTTGTCCCGCAGTGCGTCGCGCTGCTCGACGCCGAACCGGTGCTGCTCGTCGATCACCACCAGGCCGAGGTCGGCGAACTGCACCCGGTCCTCGAGCAGGGCATGGGTTCCGATCACGATGCCCGCCCCGCCGGACGCCGCCTCGAGCAGGGCCCGGCGACGGCTAGCCGCGCCCTGCGAGCCGGTCAGCAGCGTCACCCGAGTTGCGTGCTCGACGCCGCCGAGCTGGCCGGCCTGGCCGAGCGGGCCGAGCAGGGTGGTGATCGACCGGAAATGCTGCTGCGCGAGAACCTCGGTGGGCGCGAGCAGCACCGCCTGGCCGGCCGCGTCGACGGCTTGCAGCATCGCCCGGACCGCGATCACCGTCTTGCCCGAGCCGACCTCGCCCTGCAGCAGGCGGTTCATCGGGTGGTCGCGGGCCAGCTCGTCGGCGATCGTCACCCCGGCCAGCTGCTGGCCGATGGTCAGCTCGAACGGCAGGGCCGCGTCGAAGTCGTCGAGCAGGCCGCCGGGAACCAGCGGCCGCGCGATGGCCGAGTAGTCCGCGGCCGCCCGCCGGCGCTGGGCCAGCGCCACCTGCAGCGCGAACGCCTCGTCCCACTTCAGCCGGGTCCTGGCGCGGTCCCGGTCGGCGTAGTCGACCGGCCGGTGAATGCCGCGCAGCGCGTCGCCGTACCCGATGAGCCGGCGTGCGCGCCGGACGGCGGCCGGGAGCGGGTCGTCGGGCACGTCGAGCACGTCGAGGGCGATCCGCACCGAGTCCGCAATCCGCCAGGAGGCGAGCTTGCCGGTGGCCGGGTAGATCGGGATCAGCTCGGCCGCGTACTCGGCGGCCCTGGCGTCGCTCGTCCCCGCGCCGAGCAGCTCGTAGTCGGGGTGCGCGAGCTGGCGCTTGCCGCGGAAGCTGGACACCTGGCCGGAGAACAGGCCGCGCATGCCGGGCTGCAATTTATCCTCGCGCCAGTCCTGCCGGCCGCGACCGAAAAAGGTCAGGGTCAGCTTCCCGTGCCCGTCGGTGACGACCGCCTCGAAGATCGACCCCCGCCGGTTGCGCATCGGGCGCGACGAGACGGAGGCGACCTCCGCCAGCACGGTGACGTGCTCGCCGTCGGTCAGGCCGGTCAGGCTGGTCAGCTCGCCGCGGTTCGCGTACCGGCGCGGGTAGTGGCCGAGCAGGTCGCCCACCGTCCGCAGGCCGAACGCCTCGTCGAGCCGCTTGGCCGCCTTGTCGCCGATGACCAGGCGCAGCGGATCGGAGATTGTGGCCATCCCTGTGTCTACCTCGCCCCTACTCCGCGCCCGCGTGAGGTCCAGGGCACGGCGGACCACCGCGCCGTCCATCACCTGTGCCGCGACCACACCCGCAGGATAGGCCGGGCCGCCGTCAGCGCGCGCCCGCCCGGTGCCCGGCTCGCGCGAAGTGCACTTAGTCGGTTATCCTTCAGCGACCGTCCCGGTACAGCCGGGCCGATGGCACATACTAGCTAGCACCTTCTAGCTAGCACCTCTTCAACCCTTTGGAGCGATCCCGTGGCTGCCGTCTGCGATGTCTGCGGTAAGGGACCGGGCTTCGGCAACAACGTGTCGCACTCGCACCGCCGCACCCCGCGTCGCTGGAACCCCAACATTCAGCGCGTGCGCGCGATGGTGGGCAAGACCCCCCGTCGGCTGAACGTGTGCACGTCCTGCATCAAGGCGGGCAAGGTCACTCGCTGAGGCTGGTCGCCGGCGGGTTAGCGGTCGGCGGGTTAGCGGTCGGCTGCGGCGCACGCAGCCGCCAGGCGTGATCGACGGGCCCGATTCCCGCGCCCAGCGGAAAGCCGCCGGCAATCGCGCCCGTGACGTACTCCCGGGCCAGCTTGACTGCCCCGGGGACATCCTCGCCCAGCGCCAGCCAGGACGCGACCGCCGAGGCGAGTGTGCATCCGGTTCCGTGCGTGTGCCGGCTCACGATCCGCTGCCCCTGGTAACGGATCACGTCGGTGCCGTCAACGGCGGCGACCGAGCTGACGAGCAGGTCGACCGGGTCTCCCGCCAGGTGCCCGCCCTTCACCAGGACCCATTGCGGTCCCATGGCGCTGATCAGGCGGGCCGCCGCCACCATGGCATCCTCGTCGCGGATCTGCATGCCGGTCAGCAGTTCCGCCTCCGGCAGGTTCGGCGTCACGACGGTCGCCAGGGGCAGCAGCCGTTCCCTGACCGCCTCGAGGGTGCCCGCCGATAGCAGGCTGTCGCCGTGCTTGGAGACGGCCACGGGGTCGACGACGACCGGAGCCGAGGTCTGCGCCAGCTCATCGCAGACGGCCCCGACGATGGCCGCCGATGCGAGCATCCCGGTCTTGATGGCATCCGCTCCGATGTCCCCGAGCACCGAGCTGAGCTGCGCCCGCACGGCCTCCAGCGGGAGCTCCCAGTACCCCTGCACCCCCAGGGAGTTCTGGGCCGTCACGGCACTGACGACCGTCATGCCATGCACGCCGAGGGCCAGCATCGTCTTGAGGTCAGCCTGAATCCCCGCGCCGCCGCCCGAATCGGAGCCGGCGATAGCCAGGACTCGCGGCGGAGTCGCCACCATGCCAGCAAGCCTACGACCGGGCCAGCAAGCCTGGTAACGGGGCCCGCGGGGCGTAGCGGCCGTTAGCGGGGTTAGCCGAAGTGACAGTCGGCCCCGTTGAGCAGGCAGGCCACCGGCGTCACCGGGCTGCCCTGGGCCGTCACGAGAAACCTCAGGGCCTGCGGGACCCATGGCCCTTGGTCGTCCGGCATCCCAGGCTGGCCCGTGGACCGCTGGCCCGCTCCGGGAGGGTCCGGGGGACGGGAGTCTCGCGGAGGTCCGGACTGTCCGGGCTGGTAGGTCAGCATGCTGGCCAGGCCGCCGTGACCGCCCGGCGCCGGCTGCCAGTTCGCGCCCTGAACCTGGATGATCCGCCGCCCTGGAATCTCGAACCGCAGGTCCCAGCCGTGCCGCGGCTGCGCGACGGGCACGTTGATGATGGCGGCAAAGGCCCCGTCCCGCTGCCAGACCACCTGGAAGCCGATCTCGGGCCCGGCGCCTGCCGCCTGGCCGGGTCCGGCCGCTACCGCCCCCTGGCCGGCGCGTGCGGGCTTGACGGGCTTGGCGGCCTTGACGTGCAGGCCGGGCTTCGCGGTCGCCAGCGACCCCGGCGAGGTGCAGGTGGAGCATTTCGAGGTATGCGGCCGGTACGTGAGCACCGTATGCGGGGAGTTCAGGGCCAGGGCCGCCGCTATGACGAAGCCGGCTCCGGCCGCGAACCATGGAGTCACCAGCAGGCCGCGCATCCGGCGCGGCTCAGTGCGGCTCTCGCCCCCCGCAGGCGGACGGCGAGAGCCCGACGGGCGGGACCGGGCGCTAGGCCGAGGCAGTGGCATCGTCGGCGATGCGGCCGGGGGGGCCTGCCCGTTCTCCTCGATGGCAGCACTAACCGGGACACGCCGACCAGATTGGTGATTCGGTCGCAGCGCCCTGTGCTTGGGTATGCACTCCTTGCGATGACGAGGCATCACCGGGTTTATATCAAGCTGCAGCCAGAACAGCTAGTGCTGACCCCGGACCCAGGGGTACCCCGCGACGACGACCCCGGCCAGGTCAGCGGAAATGATTCCAGCCACCGGGGCCGGGCCGGGGCCGGGAGTTCACCAGCACACCGGAGCCGGATCGCAGGGCGCCAAGCACTGTCCCGATCACCGTCCATTCTTCGGGCAGCACGAGCCCGGCCGGGAACGTGGCCACCAGGGCGTGATCTTCGCCGCCCGCCAGTGCCCAGTCCAGCCAGTCCGCGTCCAGCATCCTGGCGGCGGCCCGCAGCGGGCCGCTAGCGGGCAGTCCGGCCGTCTGGATGTCGACGCACACGCCGCTGGCCGCGGCCACGTGCCCTAGATCCTGCACCAGGCCGTCACTGACATCGATCATGGAGGTCGCGCCAAGCCGCGCCGCCTGGGGCCCGGCCTGGTACGGGGGCTGCGGCCGCCGGTGCGCGGCGACCAGCGATCCGATCCGGTCATCCCGGCCCGCCTGGTCGCCGTAGCCGGCCGACAGCAGCGCCAGGCCGGCTGCCGACCACCCGAGCGGGCCGGCGACAGCCAACTGATCGCCGGGGCGGGCTCCGGCCCGGGTCACGGGCGGCCGCCCGGCCAGGTCGCCCAGCGCGGTAATGGCGAGCACCAGCGTGTCCGCGCTCGTCACGTCGCCTCCGGCGATCGACGCCCCGGCGCGCTGGCACTCGTCCAACAGCCCACGCACGAGGTCCAGCGCCCAGGCGACGGGCAGCTCGCCGGGCGTGGCCAGGCCCACCAGCAGCGCGGTCGGTACCGCCCCCATGGCCGCAATGTCGGCCAGGTTCTGCGCGGCCGCTTTCACGCCCACGTCGCGAGGGCCAGACCAGTCCCGGCGGAAATGCCTGCCCTCGACCAGCAAATCGGTGGTCGCCACGACCCTCCGGTCGGGCGCGCTCACCACCGCGGCGTCGTCGCCCACCCCGAGCAGCGGCCCCCGATCCGGCGGGAGCAGCTCCTGGATGGCCGCTATCAAGCCGAACTCGCCTAGCTCCGCGACGGTGATGGCAGCCTCCAGCCAGTGCGACGATACGGGACGGCCCCGGCCCGCGCGGAAAACCGGCGGCTAGCGACCGCGCCAGGGGCCAGGTCGCTACGGTAGCGTGGGCCTCACTCATCCGACCGAGGAGGACGACATGGTCCACGCATATATCCTCGTCCAGACTGAAGTCGGAAAGGCTGCGGACGTGGCTACCCACATTTCTCAGATCACGGGCGTCATGCAGGCGGACGACGTCACCGGGCCCTACGACGTCATCGTTCGCGCCGCATCCGACAATGTGGATGATCTCGGCAAGCTGGTCGTTGCGCAGATTCAGGCCGTATCCGGTATCACCAGGACCCTGACCTGCCCGATTGTGCACATCTAGGGCTCACGGCGCCCCTGACCTGCCTGAGCCCAGGGCGGCCGAGGTTCGCGGGCCGAGGCCGAGGCCGACCGCCAGTTCCAGGTCAGCTGGCGTGTCCACGTCCTGGCGCAGGCCCCGCAGCGCGGGCAGGTCCAGCTCGACGGCGCCCGCGGCGAGATGCCGGTCCCGCGAGCCGGGGCCAAAGGCGGGCCGGAACGCGACACCCGGCCCCGCCGCGTACAGCGTGGTCCCCGTTCCTGCCGCATCAGGGACGAACGCCTCGCCGGCCGCCGCTGCCTTCGCCAGGACCAGCACCAGCTCGGCGGGGCGCATCGCGGGCAGGTCACCGGCCATGGCGGCTCTCCCTCGGCCCGGCCACCGGTTATCGGAGTACCCGGCCCCGAAGATCAGCGCCGCGTTCAGGCCGGCCGCCGGCTGATCCTCGATCACGACGGCACCCAGGCCGCCCAGCTCAGCCCGCACGACCTGGTCATCGGTGACGACGATGACCGTGGACACCGGCGGCGCAGCCAGGGCGGCCGCCACCGTGTCCGCCGCCATGGCCAGGGCCAGCTCGGCTCTGCGCCCGCCCGCGAGGCCGGCGAGCCGGGACTTGGCCAGGGCAAGTACCTTGACGGGGATCACCAGCGACCAGCCAGCCGCACCCGCCGGAAGAACAGCGTCGGACCGGGAGACAGGGGATTCCATGAATCTGATCTTGCCTCGACACGGCGCGACGCGAGCGGGGAGACTGGCCACAAGACGGCCCCCTACGAGTCAGCAGAGCGAAGACGGCCCCGATGACTAAAGAGCACCAGGACAAGCAGGCAGACGGCAGCTACTCGCCCGCCTGGCGGAACTTCACGAAGATCGTGCTACCGCCCTCGATCCATTCGATGATGCGCCTGAAGTGGAGCGGCCAGGAGAACTTCCCGGCCTCCGGCGGCATGATTCTCGCGGCCAACCACCTGTCCTACATGGACATCCTGGCCCTGTCGCTGTACACCCACAGCGCCGGCCGCTACCCGGTGTTCCTGGCCAAGTCCACCCTGTTCGACGTGCCGGTGCTCGGGCCCCTCATGCGCAGGCTCGGCCAGCTGCCCGTGCACCGCGGCCAGGTGGACGCGGCGCTGGTGCTGCGGGACGCCGAGCGCGTCAGCATGGCGGGCGCGTGCGTGCTCTTCTACCCGGAGGCGACGGTCACCCGCGACCCCGACCAGTGGCCGATGGTGGCCAAGACGGGCGTGGCGCGGCTCGCGCTGTCGGCCGGCATCCCGGTGGTCCCGGTGGCGCACTGGGGCGCGCAGCGGATCCTGCCCTACGGCAGCTACCTGCCGCGCCTGCTGCCCCGCAAGACCGTGCAGGTGCTGGCCGGCCCGCCGGTAGACCTGTCGGAGTTCGAGGGCCAGCCGCTGACGAGTCAGGTTCTCCGGGCCGCCACCGACAAGATCATGGCCGACGTGGCGGCGCTGCTCGGCCAGCTACGGGGCGAGGCCCCGCCGGCCGAGCCCTTCCACCCGGCCGTCGCCCGGCGGAAGTTCCGGCAGGATCTGCGCGCGCTCCAGGACCCCAGCGGCGAAACGGCGCCGTCCCCCGACCCAGCCGCGCCGGGAGCCGGCTCGCCGTGAGGGCGGCTGTGATGGGCGCCGGGTCGTGGGGGACCACGTTCGCCCAGGTGCTTTGCGACGCCGGCACGCCGGCGGTGCTGTGGTGCCGCCGACAGCAGCTCGCCGACGCCATCAACCGCACCCGCGAGAACCCGGACTACCTGCCGGGCATCCCGCTGACCCAGGCGCTCACCGCGACCTCCGACCCGGCGCGGGCGCTGGCCGGCGCAGAGCTTGTCGTGCTCGCGGTACCCGCCCAGACGATGCGGGCCAACCTGGCGGGCTGGGCCGGCCTGCTGCCGCCGGGCGCGCTGGTGGTCAGCCTGATGAAGGGCATCGAACTGGGTAGCTGCTACCGGATGAGCGAGGTAATCGCCCAGGTGACGGGAACCGCCCCAGACCGGATCGCGGTGGTGTCGGGGCCCAACCTGGCCAAGGAGATCGCCGGGCGGCAGCACGCGGCCTCGGTCGTGGCGTGCCCGGACGAAAGCGCTGCCGAGCAGCTGCAGAAGGCCTGCCACACCGGCTACTTCCGCCCTTACACCAACCCCGATGTCATCGGCTGCGAACTCGGCGGCGCGGTGAAGAACGTCATCGCGCTGGCCGTCGGCATCGCCGTGGGCATGGGCCTTGGCGACAACACCCGGGCCATGCTCATCACCCGCGGGCTGGCGGAGATCAGCCGGCTCGGTGCCGCCCTCGGCGCCGACCAGCACACCTTCGCCGGCCTAGCCGGCCTGGGGGACCTGGTCGCGACCTGCAGCTCCCCGCTGTCACGCAACCGCACGTTCGGCGAGCGGCTGGGCCGCGGCCTGCCGCTGGATGAGGTCATCGCGAGCACGAGGCAGACCGCGGAAGGGGTCAAGTCCTCGCAGTCGGTCCTGGAGCTCGCCCGCAGGCATGGCGTGGAGATGCCGATCACCGAGGTCATCACGGCGGTGCTGCAGGGCGGCCTGGAAGTGGGCGAGGCGGTACTGCTGCTGGCGAGCCGGTCGGCCAAGCCAGAGCGTTATGGCGTCTAACTGGAGGGACTCGTGAGCGAGCAGCGCAAGATCAGGGTAGCGGTCGTATTCGGTGGCAGGGGCCCCGAGCACGCCGTGTCCTGCATGGGGGGCGGCAACATGCTCGGGTCGATCGACCGCGCTAAGTATGACGTGGTGCCGATCGGCATCACGCGGGAGGGCAGCTGGGTACAGGTCGCCGACGAGCCCGCCCGGCTAGCCGTTACCGACGGCGAGCTACCGTCGGTGGAGGCCGTGGCGGAGCCCGGTTCCGCGGTGGTGCCATGGGCTGGCGGCGGCATCGTAGCCAGCGCGCCAGGCAGGATCCCGCACCTGCTCGGCGAGGTCGACGTCGTGCTGCCGGTACTGCACGGCCCGTTCGGCGAGGACGGGACGATCCAGGGCCTGCTGGAGATGGCCGGGGTGCCCTACGTCGGCGCCGGCGTCCTCGCGAGCGCGGTGAGCATGGACAAGGAGTACATGAAGCTGATCTTCACGGCCAAAGGCCTACCGGTCGGGCCGTACGTCGTGCTCCGCGAGCAGGACTGGCCAGCCGGCTGGCGCCCCGACGAGGCCGCTGACCTGGCCGATCATCCCGAGCGCAAGCGAATCCTCGACGAGATCGCCGACCTGGGCTGGCCGGTGTTCGTCAAGCCGGCCAGGGGCGGATCCAGTATCGGCACCTCCAGGGCCCGCGACCTGGACCAGCTGCATGAGTCGATCGCGCTGGCCCGCCAGTACGACCCCAAGGTGCTGATCGAGGCCGCCATCGACGGCACCGAGATCGAGGTGTCGGTGCTCGAGGGCATCGACGGCACGCCGCCGGACACCAGCATGCCCGGCCAGCTGATGATCGACGGCGGCGAGGAGTTCTGGGATTTCGAGGCCAAGTACCTCGACGCGGCGAGCGGGATGGCGATCCCCGCGCCGATCCCGCCGGGAGATGCCGACGAGATCCGCAGGCTGGCCGCCGCGGCATTCGACGCCGTCTCGTGCGAAGGGCTGGCGCGGGTGGACTTTTTCTACACCGCCGACGGCGAGACCCTGATCAACGAGATCAACACCCTCCCCGGCCTCTCGCCCGCCTCGTACTTCCAGAAGATGTGGGAGGCGAGCGGCCTGCCGTTCCCGCAGCTCATCGACCGGCTGCTGCAGACCGCCCTGCGCAAGCGCCGCGGCCTGCGCTAGCCGGGCGGCGGGCGGCGCAGTGCGCCGCCCGCCGCTAGCTCACTTCCGGGCCGCGGCTACCTTCTTGTCGCCGTTCACCAGCGCCTTGAAGTCCGCACCAGCCCGGAACTTGGGCACCGAGGTCTTGGGCACCTTGATGGCCGCTCCGGTGGCCGGGTTACGCGCGGTACGCGCCGGCCGGACAGACTTCTCGAATACTCCGAACCCGGTGATAGCGACTTTGTCGCCCTTCGCGACCGCAGCCTGGATGGTTTCGAGAACCGCGTTAACCGCCTCTGTCGCGGTTTTCTTATCGCCCATCCGGCTAGAGATCGCGTCGATCAGGTCACGCTTGTTCATTTCCTCACTCCTGCGGGTCCCCCAAACGGGAGGTCGCGCGGACAGGGCAGCCGGCTCTCGCGACCTCTGATGTGCCTGAAATTAAGGGATCGAGCGCCGTCACACAAATACCGGCCAGGAAATCTCCGCGTGTCGAAGTTCATGAGGGTAGTAAACATGACTCGGCGCCACCACCTCGTCACCACCCCCGTCCCCACCATCCCGCCGCCAACCTTGTTAATGTGAGAATTGTATTTTTAGTTCTTATATCCTGACTTCTTAGCGACGACGCTTTCAAGAGCGGCCAGGAACCCGTCGAGCCGTCGCTGGCAGGCTGTAGTGTCCGCGGCCGGGACTTTCGCCGAGTCGCAGACCGCGATGAACTGACGCTGCAGGCGGGCCCGTATTTCGGTCGGCAGGTCCTGTTCGGCCAGTCGGGCCCTGGCCCAGGCCAGTCGCGGGGCCAGCGCATCGCCGCCGTCTGGCTGCGGGACGTCGGCCATGTCTCCCCTCACCGGCCTGGCGTCGACGCCCCGGCCTACGGTCACCCGCCCGTCGGCGGTGGGAGCAGCACTGCGCGCTCCCCCCACCTACCATGATGCGCGGTAGCCGTTCCCGGCTCTGCGGACGGGCGGGCGGACCGGTACGATCGCACTAGCGGACCACGGTCAACCAGGGACCACGGTCAACCAGCAGGGCCGCAAGCCATAACCCTGGACACCGAGTGAGGTCCGTCCATGAAGGTAGCCGTGCTCAGGGAAACTGCGTCCGGTGAGCGGCGCGTGGCCCTGGTGCCAGAGGCCGTCGCCAAGCTGCAGGCCGCCGGGTTCGAAGTCTTGCTGCAATCCGGTGCCGGGGACGGCGCATGGCTGACCGACGATAGCTTCGCGGAGGCCGGCGCCAGCATCGTCGACCGCGCTGAGGCGCTCGCCGCCGCGGACGTGTTGCTGATGGTCGGCAAGCCTGATGAGGCGACGATCAGCGGGCTGCGCAAGGGGCAGGCCATTGTGGGTCTGCTCGCCCCGCTCACCGATCCCGCCCTCGCGACCCGGCTGGCCCAGGCCGGCGTCACCGCCATCAGCATGGACATGATTCCGCGCACCCTGCCCCGCGCGCAGTCCATGGACGCGCTGTCGTCGCAGGCCAACATCGCCGGCTACAAGGCGGCGCTCGTCGCGGCCGCAGCGTACGGCCGGTTCTTCCCGCTGCTGATCACGGCGGCTGGCACCGCCCGCCCGGCCAAGGTGTTGGTGCTCGGGACCGGCGTGGCCGGACTCCAGGCGATCGGCACGGCCCGTCGGCTCGGGGCCGTCGTCAGCGCCTACGATGTCCGGCCGGAGACCCGGGCCGAGGTCGAGTCGCTCGGCGGCACCTTCATCGAACTCACCTCGGTCGGCTCGGCCGCCGGGGCCGGCGGCTACGCCCGCGCCCTGACCGAGGAGGAACGCCAGGCGCAGCAGGACGAGCTTGCGGGCCATATCGCCGCGCAGGACGTCGTGATCACGACCGCGCAGGTGCCGGGACGCCGGCCACCGCTGCTGATCACCTCGCACGCGCTCAAGGCCATGACGCCAGGCTCGGTGATCGTGGATATGGGCGCTAGCGAACTTGGCGGCAACGTGGCGGGCTCCCGGCCGGGCGAGACCATAGTGACCGAGAACGGGGTCACCGTGATCGGCGCGGGCAGCCTGCCGTCGACGATGCCCACCGCGGCTTCCGCCATGTACGCGCGGAACGTCAGCGCGCTGCTGCAGTACCTGGTCAAGGACGGCGCACTGGCCATCGACCGCGATGATGACCTGCAAGCGGGCGTCCTCATCACTCATGACGGCCGGGTCGTGCATCCCGCCCTCGCCGATCCCGCCCCGGCCGAACCCGCGGCCGCCCCGGCCGAACCCGCGACCGCCCCGGCCGATTCCGCGGCCGCCCCCGTCGATTCCGCGGCCGCCCCGGCCGATTCCGAGACCGCCCCTGTCGATTCCGCGGCCGCCCCGGCCGATTCCGCTGGAGGTACCGCCGATGTCGACGGCCCTGCTCACTGACCTGACCATCTTCATCCTCAGCCTCTGGGTGGGCTTCGAGGTGATCAGCAAGGTCCCCGCCACCCTGCACACGCCGCTGATGTCGGCGGCCAACTCGATCCACGGGATCGTGCTGGCCGGCGCCATGCTGATCGCCGTGACGGCGAACAACGCGGTGGGCTACGTGATCGCGTTCGTCGCCGCGGCGTTCGCGGCCATGAACGTGGTAGGCGGCTATGTGGTCACCGGCCGGATGCTCAAGATGTTCAAGAAGCGGCCGGCCGCTCCCGCGGCGGACAGCAGCACGAACGGACGGTCGGCGTGAGCACCTTCTCCTGGATCACCCAGCTGCTCTATGTTGTCGCCGCGTCGGGCTTCGTGCTGGGCCTGCACATGATGAACAACCCGGCCACGGCGCGCCGCGGCAACCAGGTGTCGACGGGCGGCATGGTGGCGGCCATTGCCGTCACTCTCGCCATCGTCATCCACGCCGGCGCGATCAGCGCGACCGGCTGGACCGTGATGCTCGCCGGGACGCTGGTCGGCTCCGCGATCGGGCTGTACTACGCGCGAACCGTGCACATGACCGCCATGCCGCAGCTGGTCAGCATATTCAACGCGGTCGGGGGCGGCGCGGCGGCGCTCGTGGCCATCCACGACTACATGCGGCTGACCGACGCCGGGCTCCACGTGCAGACCTCTACCACGGTCACCACGCTGCTCGACGTGGTCATCGGCTCCGTGACGTTCTCCGGGTCGATCATCGCCGCGGGCAAGCTGCAGGGCCTGATCACCTCGGCGCCCGTGAGCTTCCCCGGGGCCCGCATCGTCAACCTGCTGCTCGCCGTCATCGTGCTGGGCACCGGCGGCTACCTGATCGCCACGCCCAGCCTGCTCGGCCTGCTGGTGGTGATCATCGCGGCGCTCGTGTTCGGCGTATCGATGGTCATGCCGATCGGCGGCGCCGACATGCCGGTCGTCATCTCGCTGCTCAACGCATTCACCGGCACCGCGGTCGCGATGGCCGGTTTCGTCATCAACAACTGGGCGCTGATCATCGCAGGCGCGCTGGTCGGAGCGTCCGGCGGCATCCTGACCAAGCTGATGGCCGACGCGATGAACAGGTCTATTCGCAACATCATCGTGGGCGGCTTCGGGACCGGCGACACCGCCGTGGCGGCCGTGGGAGCCTCCGGATCCATCCAGTCCGTCACGGCCGACGACGCCGCCATCCAGCTCGCCTACGCCTCGAAAGTGATCATCGTGCCGGGATACGGGCTCGCCGCGGCGCAGGCCCAGCACGAGGTCGCCGCGCTCGCCGACCTGCTCGAATCGCGCGGTGTCGATGTCAGCTACGCCATTCACCCGGTCGCCGGCCGGATGCCCGGCCACATGAACGTCCTGCTCGCCGAGGCCAACGTGCCGTATCCGCAGCTCAAGGAGATGGACGACGTCAATCCCGAGTTCGCCAGGACCGACGTAGCACTGGTGATCGGCGCCAACGACGTCACCAACCCGGCCGCCCGCCGCGCCGGAACCGCGATCTCCGGCATGCCGATCCTCGACGTGGACCAGGCCAAGAGCATCATCGTGATCAAGCGATCGATGGGCCACGGCTACGCGGGCATCGACAACGAGCTCTACGCGAACCCGAAGACCAGCATGTACTTCGCGGACGCCAAGACCGCGCTCACGGAACTGACGGCCGCAGTAAAAACCCTTGTCGGCTAGCTGGGTAAGGGCGACTTCATGCGCGATGACCGGCCAGAAGCGTTAAACCACCCGGACACGCTGGACCGCCGGGAGACGGCTGACTGGCCGCGCCAGGACGACCCCGAGTCACCGGCGGAGCTGAACCGGAGACTGGATTCACTGCCAGACGGCCACCCATCCTCACGCTACGAAGCCGACGGCACCCCCCGCGAATCCCCCGTCCGCTTAAGCGACCTAGAAACACCCCCCGACGAAGACGAGAAGGGGCCAAACGGCCTCGAACTGATCGACTCAGGTATTGACGCCGAACTGCGCACTGATCTTGAGCGACCGGACGTCGAACAACCGGCCGACCAAAAGCGCTTTATCACCGACGCCGAGTGGGCGGAACACGTCACGGACGTCCGCGAAACCTTAGATAAGGCACAGCGGGCTGGTTTGTCAACTGACCGCCAACACACGATTGACCCGACAAGGAGGGTATGGTCGGGGACGCGAGATCTTATACACGACACGATAATTGAAGACATTTACAGCAGATCACACAGTGTGCCATGCGACAGTAAAGCGATCATGGCAGGCGGACTGGGTGGCGCGGGCAAGACGACAATACTCACTGGGCACGCAGGCATCGATCTGTCGCAGTACCTCACCATCAATCCCGACAAAGTCAAGGAGGAGATGGCTACCCGTGGCCTAGTCCCCGAAGTCGATGGCCTGACGCCCATGGAGGCATCCGACCTTGTACACGAGGAGTCGTCGCACATCGCCAAACGCCTTGCACGTCGAGCAGAGGCCGATGGCAAGAACATCATCTGGGATATCACTATGTCGTCGCGCGATTCCACAGAGAGCCGCATCGAGAACCTCCGTGCAGTGGGATACACCGTTGGCGGAATCTTTGTTGACATCCCGGTCGAGACGAGCATTCGTCGTGCCGACGCTCGGCACCGCGAGGGTCACAGCGACTACCTGGCGGGCTCCGGACGGGGCGGCCGGTACGTTCCACCTGAGGTCATCGAAGCCCAAGCCGACCCGGAATGGGGCAGCAAGAACAGGAAGACCTTCGAGGAGGTCCACCACCTTTTCGACCACTGGTCACGCTACGACAACTCGGTAGACGGCCGCCCACCGGTGCTGGCTCAGACAGACTTGTCAATTGACCCGAACCGCGAGGAGAGAGCCCGATGAGCAGCGAGGTTACCGACCTGATCAACGCGCTCCGAGACGGCAGCATGACCCTGGAGCAGGTAGCGCAGCGGTTCCGTCAGCGCTCCTGGCCTCGCCGGACAACACCTCTACCCACCAGTTACCTAGAACTCGCCGCCGCTGCTCAGCAAGACCCCGAACCTGACGTGCCAGGCTCCGTTGATGAAGTGACGGCAGTGTACGACCGCGGCGAGTTGAATCGCATGCAATACAGGACGCTGGTCGAGGCGGCCGCCGAGTCAATGCGGGACGAGGATCGGCGGAGGGCTGAGGAGTCAGCTGGCTCGGCATGACGCTCCTGGCGTGAAGGCAGCGCCATCTGCGACGCAGTAGCTTTTTGTACGCCAAGGCCAGGTGGGGATCACATAGCGAAGGATGGGCCTATCCCAGGAATGATGGACACCATTACCCGAGCGGCTTTGTCGTCTGCCGCGGGGCCGGTGCGTGTGAGTTTCGTTGGCGGCTGCCTGCGCTTGGGGATGGGCTGGGGATGGGTGGCGCGCTTCGTCTGGCCTTGGCGTCCGTGTGTTATCTCGGCTGCATCGTGAGCCTCATCAGCCCCGTGAAGAATGGCCTCGCGGGGCCCGCGGCGAGCACATATGGGGCGATTTCGTGAGTGGTTCGGATTACGCTTGTGGGGGTGAGTGTAATCCGAACCACTCACGATTTTCCACAGTAGAACAGTCGCGCGGACGTGGTTATCCACAGCGCGTGGCTGCGCATACGCCCTTGGTGCCAATGGCTCGAGGGAGAGCCGTCTGGTGGCGGCCGACACGGTGGCCGTGACCAGGAAAGCCGCCCAGTAGTGCGCGGGAGTCCGAACCGTGGCCGCTTAATGGCGTCACGAGGCCCGGCGGCACCGGGCCGGGCCCGGCGCCGTTGCCGCTGGCCGGCGCCGTTGCCGCTGGCCGTGGTGCTCTCGCCCCGGAGCAGCTGCAGCTGCAGCGGCAGCCTCTGGCACAGCGAGTTTCCGACGATGCCGCCTGCGCGCGCTGTGCACGAGCCAGAAGCAAGCCGCGCAAACGTGACGAGGTGGCGCCGCCGGCACCGCCACCGCCGGCGCCGCCGGCACCGCCGCCGGCCACGGCTCCAGGCGGTTGCGTCACAGCCGGCCGGCGGCCGGAACCTGGACGAGATCATGAAATACGGGGATTCTTGGCGTTAGCCTTCTTGGCGGGGTCGGCTCCGCTCGCGTCACCGGGAAGGGCAGCAGCCATGTCCAGGAAGACCGTCAAGCACCGCGTCGGACCTGCGCTTCATGAGCTCTTGCAGCCTGGCGACAGGATCGTCGCCGGATTCGTGGCTTACACGAGCATCTCGCCTAACTGGGATGCGCTGTGGGCATTTCCCAGCCTGCTTGTCGCAGGCCTCGTCTCGTGGGACATCGCTCACCCGCCGGCCAGCGGGGCAAGGAACCCCACCGAAGGGCTGGTCCTGATCGCCGGCCCTCAGCTTGTCTCGATAGTCCTGTGGCTGATAAGAGTCTGTCGGCCGCCTCTGTTCATCGCGGTCAGCGAGCAACAGTTCATCTGCTACTACCTGTCGAGGATAGGCAGTGAGCCGGTTCGCCCTCGATTCTGCACGCCGCTTACGGCGACCCGGCTGACGAGACGCCCAACCTGGATACTGCCGTGGCGATCGGTCAGATTCAGCGGCGCGGGCACCGGTGGCAAAGACATTCGGCTCTACCTTCACTGGACGTGGCGTCAGGATCTCAGGGAGCTACTGGCAGCAGTTCAGGCCGGCGGCGGTTTCGCCGAGACAAGGCAGCCTGGGCTGCTGGCGCCGGACGGGCTAGCGTGGCCAGGGTCAGCGCAGGGCTGAGTCAGGCTGAGCAAGGAACCCACCGTGAGCACTGTCGATGCGGACGTTGAGGTCACCGATGCGCGCGAGGCGCGGGTCGGGGACATGACGGTGCGGCGACTGCTTCCGCTGCGGCTGCGGCGCAGTGTCGGAGCCTGGTGCTTCGTCGACCACTACGGGCCGATGTCGGTCGACGGGGTGGCGGGGATGCTGGTGCCGCCGCATCCGCATATCGGGCTGCAGACGGTCACCTGGCTGCTGGCCGGGAACGTGCTGCACCGCGACAGCCTGGGCAGCGAGCAGATGATCCGGCCGGGTCAGCTCAACCTGATGACGGCGGGGCGCGGGATCGCGCACGCCGAGGAGTCCCCGGCCGAGCACGACCCGTCCCTGCACGGTGTCCAGCTATGGGTCGCGCTGCCGGATGCTGACCGGCAGGTTGCCCCGGCCTTCGAGCACCATGCGGAACTGCCGGGCGCGACACTGGGCGGTTTCGCGATCACGGTGTTCATGGGCGACCTGGCGGGCGCGCGATCACCCGCTACGGCGTTCTCGGCGATTGTCGGTGCCGAGCTAGCGGCCTCCGGCCACGCCCGGGCCAGCCTGCCGCTCGATGCGGGCTTTGAGCACATCGTCTTCGTCGCGGCGGGCGCGGCCCAGGTCGGCGATACGGAACTCAGGCCGGGGCAGCTCCTCTACCTGGGCCCGGGCCGGGACCGCGCCCAGGTGGCGGCGCCGAGCGGGAGCAGGCTGTTCCTGCTGGGCGGCGTGCCGCTCGGCGAGCCGCTGCTGATGTGGTGGAACTTCGTCGCCCGAACGCCCGAGGAGATCGCCGCGGCGGTGACCGGCTGGCGCGAGGACCGGTTCGGCGCGGTCGGCGGATACCGGGGTGAGCCGCTGCCGGCTCCGCCGTTCGACGCGGCGCTGCTGCAGCGGCCGCGGCTCTAGGTAGGAATACTCAGGCGCCGCCGCCGGATCGCGGCCATCCTGACGGCATGAGATCTGGAGGCCCTCCCCGAGGGCAGCAGGCCAGCCGCTCCGTGCGGCCCGGCCCGGCCGGCCCGGCCGGCCCGGCCGGGCGCCGCACGCTGCCGGACCACGCCTGGGCGGAACTGCGTGACCGAAGCGCCAGAGCCGCAGACTTCACGTGTCATTAGCCCGGCCGGTAACGGGCGCGGCGGGCGTAATGTCGCGAACATGACCGAGCGAATGTGGCGAGTCGTCGCGATGTTCCGGGTCATCACCATGGTCTACGCGGCCATCCTGATCATCCGCGATCATGACCAGTACGCTCACCCGGCCGCGGGCCTGGCCGGGCTGGCCGTGATTGTCGGCTGGACGGCGGTCACTGTCCCCGCCTACGCGCGGCCGGGCGGCCGCCGACGCTGGCTGATCGTCGCCGATGTCGCGGTCGCGGCGGCCCTGGTCCTGAGCACGCGGTGGGTCGACAGCCCCGAGCGGATCGTGGCGGGGATGCCCACCCTGCCGGCGTTCTGGGCCGCCTCGCCGGTGCTGGCCTGCGCGGTCGCCGGCGGTCCCTGGGCCGGCATCGCTGGGGCACTGGCGATCTCCGCCGCCGACCTCGGCGAGCGACCGCAGCTATCCCCGCAGAATCCGTTCAGCAATATCGTGC
>Ga0209839_10000382_pt1 | contig 22894 bp, 17 predicted proteins | sample OrgsoiDNA2013050_FD_185800 | JGI IMG/M metagenome (GOLD analysis project Ga0209839, IMG submission 185800) | Permafrost soil microbial communities from the Arctic, to analyse light accelerated degradation of dissolved organic matter (DOM) -... | ecosystem: Environmental > Terrestrial > Soil >... | reverse complement strand
CCCCGCCAGTCCCAGTCCGTCCCCGTCGTCGGCGTCATAGCTGCCGCGGGCTGATCAGGGGTGAACGGGGTGGGTGGGGTCATAGAGGCGTGTGGGACCTAGGGGTTCGTTCCGCGCAGGTGCGGGAGCCCAGGGGCGGGGCGCGCGGACCACCGGGCGGCTAGCCGGGGATCTCGGCACCGCCTGGTGCGAGGATCTGCGGTTCCGGTCCGTCGTCGGGCAGCCCGGCCGCCTCTTCCGCGGCCTCGGCCTCCCGCTCGGCGCGGGTCAAGGGAGCGTGACCGCTAGCGAGGACGCCCACGCCCAGCACGACGGCGGCAGCGCCGACGTAGAACGGCACGTGCACGTTCCAGGTGGCGGCCATCCGCGCGGCGAAGTAGGGGGCCATGCCCCCGCCGATGAACCGGACGAACCCGTAGGCGGCCGACGCGATCGGGCGCTCGACCGGTGCGACGAGCATCACGGCCTGGGTGGTCAGGGTGTTGTTGAGGCCGATGAAGGCGCCCGAGACGATGACCGCGACGATGAGCGTCGTTTTCGAGGTTGTGAAGGCCGCGATGGCGACCAGGTCGGCGGCGAGCAGCATCAGGTTCACGTACAGCGTCTTCGGCGTGCCGAACTTGCGCTGAATCCGCGGCGCCACGAAGACGGCGAAGATCGCCAGGATTATCCCCCAGCAGGTAAAGACGTATCCCAGCTCATGGATGGCCAGGTGCATGGGAAACGGCGTGTAGGCCAGCAGGGTGAAAAAGCCCCAGTTGTAGCAGAGCGCCGTGATGCTCATGGTGGCCAGGCTGCGGTGCCGCAGGGCCCGCAGCGGCTCGATGATCGAGGTGCGCCGGGTCGGCGGTGGCGTCCGGTCGACGAACGCGATCGTGGCGGCCAGGGCGATCGCCATCAGGACGGTGACCCCGAAGAACGGCCCTCGCCAGCTAATGCCGCCAAGCTCGCCGCCGATCAGCGGGCCGAGCGAGATCCCCAGGCCGAGCGCCGCCTCGTAGAGGATGATCGCGCCGCTGAACCCGCCGGAGGCCGCGCCGACGATGACGGCCAGGGAGGTGGCGATGAACAGCGCGTTGCCCAGGCCCCAGCCGGCCCGGAAGCTGATGATCTCGCTGATCGAGTGCGACGAGCCGGCGAGGGCGCTGAAGGCGACAATCAGCACCAGGCCGGCGACCAGGGTCCGCTTGCCGCCGATCCGGCTGGACACCCAGCCGGTGATCAGCATGGCGACCGCGGTCACGACGAGGTAGCTGGTAAACAGCAGCTCGACCGAACTCGGTGTGGCGTGCAACTGCTTGGACAGAGCCGGCAGGATCGGGTCCACCAGTCCGAGGCCCATAAACGAGACCACGCAGGCGAAGGCCACCGCCCACACCGCCTTGGGCTAGCGGAATGGGCTCGGCGGGCGCCCGTGGTGGCTGGTCCCGTGCTGGCTGGTCCCGTGCTTGCTGACACCGTGGCCGCTCGTCACAGCGTGGCTCCTTCGCTCTCCCTGACTGCCTTGCTGTCCCTGACTGCGCGCCGGCGCTGGGTATCGAGGTCTCGCAGTCCGACCATGGCGGGCACGGCGTCCGCGAGGGCGGCCGCCTGCGCGGCCGGAAGCTGGCTGATCAGACCGGCGAGCTTCGCTGCCCGCGCCCGCCGCCTGGTTCTCAGGTAGTCGGCACCGGCAGGGGTCAGGGCAACGAGCACCACCCTGCCGTCGGCCCTGCTCGGCCGGCGCTCGGCCAGTCCGGATCGCTCCAGCCCTGTGACGAGCGTCGTCATCGACGGCTGCGCCACCCCCTCGATCTCGGCCAGATCGGTGAGTCGGCACGGGCCGCCCCGGTCCAGCGTGGCGAGAGTCGAGGCGGCGGTCAGACTGATATCGCGCGGCCCGCTGCGCACGGCGACGGCGACCAGGCCGTCGATCGCCGCCGCGATGGCGTGCTCCTGGGCGCCCAGGAAAGTCTCGGTCCCCGCCTGCCCGGTTCCTGCCTGCCTGGTGCCCGGCTGCTCAATCTCCGCCTGCCCGGTGCGCACACGCCCGAGGTCCGGTTGCTCTGTTTCCACCAGCAAAACTATAGCGCATCTATATAGACTCCCTATATAAAAGCATGGCCGTAGGCTGGTTGCCGTGTCTCTTCAGGCGGGTAGTCCGACTGGCCGGGCCCCTAGGGCCTCCCGCCAGAAGGGGATGCGCGGCGCGCGGCCGTCCTTCGTCACCGACCTGCGGGCCGTACTGGCCGAGCATGACTTCCGCCAGCTGTTCGCTACCCGGCTGGTTTCCCAGGCCGGTGACGGGGTCTTCAACGCCGGTCTAGGCGCGTATGTGTTCTTCAATGCCACCAGCTTCCCCAACCCCGCCGCCGCGGCCGCGGCCTTCGCCGTGCTCTACCTCCCGTACTCGCTGGTGGGACCGTTCGCCGGGGTCTTCATCGACCGCTGGTCACGGCGGCAGATCCTCGTCTGGTCGGCGCTGCTGCGATTTGTCTTCGTGGCCCTGGCCGCGACCTTCGTGGCCGCTGGAGCGCTGGGGCTTCCGCTCTATGTCGGGGCCCTGCTGGTGCTCGGCGTGAACAGGTTCTTCCTGTCCGCGCTCTCGGCCGCGCTGCCGCACGTCGTCAGCTCGGACAAGCTGGTCATGGCGAACTCGGTGGCGCCGACGTCGGGAACGATCGTGGCCTTCATCGGCGGCATCGCCGGGATCGGCGTGCACCTGGTCACGGGCGGCGGTCAGGTCGGTTCCGCCATCACGCTCATGGTCGGCGGAGTCTGCTACGTCTGCGCCGGGCTGCTGGCCACGCGCATCCCGCGCAGCCTGCTCGGGCCATCCGCCGCGGCCGACGCCGCCCCTGCCGCGCCCGGCGCCCTCGGGACCGACCTAGCGGACGTGCTGCGGGGCCTGGTGGCCGGCGCCCGCCACCTCGCGCGACGACGTCGGGCCGCCGCCGCGCTGGCCGCCACGGCCGGCCACCGGTTCCTGTACGGGATCCTGCTGCTGATGTCGGTCTTGCTGTACCGCAATTTCTTCTACCGCAGCGGCGGCGGCAACACGGCGCTCGGGCACTACCTGGTGATCATCGTTGCCTCGGCGATCGGCTACGGGACCGCCGCGCTGGTGACCCCAGTCGCGACCCAGCGGATGACGAAGGCGACCTGGATCACCATCCTGCTGGCGGCCGGCGGCATCGCGACCGGCACGCTGGGCGCCGGCTTCCGGCAGTTGGGATTCCTGGCGATCGCGTTCCTGCTCGGCGTGGTCGCACAGGGCGTGGCCATCTGCACCACCACGATCCTCCAGCAGGAGATCGACGACGAATTCCGCGGCCGCGTCTTCTCCATTAACGACATGCTCTACAACGCCGCGTTCGTTCTCGGCGCGGCGCTCAGCGCGCTGTTCATGCCGACCAGCGGCCGGTCATACTCGATGCTGGCGCTCGTGACGGCCGGCTACCTGCTCGCGGCCGGTGCCTACTGGCTGCTCAGCCGTCAGTCGGCGGCCGACGGCCTGGTTGCCTCCGGATCGGGTGGCTCGGCGGGTTCCGACCCGGATGGCGCAGACCCGGCCACGGGCGGCTCAGGCACGGGCGGCTCAGGCACGGGCAGCCCAGCACCCGCGGCCCAGCCCAGTAGTTCCTGAGTCGCGCGCTCCCGGCCGAGTGGGCCATGCTCTAGGCGGAGGTCCAGCAGGTAGGCGTAGGCCCGGCCGACCACCGGCCCCGGCGGCACCCCGAGGATGGCCATGATGTCGTTGCCGTCCAGGTCGGGCCGGATGGCCGCCAACTCCTCGCGCTCGGCGAGCTCCGCGATCCGATCCTCCAGGCTGTCGTACGCGCGCGCCAGCCGCTGCGCCTTGGCCTGGTTCCGAGTGGTGCAGTCGGCCCTGGTCAGCGCGTGCAACCGGGGCAGCAGCGGCCCGGCGTCGGTGACATACCGGCGCACCGCCGAGTCGGTCCACTCGCCCGTCCCGTACCCGTGGAACCGCAGGTGCAGGTCGACGAGCCGGGAGACGTCCGCGACGACATCCTTGGGGAAGCGCAGCTCGGCCAGCCGCTTGCGGGCCAGCTTCGCCCCGACCACCTCGTGGTGGTGGAATGCCACCCGGTTACCCGGCAGCCGGGACCTGGTTTTCGGCTTGCCGATATCGTGCAGCAGCGCGGCCAGCCGCAGGACCAGGTCCTCTCGCAGGCGGTACCGCTCCTCCAGTTCGATGGCCTGGTTCAGCACCGTCAGCGAGTGCTGGTACACGTCCTTGTGCCGGAAGTGCTCATCGGTCTCCAGGCGCAGCTTCGGGATCTCCGGCAGCACCTGGTCGGCGACGCCGGTCTCGACCAGCAGCCTGATCCCCGCGGACGGACCGCCCGGCAACGGCGACAGCATGAGCTTGGCTAGCTCCGCCGAGATCCTTTCGGCTGAAACGATGGCCAGCCGCGGAGCCAGTTCGGTCATGGCGACGCGCAGCTCGGGGCGAGGGGTGAAGCCCAGTTGGGCGACGAACCTGGCCGCGCGCAGGATGCGCAGTGGATCGGCATCGAAGGACGCCTCCGGGCTCGCGGGCGTTCGCAGTACTCGCGCTTTGAGGTCAGACAGGCCGCCAAAGGGGTCGACCAGCTCGTAGCCGGGCAGCCGCGCGGCCATCGCGTTCATGGTGAAATCGCGCCGGGACAGGTCGTCCTCCAGCGACGCGCCGTACTCGACGTCCGGCTTGCGCGAGCCGCGGCTGTAGTGCTCGCTCCGGTAGGTCGTGATCTCGAAGACGACGCCGCCCCTGGTCATCCCGACGGTGCCGAAATCTATCCCGATGGTCCAGACCTGATCGGCCCAGCCGCGGGTCAGCTCCAGCACCTGCTGCGGCGTGGCGTCGGTCGTGAGATCGAGGTCGCCAGACCGCCGGCTGAGGAACACGTCCCGCACCGGGCCGCCCACCAGGGCAAGCTCATGTCCCCGGCGGGCAAACAGTCCCCCGAGCTCATCAGCGAGCGGAGATACAGTAGCGAGCAGTGCGGCGGCTGCCTGCAGCTGCTGCTTGCTCATCGGCGCTGAATCGGGCACGGGCATTGAGGGTAAGTCCTGACCACGAGCTGGCGAAAGCCGGGGAGGCCGGAGAGGTAGATGCAGGACATTCTCGCGGCGGCGCGCGGCTGCGACCGGCTACGCGCCAGACTGCCCGACGCACCCGCCCGACGGCAATAGCATTTCGGCCATGCCACCTCGCCGCGCGGCAGCAACGCTCCCGGGCCACCCCCTGGCCGGACTCCACACCGGACCACGAGACACCGCGCCACGAGACACCGCGCCACGAACCCAGGCGGCAGGCCGCCCATCGCTGGCCGGCGAGCCCTGGTGAGACGGCAGTCCAGGCTGATGCTGGCCGTCGGCCTCCTGGCCGGGCTGGTACTTCCCGGCGTCCTGCAGGTGTCGGCGGCAGCGAGCACGGGACGCGCCAGCACAGGACACGCCAGCGGGGGCCAGGCACGGCAGGCGGCCGGATCGCCGGTATCGGTGGTCATTACCTCCGTCAGCCCGACATACGCGAGGCCGGGGCACAGGGTCACCGTCCAGGGGACGGTGACCAACACGTCCCCGGCGGCGCTCAGCGACCTCAAGGTCCAGCTCCGCTCCTCCAGCTCGGCATTCTCGAACCGGGATCAGCTCCAGCAGTATGCCGACGGCAGCGACCTGAACGCGGATTCGCCCGAGCGGGCCGCGCTCGCGGCGATCCCGGGGACCCTCCGCCCAGGCGCGACCACCCGGTGGACGGCGGTGCTGCCCGTCAATGAGGTCCACATGACGGTCTTCGGCGTCTACCCGCTGGCCGCGCAGGCCACCGGCGCGGCGGGAACCGCGCTCGGCACCAGTCACACCTTCCTGCCGTTCTGGCCGGCCAAGGGCGAGGTGCGCCCGCGAGAGGACATCTCCTGGGTCTGGCCGCTGATCGACACTCCGGACCAGGGGCCGTGCGCGGGGCTGCTGAATAACAAGCTGGCCGTGAGCCTGCGCAGCGGGGGACGGCTGGCCGGACTGCTCAGTGCGGGAAGCTCAGCCGCCGGCCGAGCGGCGCACCTGACCTGGGTCCTGGATCCAGCGCTGCTGTCGAGCGCGAAGATCATGACCGCCCAGAACACGGCGCACACCTACCCCGTGGGCGCGAACGGCAACTGCCGGCAGACCACCGCGCACCCGGCCAACGCGGCGGCCGCCACCTGGCTGGCCCGGCTGCGGTCGGCCATATCCGGCCAGCCGGCGTTCGTCACGCCGTACGCGGACGTGGACATAGCCGCGCTGACTCGGCAGAATCTCTACGGCGACGTGCAGCGGGCCTTCGGTGACGGGCGCCTGGTGGCGGCGGAAATCCTGGGGCGGAACTTCACGCCGACCACCCCGGCGTCCGGCCATCAGTCAGCGGCGGGCCTGACGAGTGCCGCGGCGTGGCCTGCCGCCGGTCTCGCCAACTACGCGATGCTGGAGAACCTGGCCGCGCTGGACGGCATCAGGACCGTGGTCCTCAGCACCTTGGCCATGCCGCCGGTCTCGCCCCTGCTGTCGTCCACGCCGAGCGCGGTGTCCGCCACGGCGGACGGCGAGGGCGGCGACATGCGGGTCCTGCTCGCGGACAGCACGCTGACCCAGCTTCTCGGCTCGGTGTCCGCACGCTCGGACCCGCCGGGTGCCGCGTTCGCGACCCAGCAGCGCTTCCTCGCGGAGACCGCGATGATCGCGGCGGAAGAGCCCCACGTGCCCAGGGCCATAGTCGTCGCACCGCCGCGGCGCTGGAATCCGCCGGCGGGCCTCGCCGACAGCCTGCTGGCCGACACGACCACCGCGCCGTGGCTGTCTCCCGTCAGCGCGGGCAGCCTCGCCGCGGACACCCACGCGTCGGGACAGGTGCAGCGGCACGACCCCGACGCCATCGGCTCGCGTCTGCTCAGCCGGTCGCTGCTGCGCGGCGTCCAGGCGGCCGACCGTGGCGTCCAGCTGGTGCACAGCATCCGGACGAGCCCCAGTCCGCAGTTGTACCGGGCCGTGGCCGGGATCGAGTCATCGGCATGGCGTACCGGGGCCGCAGGGCAGCGGCGAGCGCGCTCGATGCTCAGCCGGGTCTCGGCCTATATCGACCACCAGGGCAGCAGCGTGTCCGTCATCGGGCCCGGCCGGGTCACCCTCGGCGGCCAGACCGGGCTCGTCCCGGTGCCCATCGACAACAAGCTCCGTTATCCCGTGAAGGTCCGGGTCCAGCTCACTGTCAGCCAGGCCGCCGACAGCGGGTTCACGGTTATCGACAAGCCGGGAACCATCCAGGTGCCCGCCGACACCATCATCACGGAGAAAGTGAAGGTGCGGGCGGCGGTCATCGGCTCGACGACCATCAGCCTGCGGCTGCTGGCCCCCGATGGTCAGGCGCTGCCGGGGACACCCATCACCATGACGGTGCAGGCCACCCACTTCGGAACGCTCGGGCTGACTGTCCTCGCCCTGGCGCTAGGCGTGTTCGTGGCGACCTCGGCGATGCGCGCTATCCGCCGCGGCCGCACCCCGCCGGCCGGCGACCCGGAAGGACGCGCCGACCAGGACGCGCCGACCGGAACCGGCGCAGGCGGGCACGAGCAGCCGGAAGAAACCGATAACGTCGGTCATGACCGCGCCGAGTCCAGTGAGGCCGGCACCGATCACGTTCTGACGGAGGACGCGGATGACTACGCCCGGGTCCCAGGCTGGGCAGACCGCCGCTGAGAGCGGCGCCGTCCCCAGCTCTCCGGACCGGGCCGCGCCAAGGGGCCTGGCCAGGCCTTATGCGGACCCGGCCCGCGGCTACGTCGCCGCCGCAGGCGAGGCCGAGTACGGCTACCCCGGCGATGGCCAGGCGCCCGATGGCTACGGCTACACCACGCAGCTGCCGCCAGGCTGGCCCGGCGGCCCAGAATCCGGCGGCCCAGAATCCGGCGCACCCGAGTACGGCGCACCCGAGTACGGCGCACCCGAGTACGGGGCCCACAGCGCGCCGACGGCCGACGACGAGCCGGCGGACCTGTTCCCGGCGGACAGCCAAGGCTCTGCGAGCTGGCCTGAGCCGGATCTGGGCAGCCAGGAGCAGATCGCCGCCGACGCGGGCTGGCGTGATGCCGGCGACGCGGGCTGGCGTGATCCGGCCGATGTCGGCCGGGCCGGGCCGGGCCCGGCAGCGTCTGACGAGGCCAGGCCGGGCGACGCCAATCAGGCCGGCGCAAGCATCATGCGCTCCAGCGGCGTCATGGCCATCGGGACGCTCGCCTCGCGCGGCAGCGGGCTGCTGCGGACCCTGGTGCAGGCCTACGCCCTGGGTGCATTCGCGCTCGCTAATGCCTACAACAACGCCAACACGCTGCCCAACGCTGTCTACAACCTGGTCATCGGAGGCATCCTGACCAGCGTTATCGTGCCGCTGCTCGTGAACGCCGCCAAGCGGGACACCGACCGCGGCGAGGCCTACGACCAGCGGATGTTTACCCTGGTCACGGTCTCGCTGCTGGTCCTGACCGTGGTGGCCACCGCAGCCGCCGCGCTGCTCGTCGACCTGTACAAGGGCGACATCAGCGGCCAGGACCTGCACCTGATGGTGATCTTCGCCTACTTCTTCATCCCGCAGATCTTCTTCTACGGAATCAGCTCGCTGGCCAGCGCGATCCTGAACGCCCGGGGCAGCTTCGCCGCGCCGATGTGGACGCCCGTCGTCAACAACGTCGTCGTGATCGTCGTCCTGCTGATGTTCATCGCCGTCGCGGGATTCGACGCTAGCCCGCAGACCATCACGGGCTCCCAGGTCGCGCTGCTGGGCCTGGGCACCACGCTCGGCATCGTGGCGCAGACCGCGGCCCTGGTGCCGTCGCTACGGCGGGTCGGCTTCCGGTGGCGGCCGCGATTCGACTTCCGCCGCACCGAGGTGACCGAGATCGGCCGGATGGCCGGCTGGATGTTCGGCTATATCGCCACGACCCAGGTCGCCTTCCTCGTAACGACCCGCGTCGCGAACACCGCCGGCGTGGCGGCCGTCAAGGCCGGCGTCAGCTACGGCGCGGGCTTCACCCCGTACACCTACGCCTGGCAGCTGTTCCAGATGCCCTATGCCATCGTGGGCATCTCGGTGATCACCGCGCTGCTGCCGCGGATGAGCGCCCACGCGGCAGAGCGGAAGGTCGGCCTCGTCCGGGACGACTTCTCGGCAGGCGTCCGGCTCTCGTCGGTCATCGTCGTGCCGTCCGCTCTCGTGCTGGCGGCCCTCGGGCCGGCGCTCGCCGAGACGTTCCTGGCCTACGGCTCTACCAACATCGCCGACGCCCGTTACCTGGGCGAGGTCTTCGCCGTCTTCTGCCTCGGGCTGCTGCCCTACATGTTCTTCCAGTTGCAGCTGCGGGTGTTCTATGCAATGCAAGACAGCCGCACCCCCGCGCTGATCGGCGTGGCGACCATGATCCTGAACATCGCGGCCAATGTCGTCGCGCTCGAGATCCTGCCTCCCGGCCAGGTCGTGGCGGGCCTGGGGGTCGGGTTCGGGCTGGCGAATGTGCTCGGCATGGTGCTGGCCTGGCGCGTACTCAGCCGTCGGCTCGGCGGCCTCGACGGCAGGGCTGTCACCCGCAGCCTGGTCAGGATGCACGCGGCCGCGATCCCGCCCGCGCTCTTCGCGATCGCTGTCTCCGTGACGGTCGGCGTCGTCCTGCCGGCCGGACATATCAACGCGGCGGTAACCGTCGCGCTGGCCGGGGCCGGCGGATTGCTGCTGTACGTGATGTTCGCCAAGGCATTCCGCGTGCAGGAACTGGCTGACCTGACCGAGTCGGTGACCCACCGTTTCCGGCGCTAGGCGGCCGGCGCGCGGGTCGGCGCCCGGCGCGCCTGCGCCGCATTGGCCGGACCCCGCCGCCGACGTGACATCCTGGAGCAAGTATCCGAGGGATAACGGTTTGCGAAGCTGCGGTGTACAGGACTGCCGGCGGCTCGCGCGCCGCCTAGCATGTGAGGCAGCATCATTGTCTTATCTGGTCCTGTTGATCACTTACGGCCCAGGAGGGAGTCAAGGGTCGACCGGCCCTTGAGTCGCGACGTATGAGCACGTTCACTTCTGAACCGGGCACGAAGCTCGGCGGCCGTTACCGTCTTGAGGACAGGGTCGCCGCAGCCAGTGGCTGGGCTGCCTGGAAAGCGATCGACGAGACGCTCGCTCGTGCCGTGACCGTCGTCACCTTTGCGACTGGATTCCCGCGCGTCCGTGAGGTGCTCACCGCGGCGCGGGCCGCGAGCAGGCTGACCGACGCCCGGCTGGCGCAGGTCTTCGACGTGGAAGACGACTGGGATAACGCCTACATCGTGATGGAGTGGGCCGCCGGGGAGACGCTGGACGACTTGCTCGCCAACGGCCCCATCGAGCCGGTCGCGGGGGCCCGGATCATCGCGGAGGCCGCGGCCGCCCTGTCGGTCGCCCACGCGGCCGGCCTGCCGCACCTGTGCCTGACGCCAGAGTCCCTGCGCTGGACCTCGGGCGGCGGCGTCAAGGTGACCGGGATCGGCATCGACGCGGCACTGTCCGGGACGACCGCGGAGGACCCCGCCCTGGCCGATACGCGCGGACTGGGGCGGCTGCTGTATGCCGCGATGACCGGCCTGTGGCCGGGCTCCGACTATCCGGCACTGCCGCCGGCGCCGTTCGCCGATGGCCAGCCGCGCAGGCCGCGGCAGGTCCGGGCCGGCGTTCCGGCGGTGCTCGACGACGTGACCTGCCGCGCCATGCAGATGCCGGGCCGCGCCGGAGCCGTGCTGGCGACACCCGGCCAGCTCGCCGTCGCGCTGGCGTCGGAGCTTCCGCCCGAGGAGGTGCCACCGGCCGGGCCGCCCGACGAGGCGCCGAGGTCCATGGCCAGGCCGCGGCAGCAGGCGAACGGTAACTACTGGGGTTCGGACAGGACGTCCCCGGCCAGGCCGCCGCAGGACTGGCGGCCGCCACGGCGGCGGCGTGCGGCATCGAAGGCGCGGGTGGCCGTCATCGTAGTGCTGGCGCTTGTCGTGGTGGCAGGCATCGCCGCCGCGACCTCCCCGCTCTGGCACAAGCCGCCCGCCCCGGTGCAAGCGAAAGGCCATCACTCGAGTTCTCCGCCGCCGGCGCAGTTCAGCAGCCTGGTCCCGAGCTCGGCTCAGGGCTTCGACGCTCTCAACCTGGCGGACAGCGGCGACGAGAACACCAATCAGGCCCAAAACGTGCTTAACGGCAACCCGCAGGGCTGGAGCTCCCAGCAATACGACACTGCCACGCTCGGCAACCTGAAGGCCGGCACGGGCCTGATCCTGGACATGGGCCACGTCATCAAGATGCACTCCATCACCGTGAAGTTCGCCAGCCCAGCGGGCGCGGACGTGCAGATCAAGATGGGCGACTCCGCCACCCGGAGCGCGGCCAATGTCAACTCCATGACCACCGTGGCCAGCGCCAATAACGTTGGCGGCACCTACACCTTCACCACGAGCGGCCAGGCAACGGGACAATACGTGGTGATCTGGTTCACGAAGATGCCGCTGGCCAGCGGCGGCCGCTATACGGCTCAGATTTTCACTATCATCGTCCAGGGCGCAGTCGCGCCGAGCTAGCCGGGCCACCCCGCTACGGCGCGAGCCGGGAGGGGAGGAGCGACGGAACGCCATGATGCGGGCGGCGCCCGTACCGGAGCTCCGCAGCCCGCGCCGGATGCCGAGGTACCGGATGCCGAGTTGCTCCGGCTGCACGTCGCCGGCGACCCGGATGCGTTCGGGCAGCTCTTCCGCCGTCACCGGGACCGGCTCTGGGCCGTCGCTATCCGGACGCTCAGCGACCCGGAGGAGGCCGCCGACGCACTGCAGGACGCCATGATCTCGGCGTTCAGGCGGGCGGGCAGCTTCCGCGGTGACTCCGCGGTGACGACCTGGCTGCACCGGATCGTCGTCAACGCCTGCCTGGACCGGCTGCGGCGCAAGGCCGCCCGTCCGGCGACGACCGGAGGCGACCAGCAGGCGCTGGAGAACCTCGCGGTGGACCGCGACCGGCCAGATCCGTCGGCTGACAGTGATACCTCGCTCGACGTGATGTCCGCACTGCGGATGCTGCCGCCCGATCAGCAAGCGGCCCTCGTCCTGGTGGACATGCTCGGATATCCGGTTGCCGACGCCGCCGCGGTCCTGGGCGTGTCGGCCGGCACGGTCAAGAGCCGCTGCTTCCGGGGCCGGGCCCGGCTGCTGCCCCACCTGGCCCATCTGCGCCAGCAGCCCGGCGGGGACGATACCGGCCGGGGGCGGCGGAACCGATCAGTGGCCCGCCGCGTCGAACCTTCGCAGGAGGGGGGTAGCGACCAGTCATGACACGCCATACCAGCGCCGAGAACCTGGCCCGGTTCCGCGACGGCGACCTCCGCCCCGCGGCGGTCAGGCGGGTCGCGGCGCATCTGGAAGGCTGCGCTCGCTGCCAGGAGACCAGTGCCGCGCTGGCTGGGCTTCCCGACCTGCTGGCCGCGGCGAAAGTACCGCCGATACCCGCGCACCTCGCCGCCAGGATTGAGACGGCGCTGGCCACGGAGTCGGCGCACCGGGCCGCGGGCTCGCCGTCGATGCGGGCCAGCAGCCCGGGGCCGTCCGGGCATGCGGAGCGAACGCGCCGCCGGGCCCCACTGCCCTTCCCCGCCCGGCGGATCCTGGCGGCCGCCGCCGTGATCGTGGTCATCGCCGGCGGCTACGAGCTCGTGAGCCACCTGGCCGGCCCGGAAGGCTCGTCGGCAGCATCCTCGGCGGCCGGCGCCTCGAACCACTCGGCCGCCGGCCGGGCCCCGGCAGCGGGCCCGCTGGTGCCCGGCGTCGTCGGCGCCCCGGTTTACGGGCCACCGATGCGATACCGGTACGCGGGACGTACCGACACCATCAGGCCGGTGCGAACGACGACGGACTACCAGCCCGCGCGCCTGGCCCAGCAGGTATCGGCCACCCTGGCCGAGACGGGCGCAGCGGCGACCGCCCGTCCCGGCAGCCAGCCGGGAACGGTCCCGCAACAGAACCTCCCCGACTTCGGCGCGGCCCAGCTCACCCAGCTAGCGGGCTGTGTCAGCCGCGTCGCGGGCGGCCGGCTCGTGCTGCTGGTCGATGTCGCCAGGTTCGGCGGCGCGCCCGCTACGGTCATCGTCACGGCCGCGCAGGCCCCGTTGGCGGCGCAGGCGTGGGCGGTCGGTCCCGGCTGCTCGCGGTCAGCGAGTGACGTCCTCGCGCATCAGCCGCTCCCCGGTCGCTGAGGTGCCCACGACGGGAATCTCCCAGCCCTAGTATCGGTTGACGCCGTTGCAACCAAGAGGGGCAGGAAAGCAAGTGACCGAGGTTCGGGACGTCATCATCATCGGGTCGGGTCCGGCCGGCTATACGGCGGCCCTGTACGCGGCGCGGGGCAAGCTGAGCCCGCTGCTGTTCGAGGGCTCGGTCACCTCGGGCGGCGCCCTGATGAACACCACAGACGTCGAGAATTTCCCGGGCTTTCCGGACGGCGTGCTCGGGCCGGAGCTGATGGATAGCATCCGCAAGCAGTCCGAGCGGTTCGGTGCCGTGCTCGTTCCCGAGGATGTCACCGAGGTCGATCTCACGGCCACACCCAAGGTGATCCGGGTGGGCCAGGACACGTACCTTGCCCGGACAGTCATCATCGCGACCGGGTCGCGCTACCGCGAGCTGGGCGTCCCTGGCGAGAAGCGGCTGGCCGGACACGGCGTCTCCTGGTGCGCCACCTGTGACGGGTTCTTCTTCCGGGACACCGACATCGCCGTGGTCGGCGGCGGCGACTCCGCCATCGAGGAAGCGACGTTCCTGACCCGGTTCGCCCGAAGCGTTACCGTCGTGCACCGCCGGGACAAGCTGCGCGCATCCAAGATCATGCAGCATCGCGCGATATCCAATCCCAAGATCAAGTTCGCCTGGGACAGCGAGGTAGCCGAGGTACTGGGCCAGGATCGGGTATCCGGGCTGCGGCTGCGCAACATCAAGACCGGCGAGGAGAGCGTGCTGCCGGTGACGGGGATGTTCGTGGCCATTGGCCATGACCCGCGCAGCGAGTTGTTTACCGGGCAGTTGCCGGTGAATCCCGAGGGCTACCTCCTGGTGGAGCACCCGACCTCGCAGACCGCCATCGACGGCGTATTCGCCGCCGGCGACGTGGTGGACCACATCTACCGGCAGGCAGTGACCGCCGCCGGGACTGGCTGTGCCGCCGCGCTTGACGCGGAGCGGTGGCTGGCTGATCACGAGGCCTAGATCCGCGCTAGCGCGCGCCATGACCGGCGTGCACCCTATGAGGGAAGGAAGTCCTGAACGTGGGCGCAACCAAGACCGTGACCGACGCGACCTTCGAGGCCGAGGTTCTCAAGAACCAGAAGCCGGTCGTCGTTGACTACTGGGCCGAGTGGTGCGGGCCGTGCCGGCAGGTCAGTCCGGTGCTGGAGGAGATCGCCAGCGAGCATGGCGACAAGATCGACGTGGTGAAGCTCAACGTCGACGAGAACCCCGCGATCACCCAGCGGTACGGGATCATGAACATCCCCACGCTGAGCGTCTTCAAGGATGGTGAGGTCGTCAAGGAGATCGTGGGCGCCAAGCCCAAGTCCGCCCTGCTCCGCGAGCTTGCCGACTTCTTGGCTTAGCAGGCTTCTAGCTTGCGAGCCAGCAACCAGGTCGGCCTTGTTCCTCGCCCCAGCGAGAAACGGGGCCGTTACCATGTGCGGGGCATTTCGTCGCGTCATGACTGAGCGTCGGCCCCGTTGAAGCAACTATTAGAACCTACGTTCGTATCAAAGCGCACTTTGGCGATGAGCCGGGTGAACTTACGGCGGGCCGCGACCGCTCGCCGCCTCGCCGCTCGCCAAGCAAGGGAGAGTTCGCGATGTGGCGGCTACTCGACCCCATCCGCCCTGTCAGCGTCACTCACGGCAGCCCAAATCCCCGTCATCTGCTCGGTGGTTCGGGTCGCACTGGCTATGGACAGCGCGATCCTAACCACCGAGGCCGAGCCGACCAGAAAGCTGCGTATACCTGGCCAAAAAGCCCTGGCCTGGCCAAAAAGCCCTGGCCTGGCCGGGATGGCGGCGAGGGCGCGAAGGCGTGCCTAGCTAACGCCGCGGAGATCTCGCCGGGCCACCCGGCGGCACCGGCCGGCACCTGATCGTTTTCTGGGTGCCCGCCCGAGGCCCGACCCCCGGCCCAGGTCGCGGCCGTCGCCCAGGAAAGGCTCAAGGCACATGGTTTCGCGGATTTCGCCGCCACGCTGATCCCGCTCACCGATCGGCTGTGGCGACTAACCCCTCGGAATCAGTCGCCTAGGCCAGGCGCAGAGCACGCTCCGGGGACATAGAGCCGAGCAGTCGCTCCAGTGCTACCTCGACGTCCTCGCGCCAGGACAGCGCGGTCTTGAGCTCCAGCCGGAGCCGCGGGTAACGGGCGTGCGGACGTACCGTCTTAAATCCGACGGCCAGCAGGTAGTCGGCCGGCACGACGCAGGACGGGCCCGACCACTTGAGGTCGCCGAACGCCTCAATCGCCTTGATGCCGCGCCTGGTCAGGTCCTTGGCGAGGCCCTGCACGAGCATCCGCCCCAGGCCGCCGCCGGAGAATTCCGAGAGCACGTGCGCCGTCATGAGCAGGACCGCGTCCGCGCTGACCGGGCTCGTGGGAAAGGCCACCGATCGGGGCACGTAATGGGGCGGCGCGTACATCATGTGGCCGGACGGAACGCCGTCCACGTAAATAATCTTCCCGCAACTGCCCCATTCCAGCAGGACCGAGGAGATCCAGGATTCTTTCTCCAGCACGGGATCGCCCACTTCCAGCGCCCGCACCTGGCTGACCGGATCGAGTTCCCAGAAGACGCAGCGACGGCATCTGGGCGTGAGGTCATCGAGATTATCCAGCGTGATGCTCGCAAGACGGCGCGACACGTGGCACCCCTATGGTCGAACGCGATGGATGCTGCACGACCATAGCAAAAATGGCCCTGGCCATGTTCCGCGACTCCCGCCCCAGCTGGCCACGGGAGACATCGTACCCACCACGGCCCGGTCTGACCCCCGCGATTGCCCTCGGCCCGTCCCGCGGTCGCTAGGCTCTCCTCGTGATGAGCCCGCAACGCAAGAGCTTTGCCAGCGACAACCATGCCGGCGCCCACCCGGCAGTTCTCAGTGCCCTGATGGCGGCAAACGCCGGTGACGCGACAGCGTACGGCGACGATCCGCTGACCGAACGGGCGGTCGGCCTCCTGCGTGCGGCGTTCGGCGCGGCGGACGCGTTCCTCGTCTTCGGCGGCACCGCAGCCAATGTCCTCGGGCTGAGCCTGATGCTCCGCCCCTTTGAAGCCGTTATCTGCGCCGATTCGGCTCATCTGAGTGAGAACGAGTGCGGTGCGACCGAGCGGGCACTCGGCAGCAAGCTGCTGACGGTGCCGACACCCGACGGCAAGCTGACGCCTGACCTAATGGCCGGCAGGCTGGCGGGTCTCGGTAACTCGCACCGAGTCCAGCCGCGTGCGGTGGAGATCGCACAGGCGACCGAGGTCGGGACCTGCTACACGCTCGGCCAACTGCGGGAGATCCGCGAGTTCTGCGACGCTCACGGCCTCCTGCTGTACATGGACGGCGCACGGCTGGCCAACGCCGCGGCGCACCTGGGCTGCACGCTGGCTGAGCTGGCAGCTCATGCGGACGTGCTGAGCTTCGGCGGCACGAAGAACGGCGCACTCGGCGCCGAGGCCGTGATCGTGATGAACGAAGGGCTCGCGGCCGCCGCGCCGTTCCAGCGGATGCAGCTGCTGCAGCTCGCGTCCAAGATGCGCTTCCTGGCGGCCCAGTTCATCGCGCTGCTCGATGACGAGCTGTGGCTGCGGAACGCCAGCCACGCCAATCGCATGGCGCGGCGACTAGCGGACGGGATCGCCAGCATCCCGGAGCTCAGACTCGCCTACCCGGCCGAGGTCAACGGTGTCTTCGCGGTCTTGCCCACAGGGCACGCCGGCCGACTGCAGCAGGACTGGAACTTTCATGTCTGGGCCGACCTCGACGACCGCGAGAGCGTGGTCCGCTGGATGACCGCCTTCGACACGACCGAGGCGGACGTGGACGCGTTCATCGCTGCTATCCAGGAAACGGCCAGTCGCAGTCACGCCGTCTCCTGACCAACCCCCTCCGGAAAGGCGTCGACGGGGGTTGTTTCACGTGAAACAACGCCTGGCTTCCGCTGTTCGCCACCCTCGTCCGGTCCCGCCGGCGAGGGTGGCCCGGCCGTACGAGTCCGGCCCCGAGTTCCCGACAGCCTTGCCTCCCTCACCGACCCGCCCCCGGCCGGCCTGTACCAGCTAGGAGGCCAGCGTCGTGGTTGGGCACCTGCTGCTCCGGTTACCGTGTTCGCTTGCCCGGCGGGCTAGGGATTGCCGGGCGTCGCGGCCGGGGCCGGGGCATCACGCCCGCACATCGCGCGGCAAAACAGTAGTGATCACGAGCGGCCCGGTCCGGCGCAGCCCTCAGCGACGCCCGAAGCGACCCCAATTCCCGGGCAGGTGCCCGAGCACGACTGCGAGCCGGTCGGTCAGGTTCCCCGGCGGGTGATGCCCGGCGACATGCTCCTGACAATGCGCTCCAGGTCGTCGAGCGACGCGAACTCGACCACGATCTTGCCCTTGCGCTGTCCGAGTTCCACCTTGACCCTCGTGTCGAAGACATCGGAGAGCTTGTCGGCCAGGTCCTTGAGCGCGGGCGCGACTGGCGCCTTACCTGCCCGCTTCCGCGCCGAGGGGGCCGCCTGATTACCGGAGGTTCCCAGCGTCACGATCTCTTCCACGGCGCGGACCGACAGCCCTTCGGCCACGATGCGGTGCGCCAGGTGCTCCTGTGTGGCGGCATCGTCGACCGACAGCAGCGCCCGTGCATGTCCGGCGCTCAGCACGCCGGCCGCCACCCGCATCTGGACTGCCGGGGGTAGGTTCAGCAGCCTTATCGTGTTCGAGATGTGCGGCCGGGACCGGCCCACACGCCTGGCCAGCTCGTCGTGGGTGGCGGAGAAGTCATCCAGCAGCTGCTGGTAGGCGGCGGCTTCCTCAAGCGGATTGAGCTGCTCGCGGTGCAGGTTCTCGATCAGGGCGTCGCGGAGCAGGTCGGTGTCGGCGGTTTCCCGGACGATGGCCGGCACGAACTCGAGCTCGGCCAGCTGGCAGGCGCGCCACCGTCGCTCGCCCATGACAATCTCGTAGCGGCCCTGGTCGACCTTGCGAACGACAACGGGCTGCAGCAGGCCCACGATCCGGATGGAATCCGCGAGCTCCGCCAGGGCCTCGTCGTCGAATACCTTTCGCGGCTGCTTGGGATTCGGCGTAATGGCCGCGACCGGGACTTCCTCGAAGTAGGCGCCCGCCACCGGCTCCGCCTGCTGACCCGCGAACGACGCGGATCCGGCCAGGTCGGCCGCCGCCGACGCCGACGGCAGCGTCATCGGCGGAGCGGTCGGGATCAGCGCCCCGAGTCCCTTGCCGAGTCCTCGCTTCGGTTGCGGCATCATCTCTCCTCGCCTCGCGCCACGCCACGCCTGGCGCAGGACAACTCGAATACTGGCTAGGCACGGGAACGCATCCCGCCCGGCCGCCGTCCGTACGCGCGACACCATCCTGCCAGCTAGCCCAGGCGCAGCGAACAGAATCTACTCGCGCATGCCGCGAGGCCCTGCAGCCCGCCTATGCCGTCCCCAGCCGGTGCACCAGGGCAGCCGGGCCATGGGGCAAATCCCTAGGCTGCGCGGGCAGCCCCGCGCTAGCTAGCGGCCAGCTGGCCGTCGCGGAAGGCCAGCTCTCGCGCAGCCTCCAGATACGCCTGAGCGCCGGTGGAGCCCGGATCGTAGGTCATCACCGACTGCCCGTAGCTGGGCGCCTCCGAGACCCGCACGCTGCGCGGAATCACGGAACTCAGGACCACGTCGCCGAAGTGCTGGCGAACCTCGTCGGCGACCTGAGCGGCGAGCCTCGTGCGTGCGTCGTACATCGTCAGCACGATGGTGGTGACCGTCAGGCCCGGATTGAGGTGGCTCTTGACCAGCTCGACGGTGCGCAGCAGCTGCTCGAGTCCCTCCAGCGCGTAGTACTCGCACTGAATCGGGATCAGTACCTCCGGGGCGGCCACCAGCGCATTGACGGTCAGCAGGCCGAGCGAGGGCGGGCAGTCGATGAGGATGTAGTCCAGCTCGGAGGCGTCGTACTGGGCTACCGCCCTGGCCAGCCGCGTCTCGCGGGCTACCAGCGGAACGAGCTCGATCTCCGCTCCGGCCAGATCGATAGTCGCCGGCGCACAGTACAGGTGCGGGAACCCCGCCACCTGGCAGACCACCGTTGACAGCGGCTGCCCCTCGACCAGGACGTTGTAGACAGAGTCGACGCCGGAATGATGGTCCACGTCTAGCGCCGTGGACGCATTGCCCTGCGGATCAAGGTCGACCACTAGCACCCGCGCCCCGTGCATCGCCAGGCTCGCCGCCAGGTTCACGGCCGTCGTGGTCTTTCCGACGCCGCCCTTCTGGTTGGCGATCGTCATAATCCGACAGGAGCCAGGGCGCGGCCACTGCTGGCCGCCCGACCTCGCCACCACGGCCGCCTGTGCCGCCCTCGCGATCGGCGTGTCAGCCGAGCCGTTCGGTCCAGCCGCAATGGCCACTTCATCCTCGCTCTCGCCAGATTCGTCGTCTGCTACACCCGCGGCCCCCGCGGCCACCCTTGGCCATGTGGCCACTCTCGGCTCCCGACGGACCATCGCGGCCGTCACGGTGACCTGATCCTGCGCCATTCCCGTTACGCCAGGTTCGTTAACCGGGACCGGGTTTGTTACCACATCCCGACCACGCGATACCCGGGCGCCAGCGGCCGGCAATGCGCCGGTGCCCGTTGTTTCCGCGGCTGTTTCACGTGAAACAGCCGCCAGGGCCTGCCGGAGCCGTGCAGGCGGCCGTGGCACTCCGGCCGCCGGATCCTTCGTGCCGGCGGCCGCTGGCCAGCCAAGGCCCACAGTCAGGGCACCAGCCGCCGGCAGCTCGCCGATACTCGCCTGAGCCACCGGCAACACGGCCAGGCTCGCCCGACGTGGCCACCCAAGGCCGGCTATGGCCGCCATCATCAGCAGTTCACCTCATCCAGCCGTGCCACCGGGCCGACCCGGTCCGGCCGCAACCGGGCACACGCCGCCATCTCCATCATGAGTCTTAACCGGGCCGACCGCACGCCGGCCCTCGCCGCTTGCCCGCGCTTAGCCTGCCCGTGCTTTAGCTGCCCGTCCTTAGCCGTCGCCCCGTCTCTTTTCCGGCTCCCGGCTTCGCCCTGAACCGCCCGGCACGCTTGCCGCACCCCGTCCAGAGACCCTCCGGCCCGAATGCCTGTCACCCGCCCGCGGGCCGTTGCCCGCGGCGGCCTTGCGCTGCCGCACGGGTGCCACGAACCTCACCACTGTGACAGGCGGATCGACCTTCCCGCCACCGACCTCAAGAACAGCCAGGTCGCTGACCCCCAGCCGCCGCAACACCATCCTGGACTCGGCCACCTCGTCCCGTGCGCTGGCGCCCTTGATGGCCAGCACCGTGCCGCCCGGTCGGCAGAGGCCGACCGCCCACCCGGCCAGCTTTCCGAGGGGCGCGACGGCCCGTGCGGTCACGAGGTCCGCGGACACCTGACCCGCCAGGTCCTCGGCCCGCCCGCGTACCACCCGCACCCTCGCAAGCCCGAGCGAGTCCACGCATTCGAGCAGGAATGCCACCCGGCGAGCCATGGGCTCCACCAGGGTCACGTCGGCCTCCGGCCGCAGCATCGACAACACGATCCCCGGCAGGCCAGCACCGGAACCCAGGTCGATGAGCGTGCACCGGGCCGGCACCAGGTCGGCCATCGCCGCACAGTTGAGGATGTGCCGGTCCCAGATCCGCGCGGCCTCGGCTGGGCCGACCAGCCCGCGTTCCACGCCGGGGCCCGTCAGCATGTCGGCATAGCGCGCCGCGGCGGGCAGCGCGTCACCAAACAACTCAGCCAAACCCGGTGGGGTCACCTCCGGCACGATCTGCTCCGCTCGGGAACGTCAGCCAGCGGGCAGGACAACAACCCGGCGGTCGGGCTCCTCGCCCTCGGACTCGCTGCGCAGGCCCGCCGCCGCCACCGCGTCGTGCACGATCTTGCGCTCAAACGGATTCATGGCCCACAGCCGCTTGGGCTGACCGGTCCGCTTGACCTCGTCCGCGGCGTCCTTGCCCGTCTCGGCTAGCTCCGTACGCCGACGCCGCCGGTACCCGCCGACGTCGAGCATCATCCGGGTACGCATGCCCGTCTGGCGGTGCACCGCCAGCCTGGTCAGCTCCTGAAGTGCCTCCAGGACCTCGCCACGCTGCCCGACGAGCTCGTCCAGGGTCGCGCCGACGACCGAAACGAACGCCCGCTCACCCTCGACGTCCATGTCGATGTCGCCGTCCAAGTCGGCGACATCCAGCAGGCCCTCGATGTAATCGGCCGCTATCTCGCTCTCGGCCTCGAGATCGGCAACGCTCGGGCCGCTGGCGGCCTCCGGGTCTGTCGCGTCGCCGCCGGACTCCTCGCCGCCGGACTCCTCGCCTGCGTCGGGCGCCTCGGCCACCATCACGTCGCCCGGGTCAGCCGACTGTGCCGCAGCCTCGTCGCCCGGCACCTCCTGCTGACCAGGCACGTGCCGCTCCTCGTCAGGCTCGGTCACCACGTTCTCCCCTTGCCTCACGTAGGCCCTCCTAAGATCCGCATCTCCATGTGCTGGCTACCTCCGCGCACAGTCGCAGCCGGGCACGACCTGGGCCACAGTAGCGCGAGAACTCTCCGCACCCGGGCCGACCGGTACCGCCTCAGCGCTTGCCAGACCGCTTGCTGCGCGACTGCCGCTGCCGCTGCTGCCTCACGAGCTTAACTTCGGGCTCCTCCGCCTGCGGCTCGGGCTCGGAACGACCCCGGCCCAGCTTGCGGAGCATCCCGCCGCCGGACGTGCTGCCTTGTGCTGCGCCGCCCGGTGGCTTGGCGGCCTGTGGCTTGCCGCCCTGCGGCTTAGCGGCCTGCGGCTTAGCGGCCTGCGGCTTAGCGGCCTGCGGCTTGCCGGCCTGCGTTACGCCGCCGCCGTTGTCGCCAGCCTTGCCCGAGCCGGAGCCGTTAGCCGTCGAGGGGGCACGGCCGTTCTGGCCGCCTGCGCCCGCCGCCTTGGTGCCCGGGCGGGGAGCTGCGGGCGCCTTGGTGCCCGGCCGCGCGGCCGGGGGCGCCTTGGATGCCTTGGGCGCAAGTGCCCTGGCCCCGGCGCCGCCCACTGCGAGGGCGGGGCCGTCCGCCACCACGGCGGGCGGCGGGGTGTAGGGGTAGCGCTTGAACAGGGCCCACTGCTGGATCAGCGTCCACAGGTTCGTGGTCACCCAGTACAGAACGAGTCCGAACGGCCAGTACAGACCGGTCAGCGCGAAGAAAGGCATGATGTAGGCCATGTACTTCTGCGACTGGCCCATCGGGTTGTCCGGCGACGCGGTCGGCATCATCCCGCGCTTCATGCTCTGCCGGACGGTCAGGTAGGTCGTCACCATGCTGACCACGACCGTGCCGACGATGACGGCCTTGGCGTGAAATGGGACGTGCAGGCCGTGCGTGAACAGGACCTTGTCGGCGATGTTGACGCCCAGGATCTTGGCTTCCTTGGCGCTACGCACCAGCGCCAGCGGCATGCCGTACTTGGGAACCTGACCCGGCGTCCAGGTGGCGATCGCTCGCAGCACGCTGAACAGTGAGAAGAACAACGGCAGCTGCGCCACGACCGGGAGGCACCCCATCAGCGGGTTGACCCCCGCCTCCTGGTAGAGCTTCATCGTCTCCTGGTTGAGCGTC
>Ga0209839_10000381_pt1 | contig 22950 bp, 20 predicted proteins | sample OrgsoiDNA2013050_FD_185800 | JGI IMG/M metagenome (GOLD analysis project Ga0209839, IMG submission 185800) | Permafrost soil microbial communities from the Arctic, to analyse light accelerated degradation of dissolved organic matter (DOM) -... | ecosystem: Environmental > Terrestrial > Soil >... | reverse complement strand
GCTGGCTCCGGGCCGGCCGGCGGCCGGGCAGTGACCCCAGCGGCCGCTGAGGCCCGGGTGACAGCCGGGGCTCGCGGGTGAGCGGCACGAGCGTCATGAACCGGCTGCGGCTGCTGCCGGAACAACGTCAGCAGCCGCCCGTTCATGCTGCTGACTGCGCCAGATCACGACCCGCGGACCAGGACGACGGGAATCTGCGCTCAGCTGCTGGCGCCGGCTAGCCAACATCCCACTTTGTTAGCAGTTCTTAGCCCGATTCGGATTCCGCCCCGCGACCGTGGTCACGATCGGGGTCGCGGCCGGAAGCCGGTCCCGCGCCTGCGCCCGCGCCGCCGCCGCCACAGCAGCCGCAGCGATCATAATGTCAGCATGACTAGACTTAGTGTTGCATCTTGTCACTTGGCCGGAGTTGCCAGCTGACGGCAGACTGGATCTCGGCGAACGTATCGTCGGGACCGCCGGGCGAACGCGGAGCCGACAGGAACGCGGAGCCGACAGGCGAACGCAGAAGGGCATGGCTATGGGGCAGACGGCAGGCCAGCACCGCACGCACTGGATCGGCGGCAAGCCGTGGACGGGCCAGTCGGCTCAGCGCGGCGACATCTACAACCCGGCGACCGGCCAGGTCAGCGGCACCGTGGACTACGCCGGCGCGGCCGAGGTCGGCGCCGCGGTGGCGGCCGCGGCGCAGGCGCTGCCGGGATGGCGGGAGACCTCCCTGGTCAAGCGGTCCGGCGTCATGTTCGCGTTCCGCGAGCTGGTCCGGACCCACCAGGCCGAACTGGCCGCGCTGATCACCGCCGAGCATGGCAAGGTCACCTCCGACGCGGCGGGTGAGGTAGCGCGAGGGCTGGAGGTTGTCGATTTCGCCTGCGGAATCCCGCACCTGCTCAAGGGCTCGTTCTCCGAGAACGTCTCCACCGGGGTGGACGCCTACTCGATCCGCCAGCCGGTGGGTGTCGTCGCGGGAATCACCCCGTTCAACTTCCCCGCGATGGTGCCGATGTGGATGTTCCCCATCGCGCTGGCCTGCGGCAATACCTTCATCCTCAAGCCATCGGAGAAGGACCCGTCCGCGTCCCTGCTGCTCGCTGAGCTGCTGGCCGAAGCGGGCCTGCCTGATGGCGCCTTCAACGTGGTGCACGGCGGCAAGGAGGCGGTGGACGCCCTGCTGATCCACCCCGATGTCCGCGCCGTGAGTTTCGTGGGGTCCACGCCCATCGCCCGCTACGTGTCCGAGACCGGGACGGCCGCGGGCAAGCGGGTCCAGGCGCTGGGCGGCGCGAAGAACCACATGGTAGTGCTGCCCGATGCGGACCTGGACCTGGCCGCCGACGCCGCGGTCTCGGCCGGCTTCGGCTCGGCCGGCGAGCGGTGCATGGCGATCTCGGTCGTGGTGGCGGTCGACCCGGTCGGCGACGAGCTCATCGCCAAGATCACCGAGCGGGTGGCGAAGCTCCGGGTCGGCCCCGGGGATGACGCGGCCTCCGAAATGGGCCCGCTGGTCACCCGGGCCCACCGGGACAAGGTGGCGTCCTACCTGGACTGGGGGGTGAAGGAGGGCGCGGTGCTCGCGATCGACGGCCGGGGACATCCGGTGACCGGCGGCGCGGCCGACGGATTCTGGCTCGGCCCGAGCCTCCTGGACCACGTCACGCCCGCGATGAGCTGCTATGCCGACGAGATCTTCGGGCCGGTGCTGTCGGTGGTGCGGGCCAGCAGCTACGCCGGCGCGCTGGGGGTCATTAACGGCAACCCCTACGGCAACGGGACGGCGATCTTCACCAGCGACGGAGGCGCGGCGCGCCGGTTCACCCACGAGGTCGAGGTCGGCATGGTCGGCATCAACGTGCCGATCCCGGTGCCGATGGCGTTCTACTCGTTCGGCGGCTGGAAGGCGTCGCTATTCGGCGACACGCACGTGCACGGGACCGAGGGCGTGCACTTCTACACCAGGGGCAAGGCAGTCACCTCGCGCTGGCTCGACCCGAGCCACGGTGGCGTCAACCTCGGCTTCCCAGTTAACCAGTAGGTCTCGGCCGGTGGCGCGGGCGCGAGCCGAGCCCGGTACCGCGGGCAGTCACGGGGCCGCGAGTACCCTTGGCGCGGCGAGTACCCCTGGGCCTGCGCCGGCGTGAGTCACGCGGGGCAAGTGACGCGGGGCAAGTGACGGAGGCGTGAGTGACGGACGATGCGGGCCAGCAGGGGCACACGCTTCCCGGCCCGCTCGCGCTGGCCCGCGCGCACGCGGCGACGCCCGCCGGCAGGCCGCGGGCGAGGGCGCTGGGCATCCCGTTCGACGGGACACCGGGCCGGTGGAATGCGATCACCGACGTGCCTGGCGTGGAGGTCGGCTACGCCACCCTCGTCGAGGGCGAGTCGGTCCGGACGGGCGTGACCGCCATTCACCCGCGGGGCGCGGCCGGGCCTGGTGACCCGGTGATCGCGGGCTTCTTTTCGCAGAACGGTAACGGGGAGATGACCGGGGTCTCCTGGATCGAGGAGTCCGGCACGTTCTCGGGACCCGTCGCCATCACCAACACCCACGCTGTGGGCGTGGCGCATGCCGCGATCATCAGCTGGACGGTCCGCCGCCATCCGCGGCTGGCCGACGCGTGGCTGCTGCCCGTGGCGGCCGAGACGTGGGACGGCTATCTCAACGACATCAACGGCCAGCACGTGACCGAGCAGATCGCGGTCCAGGCGCTGGAGGCCGCGGCCGGCGGCGCCGTCGAGGAAGGCTCGGTGGGCGGCGGCACCGGGATGAACTGCTACGGCTTCAAGGGCGGATCGGGCACTGCATCCCGGCTCGTCGACTACTGCGGCGCCAGCTACACGGTCGGCGCGTTCGTCCAGGCGAACTTTGGCTCCCGGCAGGAACTAACGCTCGCGGGTCGGCGGGTCGGCCAGCTGGTGACCGCGGCCAACCCGATGGCGGACAGCTTTGCCGTGCCGCCGGGCGCCGGCTCGGTCATCGTCGTGGTCGGCACGGACGCTCCGCTGCTCCCGCAGCAGTGCAAGGCGCTCGCCCGCCGGGTGACGCTCGGCCTGGCCCGCACGGGCACGGTCGGCTCGCATTTCTCCGGCGACCTGTTCCTGGCGTTCTCGACCGGCAATCCGGGCGCGATAACGCCGGGCGTGGACGCGCTGTGGGGCGCCAGCGTTGCCGCCGGCGCGGGCGATGAGTCGGGCTACGACAAGCTGCGCTTCATCCCGTGGGGGTTCCTCGACCCGTTCTACGCGGCAGTCGTCCAGGCGACCGAGGAGGCGGTCGCTAATGCGCTCGTCGCGAATGAGGACATGGCCGGCCGGGACGGCCATGTCAGCGTGGCCCTGCCGCGCGAGCAGGTAGCGGCGCTGTTCCAGGGCTGAGCGCCCTGGGTCGTCAGAGCCGTGGTCGTCAGAGCCGTGGTGGTCAGACCCGTGGTGGTCAGACCCGTGGTGGTTAGAACTGCCAGGAAAAACCGGCGACGGCCTGGTCCAGGACGTCGATCCGGTGGTAGGCCACATGTTCGGCGTCAAGAGCCACGGGCTGCCGGTGAATGACCACCGCATCGGGCTCCCGGTAGTCCTGCCATTCGGTCCACCAGACGGTCTGCGGCAGCTTGTCGGGATGGAACTGGACTCGGAATGCCACGTTCTCGAGGCGCTCATGGGCCACGCTCCGGAAGCAGGGCTCGACCGGATGCGCGTAGTGGAAAGTGGACATGAACTCCAGCGAATGCTCATCGCCGCGGCTCAGCGTGCGCGACAGGGCGACATCGACCGCCCAGACATTCTCCGCTCGCTGGTAGGGACGGCTCGGCGTACCGCCGCCGATCTGGTCGACGGTCAGCTCGTCGGTATCGAAGCCGTAGCGGTAGGTAGCGAGCCCGTCGACGCGCGCCTGGATATCACGCAGCGTCCGGTGCCGCAGCGGCCGGCCATCTGAGCCGATGTAGTGGAATTCATGCAGCAGGACGGTTCTGTAAAACCGTGATTCCCTGGGCGCCGGCGATCTCAAGGGCGGCAGGTCACCGACGACGACTCGGGACAGCTCGGCTCCCTGCCATTGCTGCCACAGGACCCCGCTGTGCTCCTCGCTGATCTCGAAGGCCCTGATGAACAGGGTGAGTGTCTGGCGGCTGAGCATCTCACCGCGGAACGCCCTCGACACCCGCCGAGTGAGCTGGCCGTACTCGACGTCGTCGTCACCGTGGCGCTGGAGATATCCGGCGAGCGTCTTGGCGACCGCAATCTGGTGGACCTCGCGTGCGCGCTGGGAGCCGTACCTAAGCCAGCGACCACGGTATGGATCGTGTCGCAGCAGTTCACGCAGGTAATGGCCCGCCTGTCGGACACCGGCCTCGCGCGGTGACTGGCTCACGACGATCTCCCGGTCACGGTCACCCTGAGATTTAACTGCCATCTAGCGGTTTTACGCTACTTGGGTATATCGGCCAAGGGGCAGCGAGGAGGGGACGCTGACCTGTTTCCTGGCCTGGAGTCCCGTAGTGCGGCGGAGAACAACATCTTTCCGAAAGGTCAGAGCGGGGGGGCTCGCGATGACCGAAAGGCCGAGTGGAACGGCCCGCGCCGGGGACGCTCCACTCGGCCTCCGTCGTCGGCCGCCGCTGAACCAGACCGCTTAGGCCCCGATGTGACACCCACGCCGTGCGCCGCGCCCGCGGTCCCCGGCCGCCGCATGTGACGGCTGGCACCGATGCGCGGCCCCCCTCCGGCGTGGTCGCTTGCGACTGCGAGCGATAGTCAGTAAGAGGCGGCCGCCGGTCGGCAGATACATTCGGCCCCGTAAATCTGGCCCCGTAAGTCCGGCACTGCTCCGCCGGGCGGGCGAGGCGGTGCGGCGGCGCGGCCGGATCGGGGAGAATGCCGCTCATGAGTGAGGGTGGCGTGCCAGCCCGGACCCGCGGCGGCTGGGCGGCTGCGGGGACGGCGGCCGCCCGCCGCGCCGCACACGAGGACCGGGTGACGGCGAAGGGTCTGCGCACCCGCTGCGAACTGGTGGCCGCCGCTCGCCGGGTCTTCGAGCGGGACGGCTACGCCGGCACCCGCGTCGGTGACATCGCGGCCGAGGCCGGCGTCGCCCACGGCAGCTTCTACACCTACTTCTCGTCCAAGCAGGACGCGTTCCTGGCGGTCATGGACGAGGTAGGAAAGCAGTTCCGCGCGGCGGTGCTGCCGCCACCTGGCGAGGCTCGGGCCGATGCCTACGAGGCGCTCGACCGAGCCAACCGCCGCTACCTGGAGGCCTACCGGGCCAACAGCGTGATCTGGGCGCTGGCCGAGCAGGTCGCGACCATCGACCCCCAGATCCACCGGATCCGGCTGCGTGGCCGCCGGGCACACGTCGACCGGGTGGCGGCCACGATCCGGCGCTGGCAGGACCGCGGGCTCTGCGATCCGGGCATCGATCCGGAGACCACCGCGGGCGCGCTGGTCTCCATGCTGTCCAACTTTGCCTACTGGTGGCTGGCCGGGGGCGACACCTACGATCCCGAACTCGTGGCGGTGACGCTGACCGAAATCTGGGGACGGGCCGTCGGGTTGCGCCGACCGCAGGATTCCAGCCCGCACGGCTCCGGTCCGCCGCGAGGCTAGGGCACGCGCCGAGCGACTCGGCGAGCCCGGAATCCGCGCCGTGCCGGTGCCCCCACACCGCCGGCGGCCATTGTAGATCGACATAGATGTCGAATATGGTGACATCGTGCGTCATAAGCATCCCGCGTCGACGGCACATTCCATGATCACGGGGATCTGTCAGTCGATGCGACTGACAGATCCCCGTGATCATGAAGAAGCCGACTCCGGCCGCTGCCGTCTCAGGCCGGGGCGGCCGCGATGACGGTAACCAGGGCCTTCGGTGACGTAACAGTCACCGTGGGCGACGACCTGGTGGCCACGGCCGAGATCCGTCGGCCGCCACACAACTTCCTCGATGTCGTGCTCATCGCCGCCCTGGCCGACGCCTACGACTGGCTGGACGGCCGAGCCGACGCTCGCGCGATCGTGCTGTGCTCGGGGGGCAAGAATTTCTGCGCGGGCGCCGATCTGACGGGCAGCGCGGGCCTGACCGGCAGCGCGGGCCTGACCGGCACCGACGGCGATCCTACGGCTGCCCTGTATGCGCAGGCGGCGCGGCTGTTCGAGGCGCAGACCCCGGTGGTCGCCGCGGTGCAGGGCGCGGCGGTGGGCGGCGGGCTCGGGCTGGCCTGCGCGGCCGACTTCCGGGTGGCGAGCCCGCAGGCCCGGTTCGCCGCCAACTTCGCCCGGCTGGGGTTTCATCAGGGGTTCGGGCTGAGCGTGACGCTGCCGGCGATCGTGGGCCAGCAGGCCGCCCTTGACCTGCTCTGCACCGGGCGCCGGATGGGCGGTGCGGAGGCCGCGCGGATCGGTCTCGCGGACCGGCTCGCCGACGCGGCGCAGCTGCGTGGCTCGGCCCGCGGGCTGGCCGCGGAGATCGCCGCCTCGGCGCCCCTGGCCGTGCGCTCGATCCGGGCCACGATGCGAGCTGGTCTGGCCGCGCGGGTCCGCGACGCCATGGCTCGCGAGGCGGCGGAACAGGGACGGCTGCGGCAGACCGCCGACTTCGCCGAGGGCATCCGCGCGTCCGCGCAGCGCCGGCCGCCGCGGTTCGAGGGCCGATGAGCGGCCCGGCGCCGGCGGACGCGGCCGAGGTCCTGGCGGAGTTGCGGCAGTGGATCGCGGCCAGCTGGGATCCGGAGCTCAGCCTCGCGCGGTGGCGGGCGATGCTGGCCGACTCGGGATGGGCGTGCCCGGCGTGGCCGCGCGAGTGGTGCGGCCGGTCCCTTTCGCCGGGTCTGGCCCTGGCCGTCACCGGTGAGCTGGCGGCGGCGGGAGTGCCCGGGCCGCCGGAGGGTGTCGGCCCGGCCCTGGCGGCGCCGGCGATTCTCGAGCACGGTGCCGATGACCTGAAACGGCGGCTCGTCCGGCCCACTATTACCGGCGAGGTCACCTGGTGCCAGCTGTTCAGCGAACCGGGCGCGGGCTCGGACCTCGCGGGGCTGGCGACCAGGGCGGAGCGCGACGGCGACGGCTGGCTGGTGACCGGGCAGAAGGTCTGGTCGACGGGGGCGGCGACGGCGGACTTCGGGCTGCTGCTGGCCCGCACCGACCCCGGTGTCCCCAAGCACCGCGGCATCACCTGCTTCGTGCTGCCCATCCGGCAGTCCGGGATCGAGGTCCGGCCGCTGCGCCAGATGAACGGGCACGCTTCGTTTAATGAGGTATTTCTCGATGGGGCGCGCATCCCGCCCGGCAACGTGATCGGCGATCCGAATGATGGCTGGGGCGTCGCGCTGGCGATCCTCGCCCATGAGCGCCGGCTGGCGGCCCTGCCTGCGGCGGCTCCGGCGGGCGCGGCCGGGCGGGCATGGCGGGAGGCCACGGCGGAGCGGATCGCCGCCGCCGAGCCGCACAAGTGGTACCCGCAGCGAGCCGGGCGTCCGGACCTGGTGATTGAGCGGGCCAGGGCCGCGGGCAAGGCGGGCGACCCGATGGTTCGCCAGGAGATTGCCAGGCTCATGACGATGGTCTGGGCAGCGCGGTGGACGGCCGCCCGCGCCGCCGCGGCCCGCGCCGCCGGGCGGCCGCCCGGCCCGGAAGGATCCCTGGGCAAGCTGGCGAGCAGCACGATCGCCCGGCAGTCGGCGCGGGTGCACGCGATGATCTCCGGAGCCTCGGGAATGCTGACCGGACCGCAGTCCCCGCTGAACGGGACGATCGCCGAGATCCTGGTCTCGGTGCCGGCGATATCGATCGCCGGCGGTACCGACGAGATCCAGCGCACGATCATCGGCGAGCGGATTCTCGGCCTGCCCAAGGAACCTGACGTGAGCCGGGATGTCCCGTTCCGGGAGGTGCCCACCGGCGGGACCTGACAGCGATGCGCGCGTCATCGAGTCGCTGCCTGCCATCACGGTGCCGGTCCCGGTGCTGGTGGGCGGGCGCGATCGGCCGTTCCGGGCCGCCGCCGGTTCCCCGGAATCTGCGGACACCCGGCTCCTGGCTAGCCACAGCGATTCAAAGTCCGCGCGGCGGCGGGGATGCGGACGACCACAGAAGGGGAATAACGGCACCGGCAGCGTCAGCGCTTCAGGGCAGGACAAGGCAGCGTCAGCGCCAGAGTAAGGGAGGCACATCATGGCCGCGGTCGTCCGGGCGGGACTGGTTCAGCAGCACTGGACCGGCGACAAGGACTCCATGATCGGAGCGTCGGTCGAGGCCATCGGCCGGGCCGCATCGGCGGGGGCGCAGGTGGTGTGCCTGCAGGAGCTGTTCTACGGGCCGTACTTCTGCCAGGTGCAGGACGCCGACTACTACTCCTATACCGAGGCGATCCCCGACGGCCCGACCACCGACCTCATGTGCGAGGTGGCCAGCCAGCACGGCGTCGTGCTCGTAGTGCCGATGTACGAGGAGGAGCAGCCGGGCCTCTACTACAACACCGCCGCCGTGATCGACGCCGACGGCAGTTACCTGGGCAAGTACCGCAAGACCCACCTGCCGCAGGTGCAGGGATTCTGGGAGAAGTTCTACTTCCGGCCCGGCAACCTCGGCTATCCGGTGTTCGACACGGCGGTCGGCCGGATCGGCGTCTATATCTGCTACGACCGGCACTTCCCGGAGGGCTGGCGGGCCCTCGGCCTGGCCGGCGCGCGGATCGTGTTCAACCCGTCCGCGACCAGCCGCGGTCTGTCGTCACATCTCTGGCAGCTGGAGCAGCCGGCGGCGGCGGTCGCGAACGAGTACTTCGTCGGCGCGATCAACCGGGTCGGCGTCGAGCCGCTCGGCGACAACGACTTCTACGGCCAGTCCTACTTCGCTGACCCCCGCGGGCAGCTCGTCGGCGCCGCGGCCTCGGATACCGAGGACGATGTCGTGGTCCGGGACCTGGACTTCGATCAGCTGCAGGAGGTCCGCGACCTCTGGGCGTTCTACCGAGACCGGCGTCCCGACGCCTACGGGTCGCTGATTCAGCCATGACCGGAACCACGGGCATGACCATCCTGATCTCCGGCGGCACCGTCGTCAGCGCCACGGGGGCGGCCAGCTTCGACGTCCTCGTCAGCGGCGAGCAGATCGCCGCGCTCGGCCAGCCGGGCAGCGAGGTGGCGGCCGCCTGGGCGGCCAGCGCGGACCGGGTGATCGACGCGGCTGGCAAGTACGTGCTGCCGGGCGGGATCGACGGCCACACGCACATGGAGATGCCGTTCGGCGGCACGTTCGCGTCGGACACCTTCGAGACCGGGACCCGGGCGGCTGCGTGGGGCGGCACGACGACGATCGTCGACTTCGCGGTCCAGCCCAAGGGCGGCAGCCTGCTGGCCGCCCTGGATGCCTGGCATGTCAAGGCCGACGGGCAGTGCGCCATCGACTACGGATTTCACATGATCGTGTCGGACGTGAACGACACCACGCTCAAGGAGATGAGCTCCTGCATCGACGGCGGCGTGACGAGCTTCAAGATGTTCATGGCCTATCCGGGCGTGTTCTACGCGACCGACGGCGAGATCCTGCTGGCGATGCAGCAGGCGGCGCGCACCGGGGCGCTGACCATGATGCACGCGGAGAACGGCATCGCGATTGACCAACTGGTGGCCCAGGCGCTGGCGGCGGGCCGGACGGAGCCGCTGCAGCACGGCCTGACCCGCCCCGCGGAGCTGGAGGGCGAGGCGACCGGGCGCGCCATCGCGCTGGCCGGGGTGACCGACGCGCCGCTGTACATCGTCCACCTGTCGGCCACCGAGGCGCTGGCGCAGGTCACCGCAGCCCGCGACGCCGGCCAGAACGTGTTCGCCGAGACCTGCCCCCAGTACTTGTACCTGTCCCTCGACGACCTGGCCCGGCCGGGCTTCGAGGGCGCCAAGTACGTGGCGTCGCCGCCGCTGCGCAGCCGGGAGCATCAGGACTCGCTCTGGCGTGGCCTGCGCAGCAACGACCTTTCGGTGGTGTCCACCGACCACTGCCCGTTCTGCTTTGCCGAGCAGAAGGAGCTGGGCCGCGGCGACTTCTCCAAGATCCCGAACGGGATTCCGGGCGTCGAGCACCGGATGGACCTGCTGCACCAGGGGGTCGTCGCGGGCGAGATCTCGCTGCCGCGCTGGGTCGAGGTGGCCGCCACCACGCCCGCCCGAATGTTCGGGCTGTATCCGCGCAAGGGCGTCATCGCGCCGGGGGCGGATGCCGACATCGTGGTCTATGACCCCGAAGCCCGGCAGGTGCTCTCGGCCGCCAGCCACCACATGAACGTGGACTACTCGGCCTACGAGGGTATGGAGATCACCGGCAGAGTGGACACGGTGCTGTCCCGGGGCCGGATCGTCATCGACGGCGACGGGTATCACGGCACACCAGGTCACGGTCGCTTCCAGCGCCGCGAGCTGTGCCAGTACCTGAGCTAGCGAACCTGAGGGAACATTCATGGAGTTCGGGCTGGTCCTGCAGACCGATCCGCCGAGCCGGGCGGTCGTCAGCCGCATGCGCGAGGCCGAGGATCTGGGCTTCCGCTATGGCTGGACCTTCGACTCGCACGTGCTGTGGCAGGAGCCGTTTGTCATCTACTCCCAGATCCTGGCGGCTACCTCCGGGCTGACCGTGGGCCCGATGGTGACCAACCCGCTGACCCGGGACTGGTCGGTCACCGCGTCGCTATTCGCGACACTCAACGAGATGTTCGGCAACCGGACGGTCTGCGGGATCGGCCGCGGCGACTCCGCCCGCCGCGTCATCGGCCAGCCGCCCGCCAGCCTGGCCACGCTGGCCGAGGCGATGCACGTTATCAGGGACCTCGCCGAGGGCCGGACGGCTGAGCTGCACGGAGCGCCGGTCCGCATCCCGTGGGTCCGGGACGGCAGGCTGGAGATCTGGATGGCGGGCTACGGGCCGCGCGCCCTCCAGCTGGTCGGCGAGCAGGCCGACGGGTTCATCCTGCAGACCGCCGACCCGGAGATCGCCCGGTGGACGATCGGCGCCGTGCGGGACGCCGCCCGCGCGGCCGGCCGGGACCCGGCGCAGCTCACCATCTGCGTGGCCGCGCCCGCCTACGTCGGCGCCAACCTCGAGCACCAGCGCGACCAGCTCCGCTGGTTCGGCGGCATGGTGGGCAATCACGTCGCCGATCTCGTGGCGCGATACGGCGAGTCCGGCCCGGTGCCGCGGGCCCTCACCGACTACATCGCAGGCCGGCAGGGCTACGACTACGCCCATCACGGGCGGGCCGGCAACCCGGCGACGGACTTCGTCCCCGACGCCATCGTCGACCGGTTCTGCCTGACCGGCCCGCAGGAGGCGCACGCGGCGCGGCTCGCCGAGCTGGCCGAGATCGGCGCGGACCAGTTCGCGATCTACCTGATGCACGACCAGCCGGAGAAAACCCTGGCGGCCTACGGCGCCACCATCATCCCGGCGCTGAGCTAATCCCGGCGCTCGGCTGAGGCCCCGGCTGGGGCAGACTGGGAGCAAGAGCGCACACCCCGCGCACCAGGGAGACGCAGATGACCGACCGCATACCTGATCCGGCGCGGGGCGCCGAAGTCGTCGCCATGGACCGGGCGCACGTGTTCCACTCCTGGTCGGCCCAGCAGGGCCTCAGCCCGGTGCCGATCGCCGCTGCCGAGGGCTCGTACTTCTGGGACTACGACGGCCACCGTTACCTGGACTTCTCCAGCCAGCTCGTGAACATCAACATCGGGCACCAGCACCCGAAGGTCACCGCCGCCATCGCGGCCCAGGCGGCCAAGCTGACCACGATCGCCCCGCAGCACGCCAACGAGGCGCGCGGCGAGGCGGCCACCCGGCTGGCCGCGCTGGCGCCTGCCGGGATGGAGAAGGTGTTCTTCACCAATGGCGGCGCGGACGCCAACGAGAACGCCATCCGGATGGCGCGACTGCACACCGGGCGCGCGAAGGTGCTCAGCTTCTACCGCTCTTACCACGGCAACACCGGGGCGGCGATCACCTCGACCGGCGACCCGCGCCGCTGGCCGAACGAGTTCGCGACCGGCCACGTGCACTTCTTCGGGCCCTACCTGTACCGGTCGGCGTTCTGGGCGACCACGCCGGAGCAGGAGTGCGAGCGGGCGCTGCAGCACCTGGAGCAGGTTATCCAGCTGGAAGGGCCGCCGACCATCGCGGCGGTGCTGCTGGAGACCATCGTCGGCACGGCCGGGGTGCTGATCCCGCCGCCGGGCTACCTCGCCGGGGTGCGGGAGCTGTGCGACAGGTACGGAATCGTCTACATCGCCGACGAGGTCATGTGCGGATTCGGCCGGGCCGGCAGCTGGTTCGCGTTCGAGCAGCATGGCGTCGCGCCGGACCTGATCACGTTCGCCAAGGGCTCTAATTCCGGCTACGTGCCGATCGGCGGCGTCATCATCCGCGATGAGATCGCGGCGACCTTCGACGAGCGCGTCTTCCCGGGCGGGCTGACGTACTCCGGGCACCCGCTGGGCTGCGCCTCCATCGTGGCGACCATCGACGCGATGCGGGCGGAGGGCATCGTGGAGAACGCCGTCCGGATCGGCACCGAGGTGCTCGGCCCGGGCCTCCGCGAGCTCGCCGGCCGCCATCCCGTGATCGGCGAGGTGCGGGGCCTGGCGGTGTTCTGGGCCCTGGACCTGGTCGCTAACCGTGAGACCCGGGAGATGCTGGCCCCGTACGGGGGATCCTCGCCCGCCATGAACGCCCTGGTCGCCGAGTGCAAGTCCCGCGGCCTGATGCCGTTCACCAACTACAACCGCCTGCATGTGGTGCCGCCCTGCACGGTGACCGAGTCCGAGGCCAAGGAGGGCCTGGCCATCCTGGACGAGGCCCTCGCTGTCGCCGACCGTTACTACCGGGCCTAGCCGCTTGACCGTCGTCGCCGCCGGCCGCGACGATGTCCCCTATGCGTAGCACACCGCCGTTCCGAGCCGACCATGTCGGCAGCCTGCTCCGCCCGCAGCGACTGCTCGCCGCCCGCGACGACTTCGCCGCCGGGACCATCGACGCCGACGCGCTGCGGGCCATCGAGGACGAGGCGATCATCGACATCGTCGCGCTGCAGGAGGACATCGGCCTGCAGTCCGCCACCGACGGCGAGTTCCGCCGCGCGTCCTGGCACATGGACTTCATCTACCAGCTGGGCGGCATCAGCAAGGCGCCGGGCAACCTGGCGGTGCGCTTCCAGAACCCGTCGGGCAAGATCGAGTTCACGCCGGCGGCGCTGCACGTGGACGGCAGGATCCGGATCGACCAGACGATCTTCGAGCGCGACTTCGCCTACCTGCGGTCGGTGGTGACGTCGGCGACGCCCAAGCTGACCATCCCGTCGCCCAACATGGTGCATTACCGCGGCGGGCCGGCGGCGCTTGATCCGGCCGTCTACCCGGAGATGGAGGAGTTCTGGAGCGACCTGTCGGCCGCCTATGCCGATGAGGTGGGACGGCTGGCGAAGCTGGGCTGCACCTACCTCCAGCTCGATGACACGAGCCTGGCCTACCTCAACGACCCGGCCCAGCGCGCCGAGATTGCCGAGCGCGGCGAGGATGCCGAGCACCTCCACCATCGTTATATCCGGCAGGTGAACGATGCCATCGCCGGGCGTCCGGCGGACATGGCGGTGACCACCCACATGTGCCGCGGCAACTTCCGCTCCTCGTGGGCGGCCGAGGGCGGCTACGACTTCGTGGCCGAGGCGCTGTTCAGCGAGCTGGCCGTGGACGGCTTCTTCCTGGAGTACGACGACGAGCGCTCCGGCGGATTCGAGCCGCTGCGATTCGTGCCGCCCGGCAAGATGGTCGTCCTCGGCCTGGTCACCACCAAGCGCGGCCAGCTGGAGAGCAAGGACAGCCTCAAGCGGCGAATCGACGAGGCCGCCAAGTTCGTGCCGCTCGACCAGTTGTGCCTGTCGCCGCAGTGCGGCTTCTCCTCGACGGTCGAGGGCAACGCGCTCACCCAGGAAGAGCAGGCCGCCAAGCTCCGCCTCATCGTCGAGACCGCCCGCGAGGTCTGGGCCTGACCCGGCCCGCCGCTCCAGCGCCTGCGCAACGGGTATCGGGCCGCACCGCGTTTCAGGGCCGGTGCTGGCTGAGGGGGCCCGTCAGGTGAGCTGGCGGACCGCCTCCGACACGGCCCGGTGGAAGGTCGGATAGGCGTAGATCATCTCGCTGAGCCGCTGCACCGGGACGCCTGCGTGCACGGCGAGGGTCAGCATGCTGAGGACCTCGCCGCCAGTCGGCCCGGCCGAGGTGGCGCCCACCAGGACACCGCTCCTGGCGTCCGCGATGAGTTTGATGAAGCCGTGGTTGCCCGTCTTGTGAATCCAGCCGCGGGTCGAGTCCGCCAGCGTGGTCAGCCCCACGCGCACATCCAGGCCCCGGTCCCGGGCCGTCGCCTCGCTGAGGCCGACCGAGCCGATCTCGGGATCGGTGAAGGTCACCCGGGGGACCGCGTGATACTCGGCCTCGTGGACGGGCCGACCCAAGATATCGGCGATAACTATCCCCGCGTGGTACATCGACATGTGCGTGAACGCGCCCTTGCCGACAATGTCCCCGACGGCCCAGACTCCCGGTGCCGCGCGCAGGTAGCCGTCCACCGCGACGTGGTGCGCCGTCTCGTCCAGGCCGACCGCGCCGACGCCGAGGCCGGCCAGGGCGGTGTGCCGCCCGGTGGCGACCAGCAGCCGTTCGCCGCGCAGTTGCGTCCCGCCCGACAGCGTGACCGTGAACTCGCGGCCGTCGTGCGCGACCGCCTCGGCGGAGGTCCCGGTGTGCACCGCGATGCCCTCGTGCCGGAACACCATGCCGAGCATGTCGCCGGACTCGGGTTCCTCCACCGACAGCAGGCGGTCGGACGTCTCGATCATCGTGACCGCGGACCCGAAGCGCGCGAAGACCTGGCCGAGCTCTACTCCGATCGGGCCACCGCCCAGCACGATCAGCGAGCCCGGCACCTGCTCCGCCTCGATGGCCTCGTGGTTGGTCCACAGCGGCGTGCCGGCCAGGCCGGGAATCGGCGGGATCGCCGCCGTGGTCCCCGGGTTCAGCACGATGCCGCGGCGGGCGCGCAGGACGTCGTCGCCCACGGTGACCTGCCCCGGCGCCGTGATAGTGCCATGGCCGCGGAACAGGGTCCCGCCCTTGGCGATGAACTGGTCGGCCGCGACCTTGTCGTCCCAGTTGTCGGTCGCCTCGGCCCGGATCCGCTTGGCGACCGGGGACCAGTCCGGCGTGATGACCGAGTCGCCGGCCATGCCGGGGATGCGCCGGCCCTCAGCCAGCAGGTTCGCGGCCCTGATCATCATCTTGGACGGCACGCAGCCCCAGTACGGGCATTCGCCGCCGACGAGCCTGGACTCGATGCCCGCGACCGACAGCCCTTCCTCGGCGAGCGTCTCGGCGACGTGCTCGCCCCCCGGGCCCATGCCGATGACCACGACATCGAATTCCTGCTCGCTCATGCTGCCTCCGAGATGCGCCGTAATATGCCCGGACCAGGTCCGCCTAGCCGATCACGGTCATGCCGCGCGGCCAAGCGTTACGTTACCGGGATAGCCAGGACCTAAGTCGGCCCCCTCGACCGACCCTACGGGCCCCTTGACCAGCACCACGGGACAGGACGCGATGGCCCCGCACGCCCCGCTGACCGGGCCGAGCACCCGGCCCGTCAGTGGCCTCCGCCCGTCGACGCCCAGCACCAGCACGTCGGCGTCCCGGGACGCCCCGACCAGTGCCTCCGCCGGGTCGCCCTCGGCGAGCACAGTGCGGACCTCGACCTCGGGTGCGGGCTCGACCTTTCTGACCGTCATGACCAGGAGGTCGTGGTAGGCCAGCTCAAGTTCCTGGTGGTCGAAGGCGCCCGGTGCCGCCACGAGGGGCTGCTGCCACGCCATCAGCGCGGTTACCCCGGCCGCCCGGCTGGCCGCCTGGTCCAGCGACCAGCTCAGCGCCGCGACACTGCCTGGCGAGCCGTCGATGCCCACCACGATCTCGTAGGTCATAGGATGACACTACATAAAGCAACTCTCCGATTACATAGGGCTACCTCAAGCACGGGGCACCCGGGGCGAATCGGCTGGGTTTCTTGATCACCACCGTTTTTTCGCACATAACGCGGAAAAACGGTGGTGATCACCCGCGATCCGGTTCCGGCCCAGCCCTCAGCCGTGCCCGGGTGCGACCGCAAGTCCCGGGCGGCGCCCGGCGGGCGGGAAACCGCCGACCCTGGCCGACTGGCTAACCTGGGCTGGCTAACCTGGGGGCAGGCCGCGCTCGACATGACGCACGGTCACCTGGGTCAGGTGCAGGCCGCCGGTCAGCTCGTCCAGCACGGCCTGGCCGTCGATGGCCCCGCAGCTGAACAGGTCGATGGCGATCAGGTTCTCCTCGGGCCAGGTGTGGATGCTCAGGTGTGACTCGGCGAGGATGAGGACGAGCGTGATGGCCCCGTTCGGGAAGACGACGTGGCTGGCGTCGAGCACGTGACCGCCGCCCGCGGCGACGGCGGCGGTCGCCAGCGCCGTCAGCGCGGCTACGTCGGTGACCGGCGAGTCGAGGGTGCAGTGCGCGTCGATGGCGTAGAGCATCTTCGGTGCCGCCGCCTCGTGTCGCCTCAGCTCGGCGTAGCTGCGCGCTGCGTCTATGCCCGGCATGATGTGGGAGGATACCGTATGGCCTGCTCACCGGCGGGCTCGCCAGCGGCGGACCGGGATAGAAGACACAGCTGATGGATGTGGACGCAGTCGTCGCCGAGGTCGCGGCGGCGGTCGGGCTGGCCGAGGGCGAGGCGGGAGTCCGCGACATCCTGGCGGCGGTGCTGAGCGCCGAGCCGGCGGCGGTTCGTGAGGTCAGCCGCCTGGCCGAGCTGCCGGTCCCGATCGTCGCCGCGACCTGTAACGAGCTGCGCAAGCGAAACGTGGTGGACAACACCCGCCCCGTCCGGCTGACGGCCGCCGGCCGCGAGGCCCTCGCGGCCGGGCAGCCGGACCTGAACGTCGGCTGCCCGGCGTGCGCGGGCCGCGGCGTGGTGATCCCCGACACGGCATCCGGGCTGGCCGCCGAGGTAGAGCTCGCGGCGGTCGGCGCGCCCGGCGCCAAACCCGAGCTCGACCAGACGCACTGCACGGTCGCCACGAAGCTCAACCGGGTGCTGCGGATGCACGCGGCCCATGCCCTGGCCGGACAGCGGATCCTGGTGCTCGGCGACGACGACCTGATCAGCGTTGCGATCGCGGCCTTCGCCGCCTGGACGGGGCACCCGGCGATGGTGCGCCGGCTCGCGGTCGTCGATACCGACGCCGAGGTCCTGGCCTGGATCGGCAGGCAGGCCGCCCGCAGCGGGGTAAGCGTCGACCTGATCGAGCACGACCTGCGCCAGCCGATCCCCGGTGACCTGGCCGGGGGGTTCGACGTGGTGCTGACCGACCCGCCCTACACTGTCGCCGGCGCCCAGCTGTTCTTGTCCCGCGCCGTCGCCGCGCTGGCGCCGGAGCCCGGCCGGCACGTCTTCTTCTCGTTCGGCGCCCGCAGGCCGCAGGAGACCGCGGCGGTCCAGCTCGCGATCGCCCAGATGGGACTGGCGGTCAGGTCGCTGACCCCGAATTTCAACGAGTACGTCGGAGCCGGGGTGCTGGGCGGCACCAGCCACCTGTACCACTTGCGCAGCACGGCCGTCGCCCGGCCACTGATCGCGGGCGGGTACGACGGCCCCCTCTACACCGCCGACGGCCGCACCGTAGTGCTGCGGCCGTACCGGTGCGCCGGCTGCCAGGCCACCCACGAGGTCGGGCCGGGCAGCCGCTGGCCGCGCATCGCCGACCTGCAGGCGGCGGGCTGCCCGGACTGTAGCGGCACGATCTTCCGGCCGATGGCGCTGAAGTCCAGATGACGCTGAAGTCCAGATGACCGAGAGGCCACGATGACCGAGAGCGCGATGACCGGGCCGGCGGCCGGGCCGTTCCTGATCAGGGACGCCCGGGAGGGGGACATCGAGGCGATTGTCGGGTTCGAGATCGAGATCGCCGTGGTGTCCTTCGCCGACGAGGCCGTCACCGATCCGGGGCTGCACCGCCGCCGGGTGTCCGGCTCGCTGGGCAAGCCCGGCGAGATCACCCTGGTCGCCGTCGACGGGCGGGAGCCGGACGCGGTGCTCGGCTGGGCCTGGCTCTCGGCGCGGACCAACTCGCTGACCGGGGCGAAGTACGGCAACTTCAGGTCGCTGGCGGTCACCGAGGTGCCCGACCGCAGCGCGGTCGGCGAGCTTCTGCTCGGCGCCGTCCTCGAGGCGGCCGACACGGGCGGCCTGACCCAGCTGACCGGCAAGGTGCACGCCGGCAACCTGGGCATGCGGGCGCTGTACCGGAAGTTCGGCTTCACCGCGACGCACCTCACCATGGAGCGACGCCTGGGCGCGCCGCAGCCAGCGCCCCCCGCCGCCGCCTCCGCCTCCGCCGAGCCCGACCCAACGCCCCCCGCCGCCTCCGCCGAGCCCGACCCAACGCCGCCCGCCCCCGCCGGGCCGGAGCCAGCGCCGCCCGCCTCCGCCCCCGCTGGACCCGAGCCGGCGCCATGATCAAGTGCGTGGTCTGGGACATCGACAACACGCTGCTGGCCGGGACCTACCTGGAGTCCGGTGCGCGGCCGCCCGGACCCGACCCGGAGCTGCTCGGGGTGCTGCGCGAACTGGACCACCGGGGCATCGTTCATGCTCTGGCCAGCAAGAACCCGCCCGAGGCCGCCGACTACGTCGCGACCGTGACCGGCGTGCCGTTCGCCGCGGCCGAGTGCGGCTGGGGCCGGAAGTCGGACGCGCTCCGGCGGATCATCGACGACCTGGGCCTCGGCGCGGACGCGGTGGCGTTCGTGGACGACGACCTGCTGGAACGGGCGGAGGTGGCGGCCGCGTTGCCGGAGGTGCTCGTCCTGCTGCCGGAGGACGCGGCGGACGCCCCGAGCTGGCCGGAATTCAGCCCCGCGGTCATCACGGCCGAAGGCCGCCGCCGCGGTGAGATGTACGCTCAGCGGCGGCGGCGGCAGGAGGAGGCCCGCGCCTTCGGCGGCTCGCGCGACGACTTCCTGCGCCGCGCGTGCACTGAGGTGCTGATCGCTCCGGCCGGCCTGGGTGACGTGCCGCGGCTGCATGAGCTGTCGGTGCGCACGCACCAGTTCAATACCGCGAGCGCCCCGGTCAGCGAGGGCGAGCTCGCCAGCCTGCACGGCTCGGCGGGCCACCGCCTGGTGGCCGTCCGGCTGCGGGACCGGTTCGGCGACGACGGGATCGTCGGCGGCGCGCTGATCGACCGGGGCGAGGCGAACGACAGCGGCGTGCCGCCCGACCCGGGCGCGGCACGGTCCTGGACCGTCTCGCTCCTGATGATGTCGTGCCGGGCCCTTGGCCGTGGCGTGCTGGACGCCCTGCTGGCCGCGCTGTGCCAGCGGGCGGTCGCCGACGGAGCCGGGGAACTGCGGATCCCGTGCCTGGTCACCGACCGGAACGTGCCGTTGCGGCTGGCCCTGGCGGCGGCAGGCTTCCGGGCCGGGGCCGCGGCGCAGCCGGGGCAGCCCGCGACGTTCGGCCGGTCGCTGACGGAGCCGCCGCCCGGGCTGCCGGACTGGGCGACCGTGGCGGACGGGCCGTGACCACCGACCGTCGGCCGGCGGGCAGCGTCCTGGCGGAGCTTGCGGCCATCCTGGGCCGGGTGACCGGCCGCGAGCAGGTGGCCGTCATCACGCCGGAGACGGCCCTGTTCGGCGGTGGCGTCGGCCTGGACTCGCTCACCGGGACGCTGCTGCTGGTCGAGGTGCAGCACCGGTTCGGCGTGGACGTGGCCGCCGCGGACCTGAACCTCGACTGCCTCGCGACGCTCGCCACCCTGGCCGCGTTTGTCAGCGAGCGGCTCCCAGTCCGCGATTCGCGGTAGCTGCAGGCGCCCCCTCGTTACATGACGTACCGGCGGGTAATCTCGTTCAGCAGCGTTTGTTTGCAGCACAGCGTTTGTCGCAGCACAGGTTGCCCAGCAAAGAGGTGGCGCCATGCCAGCAGTTTTCGCCGTCGACGCCTGCCGGACCCCCGTCGGCAAGATCAAGGGCGCGCTGTCCGGCGTCCGGCCCGATCACCTGACCGCCGAGGTGCTGCGCGCGATCCTGCGGCGCAGCGACTGGCTGGATCCGACCGCGATCGACGACGTCTACTGGGGCGCCGCCAATCAGGCCGGCGAGGACAACCGCAACGTGGCCCGGATGGGCGTCCTGCTCGCGGGTCTCCCGGTGGAGGTGCCCGGCGCCACGGTGAACCGGCTCTGCGGCTCGGGGATGGAAGCCATCTCCGCGGCCGCCCGGGCGATTGCCGCTGGCGAGCTCGATATCTGCATCGCCGGCGGGGTGGAGTCCATGACCAGGGCACCGTTCGTGCTGCCGCGCTCGGCCGAGCCGTTCGCGCGGGAGTCCGGGGTGGCCGATACCAGGCTCGGCTGGCGGCTGGTCAGCCCTCTGATGAAGGAGCTGTACCCGCCGATCAGCCTGGGGGAGACCGCCGAGAACGTCGCCGACCGCTACGGTGTGGGCCGCGAGCGGCAGGACGGCTTCGCGCTCACCAGCCACCAGCGCGCCGCCGCGGCCGCGGCGGCCGGGCGTTTCGACTCCGAGCTGGTTCCCGTCGCGGCGCCGCAGGGCGAGGTGACCGCCGACGAGGGCATCAAGCCCGGCCTGACGCTGGCGGAACTGGCGGCCAAGCGTCCCGCCTTCCGCCCCGGCGGGACGGTCACGGGCGGGAACTCCGCTCCGCTCAACGACGGCGCCGCCGCCCTGCTGATCATGTCCGAGCGGGCCATGACCGCCGCCGGGGCGCAGCCGCTGGCGCGGTATGTCGGTACCGCCGCCGCGGGCGTGCACCCGGACTACATGGGGATCGGCCCGGTCCCGGCGATGACCAGGGTCCTGGCCAGGGTCGGCTGGCAGGTGGACGACCTCGACCTGATCGAGGTAAACGAGGCATTTGCCGCGCAGTCCGTCGCGGTGCTGGACGAGCTCAAGCTCGATCCCGCGCGGGTCAACGTCAACGGCGGAGCCATCGCCATCGGCCACCCGCTGGGCTGCTCAGGGGCCCGCATCACCACGACCCTGCTGCACGAGCGGCGGCGCCGCGGCGCTGCCCGAGTGGCCGCGAGCATGTGCATCGGCGTCGGCCAGGGCATCGCCACCCTCTGGGCGGCGCCCTGATGAGGGGCGGCCCTCGCTAGTCGGGAAGCTCGGCCTGGACGGGAGCGGCTGGCTCGCGCGGCGCCGGCCGGGCGCCAGCGTTACGGCCCCGACGTCCGCGCTTGTGCAGGGCGGCGGCGATCGACGGGAAGAACAGCACCGACAGCACGCCCGCGCCGACCAGCGCGGCGGCATTGGCGGGCAGCATGGTCCCGTCCCGGAGGCCGATCTCGGCCAGCGCGATCAGCAGCGGCATCGTGGTCGCGGTGATGAAGGTCATCTCCAGGCGCTGGATCAGCGGCAGCACCCGGGCGTAGATCAGCAGCGACGGCAGGCCGCGGACGACGACCAGCAGGAGCAGGAAGACCAGTAGCCGCAGCGGGTTCCTGATGATGGACTGGACGTCGAGCGACATCCCGGAGGCCACGAAGAAGATCGGGATGAAGATGCCATAACCGACGGCGTCGAGCTTGACCTCCAGCGGCTCGACATCGACACCCATGCGCCGGGTCCAGCTCCGCAGCACGATGCCGGCCAGCATCGCCCCGAGCACGACATCCAGGCCGAACCGCTCGGCCGCGACCAGCAGGACCATCAGCAGCACGATTGCCCAGCGCAGCGTGGTCTGCGCCGTGGCCCGCCTGCCCTGCTGGATGACCGCGCGCAGCCTGCTGGTCCCGATGACCCGCGGCAGGGCCGTGAGCAGCAGCGCGGCCAGCCCGACCAGCACGAGCGAGGCGACGGCGACGAACTGCTCCCGCTTGGTCAGGAACAGCGAGATCGCCACGATCGGGAAAAGCTCGCCGACCGCGCCGGCCGCCAGGACGTTGCGTCCGAACTTCCCGCCCAGCATCTCGTTGTCGTGCAGGATCGGCAGCAGCGTGCCGAGGGCCGTGGTCGTGAGCGCCAGCCCGATCGGCACGAAGTCGTAGACGAAGTGCAGGGCGGTCAGCAGGGCAACCACGCCGACGGAGATGGCGGCGCTGAACGCCCAGCCTGCCATGGCGAGCCGGCCGGTCCGTTCCCGGAACAGGCGCGGGTCCAGCTCGTACCCGGCGAGCAGGAACAGGAAGCCGAGCCCGATATTGGCCAGCAGCTGAATGCTCTGGGTATTGGCCAGACCCAGGCCATGCGGGCCGATCAGGATGCCGAGGAAGATCAGGACGACGACCTGCGGGACACGCTTGCCCGGCAGCGCCGCGGCGATGAGCGGCGCCATGGCGACCACGAGCGTGACGGCGAGCAGCGTCTCCAGGCCCTGGTTGACCATACTAGATCCCCTCCCTCCCCGGTTCGCGCCGTCAGCCCAGGCCCAGGGCGTCCGGCACTAGCCCGGCCTGCGACACGCCCTGATCCGCGGATTCCTGGAGCAACCCGGCCCGGCGAGCCGCGACACCGGGCCGCCGGGCCGCCGGGACCGCGGCCTCCAGCGCGTCGTAGGCCGCCAGCAGCCGGCGACTGACCTGCACCGACCCGGCCCCGAACGCGGTGATCTCGCTGAAGGCCAGGTCAAGGATGTCTGCCCAGGCCAGGACGGGCTCGATGAAGCGCACCTGGCGCACCACCCGCGGCGAAAGCTGGGAACTGGCCAGCTGCAGCGCCACCAGGGTCAGGGTGAAGACGACGCCGAGGAATGTCAGCGTGGCGGAGGCGGTGATCCCCAGCACGGTGGAGGTCTCGCCAGGATCAACCCGCGGGCCTGCCCGCAGCCCGGCCGGAATGCCCAGGGCCCGGGCGTTCGCGGTGACCGCCG
>Ga0209839_10000380_pt1 | contig 22959 bp, 14 predicted proteins | sample OrgsoiDNA2013050_FD_185800 | JGI IMG/M metagenome (GOLD analysis project Ga0209839, IMG submission 185800) | Permafrost soil microbial communities from the Arctic, to analyse light accelerated degradation of dissolved organic matter (DOM) -... | ecosystem: Environmental > Terrestrial > Soil >... | reverse complement strand
TGCGGCCGGCGGTCCGATCGTCGGCATCCTTCTCGCCGCCGGCAGCGCCTCGCGTTTCGGCGGCGGCAAGCTGCTCGCGCCGCTCGAAGACGGCACACCGCTCGGCGTGCGCGCATTGCATACTCTCCTCGCGTGCGTCGACAGTGTCGTTGCCGTCGTGCGTCCGAACGACGATGCCCTCGCTCGGGTCCTCGCGGAAAACGGGGCTAAAGTCACCGAGTGTCCGTATGCCGCGGATGGCATGGGTCGCAGCCTCGCCTGGGCGATACGCGCGACTCCACTCGCGCGCGCTTGGGTGGTCGCGCTCGCCGACATGCCGTGGATCCGGACCACGACCGCGCAGCGCATTGCCGACGCGCTTGGAAACGGCGCGGCGCTGGTCGCGGCTGCGCATCTGGGGCAGCGCGGCCACCCGGTCGGATTTTCGCGGCCGTTTTTTGCCGAGCTCGCGGCGCTGTCCGGCGACGATGGCGCAAAAACGATACTGCGCACGCACGCAGCGGAGCTGCAGCTCATCGAGACGGACGACGGCGGCGTGTCGCGCGACGTCGATACGCCGGCCGATCTTCAGCACTAGCAAACCAGGGTGCTGCGTATTGGACCGAGCATCGCGGAGACGTGACGCTCGGTTGCTGACAACGTCATCCCCGCGAAAGCGGGAATCCAGCGGTGTTGGTCGATTGGCTTCTTAGCTTGTTATTCCCGCGAAAGCGGGAATCCATTTGTTCTTAGTTCAACATGGATCCCCGCTTTCGCGGGGATGACGCATCCGTTGCCAATCGCTGCGACGCTAAAGCGTCTTGCTCTTGGACGGATGCGCAAGCGCATTACTCTCACTTCCGTCATTCCCGCGAAAGCGGGAATCCATTGGCCGTTGAAGGTCAACATGGATCCCCGCTTGCGCGGGGATGACGCGGCCGTTTCCAATCGCCGCGACCCTGGCGGGTCTTGCTCTTGGACGTCCGCGTCACTTGGTGCGGTCTTGGCGCCACATGTCGCCTTGGCGGCCGACGATGCGGTTTTCCTCGTCCTGCATTTTCCACCACGCCCGCAGCTCCGGCTCCTCCAGCGGGCGGGAAATCAGGTAGCCCTGCGCTTCTTCGCAGCCGCGGCCCTTGAGGTACTCGTACTGCGCGACGGTCTCGACGCCCTCTGCGATGACGCGCAATCCCAGACTGTGCGACAAGGCGATGATCGCCTGGATGACTGCCTCGTCATTCTTGTTTTGCTCCAGGCCATGGACAAAACGCTGGTCGATCTTGATCGCCTGGATCGGCAGGCGCGTAAGGTATGACAGGCTAGAATAGCCGGTTCCGAAATCGTCGACGGTGATCGACACGCCCATCTGCTTCAGCTTCATCAGCGTCGCGACCGCTTTTTCCGGATGGGTGATGATCACGCTTTCGGTGATCTCAAGGTCGAGATACCGCGCCGGCAGGCCGCTCGTATGCAGCGCGTCTTCGACAATCGAGAGCCAGCTGTCGTGCTGCAGCTGCTGCACCGAAAGATTCACCGACAGGCGCAACATCATGTTGTGGCGGTGCCAGGTCATGAGCTGACGGCATGCCTCGCGCAGCACGCGCGCGCCCAGCGCCTGGATCATTCCCGATTCCTCGGCGATGGGAATGAACTCGTTGGGACCGATCACGCCCCTTTCCGGGTCGCGCCACCGCAGCAGTGCTTCGACGCCGCACGCGCGTCCGCTCGCCAACTCGACCTGCGGCTGATAGACGAGAAAGAATTCGTCGTCCATCAAGCCGCGGCGCATGTCGGTCTCGAGCTGCAATCGCGCCTGCACCCTGGCATTCATGTCGGCGGTGTAGAACCGGTAGGCGTTGCGCCCGGCATCCTTGGCCGCGTACATCGCGGTGTCCGCCTGCTTGATTATCGCGCCGGGATCCGCGGCGTCGATGGGGTATACCGACACGCCGATCGAGCAGGTCAGCGTCGGCGTCTGGTCGCCGAGGCGAAATGGCGCAAGGAAGGATTCCCGCACGCGCGTGATCACGTTCATGATCTCGAACGTCGCCTTGTCCGGGTCAAGGCCGGGGAGCACGACCACGAATTCGTCGCCGCCGAGCCGCGCCACCGTGTCCGACTCGCGCACCGCGCTGGTCAGCCGCTGCGCGACCGCCTGCAGCAGCTGATCGCCTGCATCGTGACCGAGCGTATCGTTGATGCGCTTGAAGTGATCGAAATCGAGGAACAGGCACGCGACCTGCTGACCGTCGCGTGCCGCCTGGGCAATGATTTGCCTCAGCCGCTGGTTGAGCAAGGCGCGATTCGGAAGGCCGGTGAGGATGTCGTGCTGCGCGAGCTTGTAGGCCTGCGCCGTCGCGATCTCGAGCTCCTTGGTTCGCTGCGCGACTTTTTCCTCGAGCGTTCGTTGATACGTCGCGACTTCCGCCTGTGCGTCGGACAGGCGGTGCGTCATGTGATTGAAAGTGTGCGTCAGCAGGCCGAGCTCATCGCTCGAGGTCACCGGAACATAAACGTCGAGCTTTCCGGCGCCGACCGCGCGCGCGGCGCGCATCAGCTGCCGTATCGGCGCGATGAGGTGGCGCGTGAGAAGCAGCGTACTGATAACCGCCACGAACACGAACAATCCCGCGACAGATATCAGACCCTTCAGGTTGCTCAACAATTTGTCACGACTTCGCTCGAAGCTCATTCCGAGCTGCAAATACCCGACTGGCGCTTCGGCGACCGCGGCGGCAGAGCTGTGCGGCGCGGAGGGTGTTCCGCTCTTTGCGATCAGTATCGGCGCGACCAGATCGAGATACTGCCGTCCGTCTATGCTGCGCATGGCGCTGTCGATCTTCTTTTCGGGAAGGGCTGCGGGCGGTAACGGCGCTTGCGCCCCTTTGCCGAAGACGCGCGACGCAAGCAGCTTGCGCTTCGCGTCGAGCACCACGACATAGGCGATGTCCCGATCTGCGTCGAGGCTATCGAGGATCTGCCGCAAATCCGCTTTGTCGGTGGACTGCACGTCGAACGCGGTCAGCTCGACCAGCATCGAGACGATTGTCATGCCCTGAGTGCGCAGCCGCATTTCCTCGTCTTGGACCTGCTGCCAGATCAGATACGCGCTGATGCCGAACGCGGTCAGGACGATCAGCCCGATCGCCAGCGCGTTGAGCTTTTTCGCCAGCCCGAGCCGCACCGGCGGCGAATTGAGCGGCGAGATCGTGTCCGCGTTCAGAGGTGACTTGTACTTGACCATTGCGCGTCTATCGTTGCGTCCGACCATCCAAGGCTAGAAGGAAGTGCATAAGCACGCAGTATGCCCGCGGACGCCAGCGGCGTGGCGCGCCGGCCCTTGGCGCTTCGATCGACGGCCGATCGGCGAGAACGCCGCTTTCAGGCGACGCTTACTGGAATCTTGCCGATCCTCTGCTGCCACTCGCGAGGCCCGGTCTGGTGCACCGATGTTCCGGTCGCATCTACTGCCACCGTCACCGGCATATCCCTGACCTCGAACTCGTAGATCGCTTCCATGCCGAGATCGGCGAAGGCGACCACGCGTGAGCTCTTGATCGCCTTGGAAACGAGATACGCGGCACCTCCTACGGCCATCAGATACGCTGCGCCGTGTTTCTTGATCGCGTCGATGGCCGCCGGGCCGCGTTCTGCCTTGCCGATCATGGCGATCAGTCCGGTCTTCGCCAGCATCATTTCAGTGAACTTATCCATCCGGGTCGAGGTGGTCGGTCCTGCGGGTCCGATCACTTCGTCGCGCACCGGATCGACGGGACCGACGTAGTAGATGATGCGGTTGGAAAAGTCGACGCCCGGCGGCAGCGGCTCGCCCTTGGCAAATAGGTCTGCGATGCGCTTGTGCGCGGCGTCGCGTCCGGTCAGGATCCTGCCGTTGAGGAGCAGGCGCTCGCCCGGTTTCCAGCGCGCAACCTCTTCCCGGGTGAGAGTGTCGACGTCGACCCGCTTCGACGCCGGCGACGGCGTCCAATGCACGTCGGGCCAGCGGGCGAGATCCGGCGGATCGAGCTTGACGGCGCCGGAGCCGTCGAGCGTGAAATGCGCGTGGCGGGTCGCCGCGCAATTGGGGATCATGCCCACCGGTTTGCTCGCGGCGTGCGTCGGATAGTCGAGAATCTTGACGTCGAGCACCGTCGACAATCCGCCCAGGCCTTGCGCGCCGATGCCGAGCGCGTTCGCCGCGTCGAAGATCTCGATGCGTAGCTCCTCGGTTGCGTTCTGCGGCCCACGCGCTTTGAGCGCGTGCATGTCGATCGGCTCCATCAGGGCTTCCTTGGCCATCAGCATCGCCTTTTCGGCGCTGCCGCCGATGCCGATGCCGAGCATGCCCGGCGGGCACCATCCCGCACCCATCGTCGGCAGCGTTTTCACCACCCAGTCGACGATCGAATCGGAGGGATTGAGCATGGCGAATTTGGCCTTGTTCTCGGAGCCGCCGCCCTTGGCCGCCAATTTCACCTCGACCGTGTTGCCGGGCACCAGATCGAAATGCACGACCGCGGGTGTATTGTCCCGGGTGTTCTTGCGCACCCCGGCGGGGTCGGCCACGATCGATGCCCGCAGAGTGTTGTCGGGATCGAGATACGCCCGCCGCACGCCCTCATTCACCATGTCGGCAACCGACATCGTGGCGTCGTCCCAGCGAACGTCCATGCCGATTTTGACGAAGGCCACCACGATGCCGGTGTCCTGGCACATCGGCCGATGTCCCTCGGCGGACATGCGCGAGTTGGTCAGTATTTGCGCGATCGCGTCTTTCGCGGCAGGCGACTCTTCGGCGGCGTACGCCTGCGCGAGCGCTTCGATGTAGTCGAGCGGATGATAGTACGAGATGTACTGAAGCGCGTCGGCGACGCTCTGGATGAGCGACTCTTGCGATATCCTGGTGATGGAGTGAGCGGTCATGGAGAGTGGGACTGTTGAGCGGCTCGTTGTCATAGGACCGGCGGTCGCAACATACACGAATTTTAGCATCGCCCGCGAAGTTCGCCCTCTGTGCGGCTTCGCGCGCGCATGCTGTCGGTACCGGCCCCGCCGCTTTGTGTGCTTGATCAAGCTCGCCGGCAACGGTTACGATAGGCTGAAACGCACACAAAAACACCGAGGAGGCACTTCAACATGGCATCGATCGAGTCGGTATCGCACGAAAAGCGCGTGTTCGCCGCGCCCGCGGCATTCACCGCCCAGGCGAACATCTCCAAGGCCGACTTCGAGCGCATGAACGCCGAGGCCGCTTCCGATTACGAAGGTTTCTGGGCCAAGCTCGCGCGCGAAACCCTGGCGTGGCAGAAACCCTTCGGCAAGGCGCTCGACGAATCCAACGCGCCATTCTACAAATGGTTCGAGGACGGGCAGCTCAACGTCTCCTACAACTGCCTCGACCGCAATCTGGAAAATGGCAACGCGGACAAGATCGCGATCATCTTCGAATCCGACGACGGCAAGGTCACGAACGTCACCTACCAGGATCTCTACCACCGCGTGTGCCGCTTCGCCAATGCGCTGAGGTCGCTCGGAATCAAGAAGGGCGACCGCGTCATCATCTACATGCCGATGTCGATCGAGGGCGTGGTCGCGATGCAGGCGTGCGCGCGGATCGGCGCGACGCACTCGGTCGTCTTCGGCGGCTTCTCGGCGAAGTCGCTGCACGAGCGAATCATCGACGCCGGAGCGGTCGCGGTCATCACCGCGGACGAGCAGGCGCGCGGCGGCAAGTCGCTGCCGCTCAAGGCGATCGTCGACGAGGCGCTCGCTCTGGGCGGCTGTGACGCGGTTGGAAACGTGATCGTTTACAAGCGAACCGGCGGCAAGGTCGCGTTCGCAGCACCCCGCGACCTGTGGATGCACGAGCTCGTGGCGAAGCAGGCGGATACCTGCCCGCCGGAATGGGTCGGCGCGGAGCATCCGCTGTTCATTCTCTATACGTCGGGCTCGACCGGCACGCCGAAGGGCGTTCAGCACTGCTCCGCCGGGTATTTGCTGTGGGCGATGCTGACAATGCGCTGGACGTTCGACATCAAGCCGCAGGACGTCTTCTGGTGCACCGCCGACATCGGCTGGGTCACGGGACATACCTATATCGCCTACGGCCCGCTCGCGGTCGGCGCGACCGAGGTCGTCTTCGAAGGCATACCGACGTTTCCCGATGCCGGACGTTTCTGGCAGACGATCCAGAAACACAAGGTCAGCGTTTTCTACACCGCGCCGACCGCCATCCGCTCGCTGATCAAGGCTTGCGATGTCAATCCGCAAACCGCGCCCAGGAATTATGATTTGTCGACGCTGCGGCTGCTCGGCAGCGTCGGCGAGCCGATCAATCCCGAGGCGTGGATGTGGTACCACGAGAACGTGGGCGGAGCCCGATGTCCGATTGTCGACACCTGGTGGCAGACCGAGACTGGCGGCCACATGATCACCCCGCTGCCGGGCGTGACGCCGCTGGTGCCCGGATCCTGCACCTTGCCGCTACCCGGGATCATGGCGGCGATCGTCGACGAGACGGGGCACGATGTCGCCCATGGGCATGGCGGCATACTCGTCATCAAGCGGCCGTGGCCGGCGATGATACGAACCATCTGGGGCGACCCGGAGCGCTATAAGAAGTCGTATTACCCGGAGGAGCTCGGCGGCACGCTCTATCTCGCGGGCGACGGCTCGGTGCGGGACAAGGAGACGGGCTACTTCACCATCATGGGCCGCATCGACGATGTGCTCAACGTCTCGGGCCATCGTCTGGGCACGATGGAAATCGAATCGGCGCTGGTCGCCAATCCGATGGTTGCCGAAGCCGCGGTCGTCGGCCGTCCCGACGATATGACCGGCGAAGCGGTGTGCGCGTTCGTCGTGCTGAAGCGAGCGCGACCGACGGGCGCCGAGGCGGAAAAGCTCGCCAAGCAGCTTCGCGACTGGGTCGGCAAGGAGATCGGGCCGATCGCCAAGCCGAAGGACATTCGATTCGGCGACAATCTGCCCAAAACGCGATCCGGCAAGATCATGCGCCGGCTCCTGCGCTCGATCGCCAAGGACGAAACCATCACGCAAGACACGTCGACGCTGGAAAACCCGGCGATACTGGAGCAGCTCAAGAAGGCGCTTTGATTCCGTACGGCGCACAGCGGGCTTTGCGACCGACGCGCCTGATTCGCGGCGAGCTATTAAAGGGCGCCGCAGCGCGCGACGCGGCAATGACCCATGTCGTCATTCCCGCGAAAGCGGGAATCCACTTAGAACTTGACGGTCGCAAAATGGATCCCCGCTTCCGCGGGGATGACGTCGTCCGGGTTATGACCGCGCTCGACCAATCCGGCAATCAGCGCTAGGCAGTCGGAGGAATGGTGTCCTGAAACGACTGCCGCTTTTCGAGCTTTTCCGACAGCTTGAGCAGCGATGGATATTCACTGCGCCAGTCGATCGAAGGATGGCGCAGATCAAGATACGCAAGCGTGCAGCCGGTAGCGATGTCGGCCAGAGTGTAAGCGTCGCCACAGCACCACGGCTTGTCGCCGAGCTCGTTCGATAATTCGGCGAGACCGCGATCGATCTTCTGCCGCTGTCGCGTCAGCGATGCTGCGTCCTGCTGTTTCGCCGGCCGCTTGGTTTCCTGCACGATCGCTACCGCGGCGTCGCAAATCCCGTCGGCAAGCGCTTCCCAGCGCTTCGCCGCGATGCGCTGCCGGCTCGGCTCGGGGATCAGCCGTGACACCGGGCTCACCGTGTCAAGGTACTCGACGATGACCCGGGAATCGTAAAGCGCGGTGCCGTCGTCGAGTATCAGCACCGGAACTTTGCCCAACGGGTTGTATTCGGGCACCGTCGTTGTTTCCACCCACGGCGACTCCTCGACCAACTCGCATTCGATTTTCTTTTCGGCGATGGCGATGCGCACCTTGCGGGCGTAGGGGCTCGTGAGCGACGCGAGAAGCTTCATGCGGAAATGGGTGGTTGCGGGAGGGCGGCGCAGCTGCAGCGCGAGACGAATTATACCACTGCGTAACACTGCGCCGAGACGCGGAAAGCAGTCCTTCGTTGTGATAGACTTCGCTGGCCCTGCCTGCAACATCATGTCGACCCCCGACGCGCTCACACCTCTCACCGCGCTGTCGCCGCTGGACGGCCGCTATCGCGCCAAGGTGGCGGCGCTGGCTGAGCAATTCAGCGAATTCGGGCTCATGCGCAAGCGTGTGCGTGTCGAGCTCGCGTGGCTCGAGGCACTCTCCGACGAGCCCGGAATCGCAGAAGTTCCTCCGTTCTCCGCCGCGACCCGCGAGCTCTTCTCGAAGCTTGTGCGCGATTTCAGCGTCGCCGATGCGGGGCGGATCAAGGAAATCGAGCGCGTCACCAATCACGACGTCAAGGCAATCGAATACTGGCTCAGGGAGCGCTTCGCGAGCGAGGTCGAAGTGACGCGTGTTGCGGAATTCATCCACTTCGCCTGCACTTCGGAAGACATCAATAATCTGGCGCACGCATTGATGCTGGCCGATGCGCGCCGGGACATCCTGTTGCCGGCGCTTGCGGCGCTGGCAAACGATCTGCGCATGCTCGCGCACGATCACGCGGACGTGCCGATGTTGGCGCGTACGCATGGCCAGGCGGCGACGCCGACGACCTTGGGCAAGGAAATGGCCAACGTCGTGTCGCGCCTCGAGCGCGCGACTGCGTTGTTTGCGAGTGTGGTGCTGCCGGGCAAGATCAACGGCGCCGTGGGCAACTACAACGCGCATCTCGCCGCGTACCCGGCGATCGATTGGGAATCATTGGCGCGCAGAGTGGTCACCGGGCTCGGGCTCGAATTCAATGCGTACACGACGCAGATCGAGCCTCACGACGGCATGGCCACGCTGTTCGACGCACTCGCGCGCATCAATACCATCGTCATCGATCTCGATCGCGACGTGTGGGGCTACGTGTCGATCGGTTATTTCAGGCAGAGGCTGAAGCAGGGCGAGGTCGGGTCGTCGACCATGCCGCACAAGGTGAACCCGATCGACTTCGAGAATTCCGAGGGTAATCTCGGCCTCGCCAACGCGATGCTGCGCCATCTCGCGGACAAGCTTCCGATCTCGCGCTGGCAGCGCGACCTGAGCGACTCCACCGTGCTGCGCAACATGGGCGTTGCGCTCGGTTATGCGCTGCTCGGCATCGTCTCGTGCCGGAGCGGGCTTGCCAGGCTGGAAGTCGAGCCGTCGCGACTTGCCGCCGATCTCGACGCCAACTGGGAAGTGCTTGCGGAGCCGATCCAGACCGTCATGCGGCGCTACGGCGTGGCGAATCCCTATGAGCAACTCAAGGCTTTGACGCGAGGGAAGAGCGGCATGACGCGCGATACGCTTCATGCCTTCATCGATGGTCTGGAGATTCCCGCCGATGCAAAAGCTCGCCTGAAGGCGCTGACGCCGGCGACTTACGTCGGCAACGCCGCAACGCTCGCGCGCCGCGTCTAGCGCGTCGGCCCATTTGGTTTCACTCTCACGGCGGCGCCGCTCTCACGGTGGCGCCGCTTTCGCGGCGGCTACAGATTGAGGTTATCGACCTTCTGCTTCCGCGCCCGTTTTTCGCGCATCCACTGGTAGGCAATAGGCACCAATGAGACGACGACAATGCCAACAACGATCCACGCCAGGTTGTCCTTGACCCACGGAATGTTGCCGAACAGGTATCCGGAATACGTCAGCAGGCCTACCCATGCGGCCCCACCGATGACGTTGTATGCCAGAAATTTCCGATAGCGCATCTGGCCGACACCGGCGAGGAACGGCGCGAACGTGCGCACGATCGGTACGAAGCGGCCGATGATGATGGTGAAACCGCCGTATTTTTCGTAAAAGCGATGCGTCCGCTCCATGTATTCCGGCTTCAGCCAGCGGCCCAGCCGCGTTTCGCGCGGGTGCGATAGGACCTTGGGGCCCAGGAAATGTCCGATCGCGTAGTTGGCCGAGTCCCCCAGGACCGCGGCGATCAGCAGCGTCAACGCGAGAAGATGGACATCGATGCCGCTGGCGGCGGCGACGGTGCCGGCCACGAAAAGCAGCGAGTCTCCCGGAAGCACCGGAAAAACAACCAGGCCCGTCTCGGCGAAGATCACCAGGAATAGCGCCGCGAACATCAGCCCGGCGTGTTCTGCGGCCAGCGCGGACAGCGACTGGTCGAGCGCCAGCAGCGAGTAGAGAAGCGTGGTGATCATGAGACCGGCCGCGGAAGGACAGGTCGCGGCGCGTCAGGGCAGGATTTTTTCCCGGGCTCCCGCGCCGGTCCTCTTGTCGGGCCGGACCAGGTCCTCGCGCGACACGCCGAGCCACATCACCAGAGACGCCATCACCAGCGCCGAAGAGTAGATGCCGAAGCAGATTCCGATCGCCAGCGCGAGCGCGAAGTAGTGCAGCGTCTCACCACCGAAGAAGAGAATCGAAAGGACCATCATCAATGTGCAGCCGTGGGTGATGATGGTGCGCGACAAGGTGCTGGTAATGGCGCTGTTGATCACGTCGGGAACCGACGCCTTGCGCATCTTGCGGAAGTTCTCCCGGATCCGGTCCGCGATCACGACCGATTCGTTGACCGAATAGCCGAGGACCGCAAGGATGGCCGCCAGCACCGGAAGAGAAAACTCCCACTGAAAGACCGCGAAGAAGCCGAGAATGATGATCACGTCGTGCAGATTGGCGGCGATCGCCGATATCGCGAAGCGCCACTCGAAACGAAGCGCGAGATAGGCGACGATGCCGATGCTGACCAGCAACAGGGCGAGCGCTCCGTTCTCATAGAGCTCCTTGCCGACCTGAGGGCCGACGAACTCGACCCGTTGCTGATTGACCGTCGCGTCGTCGGCCTTGAGCGCGGTCATGACGCGCTCGGAAAGCTGCGCGCTGGAGAGCCCCTCCTTGAGCGGCAGGCGGATCAGCGCGCTGTTGGAGCTGCCGAAGCTCTGCACCGCGAATTCGCCGAGGTTCATCTTGTCGATCACGCTGCGCACTCGCGTCAGATCGGCAGCGTGACTGTATGCGATCTCGATCACCGTTCCGCCCCGGAAATCGACGCCGAGGTTGAGACCGCGCGTGGCCAGGAACACAACCGCAAGCAGGAAGGTGACCAACGAAATCACGTTGAACACCAGCGCGTGCTTCATGAACGGAATGACGGTCTTGATGCGGAAGAATTCCATGGCTGTTCTCTTTGCGCCTCAGCAGCGAAGATGGCGACCGCGCGCCGGATGTTCGATCGGGCGCATCATGGGCCTGCTGGCTTTGCCGCGGCCGGCTTCCATACCTGGCCGATCGAAATCTTCTCGAGCTTCTTCCGGCCGCCATAGACCAGCGCGACCAATCCGCGCGAGACGAACACCGCCGAGAACATCGAGGTCAATATCCCGAGGCAGTGGACGACAGCGAAGCCACGCACCGGGCCGCTGCCGAAAATGAGCAGCGCAAGGCCGGCGATGAGCGTGGTCACGTTGGAGTCGAGAATGGTTCCCCACGCCCGTTCGTAGCCTGCTTTGATCGCCGCGTGCGGCGTGTCGCCCCAGCGCAACTCTTCGCGGATGCGCTCGTTGATCAGCACGTTGGCGTCGATGGCCATGCCGAGCGTCAGCGCGACCGCGGCGATGCCGGGCAGCGTCAGCGTCGCCTGCAGCATCGACAGGATCGCGATCAGCAACAGCAGGTTGACCACCAGCGAGATGGTCGAGATGATTCCCATCAGCCCGTAGTAAACGCAGATGAAAACGGACAGCACGATGAATCCGTAAAGAACCGAGTCGAAGCCCTTCTGGATGTTCTCCGCGCCGAGCGACGGACCGACGGTGCGCTCCTCGACGATTTCCATCGGTGCCGCCAACGCTCCGGCACGCATCAGCAGCGCGGTATCGTTGGCTTCACGCGTGTTCATCCGGCCGCTGATCTGCACCCTGCCACCGCCGATTTCCTCGCGGATCACCGGCGCGGTGATGACCTCGGCCTTGCCCTTTTCGACCAGAACGATGGCCATCCGCTTGCCGACATTTTCGCGTGTGAGCTCCTTGAAAATGCGCGCGCCGGTGGCGTCGAGATTGATGTGCACGGCCGGCTCGTTGGTGCGCCCGTCGAAGCCCGGCTGCGCGTCGTTGATCCGGTCTCCGGTCAGCACCACCTGGCGCTTGACCAGAAGCTTGCCCCCGGTCCGCTCCGTGAAGAGGTCGTTGCCCAGCGCGGGCTGGCCGCCGATTGCCTGCTCGAGCGCGCCCGGATCGTCGTTGACCATGCGTATCTCGAGCGTCGCCTGCCGACCGAGGATGTCCTTGGCGCGCGCGGTATCCTGAACGCCTGGCAGCTGCACGACCACGCGGTCAGCTCCCTGCTGCTGGATGATCGGCTCGGCCACGCCAAGCTCGTTGACGCGATTTCTCAGGATGGTGATGTTCTGCTGCACCGCGCCGTCCTGGATGCGCTTTTGCGCCTCGGGCTTGAGGCCTGCGACGAGCTTGAGCTGGTCGCCGGCGTCGGCGCTGCTGAGCGCGATATCGGGAAACGCATTGCTGATTTCGACGTTTGCCTTGTCGCGCTCCGCAGCGTCGCGGAAACGCACAGCGACACTCTGGCCTTCGCGCGCGATGCCCGAGTACTGCACCTTCTTCTCGCGCAGCAACGATCGGATGTCGGTCAGATAACGATCGGCGGCCTTGTCGAGCGCCGCCTTCATGTCGACCTGCTCCAGAAAATACACTCCGCCGCGAAGGTCGAGCCCGAGGTACATCGGCAAGGCGCCGATCTTTGCCAGCCACGCGGGCGAGCTCGACACCTGGTTCAGGGCGACGATGTAGTCCTCGCCGAGCTTCTGCTGGAGCACGTCCTTGGCCTTGAGCCGCGTGTCGGCATCGGCGAAGCGAACCTTGATGCCGGTCGGATCGATCGTCTCGCCGCTGTATACGACGTTCGCTGCCTTGAGCGTTTCCTCGACCGTCTGCAGCGTCGAGGCGTCCACCTTGATATTGGCCTTGCTGGTCGATACCTGGACCGCCGGCACTTCGGGAAAGAAGTTCGGCAGCGTGTAGACGATGCCGACGAACATCGCGACGCCGATAAGGATGTATTTCCAGGCCGAGTACCGATTCATTGGGGAGTCAGCGGTGATGTTGCACGGCAGGAGCGCGGCTTCGACTCGGTTTCCACTCGGTTTCCAATAATGCGCACAGGATGCGAATGCGGCACTGCCCTAGATGCTCTTGATGGTGCCCTTCGGCAGCAGAAGCGAAATCGCGCTTCGCTGTATCGTCATTTCGACCCCGGGGGCGACCTCGACCGTGGCGTAGGAATCGTTCAGCTTGCTGATCTTGCCGACGATGCCGCCTGCGGAGACGACTTCGTCACCTTTTTGCAGCGCCTCGAGCATCGTCTTGGTTTCCTTGGAGCGCTTTTGTTGCGGGCGTATCAACAGAAAGTAGAAGACGACAAAAATCGCCACCATGGGCAAAAACTGCATCAAATCCATACCGCCGGACGTACCGCCGGCGGCCTGCGCGTATGCGGGGCTGATCAACACGGATGATCCTCCTGTTGCGACTGAGCTCTCGTCACCGCGGGCGCTTGAAGTCCCGCGAACCTGGGGTGCTATGGGGGGTGTGACGATAGTTGCGTAAAGCTTGTCATTCTACCATGTCGGCGCCGTCGCCTTCATGGGTCCGATCGTCACGGAACCGGGCCACGAAATCGGGGAGCGAGCTGCCGGCGATGGCCTGCCGCAATTCGCGCGCCAGGGTGAGGTAGTAGTGGAGATTGTGCAGCGTGTTGAGTCGCGCACCGAGAATTTCGTTGACGCGCTGCAAATGATGCAGATAGGCGCGGCTGAAATTGCGGCAGGTGTAGCAGTCGCAGGTCTCGTCCAGCGGTCGCGAATCGGTGCGGTGGCGCGCATTGCGGATCTTCACGTCGCCGCGGCGGGTAAACAGCCAGCCGTTGCGCGCGTTGCGTGTCGGCAGCACGCAGTCGAACATGTCGACGCCGTCGACGACGCCCTGAACGATGTCCTCGGGCGTGCCGACCCCCATGACATACCGCGGCTTGTCGGCGGGTAGGCGCGGCACGGTGTGGCGCTGGATGCGCTGCATGTCCTCCTTGGGCTCGCCGACCGACAATCCGCCGACGGCGTAGCCGTCGAAGCCAAGTGCGCTCAGAGCGTCGAGCGATTCGTCGCGCAGGTCCTCGTACATGCCGCCTTGAACGATGCCGAACAAGGCGTTGCTGCTGCCCTCGTGCGCGGATTTGGATCGTTGCGCCCAGCGCATCGAGAGCTGCATCGACGCCGCGGTTTCGTCGCGCGTCGCGGGATGCGGCGTGCACTCGTCGAAAACCATCGCAATGTCGGAGTCGAGCGTGCGCTGGATCTGCATCGAGATTTCCGGTGTCAGCAGCATTTTGTCGCCGTTGATCGGCGACGCGAACGTGACGCCGTCTTCGTGGACCTTGCGCATTGGACCGAGGCTGAACACCTGGAAGCCGCCGGAGTCGGTGAGAATCGGATGCGTCCAGCCCATGAACCGGTGCAAGCCCCGATGCGCCGCGATCACCTCGAGTCCCGGCCGCAGCCACAGGTGGTAGGCGTTGCCAAGGATGATCTGCGCACCGAGCTCCTCGAGCTCGCGCGGCGCCATCGCCTTGACCGTTCCGTAAGTGCCGACCGGCATGAAAACCGGCGTTTCGACGATGCCGTGCGGAAGCGCCAAACGCCCGCAGCGCGCGGCGCCGCATTGCGCGGTAACCGAAAATTCCATCGCTGCGATTGTAGCAGCGGGATCGCGCGCTATTGGCCGGCACTGCTCTGGATCACGAATCAGGCGACAGTCTTCGAAAAACTGTGCAATCGGGCACCTTGCTTACACTGCAAACCGGAGACATGGTTTGATGTGTAAATAATGTACCCGGTTCGTACTACCGCTCGTCATCCCCGCGAAAGCGGGGATCCATTTTGACTTTGTAGCGCAACTGAATGGATTCCCGCTCAGTTACGAAAATGAGCGGGAATGACGATTTTAGGGTTCGGGTTCGCGTTCGATTAGCATTGCGTCCCCATAGCTGAAAAAACGATATTTCTCGTCAATCGCATGGGCATATGCAGCGCGAATCGCGTCGTAGCCGCCGAATGCGGCGACTAGCATGAGCAAGGTCGACCGCGGGAGGTGAAAATTGGTCAGCAGGCGATCGACCACGCGGAAGCGATATCCCGGAGTAATGAACAACGACGTTTCCGCGTCGCCCGCGTGCAAACCTCCGTCGGCGGAGGACTCGAGGGCGCGCAGCGAAGTGGTGCCGACGGCGATCACCGAGCGTCCCGCGGCGCGCGCCGCCTCGACCGCTGCGACCGTCGCGGCTGGAATGCTGAAGCGCTCGCTGTGCATCCGGTGACGCGACAAGTCTTCTTCCTCGACCGGCTGGAAGGTGCCCGCGCCGACGTGAAGCGTGACGTAAGCCAATGCAATCCCCGACGCGGACAGGCGCTCGAGCATGGGACGGTCGAAATGCAGGCCGGCCGTCGGCGCCGCGACCGCGCCGGGCTGCCGCGCGTACACGGTCTGATAGCGCTCGTCGTCGGCGGAGTCGGGTGCGCGCGCGATGTACGGCGGCAGCGGCACCTCGGCGTAGCGATCGAGATAATTTTCGATCGGCGTGTCGATCGCAAAGCGAAGGCGAACGAAACGGCCGTCGCGCTCGAGCACCGCCGCGGTCGCGCCGCCGGGCAAATCGATGGTTGCGCCCGCTCGCGGAGGATGGCTGGCCCTGAGCTGCATCCACGCTTCATCGGGGGCGAGGATGCGCTCCAGGAGAAGCTCGACCTTGCCGCCGTGCGGCGCGGATTTGCGGGCGCGCAGACGCGAACGAACGACGCGAGTGTCGTTGAACACCAGCACGTCGCCGGCAACGAGCAAATCCGGCAACGCGTCAAACGCCAGGTCCTGAAGCCTTTTCCCGGAAACATGGAGCAGGCGACTCGATGTCCGCTGCGGCGCGGGCCGTTGAGCGATCTGTTCCTGCGGCAGGTCGAAATCGAAATCGGAGAGGCGCAGTGGAGCTCGGTCAGCGATCGGCATACGCCTCGGCCGCGTTTGAATGGAAGCTGCTTTTCCGCGATAATGCCGTCTCTACAGCGTGCGGGCAAATGAGGGCAACGCTCGGCTCATGCGCCGCCGCTCATTTCTGCGGGCCTTCAGCCGGGATGGCGGAATTGGTAGACGCGCTGGACTCAAAATCCAGTTCTGGCAACAGAGTGGGGGTTCGATTCCCCCTCCCGGTACCACGTATCTTTTGTGACATGCGCACAGCGCACTGTTTTTGTATGATCACCTGAATGCCACGCTGATTAAGCGGACGCTCCCGCCCCAGGAGTATTCAATGAAGAATCTCAGCGCACGTCTCTTTTTCTCGGCCATGATGCTTGCGCTGAGCGTCACTCTCGCGCAGGCCGCGGACCGCGTCCATCCCGGCTTATGGGAAATAACGATCGGTGACGGCGCGCCGGGCATGGTGACCAGGAGCTGCATCACCGCCGCGCACGCCGGCGTCGCGAATCTGGACGACAAGGCATTTCAGGAGCACTTGGCCAGGGCCGCAAAGGAAGACGGCTGCACGGTCAAGGACGTCAAGGTGTCAGGAAATCAGGTGACCATCGATTCGGTTTGCGACGGACAACAAAACGTAATATCCACGACCTACCATGGCGAATCGTACGATCAGGTCAATTCCAACGGAATGAAAGTTCGCGCCAAGCGCATCGGCGCCTGTCCGTAGTCGATCGCGAAGCGGAGACTGTCCATGGAAAACGCGCAAGACATCCGCGTGCAAGGTCTCAATGAGGTCCTGAAGCTTGTCCGGGCCAAGATCGCGCCCGACAAGCGCGATCTGCTCGGGCGTTTCGTCCAGCGGTATTTCAGCCAGCTCGACCCGGAGGACCTCGCCGAACGCCAGCCGGCGGATCTCTACGGCGCGGCGCTGTCGCACTGGAATTTCGCGCGCCAGCGTGACGCCGGCAGCGCGCGCGTTCGCGTGTTCAATCCCACGATCGAAGAGCATGGCTGGCAATCGACGCACACCATCATCGAGATCGTCAACGACGACAAGCCGTTCCTGGTCGATTCGGTGGCGATGGAAGTCAATCGGCACGGCCTGACGCTGCACCTGATCATGCACCCGCTCATCGCCGTCAAGCGCAGCGCCGACGGTACGCTGGTCGATCTCGCCGCGGACGACGACAAGGACGCGCGCCACGAGTCGTTCATTCTCGTCGAAGTCGATCGCATCATCGAGCCGGCACGCCTCGACGAGCTCGCCGCCGACCTGCTTCGCGTGCTCGACGACGTCAGCGCCGCGGTCTCGGACTGGAAAGCGATGCGCGACCGGCTGCAGGCGATTCTGGCCGAGACGGACAAGCGGCCTCCGCCGCTGCCCGCGGACGAGCTCGCGGAAGGCAACGCGTTCCTGGCGTGGCTCGCCGACAACCACTTCACGTTTCTCGGCTATCGCTGCCACGAGCTGGTGGTCCAGAACGGCGAGGACGCATTGAAGATCGTCGCCGGGTCCAGTCTCGGCATTCTTCGTGGAGGCGAGAGCAAGGATGTCGCGACCAGCTTCGCCGCGCTGCCGCCGGAAGTGAAGGCGTATGCCCGGCGGCCCGAGCTGCTGGTGGTCACCAAATCGACTTCGCGCTCCACGGTGCACCGGCCGGGCTATCTCGACTACATCGCGATCAAGCGCTTCGACGCCAAGGGAGAAGTCTGCGGCGAGGATCGCTTTCTGGGCCTGTTCACGTCGACTGCGTACAGCGCCAAGCCGTCGGACATTCCGCTGTTGCGACGCAAGACCGAGAATGTCATCGCACGTGCCGGCCTGGTGCCGGGCGGACACGACGACAAGGCGCTGGCCAATATTCTCGAAACCTACCCGCGCGACGAGCTGTTCCAGATCACCGAAGACGATCTGCTGCAGACCGCAATGGGCATCCTGCACCTGGGCGAGCGGCAACGTTTCCGGCTCTTCGTGCGCCGCGATCCTTTCGAGCGCTTTTTGTCATGCCTGATCTACGCGCCGCGGGAGAATTACACCACCGAGCTGCGCCAGAAATGGCAGGCCATACTCACGCAGGCGTTCGACGGCAGCAGCTCCGAATTCAACGCGCATCTATCGGAATCGGTGCTGGCCAGGATTCTCATTACGGTACGCACCACGCCGGGCAAGATTCCGAGCTTCAACGTGCGCGAGCTCGAAGCAAGACTCGCCGCGGTCGCGCGACGCTGGACCGACGATCTCAAGCAGGCGCTGATCGAGGTCGCTGGCGAAGCCCCCGGCAACGATCTTGCCCGGCAATTCGGCGCGGCCTTTCCCGCCGCGTACCGCGAGGATTTCACCGGCCGGGCCGCGGTTCCCGACATCCGGATGATGGCCAAGCTCAAACCGGCCGAGCCGCTGGGGATGTCGCTGTACCGGCCGCTCGAGGCCGCGCCCGGAACGCTGCGCTTCAAGCTTTACCATCTTGGCTCGCCGGTGACGCTCTCCGACAGCTTGCCGATGCTCGAGCACATGGGGCTGAAGGTCCTCGACGAGCGGCCGTATCGCGTTTCGCCTGAAGGCCTGCCTCCGATCTGGATGCACGATCTGGGAATGCTTTCCGGGATCGCCGATACCGAAGTCCGGATCGACGCCTTGCATTCGGTGTTCGAGGAGGCCTTCGGGCAAGTCTTCGCCGGCGAAGTCGAGAACGACGATTTCAACCGGCTGGTGCTCGGGGCCGGCTTGCCGGCGCACGAGATTGTGGTCCTGCGCGCGTACGCCAAATATCTGCGTCAAATCGGGTTCCCCCTGTCGCAGGCATTCATCGAGGCGACGCTGGCGGCGCATGCCGATGTCGCACGCGCGCTGGTCGAGCTGTTCAAGATCCGGTTCGACCCCGATGGCACGTCAGGCGCCGGAGCGAAGACCGCGGACAAGGTGCGCGAGATCGAGGCCGCGCTCGAGCACGTCGACAACTTGTCCGAGGACCGTGTGCTGCGCCAGTACCTCGCCATGATCCAGGCGACGACGCGCACCAACTACTGGCGGCCGGATGCCGCGGGACGGCGCAAGAGCTACCTGTCGTTCAAATTCGATCCGTCGAAGGTGCCGGGGCTTCCCGAACCGAAGCCGATGTTCGAGATATTCGTGTATTCCACGCGGTTCGAGGGCGTGCACCTTCGCGGCGGAAAAGTGGCGCGCGGCGGGCTGCGCTGGTCGGACCGGCCCGAGGATTTCCGCACCGAGGTCCTGGGACTGGTCAAGGCGCAGATGGTCAAGAACACGGTCATCGTTCCGGTCGGGTCGAAAGGCGGTTTCGTACTCAAGCGCGCTCCCTCGCCCTCGGATCGCGACGCGTTCATGAAGGAAGGCGTCGCCTGCTACCAGGACTATTTGCGCGGATTGCTCGATATCACCGACAACCGCGTCGGCGAAAAGATCGTGCCGCCGCCGCAGGTCAAGCGGCTCGACCCCGACGACCCGTATCTCGTGGTCGCGGCCGACAAGGGAACGGCGACGTTCTCGGATTACGCCAACGGCATCAGCAAGGAATATGGCTTCTGGCTCGGCGACGCGTTCGCGTCGGGTGGCTCGGCCGGCTACGACCACAAGGTCATGGGCATCACCGCGCGCGGCGCGTGGGAGTCGGTCAAGCGCCACTTCCGCGGAATGGGCGTCGACACTCAGACCACCGATTTTACCGTCGCCGGCATCGGCGACATGTCGGGCGACGTGTTCGGCAACGGGATGCTGCTTTCGCGGCATATCAAGCTGGTGGCGGCCTTCGATCACCGGCACATCTTCCTCGATCCCGATCCCGACCCGGGACTAAGCTTCGCCGAGCGCGAGCGCATGTTCAAGCTGCCGCGCTCGTCGTGGGCAGACTACGACGCCAAGCTGATTTCGGCGGGCGGCGGGATTCATGCGCGCAGCGCCAAGTCGATCGCACTCACACCGCAGGTGAAGGCGGCGCTGGGGATCGCCGCCGATGCGATGGCGCCGATCGAGCTGGTCAACGCGATCCTCAAGGCGCCGGTGGATCTCATCTACAACGGCGGCATCGGCACCTACGTCAAGGCGCAAAGCGAAACGCACGCGCAGGTCGGCGACCGCGCCAACGATGCGCTGCGCGTCAACGGACGCGAGCTCAAGTGCAAGGTATTTGCGGAGGGTGGCAACCTCGGCTGCACGCAGCTCGGGCGGATCGAGTATGCATTGGCTGGCGGGCACATCAACACCGACGCCATCGACAACTCGGCCGGCGTCGACACCTCCGACCACGAAGTCAACATCAAGATCCTGCTCGGGCTCGCCATCACGGAGGGCGAGCTGACCGAGAAACAACGCAATACGCTGCTCGCGGAAATGACCGATGACGTGGCGGCGCTGGTGCTGCGCGACAACTACTTCCAGACGCAGGCGCTTTCGGTCACCGGCCGAATCGCGCCGCAGCTGCTCGACGCCCAGCAGCGTTTCATCCAATACCTGGAAAAGGCCGGCAAGCTCAATCGCGCATTGGAGTTTCTGCCCTCGGACGAAGAGATCGCCGAGCGCCGCGCCAAGAGCATCGGGCTCACCAGCCCCGAGCGCGCGGTCATGCTGGCGTACAGCAAGATCTGGCTCTATGACCAGCTGCTTGCGTCGAAGCTGCCGGACGACCCGTGGGTGGAAACGGCGCTCTCGCGCTATTTCCCAAAGGCGCTGCGCGAGCGCTACGCCGCGTACATGGATCGCCATCCGCTCAAGCGCGAGATCATCGCCACGCACGTGATCAACAGCATGATCAATCGTGTCGGCAGCACGTTCGTGCATCGTCTTCTCGAGACGACCGGCGGCAAGCCGGACGAAGTCGTTCGCGCTTATCTCCTCAATCGTGAGATTTTCGGATTCGTTACCCTTTGGCAGCAAATCGAGGCGCTCGACAACAAGGTCGACGACGCGGTGCAGTCGGCCATGCTGATCGACACCGCGCGCCTGATCGATCGCGGCACGATGTGGTTCCTGCGCTCGCGCAGGCTCGGCGAGGACATGGCGGCGACCATCGCCCATTTCGCGGCCCGGGTCGATGCGCTGGCAACGCGTTTGAAGGAGCTCCTCGACGACGCTGATCGCGCACGCATCGAATCTGCAGTCGCGCACTACGTCACGCAAGGCGTGTCGCGGGAGCTCGCGGAGCGCGTCGTCACGTTCGACACGCTGTATGCGACACTCGACATCGTCGAAGTTGCGGACGGCACCCGGCGCCCGGTCGAGATCGTCGCCGAAATTTACTTCGATCTGGCGGCGCGTCTTGGTCTGCCGTGGCTGCGCGAGATGATCGTTGCGTTGCCGGGTCAGGCGCATTGGCAGATGCTGGCCAAGGGCGCGATGCTTGACGATTTGTCCGGCATCCAGCGCACGATTACAGGCGAGGTCATTGCCGGCGGTGGCGACATCGCCGCGCCGAGCGGGCTGATCGCTGCGTGGCAGGACCGAAACCGGCGCGGGATCGAGCGTGCCGCACAGTTGCTGGGGGAATTGCGCAACGCGTCTCCGATCGACGCGGCGATGCTTTCGGTTGCGCTGCGTGAGTTGCGCAATCTGGGTTGAACTCCAGAGGAGTTGCGAGGCCGGCTTAAGCCATGCCCCGTCTTGCTTCTTCTTCATTGCGAGTTGCGCAATCCAGAGTGGAGACCGCAAGTAGTTTCTAAGCCGCACGATGTAGTATTCAAAATGACGACGAAGTCCGAGCGTACGCATCGACTGTAGTCGTCAACAATTCGCAATCGTAATTTCGACCTCAAGCGCAGCGTAAGAATGCTTGACGCTGCGTTTGCACACAAACTAGTATTCCCAGTCGCGGCGCAGTCATTTCGGCCTGTAGCTAGCGGCATCGAGCAACAATATCGGATCGGGAAATTCCATGCGTCGATTCAAGGCGTGCGCGCCGCTGCTTGCATTCGTGTTCTTGTCTGTGGCCGGCGTGTCCGCACAACCGATTCCCGATGAGGGACTCAGACAGATACAGGCGTTCATTACCGACAAGGAAAGCTGGACCCCGGCGGAGAAAAAACTCCAATCGACGCTGCTCTATGCTGCGCGCTTCCGGGCGCAGGGATCGCTGGGGCCGGGCTTGTCGCTATCGAATGCAGGGGTGGACGGGTTCATCGCAAGCCGCGTTGCGCCGGACTCTACCGTCGCGGTAACAATACGTGGCGATATCAATACCGACCTGCTGGCCACACTGGCGTCCGTCGGCGGATACGACATCCGTCCGTATCCGCAGCTCGAGCGGGCGACGCTGCGGCTGCCGCTCGCGTCGCTCCTCGGCATTGCACAGCGTGCGGATGTGCAATTCATCGCTCCGACCGGCAGGCCAATGCTCAACCGTCACGTCGAAGACGTCTCGCAGGATCTCGCCACGTCGAGCGCCGAGCGGATTGCTTCGTCCGGCAAACCCACGACGAAGGTCGGCTCGGTGACGTGGTCCGGCGTACTGGAGCACGGCGCCGATCTCGCGCAGAACACGGGCATCAACGGTGCCGGCGTCAAGGTCTGCGTGCTGTCCGACAGCGCCGATCCGGGCGTCATCAGCAGCCTCCAGACGAGCGGCGATCTGCCTGCGACAGTCGACGTTCTCGAAAACGCGCCCGGAAACAGCAACGAAGGCGCGGCGATGATGGAAATCGTCTATGACATGGTGCCCGGAGCTGAGCTCGGTTTCGCGACTGCGTTCATCAGCGAAGCCGATTTCGCCAGCAACATCGTCGCGCTGCAAGCATCGCCGCACAATTGCAACATCATCGTCGACGATGTCAGCTGGGACACCGAAGGTGCTTTTCAGGACGGTATCATCGCCAAAGCCGTGAATAAGGTCACCGCGGCCGGCGCTCTGTATTTTTCGTCCGCAGCCAATTCCGGCAACAAGACTGACGGCACCTCCGGAACGTGGGAGGGAGATTTTGTCGACGGCGGC
>Ga0209839_10000379_pt1 | contig 23002 bp, 16 predicted proteins | sample OrgsoiDNA2013050_FD_185800 | JGI IMG/M metagenome (GOLD analysis project Ga0209839, IMG submission 185800) | Permafrost soil microbial communities from the Arctic, to analyse light accelerated degradation of dissolved organic matter (DOM) -... | ecosystem: Environmental > Terrestrial > Soil >... | reverse complement strand
AGTCAGCGTGCGCACGGGCGCGCCGGTGGCCGCGTCCCACAGCCGCACCGTCTTGTCGTTCCCGGCGGAGGCGAGCAGCGTCCCGTCCGGGCTGAACGCCACCGCGCGCACCTTGCCCCGGTGGCCAGTCAGCGTGCGCACGGGCGCGCCGGTGGCCGCGTCCCACAACCGGACAGCATTCTCGGCGGAGGCGAGAAAAGCCCCGTCCGGGCTGAATGCGACACCGCGCACGTAGCCAAGGCTCCATTCTGGCCGGCCGCTCATGGTCGCGACCATGCGGGCCGGGCCCGCCGCGGGCCCGCCGGCCGCGATGTCAGCCTGGCCGGGGCTACCGTCCCGTGCGTCGTCAACTGCCACGCCGGGGCCGCTGGCCGCACCCGGCGGGCAGCGGCCGGCGTTGCCACCGTCGGCAGCACTCTCATGGCCACGCAAGTACAGGACGGGGGTGACCCATTCCAGGGTCTCGCCGCTGGTATCGCAGATGGCGGCGCGGCCACTGGAGACAGCATCCTCCACCGGATGGCCGTGTGCGATCGCCGTGTAGAACCCCCGGGCGAACGCGAGCGCAGCGGGGTCTGAGATCTCGTACTGCATCGCGAGTACCGCACTGACCCCGTCCCGGGCCAGCGCCGCCGCAGTGCCCGAGAACGGGTCACCGGTCCCGGTGGCTGCCCCGGAGCTGGTGTTCAGCACCACCAGGCGGGGCATCGCGCGGACCTGCCGCAGCAAGGCGGCCAGCTGGCTGGCTCTCACCAAGCCGGCACGGTCATCCGTCCCCGCCAGGACGGCATCCCCCTCATCACTGGCAGCACCGGAATCCCCGTGCCCGACGAAATGGAGCACCTGCCACTGCTCGCCGTGCAGCAGGTCCCGCAGATCCGCCCAGGACGCCGATGGCGCCCACACGATGTCCACTAGCTCATCACCCACCGGGCCGGCCAGCGCTCGCGCCAGATGCTCCTGCTGCTTGCCCAGGTCCAGGGCGGGCAGCCCACGCGGGGAGGACACCACGCCCAGGATCCGCAGCAGCGCGCCTGCCGCTATCGGCGCAGTCGGAACGTGACGTACCAGCTGATCCCGCCGGCACACATAGCTCCCAGCCGTGCTGTCATACATCGCCTCCCAGGGCAGCCCTGCAAGCGCCGGATCATCAACGCGCAGCACCACCCGCAGCCCCTCCCCCCGCCGGGCTGCCAGCTCCGCGCTGGCACGGTACCGCGCCGCCACCTCACCCGATCCCAGTAACGCGGCGAACAGCGCCTGGCCGACCTCCTGCACCAGCCGTTCACCGCCAGGGCGCAGCCGCCTAGTCGTCGCTGCCGACCCCAGCAACGCCTGCTGAAGCTCCGGCCGACGGGCAAGCAGCACGCGCGTGTCCAACACCGCCGACCCGGACGCCGTGCCCGCAGGAGATCGCACCACCTGGACAGCGAACACCCCCGGCGCGCTGCCCGGCCCGATCGCCACTTCAATGACATTCACCGCGCACTCCCGCCAAGACCTGCCCTGCCCTGCCCTGCCCTGCCACAAGCCTGCCGTAACCGGTAAGACTCCCGCCAGCCGCAGCAAGCCCGCTCTGGGGCGGCATTCTGCTCGCCCAGGCTCCCCCGAGGTGACCTCCCCCTCGTCGGCATCATGCAGAATCGCGCCGTGGCAGCAGTGACGCGGTGGGCGCACACAGATCACCCGGATCTGCGCACATCATGGGCGACACAGCGAAGTTCCATCCGCCGCGCATAACGGCGGCTACTCGCGCTCGTGCCCAAGGTCAGCAGTCACGTTCCGTAGTAGTTCTGGCCGTCACTGATCATCTGCCGGTGGTAGCAAGCAGGCAGTTTTCGGTGACCGCCGACAGGGGATCTCTCCACAACTTGCCTGACGAGTCGGCCCCTCATCCGCAGGTACCCCGCCCGATTGCTCATGATCGTGCGGAACGCCGACGACAAGGCGTTGCTCACGACCAAGAACGCTGCAGGTAGCCGAACCGCGAGTGCTCACCTATCCGCGGATCCTACACCTGCATAGCCTCGTGGGCGGCCTATGGTCGGCAACCGATTCAGGCACGGGCCGCGGCCGCTGACCGTGGCGGATGAGCGGCGATCCCTTCTGCATGGGCGTCCAGCCGGGCGCAAGCCCAAGCTATCGGGATCACCAGGCCGGCCCCCCGAGATTGTGCAGGTCGTCGGTCTGGAGAATCAGGTAGGCGGACTGTGCCTCGCCTTCGCCGACCGCGCCGCCTCGGACAATCCTCCACAGCAGGTCACGAGTGCGGTGACCCGGAGATCCGGTCAACGCGGTCCACAGGATGAGGGCGTCCTCATCGTCGCTGGCGAAGGCTAACGATCGCGTTGCTGCGATGGCGATGGAGGCGGACTCGCCGGCGTCGAGCCGCCGGGACTGGCGAAGCTTCGAGCTACTGAGGAGTCGACCAGTATGATGGCGACCGCTTACGGCTCACGATTGGCGAACGCGGCGTCCTCTAGGTCCTGCTGGGCATGCCGCTCCCCTTCAGCGGCGCCAGGCCGGGCAAGGAGCTGGCGAATCTCCTCGGTACTCGTACCGAGAACCTCCGCTGCGTCCCCCGCTGTAATGACCGAACGATCGAGTGCGGTGCGCGCGAGCATGAGCACCCGGGTCGGCTGGGCTTCCAGCGGATGGAGGTCATAGCTCCCCAAATCGGCCGGATGGACGCTGTATCCGAGAGCGCGTGCGAGCCGGCTAGGCGATGCCTCAGCCAGGGCGTCGTAGTCGCTTCGGGAAATGAGCTTCTCCTGGAGCAGCCGCACGCGAATCGTGGCGAAGCTCACGCCGAAGTGCCGCTGCAGGTGCACGACCAGGGACGGATTGGCCACCTCGTTGAACGGCTCAAGTTCGCCGACCACTCGTCGCAGCTCGTCACCCGGCACGAGGAACTCTCCCGCGAATGCATCCGCGAAGCGCTCCCGAGCATGGTTCTCGCCCGTCATGGAGACGACCACGTCGGCCGTCTGGGAGTGGAAATATGCATGGGCCAGCTCGTGAGCCAGGGTGAACACCTGCCGACCGAGAGTCATCTGGGAGTTGACGGCAATACAGAAGCCCGCCTCAGGGTGGTTATAAAAGAAACCCGAGGGTGCGTCGTCTAGATCGGCCCCGAGCGGCAGCCGCCAGATCAGCACGGGCTCATCAATTACCTGAAACGGATCACCGAGCGCACCGCCACCAAGATTGAGCTGATGTCGCAACTGACGAGCGGCCCTGGCCGCCTCCTTCGCAGTCGATGTCCGGGCTGCGGTGAGCGGACTGCGGCCTGCACCCGGCAGCGCCGCGCCCATCTCCTTCGCCAGTTCGACATAATCCGCCAGGCGCTGCTCGAAGAGCCGCAGGCCCGCCTGCGCGCGGTCGCCCAAACGGTGCGGAGCGGCACGGAACAAGACCCCGCTGACGTCGATGCCCCCGGTGACAACCCCCTCGCCCGAGATGAGCGACTCCAGAGACGTTCCGTAAAGGCGGGACAGCGTCGCGGCCACACCCAGCGGGACCTGGCGGCGATCCGATTCGTAGTAGTTAAGGACAACCCGGTTGATACCCACCGCGCCGGCGGCCGCTTCCTGCGACACGCCGACTCGCTCCCTGCTGCTGCGCAGCGCCTCACCGATCGAGCCCAGCACTCCTCCAAGTGTTACATTTCAAATTAATGATTATCGAATTGTAACACATATGAGCGGCCGTGCCGGCCGGGACGCCGTCCAGCCGCGTTTCGTGACGCGCTTTCCGAGCTCCGCGCCGACGATCCGATGGCGCCGGTCGAGGTCGCCGTTCCCTCGTCGTTCGTCGGGGTGACCATTCGCCGCCGACTGGCCAGTCCCGGCCTCGTGAATGTGCGCTTCGCGCCGCTGCCGCGCCTGATCACCGACCGTGCGCTGCCCGTCCTCGTTAAGGCGTGCGCCAGGCCGCTCACGGCGGTGCAACGCCGCGCCGCGGCCCGCGCCGTTCTCAGCACGTCGAGCGGCATGCTCGGCGACAGCGCCCGTCGATCCGAAAGCACCACTGACGTCGTCGCCGGGGTGTTCGCCGAACTCGACGAGGCCGCGGCGAACGACGCCGCGATCAAGGCCCTCGCCTCCGGCGGCCGAGCGCTGGCCGAGTTCGCGGGGCTCTACCACCGATACCTTGACGTGGTCGCGAACGCCGTACGACCGAGCAGCTGGTCGAGGCGACGCTCGCGAGCACTCCGGACACGCCGCTCATTGTCTACCTGCCCCGTTGCCTGACGCCGGTCGAGCTCAGGTTCTGCGAGGGTATGGCGGCCAATGGCCGGCTGCGCGTGGTGTTGGGACTCACCGGCGAGGAGGCCGCCGACCGCGATGCCCTGGCCATCCGTGACGCGCCCGCGCCCGCGCTCGTAACAGCCAATCCCCCGCCACCGGCGCGGGCGCAGACGCGCGCTCTCCCCGACGCGGAGGAGGAGGCACGCTACGCCGTGCGGCGGATCTTCGCCCAGCTCGCGCAGCGGCCAGCCGCCCGCCTGGACCGCATCGCCGTCACTTACCGGGTCTCCGTCCCGTACGCCCGGCTCATCTCCGAGCAGCTCGCCGCCCGGACGCGGTCGACATCTCGGACCTGGGCGCGGCGCAGGAGGCCGCTACCCAGGCCGAGGCGGAGCGGCGGATCGTGGAACTCAAGCGCAAACGGCTCGAGCTTAACGCAGAGCACCCGAAGCAGACCGAGGCAGCAGACCTGTAGGCCAGTCCCCCAGGATTGACTCCCTGGGTGGCTGACGCGTGAGCGGCGCTTATCCTGGGCGACTTATTGCTGAGCCGAGCTGTCATCTGGCAGATCTGCCAGAAACGACCGGATCTCATCGGCACGCGAGCGATCGATCTCTTTATACAGGTTCAGCGCCTTCTGCCAGGCGTCACGCGCGCCGCTCCGATTGCCAATGCTCCTGCAGAGCCTGCCAAGAGCAACTAGACCGTTCGCCTCGCAGCGACGATCCCTGAAGCGAGCAAAGACATCGATCGCCAGCCTCAGCGTATTTATGGCCTCGGCTTCCCGCCCTGCTCGCTCAAGGCTCGCTGCGAGGTCCAGTCGCGTCCAGGCTACGGTCCAGATGTCATCTATCTCTTCAAGCACAATAATTGCGTTCTGACTGGCAGAAATAGCCCTTGAGGCATCGCCAACTGCCAGGGCGCACTTCCCGATGCTGGCAAGGGCCATGCCTTCACCGCGCCTAAATCCCGCCTCACGGAAAAGGTGCAGCGACGCATCGAACAGCGGGATCGCAGAATTAGGATGATCTTGCTCCTGATATGTTAGTCCGATTCCTCGCAGAGCGAATGCCTCCACCCATGCGATGTCGAGATCACGACTTATGACTAAGGACTTCTCGTAATAGTTCCTAGCAATATCCAGGTCGCCCGACCGCCACGCAACATCTCCCAGGATCTGCGTATTCAGCGCCTCTCCCAGGCGATCTCCAAGTAATTTCGCCGCCTCAAGTCCAAGCTCCTGGGATGATTTCCAGTCAGACCAGTAAGAGCTAAGCTCAAGAAATCCAGAACTTATAACTGCCAGCTTCCAGGCAATGTCGTACTGTCCCATTTCCATGCACTGGCGCATGGCAGCCAATATGTTTCGCCGCTCGGAGAGGAACCAGTCCATGGCGTCCGCACCTGTCTCAAAGCGGTTGGTTATCTCAAGAGACATGGCAGGCACGAGATCAACGCTCGTAGAGTACGGCAGAAGGGCTTTCCGTCCAACATCGGTAGTGAGCAGGTACCAGCTGAGTTCCCGCCGCACCGCATGAGTGCGCCGCTCCTGAGATTCCTGAGCCATGACCAGCTCACGGGCGTAGATCCTGAGCAGGTCGTGCAGTCGGAAACTCCCCGGTGCTGCCTCCCGCACCAAGTTCGCATCGGCCAGGGCCCGAAGACGGCGGCCGGCCGTGCGCCCATTCGTTCCGAGTAGCGCAGCGACTGGCCCCGGCCCAAAGTCAGGTCCGGCGTGCAGTCCGATAACGCGAAACGCCTCTTTCAGATCCGAGGGCAGAGCGCGGTATGACCACGAGAACACTGCGCGCGTATCGCTCAGCTCGTCCTCGGCCTCGGCAAGCTCATCGAGCCTGTGCTGCTCGCTAACGATCTCGTCTGCAAGGTCCGCAAAAGAGAGGCCAGGACGGCTAGCTGCTCGTTCTCCCACAAGTCTCAGCGCCAGCGGCAGATACCCGCACAGCTCGGCCACTCTCCGGACTGCTGCGTCTTCCGTCTCCACACGGCCGTCTCTGGCGAGCAGCAAAAGTAGCTCAACTGACTCGTCAGGAGACAGCACGTCAAGCTTTACCCGCATTGCTCCTTCTCTAGTCGCGAGCCCAGACAATGAAGTTCTGCTGGTAATCAAGACCGGGCATTCAGGTGAGGCCGGAAGCAGCGCTCGAACCTGAGCCGAGTTTGCAGCGTTATCGATGATGATAAGCATGCGCTTGTGACTGACAAGCGAGCGGAACAGCGCCCCGCGACGATCCGGTTCTTCTGGAATGCTTTCCGGCAGTATGTCGAATGCCCTGATGAAGGTTTCCAGCGCACTCTCAGTGCTAACTGCAAGCTCTGGGCTGTACGCATGCAGGTCTATATACAGCGTGCCGTCTGGGAACTCTGGCTGGTATTGATGCGCCCAGCGCAGCGCCAGCGCCGTCTTGCCGACCCCGGGCTGCCCGTTAATCGCGACTATCTTGGAGCGATCCGGCACAGGCAGCGAGGACCCCGAATCACCAGCGATGAAGCGGGTGACAATTTGCAAGCCCTCCTTGCGATTCACGAAGTTTGAAGGAGCAATCGGGAGCTGATTCGGAGCGGGGAGCGCGCGGCCCGAGCGAAGGTTTATGTCTCCGTGCAAGTCACTGACCTGAACCACCGTCTCCGCATCACCAGAGAAGTCGTTTCTTGAAGTGGCTTCGTCGCCGCGTCGAGATTTCATAGAAGCCTTGCCATGTACTCTTTCGCCGCGATACGCTCAGGCAAAGTGCTGCCGACTGACAGCGGTGGGAGCGCCTCGAATCTTAATGCTGGGCATTTCCCGAAAGGATTAGCAGCCTTGGCCAGTAAGAAAATAAAGGTGGCAATCGGTGGTACCATTTGCGTGCTAGCCGTCGCTGCAATCGCATCCACGCTCGCGATAATGGGCCTTGGAAAGGCGAGCGAACTGGCTACAGTCACGGGCAGCATCATAGCACTGGCTGGAGTGGCATTCTCTGTGTATAGTGCAATAAGATCTAGCGATCCGGACAATAGAGACAGTGAGCTTGACCGTTCCGGTACAAGGAATTCCGTGACGGGCAAACGCATAGGATCTGTCATTCAGGCCGAGCGGATCAAGGGTGACATCAACATCGGGCAGAAGCCTAAGCGCTCCAGAAAGTCGGGTGGCACCTAGACTGGCTTGTAAGAGCTGTGATCGATGGCGAGCCCCCAGGCATTTTCGAATGATGCCGAGCACTGCACCGCCAGTTGCGGGTCCGTGATCAGCTCCTGTCCAAGGTAAGTACCATCTCCAGCAAAGTAGCCGAACCTGACGGTGTGATTGTCGAAGACCCATATGTCATTGGCGGGAAGTAGAATTCCCTTAGCCTTGCTCCGAGGCAGCCAGCGCACCTCTTCGCCTGCTGCGATGTTGAGCTGATTCGTTGATTCATACTCATGACGGATGAAGTCAGTGATTGGCTCAGATACCACGCGGGCGCGACGCACCCGCACGCCACGCCCGGTCGTCGCAACCATCAAGTCGTACCATTCATGCCATTCAGCTAGGATGTCCACGGACTTACCGGCCTTCCAGTTCAGGAATACCGGGTCATCCGGCGTATATTCATCTCGCATTTCAAGATGAACAGCAGTGCTATGGCACTCCGCGAACATCTCCTCGAACGTCGGGCTTTCTGTCAACTAGATGCCTCCCGGAGGATGTCCCGCATGCGAGCGGGGAGACGAACGACCTTCTCATAGCTGGGGATCGGGCTCATCGTCGCGATCTCAGCGAGCATACCGCCCTCGCTGACCTCGGTGCCCTGGAAGATGAAGTCTCCGGTGCCCTCGTCGATCCACACCGTGGGACAGTTGCCGCCGTTCGTCTCCGGATCGATCCCTACGAACCTAAGTGACATATCGCCCTCCAGTTGGAGATTGGCTACTGTGCCACCAGCGTGCGCCGGAGGCCACAGCTAGTCAATGCCCGTTCTGCGGTCATGGGCGCTGAAGCTTGTCTGAATCTTGTCCGATGGTATGGACGGGGACACTGTGCCCTGGGTTGGCGCCCAAAGGCCGCATTGGACAGGTATCCGGACAGCCCTTATAAGCCTGCAGACCTGAGTGAAATGGCTGAGTGCATTCATAGCCAGCCATGGAACTGTCCGAGCGTTTCCTGCCTGGGGGTGAAGGACGTCACCGGCCTGCAGGTCACGGAGGGGCGGGCCCTGCTCGCATTCACCCGCCGCTTCTTCTCCGCCCACGCGGGCCAGCCGCTGGAAGCGCCGGCCGAGCTCGCGCGCCACCTGGTGCTCGGATCCGTCGAGTACGTCCGCGGCCTTGGCTTCGCGCCCGCGCCCGGCTTCGAGCAGGTCGCCGATCACCTCGGACCGTGGTCCGGCCCGAGCGCCATCAGCTTCGGGCGGGACGGCAAGTGCCTGTCCCGGATCAGGGCGGCGTGCCCGCTGGTCAGGGACCGGGACGAGCGCCACAGCATGAGCTGCCCGGGCGTCGCCGGCGGGCACACGCGCTGGTCGTCGGACACGGCTGCCGGCCGCTGCCGGCGCGCCCAGTCCGGCGGGTGGTGCCGGCCGTCCGAGCGCAGCCGGTACGACCCGATGGGCCTGGCCGGGCGGAGCGGCAGGCCCAGGATGATCAGCGACAGCTGAACGCACCGGCCGCGTTCGCCGGGGGCGAAGTACCAGTCAGCGTCGAACTCGGTGATCGCCAGGATGCATCCCCGGCACAGGCCCTCCGGCGTGATCAGGGCCGGGAACCGGCAGCGCCGGCACGTCCCGGGATAGTTGGCCTTCTTCGAGCGTCACTGATGGCACGGCGAGCAGTACGGCGGCTGGGGCAGGCTTCCCCAGCCCAGGCAGCCCCGGCACTGCCCGGTGCGCGCGGGCCGCGGCGCCACCGGTCAGCTCGGCGGCAGGGATCGGGGGCCGCTGCTCCTGCGCGGCCTCGGCCGGGAGGCCCTGCCGGAGCCCTGGTCTCCCACCGCCCTCGCGGTGTCCTGGTCATCGCGGCCGGACAGCTCCACTGGCTCGGCCTCAAGCAGGTCCGCGACCGTGCAGCCGAGCGCGGCGCAGATCTTGTCCAGGTCATCAAGCCGCACGGTCACCGGCTTGCCGCTCCACAAGGCGGCGGCCTTGCTCAGCGATGGCGCGAAGCCGACCCGCTCGAACGCGGCCAGCAGCTCAGTCGGCCGCCAGATGTCCCGCTGGGCAGCGGCCCAGCGTAGCTTCCCCTTCACCGCAGGCTCCCCTTGTCCACCAGCAGCCGCTGCGCCGCCCGGTTCGCTGATTCCCGGCTCGCCAGCTCCGGGTCTGCGTGCGCGGTAACGAGATGTAGCGGACCGTCGTGGTCGTCCAGGAATGGCCAAGCAGCTTCTGCACCTTCCACAACGACATGCCCGCCTCGTAGTTGTGCGTCGCGCACGCGTGCCTCAGCAGGTGGGGGTGCAGTTCGCCGACCGGGCCGGGCAGGTGCGCCGCTGCAGCGGACTGAAGCACCTTGCGGAACGTCGAGGGCGTCACGGCGGGCCCGACAAGCAGGTTGAGCGCCTCAACCGCCATGGGCAGCCGCTCCGACGGCCACAGCGGAGCCTCGGGGTGCTCCGGGTCATCGGTGAACATTCCCCGGACCTCCTCGATGTACCACCACAGCAGCTCCCGGCCCTCCCTGAACAGGTACGCCTCGCGCTGCCGCGGGCCCGACCCGTTCGCGCCCTTGCCATGCACCAGGAGCCGGCCCCACTGGCCGGACTCCCAGTTGACTTCCCTGATCTTCACCGCGCACAGTTCCGCCGCGCGCACCCCGGAGATGTAGGCGATCTTGGCCATCGTGTAGTTGCGGCAGGCGACGGCCGGCTTTCGCGCATCCGGCAGGGACTTCCGCCACGAGCCGAAGAACCCCCGCGTGTCACGCGCCGACGGCGGCACTCGCAGGCCGAAGTCACCGCGATGCCGGGGCCGGTTGAAGGGATCAACCGGCGACTCCACCGCGACCCCGAACCTGCGGGCCAGCTCACCGCGGTACCGCTGCTCCAGGAACGCGAAGTAGCCGTCGATCCTGTTCAGCTTCTGCCGCACCGTCGCGGACGCCCGCTTACCCGGCCCGGCGAAGTACATGTCCACCTGCCGGGGCGTCAGCCGCCACGCCGGAACCCCGTAGTACCCGGCCACCTCGATAACCGGCTTGACCAGCTTCTCCAGCGTGGACGGCGCCAGCCCGGCGACGTCACGCGCCCACTGGTACTCCAGCAGCGTGTCCGCGAAGAAATCCTCCTCATCGCCATCGCGCACCTGGGCCTCGCGGCGGCGCTGCAACGTAACCACGTCCGCCAGCCCGCCCATGTCACCAGGGCCGTCCGCTGTCAGGACGGGCTCAGGAGGAGGCGCAAAGGACGGGATTCGGGTACCGGGATCTGCCACGATCAACGGGATTACGCCAGTAACTCTCAGATTTCAGGAGTTACTCGCAGAATCTCAGGAGGGTGCTGTCATCGTCGGGATCGGCTTCCTAGCCGCTGACTTGCGTGCGCGCGACGATGTCAGGCCAACGCGGAACCCGCGCGGACTCCAATAAGATTGAAACTTCCCTCGTACTCCTGGACCAGCGCCCGCCCCGTGGCCGGGCAGATCAGGAACCCGTGCACCTTCAGGACCTCCAGGCCCCGCGGCACCCGAGCCCCATGCCAGACATAGCTGACACCGACATCAGCGGTCACCCCGCCGCACGCCATCACCATTCCACCGGCCAGGAACCAGGCCCGCGCCGACCCACCTTACAGCCGACGGCTGGCCGGAGCTTGAGGCTTCGCTGCGGCGCCGGAAGCTGGGCCCCGACGCCATCGAGGCTCTGGCCGTCGGGGACCAACGTCCGGACGACGGGCTGCCCGACCGCTTTAGCCAAGGCCGACTTGAGAACGGACCAGCCGAGGGTTTGGTGTGTAGGCCGGCCGCGATCGCCACGCTGGCGCAACCAACAGGCTTGTTCTAGACGAGTACCCGCATCCTCTCAGGCCCCGCTCGTAGATAGGAGGTCTGAACATGCACCTCGCCGGCTGTCATGTCATAGTCTGCTCAGGTGTCGGCGTCTTCGTTAGCCTCAGTCGCTGGATCGCACCGGCCCAATCCCCGGTTTGATCCTGATGCTGCCTCGGCCGAGGTAGGGCCGTTTCTGAAATGGCCTGGCGGGAAGCGCTGGCTCGTTGCGTCGCACTCACGCCTGCTGCCCCGTCGCCACAATCGATACATCGAACCATTCCTGGGGGCCGGATCTGTATTCTTCCACCTGCGGCCTCAGTGGGCGCTTCTAGGCGACTTGAATACAGACGTGATCACCGCATTCCAGGGGATCATGGACGACCCTGAGCACGTCCAACTCCTCCTAGAGAAGCATCACCTTCAGCACACAAGCGAGTACTACTACAAGATTCGTAGTGAAAGCCCCGGCACGCTGTCGGCCCAGGCGGCTCGCATCATATACCTGAATCGCACCTGCTTTAACGGAATATATCGAGTCAATAAGCGCGGGGAATTCAACGTTCCTCTAGGAACGAGAGACACCGTTGTTCTTGACTCTGACAATTTTCAGGCAGTTGCCATGCTGCTATCTCGGGCAGAGCTTCACAACTGCGACTTCGAATCCCTAACAGACTCCGCACTGGCCGACGATTTGCTGTTCCTAGATCCGCCGTACACTGTAAGGCACAACAGGAACGGATTCATTAAGTATAACGAGCGTCTTTTCTCATGGGATGACCAGGAGCGCTTGGCAAAGGCAGCTACTCGTGCCGCCGAACGAGGTGCACAAGTTGTTGTCACAAACGCTTCTCATTCAACGATCCGCGCGCTATACGAGAAAGACCTCTTCAAGTTTCGGACCGTGAGTCGATTCTCGCCAGTTTCGGCATCACCGGATAGCCGGAAACAGTTCGAGGAGCTAATTATCACAAGCAGACGGCAAAGGAGCAGCCGTGCAGCCCAGCGAGTTCTTTAGCAAGGTTGAGTACCAGGACAGCCCGCTTTCCGCCTTAACCGACTTCCTTGAGGCTGAGGAAAGGTATGAGCAAGCTCGGCAGATAGACAAGATGCGGTTCGTCGGCTATGTCCTGGACATCGGTTATGACACTGCCACCATTATCACCTCCGACCCGTACAAGATCGCGGTCGGGGGCATTCCGCGGGGGTCGTTCCTGATTCTCGCCCCGAATAACCTCAGCGGCCTTCCGCCGCATTTCACCTTGCTGCGGGTGATGGAGACCGCTCCGACACCACTGTCCGTCCAGGTTCAGCAGACGTACTTCGAGCTCCACAAGAAGTCCATGCCCGAGCTCGACATATGGACCCAGAGCGAGCTCCAATGGGGGGCGTTGAGATGCGCGGTCCTGGGAATGTACTACCCGGACCCGGCCGACCGGGCGATGATCGCTTTCTCCGGCGATGTGAACTCGGTCGTCAGCGCGCACCGCTACCGCGTGTTCTCCCCAGACGAAGCATTGCTGAACATTATTGTTAACGGACTAGTGCGCCCTAAGAGCGGCACGCCAGTCGCCATCGGCCAGCTGCGGCCGACGGAGAACCAGCTCGCATCGATTCTCAATGCGACATCAGGAACGGGAACCTCCACAACCGTCAAGGTATCTGTTGATGACTTCAAAGGCGCCCGCACTGCAATGTTCGGCAAGACAAGGTTGGGAAAGTCCAACGTCGTTAAGCTCCTAGCGCAGGCAGTGATCGACGCGACGATGTCAGACCATAACGTCGGGCAGCTGATTTTCGACATCAATGGTGAATACGCCAACGACAATCCGCAAGATGGATCGAAGTCAATTCGCAGCGCTAACGACGCCAGCTGCGACGTATATGCCCTGACCAGGCGTCCGAGCACTCCGTCCAAGCCGCTGCGGCTGAATTTCTACGAGCAACCTGCATCCGGTATCGATATCCTCGGCTCGATGTTGGAACAGGACAATCGTAAGTCAGATTACATCGAAGGATTTACAAGTGTAGGCCTTTCGACCATCGAGGATATGGCAGCCAGTACAGACTTCAGCACTAAGACCCGCGCCATGCGCCGAATACAGATATACTGGGCTATCTTGCATGTTGCAGGCTACCAGTCAAACGAACCCCGGCTGCGCGGCCTATTCAACTCCATGCGCGGCGCAGGAGCATTCGACCCTCATTTCAGCAAAGAATTCCGGGGCGCTGTCTACGGAGGCCAGCCGCCATCTGCTCCGGAATCGCTGGATGCTTTGCACTCTGAATTCTCCGCCGTAGTGAAGTATGTGCGCGAAAACCCTGACGGAGATAACGTCAAGAAGACTTTTCAGCCAGACGATATCGCCCTTCTAGGGTTCCTGATCCCGACCAGGATCGGAAGCACGGGGCCGACAATCCTCAACCGGTATCGCAACTACCACCATCCTGCCGCCACTGACTTTGTTAACGAGATCCTCGCAGCCCTGGACGCCGGCCGCACGGTAATCCTCGATCTCGGTAACGCCAACGACAAGGTTCGGACCTTCTTTGCTGACATGCTGTCGCGCAATGTATTCTCGCACCAAGAGCAGAAGTTCACCTCGAACCAACTGGGCGAGCATTTCATTCAGCTGTACTTCGAAGAAGCACACAATCTTTTCCCTGTGGGCGTGAAGGACCTGACCGGCGTATACGCCAGGTTCGCCAAGGAAGGCGCGAAGTTCCACATCGGCATGACGTACTCGACGCAGTCGCCGTCGACGATCTACGGCGAACTGCTGAACCAGACGGAGAACTTCTTCGTCGGTCACCTGTCCTCTTCGGACGAGACCAAGACGCTCACTCGCCTGCAGAGATCCTTCGCCGGCGTGGAAGAGGAGATCATGCGCTCGCGAACTCCCGGCTTCATGCGCATGCTCACCCAGTCGCATAGGTTCGTCATCCCAGTTCAGGCGCGACTGTTCGAGGCCGGAGGAGCGAACTGACATGCCCTACCAAAGCGGGCAGCGGCTGACGGGCGGGGAGAGGGCCAGCAAGCTAGGCCACTTGGAGGTCGTCAGCAGCCCCTTCGTAAGATCCCTCATCGACCAGTTCGAGTATCCGCCTCCGTCGGACGAGGAACCTGGCCTGGATCTATGGCGAGAATTCTGCCCGGATGGCGTCGCTCCGCTCACGGTCGTAATCGCTGTTGATGGATCGCTCCAGGTCGTCAGTTCCGACGGCTATCCGACACGCTCCGTCGCCTTCATCAAGACTGCACTCGTGCGGGTTGACCGGCGGCAAATGGATAAGATCGACAAAGAGATGCCGCACCCGATTCAGATGAAGGCGCTGATGGCCGACTCGGCACTACAGCTGTCGACTGTCCTGCCGCTTCGGAACGTCAGAGTTCCCGATATCTCTAACTATCATCTCGTACGCAATATCATTCGCGATTCCCTCCAGATCGAAGCCGGCGGGATGGTGCATCAGACGCTGAAGTGGCTGGCGTATCGCAAGTGGCTTCCGGAACTGAGGTCGCTATCACCGGAATTTCGCTGTCCGCACTGCCCGGAAGAGACACGCGGCCTTCCATATGACTCCGATACGGGGACGTGCGAGCACTGCGGCGGCGAGGTCCTGTTGACAGACATGATCGGATTTCACCTGGAGATGGGAGACGATCAGGCTCCGGACAGCCTCGCCACGGGCTATATGCTCGTCCATGAGACGCTTCTCTTGTTCTCGGTTGTCCGACATTTCTGGGACAGGGGCGACTTCGCTTCCCTGCGCAACATCCTCCTGCTTAAAGATGGACCGCTGGCCTTGCGCGGACAGTACTCCAAGCTAGTGCCCAACATACGCAACCTCCTCCAGCACGCGAGCGACAAAGGCTTTCCGATCCATATGGCAGGCCAGGAGAAGACTGGCCGGTTCGTGGATCATCTGGAGGAGATCCAGCGGTTTGCGAAACCTAAGTCGAAGGGAGACCTGGCACGTTATGCGATCTTGTCCCATCGCTATATCCGCCAGCAAGTGGACCATGCTCCCGAGCGAGTGAACGCATACGGACTGAAGACGAACTACGGCGAGAAAGTTCTCGTGAAGCTCGATCCGTACACTTCCATAGTGCTGTCGGTACCCACGGGTGAGTACCGACAGGATCAGGACTTCCCCAGTTCAATAGCGCAGCTCATCGGGCTAGACCGGATTCTAGCGACGCTTCCCTCGCTAATAAGTCACCAGTACGAAGGCGCGCTCATGCCCATCTCGCTGGCAAACGGCGTAGCCTCACTGTCTTCCTACCCTTCTGCGGTAGTGCTGAAGCTCTTCGCTGGCCTGTGACATCCCCGCGTCTGTTCATGCGAGCAAAAGACATCGAAATTCGTCCCGAGCAGGCTCGACGCTGACTTCGCGCCCGGCCAGCTCGCTGAGCAGGGGGCCGAGTTCCCAGGTGGCCAGGTAGCCGTACCGGGCGCTGAAGATGCCCAGCTCGGTGACGTGGTAGTCGTCGTCGAAGTCCAAGAGCGCGTACCCGATCACTTGAAACAGGTCCTGGACGCCCAGGGACAGTTTCGCGGAGGTCTTCAGCTCCATGAGCACGCCGGCAGCGATCAGGTCCGCGTCTGCCCTGATCAGCTCCGACCCGGCGAATTTCGGTCCGAGCGCCCACGGCCCTATTCTGACGGCGAGTGATGGCAGGAGCGCAGTCTCGAACACGCTCCGGAATGCGGCGAGCTGGAGGAGCCCGGCCGACGGCGCGAGGCCGAGCAGGTCGTCACCGGAGACACTGCGGCCTTGGAACCGTCCGAGCGGCCCTCTGGCCGCGACCATGGGGCCACTGCGGAACGCCTCGGTCAGCAACGCCAGCCCCCAGCAGGATCGGGCCAGGAGGGCCGGATCGGCGTCATTGCCCGGCTCTGGTCCCGTGAAGATCCGCACCCGCTCGGGCGGCCGTGCCGGCAGCGGCACACCAAGTGACCCAGCGATGCTGGCCAGAGCGGGAGCCACATCGATTCCTGCCCTGCGGCAGGCTGCGGCGCCGCCCATCACCAGGTGCAGCTCGGGCTGCGGATGGACCAGGAACCGCAGCAGCCAGTCAGCCGCAGTGCCGACGGTTCCAGGGTCGGCGTCAGCTCGGGCAACGCCCGGCACGGCCAGCGGCGGGGCGCCTTCACGGTAACGACGCTGGATGTCGCGTAACCCGCTGCTGAAGCGCGCATCGAGGAACTGCCGAACCGAAGACCCCGCATCTTCGAGTTCCCTGGTCAGCGGCCTGCGGGTTATAGATGACTCAGTCATGGTGCCCACCGATCTTCAGCCGGAACGAATGTTCCCCATGATGGATGCTGGGTCTGCCAATTTGCGTGCCGCATCGGCAGCGCGCAATCCCATCGATCTCATATCCGGCATTTCGAGTAATCTCCTCTGCCGCCTGGAGCGTCTGTTACGTGGGCGCCGTTAGCAACCGGAGCTGGCAGGCGGGTAGCGCATGATGGCCACGGGCCATACTGAGATGCTTGGGGAGCGGCGTGATGGCTCACTCCGAGCGGATTCGACGCGGCAGAGCGGGACTTAGCATGGATGTTTTCCGAGTTCGGGACCAGCTGATCGAGGACTACCGGGACTTCACCGGCAGTTTCGTGGATATTCATGACAAGGCGATCGGCGAGCACGTCGCGGAGCGGATGGCCAGGGGGTACCAATGGCCCGATCCCTGGCTGTCGCTGAACCCGAACTTCGCCTCGGGCGGCACGATCACCGAACTCGTCGCGGCCGGGCTGCTCCAACCTGAGTGCCAGAGGATCTTCCGGCTCAAGGAAAATGATCCGGACGGGCCGACCCTGCGCCTGCACCAGCATCAGCGCGAAGCGATCGAGGCCGCACGGACCGGCGCGAGCTACGTGCTGACCACCGGCACCGGGTCGGGCAAGAGCCTCGCCTACATCATCCCCATCGTCGACCGCGTGCTGGCCGCCAAGAGGGCCGGGACCTACCGGCCAGGGATCAAGGCCATCGTCGTCTACCCGATGAACGCCCTGGCCAACAGCCAGCTCCGGGAGCTGGAGAAGTTCCTCAAGATCGGCTACCCGGAGGGCCCGCTCGTCACCTTCGAGCGCTACACCGGCCAGGAGTCGGCGCAGGACAGGGCGAGGATCATCGCCAACCCGCCCGATATCTTGCTGACCAACTACGTGATGCTGGAGCTGGTTCTTACCCGGCCGCGGGACCGCGGGCTGACCGAGGCGGCTAACGGACTGCAGTTCCTCGTCCTGGACGAGCTGCATACCTACCGTGGTCGCCAGGGTGCAGACGTGGCACTGCTAGTACGGCGGCTCCGGGATATCTGCAACGCCACGGATGTCCAGTGCATCGGTACCTCGGCGACCATGACGACGGAAGGCGACGCCAGCGACCAGCGCCAGGCAGTCGCCGAGGTAGCGACGACCTTGTTCGGTGTCCCGGTGCGGCCCGAGCAGGTCATCGGCGAGACGCTGCAGCGGACCACCGACCCGGCCGCTAGCGATCCTGCCGCGCTGCGCCAGTCCGTCAACGACGGAGTGTCACCCGGCGACTTCGAGGCTTTCACCGTCGATCCGCTGGCCGCCTGGATCGAGGAGGTCTTCGGCTTCGAGCCGGGAGATGCAAAGGACAGGCCGCAGCGCCGCAGACGACCGCCGACTCTGCAGGAAGCCGCGCAACAGCTAGCTCAGCAGACTGACGTAGACCGTGAGGTTTGCGCCCGGGCAATTAAGGACTTGCTCCAGGCCGGATCTCGGATCATCAGCCCGGCTACGGGCCGTCCGGTTTTCGCTTTCCGGCTGCATCAGTTTCTGTCCAAGGGTGACAACGTGTACGTCACGCTGGAGGCTCCGGCCAACCGCCATGTGACGAGCACTTATCAGGTCACAGCACCGGGGGCCGGCGGCGGCGGGCTTGAGCGCATTCTGATACCTACGGCGTTCTGCCGTGAATGCGGCCAGGACTACCTAGTGGTGACGCGCGGCCCGCAGGGGGCGTCTGGCCGCCAGTACGGATCGCGCCGAGACAACGACGCCAGTGGCGGGGACGAGGTAAGCGGCTACCTGTTCATCAGCGATGAACAGCCCTGGCCTACATCCCTGGAGCAGGTACTGGTCGAAGGTCGGCTGCCGTACTCGTGGCTGACCTACGACCCGGTGGAAGGTCAGACAGTCGATCCTGCCCGGCTCAAGTTCTTGCCCGAGTCCGTGCAGGTGGATGTGGCTGGACGCGAGGTCGGGCCAGGCGAAGGCACTTACGCGGCGTACGTACCGAGTCCTTTCCGGTTCTGCCTGCGCTGCCGCACGTCTTATGAGCAGGCACGCGGCAGTGACTTCGCCAAGCTGGCCAAGCTGTCGGCGGAGGGCCGCAGTTCCGCGATGTCGCTCATCACCGCGAGCATCGTCCGGACCCTGCGTACCTGGGAAGGTGACCTTGACGACAAGGCGCGAAAGCTCCTGGCGTTCGTCGACAACCGCCAGGACGCTTCGCTTCAGGCCGGCCATTTCAACGATTTCGTCCAGGTCACTCAGCTACGCGGCGCGCTGCACCGCGCATTGGCCCACTCACCCGAGGGCCTGACCGACGAGATCGTTGCCCAGAAGGTGACTCAGGAACTTGGCCTGGGCATGGCCGATTTCGCCCGCAACCCCGGCGCGAAGTACGGCCAGCGGGACGAGGCCTGGCGAGCGCTACGCGAGGTGACCGGCTACCGGCTCTACCTGGACCTGGAACGTGGCTGGCGGGTGACGATGCCCAACCTGGAGCAGTCCGGGCTACTGCGCATCAGGTATCGGGACCTTCCGGAGGTGGCGCGGGACGCCGATGCATGGCAGGGCTGTCACGTGGCCCTGCGCGAAGACGACCCCGAACACCGGCAGGAGATCGCGGCCGCGCTGCTGGATGAGCTGCGCCGCAATCTGGCCATCGACGTGGAGTACCTGAGCGACGACGGCTTCGACCTGGTCCGCCGATTGTCGGCCCAGCATCTCAGGGAGCCCTGGTCGCTGCCCGAGCGCGAACTCCCGCCGATTGCCGGGGTGGCCTTCCCCGGACCCGGCAAGCCCGGTCAGCGGCGCAGCAACGTGTACCTGTCCGGCCGCGGCCAGTTCGGCCGCTTCCTGATCCGGGAGTACGCCAACCGGAAGATCATCCTCAAGACGGCTGATGCTCAGGAGATCATCACCGACCTGTTTGCGGCGCTGAACGAGGCCGGGCTCCTGACGGTGGCCGTACCGGGCGACGAGAACGACGTGCCCGGCTACCGGCTACGCGCCGCGGTCATTCACTGGATCGTCGGCAACGGCATCTCCGGGGCGGAGGACCGGGTTCGGCGGACTCTGGACAACGAGGAAGGGCCCAGGGTCAACCCGTTCTTCCGGAATCTCTACCGGGACATGGCCGCCACCCTCTCCGGGCTGCGGGCCAAGGAGCACACGGCTCAGGTATCACCCGCCGAACGGCAGGAGCGCGAGAACGAGTTCAGCACGGCGGCGCTGCCCGTCCTGTACTGCTCGCCCACCATGGAGCTCGGCGTCGACATCAACGCGCTCAGCGCCGTGGGCCTGCGCAATGTGCCGCCCACCCCGGCCAACTACGCACAGCGAGCCGGACGCGCCGGACGGTCGGGGCAGCCGGCGCTGGTCGTTACCTACTGCGCGACGGGCAACGCTCACGACCAGTACTACTTCCGCCGTCCCGCAGACATGGTTGGCGGGTCTGTTGCGCCGCCCCGCCTGGACCTGGCGAACGAGGATCTCGTCCGCTCCCATATCCAGGCGATCTGGCTCGCCGAGACCGGCCAGGACCTGCGCGGCTCGCTAACTGGGTTGCTGGACGTTGGCGGCGACAAACCGAGCCTCGACCTGCTGCCTAAGGTACGTGAGCGGCTCAGCGATCCGGCAGCGGCACAGCGCGCCGCTGCACGAGCCAGGGCCGTGCTCGAAGGAACGGCGGCCAGTCTCGGCGCCGCGCCCTGGTGGCGCGATGGCTGGATCGACGATGCCGTCACCCAGGCTCCGCAGGGATTCGATGACGCGTGCCGACGTTGGCGCGACCTGTACCGGCTAGCCCTGCAGGAGTTTCACACCCAGTCCGCGCGCTCCGTAGATGTCTCCATCCCGCACAAGGAGCGAGACAGCTCCGCCCGGCGCGCACGGGACGCGCGCATCCAGCTGAACCTGCTCAGCAACGAAGACTCCGACGACTTCCAGACCGACTTTTACTCCTACCGGTACTTCGCCTCCGAGGGATTCCTGCCGGGCTACTCCTTCCCCCGGCTGCCGCTCGCTGCCTACATTCCCGGCCTGGCCGGGCGCCGCGAAGGTGACTACATACAGCGGCCGAGATTCATCGGCATCGGCGAGTTCGGCCCCGGCGCGGTCATCTACCACGAAGGTGCTCGCTACCAGGTGGTCAGCGTGGCCCTGCCGCCGGCCGAACCCGGCCGGGAGGGCATGGTCACCGCCACCGCCAGGCGCTGCCGTGAATGCGGCTACCTGCATCCCGAGGCCGTCGGCATCGATCTCTGCCAGAACTGCGCCGAGCCGCTGCGCGACACCACCAGAGCGCTGCTGCGGCTGACCTCCGTGCGCACCGCCCGACGGGACCGGATCTCCTCCGATGAGGAGGAGCGCCGCCGGGCCGGGTTCGAGCTGCAGACCGCCTACCGGTTCGGCCACCACGGCGGCAAGCCCGGCCGGATCGACGCGACGGCTGCCGATAGCGATGGGTCGATACTCAGTCTCACTTACGGTGACTCCGCGACAGTGCGGGTCACCAACATCGGTCGCCGGCGCCGGCAGAACCCGGACATCCACGGCTACATGATCGACGTCACGACCGGCCGCTGGCTGAAGGAAAACGAGCGCGAAGATCAGTCAGCCCCGGAGGAAGAGGGACTTGAGGCCGCCGAGGGCATTAAGCGCAAGCAGCGAGTTATCCCCTATGTAGAAGACCGCCGCAACGTCCTCGTGACGAGGCTGTCCGCACCCGTCAGCGCGGAGACAGCGATCACCGCCACGATCGCGCTGGAACGGGGAATCGAGGCGGCATTCCAGCTGGAAGACAGCGAGCTGTCCAGCGAAGGGCTGCCAGATCCAGAGCGGCGGGGGCGGGCGCTGTTCATAGAAAGTGCGGAGGGTGGCGCCGGCGCCCTGCGCCGCCTCGTGGATGACCCGGAGGCTGTGCCCAAGGCGGCCAGGACAGCTCTGCAGATCATGCATTTCGACCCGGAGACGGGCGCCGACCTGAGCGTCGACGAACCGGCCGCCGGGCGAGAGCGCTGTGTGCGGGCCTGTTACGACTGTTTGCTCGCCTACGGCAACCAGCGCCTGCACGAGATGATTGACCGGCATCTGGTCCGTGACCTGATGCTCCGGCTTGCCGCGGCCGAGGTGTCGCGCCCTGCCTCAGCCGCAGAACACCCGGGCGGGGAACCACGAAATCCGCACGCAGCCGAGTTTGTTGCCTGGCTTCGCGCCCGTGACCTGCGGCTACCCGATGAAGTAGATCGCGAGGCCGAAGGCGCCCGGCCGGACCTGATCTTCCGCTTGCCCGACGGAAACGCGGCCGTCTTCGTTATTGAGGCAGGAGAAGACGGAGCAGACCGGGTCGGCCGCGATGAGGCAGCACAGGATGTCCTCCGCGATCTGGGCTGGAGCGTCATCATCATGGCGGCCGACGCCGACTGGGCCACGGTAGCCGCCCGCTACCCCAGCGTCTTCGGCACGCAGTGACAGCAGCCACCGCAGTGCCCGCGCCGGCTATGACCGCAGTTCCTACGAACACGAAGGTGACCGCGTGACTACGACGGAGCTTCCGACATTCGAGGTGGGTGCGCTCGTCCAGGCCCGCGGCCGCGAGTGGGTGGTCCTGCCGCAGTCCGCGCTCCCCGGCTTCCTGGTCCTGCGCCCGCTCGCCGGGGCGGACGACGAGGTCGCCGGCGTTTTCCCGGCGCTGGAGCAGGTCCATCCCGCGACCTTCGCGGTTCCCGACCCCCGCGACATCGGCACCGCGATGAGCGCCGGGCTACTGCGCGCGGCCTTGCGGATCGGCTTCCGGGCCAGCGCCGGACCCTTCAGATCGCTGGCCAGGCTGGCGGTAGAGCCCCGCGCCTACCAGCTCGTCCCGCTGCTCATGGCCCTGCGGCAGGACACCGTGCGGTTGCTCATAGCCGACGATGTCGGCATCGGCAAGACCATCGAGGCCGCTCTGGCCGCCACTGAGCTGCTCGAGCAGGGCGACGCGAGCGGCCTGGCCGTGCTCTGCAGCCCGGCCCTCGCCGAGCAATGGCGGCAGGAGCTGGCCAGCAAGTTCGGCATTCACGCCGAGCTCGTGCTGCCCGGCACCATCCGCAGGCTGGAACGCGGTCTGCTGCAGGGCGAGACGCTCTTCGACCGGTTCCGGCACATCGTGGTGTCCACCGACTTCATCAAGCGCCCGGGGCTCCGCGAGCAGTTCTGGCACGGCTGCCCGGATTTACTGATCATCGACGAGGCTCACACCTGCGTCTCCGACGGCACCGGCGGCCGGTCCCGAATGCTCCGGCACGAGCTGGTGAGAGGCCTGGCCAAGGATTCCAGCCGGCACCTGATCCTGGTCACCGCGACTCCGCACAGCGGCAAGGAGGAGGGGTTCCGCAACCTGCTGGCGCTACTGGAGCCGGGCCTGGCCTCGGTGGACCTCGAATCGGTCCCGGGACGCGAACGGCTCGCCCGCTACTTCGTGCAGCGCCGGCGCGGCGACATCCGCTCCTATCCGGGACAGGCGACGGCCTTCCCCGAGGACAGGCTG
>Ga0209839_10000378_pt1 | contig 23026 bp, 40 predicted proteins | sample OrgsoiDNA2013050_FD_185800 | JGI IMG/M metagenome (GOLD analysis project Ga0209839, IMG submission 185800) | Permafrost soil microbial communities from the Arctic, to analyse light accelerated degradation of dissolved organic matter (DOM) -... | ecosystem: Environmental > Terrestrial > Soil >... | reverse complement strand
TTCGACGGGCCGGTTCCTATCCCGGTACCCGCCGTCAGCGCTGTCGTCGCCGGGAACGCGGTGACGACAACCCAGCCGAACGAGCGGGTGGTGTGGTTCGGCTCGTCCACTAGCTCCGGGGGCGTCGCCGGCGCGGCGTGGGTCGCGCCCCCTCCGGGCTTCATCCAGCAGGGGATGCTCGCCCAGGGCCCTGTCGCGGGTATGTACCGCTCAACCAGCGTGGTAGCCGACCTCCAGCAGGCCGGCTCAGGGACGGTCCCTTCGGCCGCCGGCAGCACCAACGGGACGTTCAGCGCCGCAATCACGCTGGCCCTGTACTGCGCCCAGGCTGCCTCGTTCGTGCCGCCGTCGCCGCCTCCCGGCTTTATGTCGCCGGCCGCGTTCGGGTTCCAGCCGACGCTGCCCACGGTCGTCAACGACGTCCCGGTGCCGGGTGCGCCGTACCTGATCGGGACCATGGCCGCCGCGGCAAGCTCGTCGCTGACGCTGACGCTGACTGCCGGCAGCAATGCGGGCGACACGATCGTGGTGTTCACCGCGGCCGTCGCGGTCGCCGCCAGATGCACCGACACGCGAGGCAACAGCTACTCGCTTCTCGCGCTGCCCAACGCCCAGTCCGAGCGAATCAACCAGTTCACGGCTGTTAACCCGGCACCGGTGCATCCCGGCGATTCGGTGACGGTCACATGGAATGGCGCGGCCGGCGTTGGCCTCATGGTCATCGGCCTGCCCGGGGCCAGGGCAGGCGTCCCTAACGGGAACCTGATCCCGGACGCGGCGATCAACGGCAACGCCGGCGTCACCAGCACGGTGACGGCCACCATCGCCGCGTCGTCGCTGTCCCGCCCGGCGGAGGTCGCTGTCGCCTACGTCATGCTCGGCTCGGCCGTCGCCGGCCCGGTGAACTGGCCGCCGGACTGGACCGTGATCACGTCCGGGATCGTCGGAAGTCCCGGCGGGTACTACGGGACTTCCGCCGCCTACAAGGTGCTGACGTCTAAGGCCCAGGTCCAGGCAACCTTCCTGTCCGCCGCCGCAGACCCGCCCTCGGGCCTGATCATCACCACGTTCATGCCGGAGACCCGCTTCGCTCCCGTAGGCCCTCACCCCGATATGCCCCCCGGGATGAGGGCCCCCGGCGCATGGCAGTTCACCCCGATGTCCCGCAACGGTGCAGTCACCGGCACCGGGTACTTCACCGCACAGGCAGCAACCTCCGTCGCCGTCACGGACCAGGTGGGCAGGCAGCTCACCGGGTCAGCGGCGACGGCAGGCGCTATCACCAGCCAGCCGGGGAAGAGCTTCGCCGCTTCAGCCACGGCCACGGGGGCGCTTGCCCGCGGGGCAGCCAAAGCGCTCGCGACCACCGTCGCGACAGCCGGGGCCCTGGCCCGCCAGGTGGCCCGCATCCTCACCGGGTCCACGGCCACAGCAGGCAGCCTGACCCGCCAGCAGGGCAAGGCACTCACCGCTTCTGCAAGCACTACCGCCACGGTCACCCGGCAGCCCGGCAGGGCACTCACGGCCGCGGTCGCCACGGCGGGGACGCTGACCCGTACCGCCGCCCGCGCCCTCACCGCCGCAGTGGTCACCGTCGCGACCATGACCCGGCAGCCCGGCAAGCTCTTCGCCGCCACCGTCACGACGGCAGTCACGCTGACCCGCCAGGCACGGAAAGCGCTGGCCGCCGCCGCCACCGCCGCCGGGACGCTAGCAAGGCAGGCCGTCAGGACGCTCAGCGGCACGGTAACGCCCTCGGGGGTCCTGACCCTGGCGAAAGTGTTCGGGAGGATGTTCACGGCCACCGTGACCACCACCGGGACGCTAGCCCGGAAAGCTGCCCGGAAGCTCAGCGGCAGCGTCACCGCCAGCGGGTCGTTCACCGGGCTGACCGTCAAGGCGGTACAGAAACCCGTCCGGTTCGTCCTCGGCGCCGCGCAGCTCACCTGGCGCATCCTCCGCGGGAGGTCGACATGATCACCATGTCGGTACTAAGCACTCAGTATTTGCAGATCCCCGTCGCGGCGACACTGGACGGCGCGTCCTACGACCCCACCGGCGACACGGTGAGCTTCGCGTTCACCACCATCGGCGCCAGCCCCGGCCCCGGCGACTGGAACGGCGGCGCGTGGATCACATCTAACGGGTACCTCGCGCAGATCCTCATCGGGCCGCGTAACTACGGGGTGGCACTGCCCGTGGGGGCCTACCAGATCTGGGTATGGATTGGCGATTCCCCGGAGGTTCCGGTCCAGCAGGCGGACCTGCTGCGGATCGTCTGACGCCGCGCCTTCACGCCCGCCGTCCTGCCACCTGATCCGGAGGGGTTCCGTGCGCTTAATCCCCGCGGGCAACCGCAATTCCAGCGTGCCGTGATATCCGAGGAACGGGGGGGTTTTGAAGTGGCCTATAGCGTGGCAGCTCATCAAAGACATCGCGCTCACGGGGACCGGGCTGGTGATCATCGTCATGCAGATCTGGTCGCCGCGCCCCTCCGACGTGCTCCTGGTCGTGGGGCTCGCGCTTACCGTGCCCTCCGCCGCTGGGCATGCCGCGTCGATCCTCAGCGGGCCTGGAGTTTCGCCGCCATCGGAATCATCTCCGCCGCCTGGGGAGCAGCAGGCACCACCGCTCTCCTCATCGCCGCCGGGGTGATCCGGTGATGAGCGAGGACGGCAACCGGCCGTCGGTCACCTACCAGGGGCCGCGCGGACCGCAGGGCAGCCAGGGCAGCGCGGGGAACCAGGGGAACCAGGGGAACCAGGGGCGAGCAGGGAATCAGGGCCAGGCGGGCGAGCAGGGCGCCCAGGGCAAGCGGGGCGCCCAGGGCGAGCACGGCGTTGCCGGCCTGAGCCGCCCCGTCCGCCGCGCGCTGGTGTTCCTGTTCGTGCTCTGCGTGGCACTGGCCGGGGCGAACATGCTGTGGACCGCGCATGTGGTGCAGGGCAACAGCCAGCAGATGTGCTCAAGCCTCGAGGCCGTCGCGCGGATACCCGTACCGCAGCCGGTGGCGGGCAATCCGAGCCGCCTCTGGGATTCCCGCTATGAGGCGATCGAGCGGACGCGTGCCCGGCAGCTTCGCTGCCCGGGATTCTGATCCACCCTAGGAGACATTTCATGTTCGCTGTTATCGCTTTCATCTGCGGGTTCGTGGCCGCCATCCTGAAGCTGACCGACAAGCACGCGGACAGCATCGTCTGGCTGCTCATCATCGGGCTCATTGCCGTGTCCGTCGAGGTGCTGTTCAGCTGGCACCGCTCCGGCTACTACGGTCGCCGGGCCACCTGATGTACGTCGGCGGCGGAGTCCTCCTCGTCATCGTCCTGCTCGTCGTCCTGATCGTGTTCCTGCGGCGACGCTGAGCCGAGCCGCCAGAGGGAGGGGGGACCCGTGAGCGAGCCTCGCCAGCAGCACCACGCCGTACCGCACCCGGTACACCTGCGCATTCGCCGGCACCGGGACGGCATGGGCCGGGTCGGCAAGGTCAACGACTGGACAGCCACGCACCTCGGGATCGTGTTCGGGTCCGTCTGGGTGGTCTGGGTGTTCTTCATCTGGCCGCTGGTTGCGCAGTTCATGGGCTCCGAGATCGGGACGAAGACCTCCTACTACGCGCAGTCATGGGTCCAGCTGTTCGCGCTCCCGCTGTTCGTCTACATCGGGAACAAGCTCCAGCGCTCGTCCGACGCGCAGTCAGAGGTCATCCATAAGGCTCTGACGCATATAGCTACGGTGAGCGACCAGAACAAGACGCTGATCGAGCAGAACACTGAGCTGACGACGCAGACACATGCGCTGGTCACGGCCAACACGGTGCTGACCGGGGAAGTGAAAGCGGCGCTTGCGGTGCTGGCGCCGAAGACGCTCATGACTTCCGTCGCGAGACAGCGCAAGGGGACCGGCGCGTGAGCGGCTTCTGCTGGGCGTGCGGCTTCTTCCGCGCCCTGAGCGTGGCTACGAAACGGTGCGGCGAATGCACCGAGCGATGGTGCCAGGAGTACCAGACGAGGGGAGCGGGACATGGTAGCTAGCGCGCAGGGCATGGATGTTGCTGACTGGCAGGGACGCTACGACTGGGCTGCGGCCAAGCGGACGATACCGGATCTGACTTTCGGGATTTACCGGCTCACGCAGGGCCTCGGTACCAGCGGCACCGCATCCCCGGACCCGGACGCCGCATGGAATCACCAGCAGATCGCCGCGAACGGGCTTCATCGCGGGGCGTACCACCTCCTGGACCCCCGCGAGTCCGGCGAGGCGCAGGCACAGTACTTCGTGGCCGAGCATGCGAAGCTCGGCACCGTCGCGGCGGACATGTTCTGGCTCGACAACGAGACGGCCGGCGCATCCCCGGCCGACACGGCAGCGTGCGCGGCCGGGTTCATGACCGAGCTGGGCAAGCTGGTGCCGCACAACCCGCGCGGGGTCTACACATTCATCGACTTCGCGCGGGGAGGGAACTGCGCGGGGCTGGAGAGCTACCCGCTGTGGCTGGCCTACCCGAGCTCCGCCGCCCCCGCTCCGCCGCCCCCGTATCACCGCTGGACCTTCTGGCAGTGGGGCCAGCGGAACGGCACCGACACGGACGCCTTCAACGGCACCGCCGCCCAGCTTGACGACTGGATTGCCCGCTTCCTGCCCAAGGCCGGGCCGTACCGTCACGTCGCGCCGGGTAATCGCAGCCTGGCGCAGATCGCCGCTGCGAGGGGCACCACCGCTCAGCACCTCGCGGAGGTCACGCTAGGGGCGCTCACGCCGCAGGACATCGTGACCATCTCGGGGATGCCGCTTCCGGCCGGGTGGCCCTTCTATACCAGCAGTCCGTAGCAAGGAGACTCGCATGATCATCCTCGGAATCGTCCTGGCCATCGTCGGATGGCTGATCGGACTCGCCATCCTGCTTTACCTCGGCGTCATCCTGCTCGTCGCGGGCCTCATTCTCGCTGTCGCGGGCGGTACCGGGCGGCCGGTCGGCGGACGGCGGCACTACTTCTAGCGGGGACCGGACGTGGCCAAGTCGCGCACTGACCTGCTGACCACCGCTGAGATGTACGAGCTTGACCGTGCGTGCGCTCTCATCGACAAGGCGTTTGGCGAGTGCCCATACCTCGTCGGAACGGCCGGGCTCGGCGGCGCAGACAGGTACCGCGACGTCGATGTCCGGCTGATGCTCGACGACGACGAGTTCGCCGCAGCGTGTCCGACGCGCGAACGGTGGGAACTACTGTGCCTGACGTTCAGCGCTTACCTCCGCGAGCGGACGGGCCTTCCAGTGGACTTCCAGATCCAGCGGGTCCGTGAGGCGAACGAGCGCCACGGAGATAAGCCGCGCAACCCGCTCGGGATGGGCCGCTACTTCGCAGGCGGCGGCGACGCGACGCCTGACTGGGAGAGTGGCGACACAGAAGACTCGGGGCGGCAGCCGGGAACGCAGGGACGACCGGCGTCCTCGGCAGACATCCAGGGTTCGAGTCCTGAACCGGTTGCTGTTCCGTGATTTCCGTGTAGGTAAGCGCGGGAAAATTTGCCGCCCTTTACCTACACCGTTTCCCTGCTGCCTGCGACAACGCCAAAAAGTCCGAATCAACGGAGGCACCGTGACCGACAAGACCCTGTGCGACGAGGTAGCCGCGCTGACCGAAACCGTGCGGGAACTGCGCGACCGCGAGATGGCGGATGTCCTCCGCGACCTGCGCGCCGAAGTGGAGCGGCTTCGCGCCGACCGCGCCACCCATCACTGCACCGGATGCAGCTGCATGCACATCCACTACTACCAGCAGCCCTACCCGATCCCCGGCTGCGCCCCGGTCGTGCCGCAGACCTGGTGCGGCACCGTGACCTCCGGCCATGACTCGACCACCGTCTCAAGCGTGGCAGCGGGCGGGGTTAGCACGTATCAAGTCGCTCTCAGCAACTAGGAGGCCATCATGTCCGAACCCGCCGGCCCGGTCGTCACGTCCGAGCCCATCGCCCCGCCTGAAGTCGCGCGGGCAGCAAGTCACCTCACGCTGTGGCTCGAACAGCACGTCGCTCCCGAGCTCGCCAGGGCCAAGGCTGACGCGGCGAGGGCACTGGCCTACGCTCAGGCCCACGCCGCGCACGACGAGGCCATCGCAAACCTCGTCGTCGGCATCGTGTCCGCCGCCGACCCGGCCGCGGCTCCTGTCCTCGCCGAGCTTCTTCCCGAGGCGAAACGCGTCCTGGCGGAAGCTGAGCGGCTGGTGGGGGAATTCGCCGGCCCCGGCATGTGAGCCTCACCCCCGCAGCGGCACGACGCCGCGGTGATCACGACCGGGAAGCGGGATGCCCGGCGATAGGCAGGTAACGGCGGCCACGACGAAAGGACGCCGGCATGTACGAGATGTGGCACCCGGAACTACGCCGCGTGCTCTGCGCCATCGACGCCAAGCTCGATGCGCTCAACGAGAAGATGGAGAAGCACATGTCTCAGTCTCAGTCCGATGTCGACGCGGCGACCGCTTTCGACACCCAGCTCGACACCGACCTCAATGCCCTCAAGACGCAGGTCACCAACGGCCAGGCGGCCCTGGACGCCGCGATCGCCGCACTGAAGGTGGCCAGCCCGTCGGTGGACACCTCCAAGCTGGTGGCCGCACAGCTCGTCCTGGCGGGCGACCAGCCGAACCTGGACGCCGCGGTGGCAGCGCTGACGGCGGACCCGAACATCGCCCCGGCCCCGGTCACGCCTGCGCCTTCGGCCTGACATCTGGGCGGGTGCGTTAGGCCCCGTTCCACGGGAAGAGCCCCGGTCGCTGGTCTTCGGACTGGCGGCCGGGGCTCTTTTGCATGTCCGGGCACAGGTCGGCGGAGACGGAGTGGCTACTCAGGCCGCCGTGAAGTGAACGTAATCAACGAGCATCCTGACAGGAAGCTCATCTGCCAGCGGGACTGCTCCGCCGGGGCCTTCCCCGCCAGCCGCGACGTTGAGGATGCAGTACATCCCGCCGTTGCTGTTGAAGGGGTACTGCCCGGCCGGGAACTGCGACTCGGTGACGGTGAGATACTCGGCGCCGTCGAGGGAGAACACGAAGCCGCCCGCCGTCCAGGTCATCTGGTAGACGTGGAACTTGCCGTCGGTCGCGTGGTTGGCGTAGTAGCTCGGCTGCCCGTTTGAGCCCGAGCTGTGCACGGTGGTCTGGAGCTGGCCGCCGTTGACGTTAGGCCCGTAGATCTCGGCTAGATCAACCTCGCCGTTATGCGGCCACTGCCCGTTATTGCCCATGAACCACAGCGCGGGCCACGCGCCGAGGGCAACAGGGACCTGCGCGCGCATGACCCACGTGCCGAATCCGCCTGAGAACCTGCTGTTCAGCCGGGCGCTGTTGAAGCCGCCCTGGCCGTCGCTGACGCACGCGATGACCAGGTTGCTGTTCCCGTCTACATAGGCGGTGGACAGCGAGTTGATCATGTTCTCGACTTCGCCCGTGCCCCAGATGCCCCGGCCGGCCTGCGGGGCCCACTTCGCCGGATCCGGCGCGGTGCCCGCCGCGCCGCTGAACTCGTCAAAGAAGGTGTAAGGCTTCGGCGTCGGGACCGGCGTTACCGGAACGGGGACGCGAACGACATGCGTATGACTTCCGTCCGGGTTGAAAACCGCCGGGCCTGTCTGCTCAGTCACGGGGACTCCTCGCGTGTCGTCGCTGCTGATAGCCACGGTACCTAGTGTTACGAAGGCGATCCGGAGAACGCGCCGGCGGGCGTACTCCCCTGCCATCAGCCCGCGTGGAAGAACCCGAGCCGGGCGTTGCGCAGGAAGTTGCTCTTGAAGACCGGCAGGGACCAGGTGCCCTGGATTTCCAGGCGGTACCTCTCGTGCTCGTACCCGTTGTGCAGCGGGTCCTGGATGAAGATGACCGGGAACTGGGTGGCTGCCCATGAGGCCAGCCACCACTGAGCGGCGCCCTCGGCCGGCAGGTTCGGCTGGTTGCCGAGATCGTTCCACGGCACGGCCCACATGCCGGTGTCGAACCGCGGGCCCAGCTCGGCCCGCTCCACCGCGCGGCCGGCGGCAATCTCGCCAGACACCCGGTGCTCGTATTGCGCGGTCGTCTCGGCCAGCAGCTGGCACGGGTAGTAGTACTCGCAGGCCTTGTTACCCGGGAACGTCACGTTGTGACCGTGCGCCCCGGCGTGGAAGGCGAACGACCACTGAGCAGCAGGCAGCGCGCTGAGGTAAGCCCAGGTGGCGTTCCAGCCGGCGTACGGCTCCTGGTTAGCGGTGGCGCCGTCAGCGAACTGGGAGACGATGAAGGCGATCATGCTGTCCCCGTAGCGCTGGAGTACCGTGGTGACGTTCACGTAGGAGTTCAGCGTGCCGTCGTCAACGGTCAGCAGGATCGGCCTGGACGGCAGCGCGACCTTCTTTCCCTCGTCCCAGGCGTAGTACTGGGCGGCCGTGATGGAGTGATAGCCCTGCCGCTGGAGCCAGCTCAGCTCCGCACTGAGCTGGTCCAGGCTGACCGTCTCGGGGTTGCCCGGCGCATCGCAGACCGCCGCGGCCGGCTTGCAGTCCCTGCCGGAGTTCCAGATCACGTCCTCAGCCGTCGTCGTCGCGACCCCGCCGATGACCTGGTGCCAGGCCAGCACCGGGATGCGGGCGACCTTGTGGACGTAGGTGCGGGCGGGCGGCACGGTGACCGCTACCGCTCCCGGATGCGCTCCCGGCAGCCCGCCTCCGGTACCTGCCGCCGACCCGGCCGGGATCGAGCCGGGATGCCAGACGGAGACGGCGATGATCGCGATGATGGCGAGGCCGAGAATCGTGCCGGGGATGCCGAGCAGGTAGATCCGCATGCCGCGGTGCGCCGGGGGAGATATCAACGGTTCTTCTCCCTGGTGAGCAGGCGGTACAGCCACTCCGGGCGGGGCATCAGGCTGGACAGGGCAAGCCAGATGAAAAGCAGGGTCACCAGCAGCACGAGCAGCCCGAGGATGCCGGGGGCCGTATCCGGCGCCATCGTGTCGCCGAACATTTTACGTTTCCTTCCACACTGGGGCGGTGCCGCGAAGGTGCAGCACCAGCCCCTGCAGGTAACACGCAGCCATGAACCAGTCGTAAGCCAGCTCCGGCAGCAGCAGCGCCGAGAGCAGCATTGCCCTCCAGCCTGCCGAGCGCACGGTGATGACCCGCTCGCCGATGAACAGGGCGTTGACGGCCACCCAGGGCAGGTCCCAGGCGATGCGCCCGTAGGTGAGCTGAAGCGAAAGCAGGTACGCCGCGAACAGGACCGGGGAGAGCATCGAGAGCAGGCGGCCGACCTGCGCCGTGATGTAGACCCGGGTGACCTTGGTAAGACCGTAGTCCTGGAGGTCATCCAGGGCACCGCGGGTCCACCGCACCCGCTGACCGTGGAGCTTCGCCAGGGTAGGCATGGCGTGCGTCCGCGGGCGGCACCGGGCCGGGCTGGTCAGCCTGTACCCGAGCGTCCGCATGGCCAGGGTCATCTCGTAGTCCTCGCACAGGCTGGCCAGGTTGTAATAGGTGCGGGAGCCCGGCAGCTCGCCGGCCTCGCGCGCGGCCAGGACGTGGCGCAGGACCCCGACCCGGAACAGGGTCGCGATGCCAACCAGGATCAGCACCTTGCCGCGGGCCCGCGAGATCTTCCGCCGCGACCGGGTGAACTCACTGGCCTGGAGCCGCTCGATGAAGTTGCGCGGGGCCGGGTTGTCGTACCGGGCGCACACCCCCCCGATGCCGGGACGCATGGCCTCGACGGCGTACCTGGTGAAGCCGGGGTTCAGCACGGTGTCGGCGTCCTGGAGCAGCACGAAGTCCTCGTCGTCCAGGCCGGGCAGTACCAGATCGAGCGCGTAGTTCATCGCACCCGCCTTCTTGTGCGGGTTGACGGGCATGTCCAGAACCTGTGCGCCGGCCTGCCTGGCCAGTGCGGCGGTAGCGTCAGTGCAGTTGTTCGCGACGACAACAATCCCGTCAAGCGGCCGGCTCTGCCGCTGAAGCGCCCGGACGGTGCCGGTGATCGCATCAGCCTCGTTCCACGCGGGAACGATCGCGACTACCTTCCGGTAGCTCTTCTTCGCCAGGGCCGGCCTGAACCAGTCCCAGGGGGCACCTGCCGGGGTGCCGGCAGCGGCAGGACGGAGGCGGGGCAGCGGCACGGTATCGGCCTCGGCGAAACGCTGCCGCCGCATCGGCTGCGTGGTGATTCCGTCGGGCACTGACCAGGCAACCATTACGTGCCCCTCCTTGTCGCTGCGGTTCTTGGCCGGTAGGTCTGCTGCTGATGGATTGCTGATTCCGTCCCGGTGTTGCGGGGGACGGGGGTCTGTGGGGGTTAGGAAGCCTCGCGATCCGGCATGTCCTCATCGAGGAGGTCGAAGCCGAGCTGCTTCGGCTTCTGCTGCTCGAGCAGCAGAAGATTCGTGACGGCCTGCCGGTGGTAGCTGGGCTTCAACTCAGAACCGACACCGCGGCGGCCGAGCTCCACCGCGGTGTACACCTCCGAACCAACACCGTCGCACGGGGAGAACACCGTCTCATCCGGATTGGTCCGCATGTCGATGACCCGGCGCCACACGTCCAGCTGAGTCGGGTGGACATGCTTCTCGTCTTCCTCGTCGCGGGCCTCGCGGTGCGGCAGGACCGCCATGTGCCTGCGGTCGTCCCACTGGCCCAGGTTGCCGCGGATGTCGTCCCAGACCGGCGAGGCGTACTGACGCCAGATCCAGTGCGAGTACAGGTTCTGCGTCTGCGGGCCCGTCCAGCCCCGGTACTTCAGGACGTCGGCCGGCGGCCGCGCGGCCCCGTAGTACTCGGTGAAGCCGTTCGGGTGGGTCACCGGGACGGGGTTCTCGCCGCGCTTGCGGAAGATCAGCAGCCAGTCCGCCCCTGCCAGCCCGGCATCGGTGCAGTCCACCACAGTCGTCTTGTGAGTGAGATCCTTGACCATCGTCCGGTTGCGGACCGCGAGCGGTTCCTTCCAGATGGCGTGGCGGCCCAGGTAGTCGAACCCCGACTCGCGGTGCAGCCGGATCACGTCACCAGGGAAATCCACCAGCGCATCGCCGCCGCTGTTGCCCATCGGGGTGTCCATGCAGTGCACGGCGTTGATCCGGCCGGGCATCGTCAGCCGGTGAAGCTCGCGGACGAAATAGCCGTACATCTTGAAGAACTCGGTGTAGCCGCCTGCATTGCTCAAGTCCCGCTCGCTCGAGGAGTACTTGTACAGCCCGGCGCCGCCGAGCCCCTCGTCCCCGTAGGCGAACGGCGGGGAGTAGACCACGGCGTGCATGCAGCCGTCCGGGTAGTCCGGCATGACTTCCATCGCATCACCGCAGGTTAGGGCGTAATGATCAGTGATGACCTGATCGAGTATCTTTCCCATCTCATCCCTGCTTTCGGTTCTGGCGATGGCGACGACTGGTGAGCTTGCGGCACTCTTTGCAAACCCGCTTGCCGTCAGGTGTGACGTAAAGGTTCGTGCCGCTCAGCAGATGGTTGCGCTTGCACTTCGCCCGGGCGCGCTTCTCCGCGGCCGCGGCTTCGGTGAGCTTGGCTGCCCGCTCGGCTAGCTGGCTCGACTCGGAAGCACGATGCGTGCCCATCCGCTTGTGCTCGGCGCCGTGGCAGGCATCGCAGAGGAACTTGATGTTCCCCGGTTCGTTGTTGGCAGTGTTCCCGTCTGCGTGATGCCGGTCCGCATTCTCGGCGCCGCACTCCTCGCAGGGCCTGTTCGGGTACTGCCGTAGCGCGCGGGCGCGGCCACCTCGCCGGGATACTTCATCTCCCGCCCAGTTCCAGTGATCGGGACCGGACTTAATGCGCTTGGCGATGTGTTCAGGAGTCTGCCTGTAGCCGCGCCTTGTCACGACGCAGCCCCGATCCACGGCGGCACCTTTACGTCCGTTTCGTACACGTCGGTACGCTGCACGCTCATGGCGTCGTTCATGTGGGCCACCAGGGCGCTGAACATCAGGTCGGCCTGCGCCGCCTTGCGCTGGAGGCTGGCCAGCGCCCGCGCCCCGCCGGGCGTGGTGATGATGTCCACGGTCACCGGATGCTGCTGGCCGAACCGCCAGCAGCGGCGGACCGCCTGGTAGTGGGACTCGAAGCTGTGCCCGGCGAAATAGGTCATGCGGTGGCAGTGCTGCCAGTTCAGCCCCCACGCGCCGATCTTCGGCTTGATGACCAGGACCCGGATCTCGCCGCGGGTGAACGCCGCGAGCTTCTCTTCCTTCGCGTCCGGGTCATCGGCTCCGGACACCTGCACGGCGCCGTCGATCATCTGCTCGAGCAGGTCGCCCTCGGCGTTTAGGTGACACCAGGCCACACCGGGTTTCGCGTCGGCCAGGACCTCGGCCGCCTTCTCGCAGCGCTCCCGGAGTGATCGCCGCAGCTCCTCGCGCTCCTCGCGCAGGCCGATGGCAGGAACGTCGAACAGGGTCCCGTCATCGGATGGCATGCCCGGCTCGACCACGTGCTGCCGGTACTCCAGCGGCGGCAGGATGAAGCCGTCATCAGGGAAGCCATAGTCGGACGGCCGGCGCATCGCCCGGGCGTATGAGGAAACCCAGCGCCAGAACGGGTCCTCAGCGTGGCCCTTGAAGCGCCAGTGCCGCGCCTCGCCCATGTACCCGCGGCCGGTAGCCCCGGATTTGCTCTCATTGACAAAGAACCGGCTGAGCATGTCCGTGTGGCCGAGGTAGCCCAGCATCTCGCTCAGGGTGCCTAGCTCGGTGAAGTCGTTCGGCGCCCCGGTGGCCGTGGCGGCCAGCCTGTAGCGCATCTTCCGCGTGAAATCGGTGACCTGCGCCCGGCGTACCCCGTCGAACGCCTTGATGCAGCTGGCCTCATCGGCCACGACGCCGCCGAAGTCGTCCCGGTCGAAGTAGTGCAGGCGCTCGTAATTCGTGACCGTGATCGGCGCCGGTATCTTCCCGACCCTGGACACCGCGGCCTCAATGCCGAATTTCGCGGCCTCTTCTTCCATCTGGGACCCGACCGCCGGGGGTGTCAGCAGCAAAACAGGCTTGCCGGTGTGCAGGTGCACGTTCTGCGCCCACACCAGCTCCATCGGGGACTTGCCGAGCCCGCAGTCTGCGAGGAGGGCGCTGCGGCCCTGGCGGATCGCCCAGTCGTCTAGGAGCCGCTGGAAACCAAACAGGAAGTCCGGCATCCACAGCGGCTCAAATCCGGCCATGCTGTCGAGCTGCGTCCGGCGCTCGAGGAACTCCGCCCAGCTGGCCGTGCTCATGCTGCCCGCTCCCCGTGGTCCCCGGCAGGGGAGGGGGACTCAGCCGGACCATCCCCTGACTCCGGGCCGTACTGCTCGGCCTTCAGCCGGTCTACGTAGGACTCGCACTCATCCATGGCGATCCGCATCACCTGCGGGCCGAGCACGAGCTTGCGGATCTTGCCGACACGCAGGAGCTGGTACAGCTTCGACAAGGAGACGCCAATCTTCTTTGCCGCCTCCTTGTAGGTGAGCATCATCGGCTCGCCCACGTCACGCTCAGGCTGCTTGCTGCCCACGCCGGCCCCCTTCATCCAAGGTCCTCTAGTCTCCTCAAACTTCCTCTAGCCGAGAGCATACATCTCCACAACGCATCCGCAATGACTCCACACCGCTTCCAGTCGTTGTCTACCGGAGTTAATCGCTGTACGGTTCCGGGCATGAGCGATTCACCGAGGACGCGTAAGGACAACCTGGATTCCTGGATCAGCGGCAAGCCGAACCCGGCCGGCTACTACGAGGCCAAGGTGTGGATGGGCACCAAGGCGAACGGGTCACCGGACCGGCGGCATGTCCAGCGCAAGACCCTCGCTGCCGTGCGCAAGCGCGTTAAGGAGCTGGAGCGGCAGCGGGACGCCGGCCGCGTCGCGAACGCAGGGAAGCCGCCGACTGTCCGGGAGATGCTCGAGCGGCACCTGGCGATCGTGCTGCCGGGCAGGGGACGGGCTCCGCGGACCATCGCGGACTACCGGTCCAAGTGCCGCAACGACATCTTCCCCCGGTGGGGCGGCCAGCGGATTGACCGGCTGCTGCCCGAGCAGGTCGAGGACGGCCTCGCGGAGATGATGGCCGCGGGGCACGCCGCCTCCCACGTGCGGAAGGTGCACGCCATCCTCTCCAGCGCCTATGCCGAGCAGGTGGCCCGCGGCAACGTGGCACGCAACCCGTGCGAGCACGTGGCCCCGCCGCCCCCCGACGAGCCGGACATCACCGCGCTGACCCAGGACCAGGCCCGGAACATCGCCGCCGTGGCGATCAGCCGCCCCAACGGCGTCCGGTGGTCCGTCGGCCTGGCAACGGGACTCCGGCAGGGTGAGGCTCTCGGGCTCCGCTGGTCGTTCATCGACCTGGACACCGGGTGGATGCGGGTCTGGTATCAGCTCCAGCGGCTCACATGGGAGCACGGGTGCGGGGACAGGGTGAGGGGCCTGGAGGTCATGACGAAAGACGACGCGGCCCAGGCCCGGCTCAGGGCTGAGCACGCCTGCGCCGTCCGCCGCTGCAAGGTGAAGCCGTGCCCGAAGTCATGCGGGCGCCACGAGCGGGCCTGTCCCCCGCCGTGCCCGCCGGACTGCACGGATCACGCCCGGCACTGCCCGGACCGCAAGCTCCCCCGCGGCTCGCTCGAGGTGTCAGGCGCCCTCGTGCTGCGGCCGATCAAGGAGAAGCGCCGCAAGCGCGTCCGGCTGCCCGCCGAGCTGCTGCCCGCGCTCAGGGCGCACAGGGACGCCCAGTATCTCCAGCGGCTCGCGGCCGACACTGAATGGGAGGAACACGATCTTCTCTTCAGCCAGTGGAACGGCCGGCCGGTCGACCCGCGCCGCGACTGGGGAGAGTGGGTGGCCATCCTCGCCGCCGCGGGACTCCCCCACCACCGGCTGCACGCGATGCGCCATACGGCGGCGACCATCATGCTCGAGAAGGGGATCGCGCTGGCCGTCGTGAAGGAGACGCTCGGTCACTCCGATATCCGGATCACGAACCTCTACAGCCATGCCTCCGATGCCGTCCGCGAGGACGCCGCGGACCGCATGGGCGACCTCTTCAATTTTGATAACGGGACGGTAACTGGAACCAGGAGTGGTCCCGCCGATCAAGATCAATAATCGGGCTAACGGTGTTTCCGCTGGTCACAGTGGGAGCCGCCTCCCGGAATCGAACCGAGGCCTACGCATTACGAGTTCTTGGATTACCGCTGCTAGCTGGTGCTGGCGACTGTAAAAGTCCTGGTAGAAGGGCATATGAAAGGCCGTCAGAAGTGGCTGGACGCTGCTGGAATTGTCCCCGCAACTGTCCCCATGGCCCGCGCACGGATTATGCGTTGTTCGAACCCCGAAGTGGTCACGATGAGTAACAGGAGCGGCCGATGACGAACATGACGCTGACGCGAGTCGCCGTGGGGGAGTACCTCACCCCGGCCGAGCGGATGGACCGGATCAGGGAGACGCGGGCTGCGCTCGCGGACCTCGGCCCGGTGGCCGGCTGGGAATGGAACCCACTCTCGTTCTGGACCGGACAGGGCGTGCTTGGCATCCCCGGCCAGGACGAGGTGCTGCCGGAGCTGATCCGGCACGATCGCGCCGCGGTCAGGCGGTCGATCGCCCGCGAGGACTGGAAGGCGCGGCGCAAGCGCAAGCACCGCGTCTCGGCACGGTTCCGGCGGATCGTCATCGAGCGCGCGGGGCACAGGTGCGCGTACTGCGGCGTGCGGCTGACGGATAACAGGTTTGAGGTCGACCACATCGTGCCCATCTCCCGCGGTGGCCGGGGCAACCTCGCCAACCTGGCGGCAGCGTGCCACGACTGCAACTGGAGCAAGTTTGACTACCTCATCGAGAAGTGGCTGAACGACCATCACGCGCGGATGAGGGAGTCCGCGTGGAAGATCGTGCGTGAGATGTTCCCCGGCCGGGCAGGCTAGAGCCCGTACCCGGCCAGTCCCCTGCCGCCGCAGGCCGGATCCTCGTAGCCCGGCTAGCTATTGAACAGCACTCCGGCGCGCAGGCGCCGCCACACCTCGAGCGCTTCCTGCCGTCGCGTCATGCCGTCAACTTCGCTGCTCTCGCCGCCGTAACAGCGGCACGTGCGCTCATGGTGGGCAAGCGGGCCGGCGACCTCGCGGAACTGGCATTCCTTGTGGGCGTGACGGATCTCCGCCGTCCCGTCAGCCTTCACGCACGGCATGGCCTGCCCGGAGTCGCCCGCTTCCTCGCTGAACGGCTCATCGCAGTACAGGCACTTCTCGCCGGAGGGGAACGGCTTGCACATCTCGGCGATGAGCTGCCCGGCCTCGTCGAAGCAGACGTACGACCACCATGGCTGGCCGAACCATCCCCAGTTGGCGCGGCGGACCTCGATGGGCATGTCGTCGTATGGAGTGCTCATTTTCCTCGTCGCTTCTTTTGCCTGCGCGCGTACTCCCGCCCGTCGATGCACAGCGGGCCGGGACTGCCCCGGAACAGGGCGGGCAGTACGTTAGTGGTCCCAGGCCGGGCGGCACCGGGACCACCCGCCACCCGTGGCTCTCCGCGTAGTCCAGGACAACCCGCAGCCGCTCGGGGCGGGTACTGTCCTCGGCGACGAGGAAGTAACCCTCGAAGCAGGTATCGCAGCCGGGGGTGTCGCACCGGACGCCGAGCGACCACGGCGTCCCTTGCACGGTCGGCTCGGCGGTCGGGCCGGGGATGTCAGGGATCCGGAACCGCTCTCTTGCGCTGGCCGTACCCCTTGACCGTGAACCTCTCGACCAGCTCGGCCGGGTGGCCCGGCCCCGTCGGATCCTCAATGGCAGTGTGGCCGTACGAGCCGTCCTCCAGCCGCCAGATGAACCACCCGGTGCCCGGATGCCCAAGAGCCAGAGCGCTAGCCTTGGCACCCTCCTGGGTGACGAATGCGTTGAACTCCCATCGGGTCTTGATCCGCTCGACCCCGTTGCTGTCGGTGAAGCGCCATCCGACCGGCTTAATCATGTCGTCAGCCATGGTTCTCATCCTCACCCAGTTGCGCCCGCACCAGCTTCTCCACGTCCTCCGGGACCGGCCAGAGCTTGAGCGCTCCCCTGCACTGCACCGGCTCGGCCAGCGGTCGCACGCTTCCAATCAGCCAGTGGTACTGCCCGGCGGCGGACCACCGGTCACACCGGCACTCAGCGGCGCTGCTGGAGTGATGGCACCCGGCGACGGACGCCACGGCCAGGACGGCACCGAGGGCAGCGGCGTTGTCCTTGCACCACTGGGCCTGCGTGATCCCGGACATCCACGGGGGGAGAAGCCGTGCCGCGGTCCATGCTTTCAGTGGCGCATCCCAGTCGGGTTTCTTGCTGGCATGAAGGGCGATGTCCTTGCCGATGATCCACGACGGAGCTGGCCATCCTCGATTTTCCGTGCGCTTGTCACTGAGGATGATGACACCGAGCCAGGGCTGCTGAATGGATAGCGCTCTCATCCGAGCCCCGCAATCACGGCCGCAGCGTCATCGTCGTGAGCATGGCCGTGCTCGAACGCCCAGTCGGCTACGTCCATCGGCCAGCGGAGATCGTAGTAGCCGATGACGACGGTGCCGCCGTCCTGCCGGACCGTGTGGTCAGGGTCGCCCGGCCGGGTGGCCTCGGCGACGACGGCCGCCGCGTCCGCAGGTGACAGGCAGGCCAGGCGTGTCTCAGCCATCGCCGCCCCCCTCCCTGGTCAGCTCGCGGTCCGCTAGCGTTTTCAGTCCGTGCTCGCGCATGACCTCATGCGCGGTGTCAACTGCGGCCAGGTCAACGGCGAACACCATCTCTTCCAGCAGGTCGGCATGCTCGGCCGGATCGTAACCGGCGTCAGCGAGAAGGTCCTCGCACATCCCCATGTTGAAGCTTCGCAGCGTGTAATCGTTAACGGTGAGAAGCATCGCCAGACTCCCCCTTGGCCGGGAGAGCCGCGCTCTCCGCTTCAAGCCGTTCCATTGCCTCAGCGACCTTGGCAGCGGCAGCGGCGTGTGCGCGGGCTTCAGCGGAGGAGTAGAACGCGAGGTACGGCCAGCTCTGGTCCCCGAACTGCACGGTGCCGCTGACGGTCCCGTCTGCTGACCGCCAGACGCGTCCGACGCGCGGGTTGGACGTGTCTCCGGACATGATGACGCTCACGGAGTCGCCTCCCCCTTGGCTAGCTCGCGGGTGATGGCCTCGCGGACCCTGGCGGGGTCGAGGTCCCAGCCCACCAGGCGGCCGGCCAGGGTCGGCCCGGAATAGTCGCGGACTTCCCGGGCATCGGCCGCCAGCTTCAGTACCGCCTCAACCGCACCTAGGAGCGGGTACACCATGGCGGCGGGCACGAGGTGATGGTCGTCGGCCTGCATCCGGACATCGGCGAGGAAAGCCGCCGCGATCCGCTGTGCCTCGTCCAGTGCGGTGGCTAGCTGGTCGTCAGGCATTACGGCCCTCCCCTCGCTGCTTGAACTGGCCGCCATTCCAGGACGACGAGGGGACGCCAAGAACCTTGGCCATCTCCCGTGCGCCAAGGCCCGTGACCTCCAGGCCGGGGAACCTCGTCCGGGCCACCTCGGAACAGCCGGGGCACGGCTTGTGGACGATGCCGGGACCGCTGATGCCGCCGCCGACCGACCAGCCAGCCGACTGCGGGTGGAAACGGTCCAGCCTGCATAGCGTCGGGCCGGGAGTGCCCTTGGTGGTGGCCGTGACCAGGTGGACCGTGTAGTCGTCCACCGGCTTGCTGTCGAACAGGCCGCCGTTGAGGAACTGGAGCGTCATCAGCCCGATGACGGGGGCGGTGGTCCCGGTTGCGATGTCAGCCATCGGTGCCCACCTCCCACGGGAGACGCTTCGTGCAGTCGATGAGGACGTGGCTCCGTCCGCAGTCAGCGCAGGGCGGCAGGTTCAGCCACCAGCGGGGGTCGTTGCCGTGCATCGGTGCTCTATTCCTTTCCCGCCACGGGGGCGGGGGTCTCGGGGGTCTGCGCAGCAATCTCGCGCTCTAGAACCGTCACCAGCGCGGCTCCGCCGAAGTCGTAGCCGCACGGGGCATGCGAGCCGTAGCTGCCGTTGTCCCAGCCATCGCACTTGCGACAGCGGGGGACGCCATCGGGGTTCCCCGCGGTGCGACCGGGGCGGTACCAGTCGTGCGTGAGGTGGGTGCCGCGAACGTAGAGGAATTTGCCGTGGCGGCGGCGGGCCGACGCCTTGGACTCGGCTTCTACCCAGTCGTCTGTCTCAAGGACGACCCGGCCGCGATCGTCTTCGACCTTGAACGTGCTCACGGCCGGCTCTCCTCTCCCGCCATGGCGGCGGCCATCTCGTCGTAGCTCTCGTAAAGCTCGGGCCATCCCCCAGGCGGACGCAGGTTCTCAGGCTCGATGCGCCCGGCGAGTACGGCTATCCGCACGCCCAGGTGCTCGACGCCGCAGACGGCCAGCCAGCCGGCGCACGCTTCCTCGCGACCCTCTGGCGACTTGTGGCAAGCGAAAAGGGGCGCACCGATCGGAACCTCAGCGCCGGGCTTGCCAGCCGTTGCCTGGAGCGCTTCGTAGCGGCATGCGGGGAACTGGCCGGGCATGGTGTCGCGGCGGAACGGGCATTCAGCGCAGGGATATCGACGGCGGGGAAGGGCGTCCGGGCTCACTGTCCGGCCTCCTTCGCGGGCTCGTCCAGCCTCCGGGCAACCTCGGCCGCCTCGGCATCGGTTACGTCCTCGCTGGCCACGGGCTCGAACAGCACCGAGTTAAAAGCGCCCGTGACACCGACTATGCCGATCTTCGTCTTCGACTGCCCGATGTCGTTCCACGCGACCCGGTAGAGCCTGCCGTGGGTCAGGAGCTTGCGGGCCTCTCCCTGCTCGCCGGGCCAGCCTGCGTCGGGATGCTGGTAGCGGACGTAGGCGCCTATGCCGTACTGCTCCTCGATGGGCGGCCCGTCGGGAAACTCATAGGCGTCACCGAAAGACGCACCAAGGGACGCGACGAATCGCTCTAGCCAGCGTTCGGCTTCGGCTTTCAGCTTGTCGGGGCCGTCGGCGTAGACGAACTCGCTGGGTACGGGGAGCCGGATTGAGAGAAGCCAGCGTTCGTTAACACTGCCGGGCCCGATGATTCGGAATGCGAGCCTAGTGACGGTGCCGACGTGGCCGTTGAAGTCGCCGGGGCAGGCCGGGTCGTCGCTCCAGCGGATGCGGGTCTCGGTCATCGGTCGTTCTCCAGTGCTCTCAGGGCGTCGTTCACGGTGCGGGAAAGGTCAGCATCAGCATCGGAAGGGTGGGCCCGGTGGATGTAGAGCAGGACACGGCGGCGGTCCCGGTTGTCGGCGTGGAGCCGCCACTTCGCTGAGATCGGGTCGTCCACGATGACCTCAAACGGGGCCTGCGGGTCACGTACGTGGCGCTCAATCAGGTCCGTGACGAACGCCGCGACTACCGGGTCGGTGAGGTCTGGGAAGTGCTCGCGGAGTACCTTCACGACCGCTGCCGCGTAGTTCTTCGTGTCGGTGGTCACTGGCCTGTCTCCTTTGCGGGCTCGTCGGCCGGGTCGAACCCGTACTCTTCCTGCTTGGGGCCGCACCCGCGCTCCCCTGCATGGTCTTCGCACATCCGCGTTCCGTCGACGTCGACCGCGCCGGGATTACCGCAGTGCCAGTAGTGCTCAGCGCCGTAAGTGTCGAAGTGCTCGCCGTCGACCTCGCAGTCGCGGACCTTTGCGGGCTCGAACGGGAAAGGTCCGTCTGGCTCGCCGTGTGATGGGCAGAATTCCTCGGTGGTACGCGCTGGACCAGCGAGGCCGCAGACGCACGGCGGCTCGTCGGTGTCGTAGGGGTCACGGACGTAGCTCATGTCTGGCCCTCTCCGCTAGCAGTAGTCGGCAGGGTTGGCGGGAACCCACACTGAGGCCAGCTTGCGCACCTCAGCGCCCTCCCATGGCGGGCTGGACTTCGCCAAGATCATGCGGGTGACCCTCTCGTCGGTGTTGCACTGCGGGGAACCGGGTCCCGAGCGGCGGCCCCGCCGGTAGAACGCCAGCCCCCGGTCCGGGTGAACGAGCCACCATGCGCCGACATAATGCTGGAAGAACCCGCCCTTTGACGGGCTGACCGATTCCTGCACAGGCAGGAACGCGTAGTCTTTAATGTCCATGGTCAGCTTTCCTCTCGTTCCATGTGCGCCAGCACCTCACGCAGAGCCTCAGCCTTGCCCCAGTGCTTGTAGGCCGTGCGCAGGGCCGGGCTGGTGGCCGGGAGGGCTAGCGGGTCGGGCTCAGCGGACGGCCATCTCGGATAAGCCCGCTTGAACGCATCGGCGTCGGTCAGGATGTCGTGTCCGGTGACTGGCATGGTCAGCACTCCCCCTTGGCGAAGACGAGCAGCTTCCGTCCGCCGTCGTGCAGCTCGGCGATGTACCCGGCTGCGGTGATGACCTTGGCGTAGCGCTCAAGGTGCGTCCGGCGCTCGGCGTCGGTTCCGCCTCCGGCTGCGAACCAGTGCCTCACCCGGACGTCACCGATGCCCTGGTAGACCTTGCCGGCAGAGAATCCCTCGGTATCGCGATCTCCGACCCGAGCGAATCCAGCATCGGCCAGCAGGCGGGAGATGCCCTGAGGGGTGGGGGTCTTGCTCATCGGTGCCGCCTTCCGGCTTGGGGGGATGGGGGTCATGGTCTAGACCGAGGGCTGCGGTCAGCAGTGCATCATGCAGTGGCGGCGGCTGTCCTCGTCCGGGCACTGCACCGGGTACGGGCCGTCGTAGTCGGTCAAGTCCGCCGCGTCGGACACCACCCACCCGCCGCTGATGCCGGTTGGGCTCTTGGCGTTAACCTCGGCGGCGATCTGGCCGTGAGTCAGCGAGGCCGGGACGCACACGGCCATGCTGACAAGGCCGGGCTCTCCGATGAAAAACACGCTGGTGTCGTCGGTTGGTGCCTTAGCTGTCTGATCCATGATGGCTTCCGTTCTAGGCGGCGAGGATGAAGCGGGCGGCGCGAGCGGGTCGGCGCGGGGTGAACTCAAGGACGACAACCGCAACGTGATAGCAGGTCTTCACGCTGGCCGACTTGCGGCGGATCCCCCATGCGCAGGTGCAATGCCCCGTCACCGAAGTGAGGTAGTGCTCGCCGGTCTCGTCGGACGGGACGCGGGCGATGCCCTTGCGGGAGGTGCGGGTGACTCCGCCGTCCACGATGAGCTGCCGGGCCTTGTCGGCCTGCTTGTCGCTGAGGCCGTCGAACGCGGCCTCGATGGCGGCACAGCGGGGACCGATGCCTCGGGCGACACTGGCCGGCGTGCGGAGGTTATGGCGCTTGCAGCGTCGGCACTGGGCGGGGGCTTTAGTGACCATCGGTCAGCCCTCGATCCACGCGACCGGGCACGAGATCGTGGCGTTGAGCGCGTCGGCCGGGACATCGGCGAAGGTGTGGCGGAGCCACGGCTTGCCCATCCGGTTGAACCGCTCGACTTCGGCGGCGGGGACGTAGACCCAAACCAGGCCGTCCTCGCCTACGGAGATCTGGGCGTTCCGCTTGATCCACGCGGCGTCGTCGGTGCGGAGGGCGAAGGTGGTGGTCTCTGCGGCCTGCGCGGTGGTGTTGCTCATGTCTGAACTGTACAACACGTCTATGGCGTCGCGCAAGTCGTCTGGTACAGTAAGGCGCATGGAAAACGTACCGATCGCGGACGCCCGCGCCAACCTGTCCGACGTTGCGTCGCGAGTGCGATACACACGAGAGCCCGTGCGCCTTACGCGCCGCGGAACACCGCAGGCGGCAATCGTCCCTGCCGATATAGGGGACCTCATAGAAGCCGTGGGCGGCGCGGACAGGGCGGGCGAGATCCTGCGCAAGTTCACCGCTCAAGCCCGTCCGGATGCTCCCGAGCCCACGCAACGCACGCCCTGACCGCCTCAGGCGGCACCTCGTAGTCCGCTGCCACGTCTTCCTCGCCTTCACCAGCCCCCACCGCATCCGCTATCGCCTCGATCACCCGGTGGCGCTGGTCCGCTCCCGGAACGCCGCAGATCCTGCAAGGTCCGAGACGCCTGAACCAGCGGTCGATGGGGTCAGGCG
>Ga0209839_10000377_pt1 | contig 23037 bp, 20 predicted proteins | sample OrgsoiDNA2013050_FD_185800 | JGI IMG/M metagenome (GOLD analysis project Ga0209839, IMG submission 185800) | Permafrost soil microbial communities from the Arctic, to analyse light accelerated degradation of dissolved organic matter (DOM) -... | ecosystem: Environmental > Terrestrial > Soil >... | reverse complement strand
GCCGCACGCCAGCAACAGCGGCCATGCCAGCTTGCTCCACAGACCGCGTGTGCCTGCCACGCTTGCTTGGACGGTGAGCGCTTGAGCAATCACGGCGTCACCACATTTTCGCCGAGCGCCATGCGAACCAGATCCGCTGCATTTCTGGCCCCGAACTTCCGCATCACCCGGGCGCGATGACTTTCGAACGTCCGCGGGCCGATCTGCATCCGGATGGCGCCTTGCTTGTTGGAACATCCCTGGCTGACATGACTCAAAACCTCCCGCTCCCGCGGGGTCAGCAGCGCAAAAGAGGCGGCCCCCGCGGGACCGCCTTCGTTGGCGGGGCCGCCGCCTTCCGTGCTGCCGCTCCGCGACCACCAGCTGATGACATCGCGGCCAAGCGCGGCGGCGGATTCCGGATATAATGGCTCCTCGAAACTGTCTGCAATCAGCCTCATCATGGCGCAGAGGCGTTCGGTTTCCTGAAACGCAGCCTCCACCATTGGTCGCATGCTGTCTTGCGCTTCCGCCGTCTCGCGAAATCGGCTGCTGCTTTGTCTGATCTCGCCGATGTAGAGGCGCAACGCCGTCAACGGTCCGTTGAGTTGATGCGCGATAGCTGACCCCACTTCGTTGGCCGCCCGCGTTCGTTCCGGGGACGGCCGGCCGATTTCAAACTCCTCGGTCCGCTGCCCGCCGCGTTCTATCCGTTTCGAATAATTTGATTGGCCGGCCCGGTTGTCCTTGCGCGTCATTGCATTGTCCTTTCGGCCGAGGACACCAGGCCAAGGCCTCGATCGATGGCGGCAACCAGTTGCGGGGGCGAGAACGGTTTGCGCAGGGAAGTTGTCGCGCCGCGCAGTATCGCCATGCCGAGGAAATCCTGATCGGGATCCAGTGAATTGCGCAGGCGGAAGCCGGACATTGCGATGATCGGCACCGCCGACTTGCTTCGAATTCGCGTGATGGTGTCCAGGCCGTTCATTCCGGGCATGAACAGATCGACCATCACGACGTCGAACTGAGACGCCTGGAAAGCATGAATGCCGGCATGAGCGCGTGACGCAAGCACGGTGTCGTATCGGTGCCGAGCCAAGATGGCCTGAATTGCGGTACTGACGCAGGCATCGTCATCGATGACGAGAATTCGCGTCGTCGTTCTGGCAAGACGGGGCATTCGTTCTGTGTCGTGCAGCTGTAACGCAGCCATAGAGCGACCTCATGCAGAAAAAGGTACGATGAGTTACTCGACAATATTGCGGCACGCGTCGCTTTAAACATCGGCCTGATTCGGCATTACACGCGATCGGAGCGAATCTAACGGACCCGATCCTGCACACGCGTTAACTTCTGTTTGCGTATAAACACTGATGCCGCCGCAATTCCATTCAATCGAATAAAATAGGGCACGCTTGGGTGCATTCATGTTCACGATAGAATGATTACACGCACTTCACACCACGATGCGCTCTCGCCGCGGCGGAACAAGGAGAATGCTATCAACTTATCAAATTAACCGCGAAACGTGACTGACGTTTAAGGTCTGAAGCGGAAGCTGTTGCAACGGAACAAGGGAGAACCACATGCACGCCGATCAATTCGAAACCCGCCTGGCCATCGTACGCCACCGCTTTGCGACCACGCTGGAGAGCAAGATCACAGACGCGGTCGTCTCGGCCGACCACATGTCCGGCAGCGGTGATGGTGTTGTCAATCAAGTCTCCACATCCTACCGCCACTTGCACGGCATCTGCGGCATCGGACCAACGGTTGGCTTCACCGCCACCGGCGAGGCTGCGCGCGCCGCCGAAGTGACCTTGATGCAGGCGTATCGCGAACGCCGGGGACCGACCCAAACGGAAGTCATGAGCCTGAAGCAAGCGCTTCAACGCCTGCGGGTTGCTGCCGCGTCGGAACTCCGGTTGATGTATCAGCGAGGGGGATAGGTCGGGCTTCAATGCTTCTTGGCGGCGGCATCCCCGAGTTTCTGACGCGCCATGCCGGCAAGCGCGGATTTGCGATACGGCTTGCTGAGGGGGGTGCAATCGTCCGCCTTTGCGAGGCCGGGCGGACGAGATCGTTGCGTGTCGCACGCGGCAGGATCGCCGATACTCCGAGGCAGTCACCGGTAGCGTAGTTCACCGTCCAGGTTACTTGCGAAGCCACAAAGTCTTTGCAGCGTATCGAATAATTCCCGGCAGTCGAAGGATTTCTGCAAAATTCGCGCCGCACCCGGTTGACCGGAGATCTCCTGCCGCAGCCTTTGTTTGACCGAGCTGTTGAGGCGCCGCCCGCTCTGCACGATGACCGGAATGCTCATGGTCTCCGGTACGCTCCGCAATCTGGTCAACAGATATTCTGCGTTGCCGTTCGGCATGCAGTAGTCGGAAACGATGACGGTCGGCTCCTCGCGCCGCGCCATCCAGAAACCCCGGTTGCCATCGGCGGCGTACAGAAGCTCCGCCCCCAGTTTCTGAAATTTGCGGAAGAAGAACTTCTTGACACTGATATCGTCGTCCACCAGCAGGACCCGCGGGCGTTCCTTCACCGCGACTTTCTCCGAAAGCATGCCCGACTGCTTTATTGCAACAGCCCCTTTGGGATATATCTCGGTAAGGCGGGCCTCGAATTCGTTCCAGAAGTTACGTCCCTTGTGGATGCAGGAAGCCTCGAACCCTTCGCACCGCTCGACGATTTCCTGGCCGGGATTTCCCGTAACCACCATGACGTGGAGCGATTTCTTCGCGATGTCCCGCAAATATGCCAAAACCGAAAGGCCGTCCACCTCAGGCATGTGAACGTCAATGACGAGAACATCAGGCTGATGCTGACTGGCCTTGATCAGGGCTTGAAGTCCGCTTGTCGCGGTTTCGACGTCGAAGCCCATCCGGGTGCATCGGTCGGCGACGGCCCTTAAGACACAGGGATCGTCATCGGCAATGAGTATCTTCGGAGCCAGCTTTTTTGTTTTGAGTTTATCCATCATACGCGCCTCCAACGCGAGCGCCCGGCCGTCCGTTTCTTTACGAAGGAATCATGCCGTCAACGCAATCTCAGACCAGGAAATACGGATTTGGCCCCGGCGAAATCAGGGATCCGGCGTTCCATATCGATGAGACCAACGTTGCATTAATGCGGCGATAAGGATCGCTTGCGTATGAGTACGCAAAGTCGGTTGAGGCCGTCTCAGGAAGCCCGACTCGCGCGGCCCAGGCCGATGCACGCGATGCGCTTCGATGCTCTCATGAAGTGAATGCCAAGCACTCTTGCGGTGCACAAACCGTCGGGCGTTATCCGCCGGCGACATCGCAGCCATCTCAATCCTGCCTTGCCGGGTTGAGCCAAAAGCAGCATGCTCTCTCCCAAAAGCGTGACCTCACGGATTTCAAATTCAGGGGGCAGGGAGGCGATCATGACTGAGCAGAAGCTCGACCGGCGCGACTTTCTCAAGACCGCCGTCGTCGGCGGCGCCGCCGCGGCGGGCGGAAGCGCTGCGATCCTAACGCCTGAAACCGCTCAGGCTGAACCAGCTGCGCCCGCGGCAACCGCCGTTGCGCCACAACCCGCCGGATACACCTTTCTCAGTCTCGATGAGGCTGCCTTTGTCGAGAGCCTGGTCGATCACATGGTGCCCGCCGATGAGATCAGCCCGAAGGGCACCGATCTCGGCATCAATGTCTACATCGATCGCGCCCTTGCCGGCGCCTGGGGCAAGGGTGAGCGCCTCTATATGCAGGGTCCGTGGCGGCAGGGCACTTCGAGCCAGGGCTACCAATTGCCGTTGACGCCTGCGCAGCTTTATCGCGCCGGCATCGAGGCCACCAACGCGCATTGCCGCAAGGCTTACGGCCAATCATTTGACCGGATCGAGGACGCGCAGCGCCAGGAGGTGCTGGTCGGCCTGTCCACCGCGAAAATAGCTTTCGACAATGGACTGCCGGTGCGGGTGTTCTGGGCGACGCTTTATCAGACCGTGATCGAGGGGATGTATTCCGACCCGATCTACGGCGGCAACCGCAACAAGGCGGGATGGGCGATTATCGGCTTTCCCGGCATCATCGCAGTGCATCGCGATCACGTGGAGAAATATCGCGGCAAGCCATTCCCGACGATGCCGCTCGGCATTTCGGACATGAGCTGAAGGGGCGCGCCATGACCACAAAACTCAAAGAGGTCGATGTCGTCATCGTCGGGCTGGGCTGGACCGGCGGCATTCTTTCCAAGGAGCTCACCGAGGCCGGCTTGAAGGTGGTCGCGCTCGAGCGCGGCGCCCCGCGTTCGAGCGAGAACGACTATTCGCTGCCCAATATCCGCGACGAGTTGCGCTACGTCGTGCGCCACGACCTGATGCAGAACACCGCGCGCGACACCATCACCGTGCGCAACAACCCGCAGCAGGAAGCGCTGCCGATGCGCCGGCTCGGCTCGTTCCTGCCCGGCGAGGTGGTGGGCGGCTCCGGCGTGCACTGGAGCGGCCACACCTGGCGCTGGACCGACATGGAATTCAAGGTCCGCTCCAATTACGAAGAGCGCTACGGCAAGAAATTCATTCCCGACGACATGACAATCCAGGACTGGGGCATAAGCTACGCCGAGCTCGAGCCTTACTATGACAAGTTTGAATATACCGCGGCGGTCTCCGGCAAGGCCGGCAATATCGGCGGGCAGATCCTGGCCGGCGGCAATCCGTTCGAAGCGCCGCGCGCACGCGACTATCCGTTGCCGCCGCTGACGCCGATCCTGGCGAGCGAGATGTTCAGCGATGCGGCGCGCAATGCCGGCTATCATCCGTTCCCGCGGCCGTCGGCGAATGCCTCGCAACCCTACACCAACCCGGACGGCTCGAAATTCGGCGGCTGCCAATATTGCGGCTATTGCCAGCGCTTCGGCTGCGAAGCCAACGCCAAGGGCAGCCCGCACATGACGGTGATCCCGATCGCCATGCGCAATCCGAATTTTGAGCTGCGCACGCATTCCTGGGTCACCAAGGTGCTCAAGGATTCCGACGGCAAGCGCGTCACCGGCGTCAGCTACACCAATGTGCTCAACGGCGAGGAATTCGAGCAGCCGGCAACCATCGTGCTGCTATGCGCCTATGCCATCAACAACGTGCACCTGATGCTGTTGTCGGGCATCGGGACGCCCTACGATCCGGTCGCGCAGAACGGCGTGATCGGCAAGAATTATTGCTATCAGACCGGCGCCGCCGCGACGCTGTTCTTCGAGGGCAAATATTTCAACCCGTTCATGAACGCCGGCGGCTCCAACGCCACCATCGACGACTTCAACACCAACTGGGCGTTCGACCGCGCGCCGCATGATTTCGTCGGTGGCTACAATGTGTCCGGCGGCTTCAATACCCCGCTGCCGATCGGCTACCGCCCGGTGCCGTCGGGCACACCGCAATGGGGCAGCGAATGGAAACGGGCGACGGCGAAGTGGTACCAGACCGCGATGGTGATCAGTGCCAGCGGCAGCGTCATGGCCAACCGCTTCAATTGCTACGACCTCGACCCGACCTATCGCAACGCGTTCGGTCAGCCGCTGATGCGCATGACATTCGATTACCAGAGCAACGAACACAAGATGGGCCGCCACGCCGCAGCGCTGATCAACGACATCGCGAAGTCGATGAATCCGACGCGGCTCAACCCCGCATCCGCGCGCACCGATCCGTGGACGGTCGTGCCCTACCAAAGCACGCATAATACCGGCGGCACCATCATGGGCACCAATCCGCGCGACAGCGCGCTCAACAAACATCTGCAGAGTTGGGATTGCCACAATTTGTTCGTGGTCGGCGCCAACGTGTTCCCGCACAATTCGTCGTACAACCCGACCGGTCCGGTGGGCGCCCTTGCCTACTGGACCGCGGACGCCATCAAGAACCGCTACGTAAAAAATCCCGGCCCGCTGGTGCCGGCATGATCGACGCGATGCGGGCGACGGCGGCGCTGTTGATGACCCTGCTGCTGGCGGGCGCGGCCCGCGCCGACGGCGACGCCGCGCGCGGCGAAGCGCGCTTCCAGGATTGCGCCGCCTGCCACAAATTGGAGGCCGGCGCCAACAATGTCGGGCCGAGCTTGCACGGCATTTTTTCGCGCAAGGCCGGCGAGCTCGCCGATTTCCGCTACTCGCCGGCGATCAAACGCAGCGGGATCAGCTGGACGCCGGAGACACTCGACAAGTTCATCAGCGATCCGCAAGCCGTGGTGCCCGCCAACCGCATGCCCTATGCCGGCATGGCGAACGCGAGCGACCGCGCCGATCTCATCGCATATCTATCAAAGGCATCGAGGTAGCCGGTCCGAACAGCAGACCGCCCGGCGCGCAGACGACTGGTTACGACGTGCAGGCCGCGGGGCCTGCACCGGCAAGATGCAAAAAGAAAACACCTTCCGGGAGGAACCTATGCGCCATCGTCACCTTTTCGCCGCCGCCAGTTCGGCGTTCGCCCTGCTGCTTTCGGGCGCCGCCCTGGCGCAGACGCAAGGCCCCGCACTGACCGGCCTCGTCAGTTCCGCCGAGGAAAACGCCATGGAGGGGGTGTTGGTGAGCGCCACCAAGGAAGGCTCGACCGTCACGTTCACGGTCGTGACCGGCAAGGATGGCCGCTTCAGCTTCCCGGCGAGCAAGTTGGATCCAGGTCAATATGTCCTGCGCGTGCGCGCGGTCGGCTACGAGCTGGAAAATCACGACGCCGTCGAAATCCCGGAGCAGAAAGCCGCGACGCTGGATCTCAAGCTGCGCAAGACCGCAGACCTCGCCGCGCAATTGTCCAATGGCGAATGGCTGGCGAGCATTCCCGGCACCGATCAGCAAAAGGGCCAGTTGCTCAATTGCGTGGGCTGCCACACGCTCGAGCGCATCGTGCGCTCGAAATATGACGCCGATGCCTTTCTCACGCAGATCCTGCCGCGCATGCAGGGCTACGTGAACCAGAGTATACCGGCGCATCCGCAATTGCGCCGCGCCGAGCGTTTGATGGAGGAGCGCGGCGACCAGCGCGTCCAGGTCTACCGCGCGCTCGCGGACTATCTCGGCACCATCAATCTCAGCGCCGGTTCGCCGTGGAGCTATCCGCTCAAGACGTTTGCGCGCCCGAGCGGTCGGGCGACGCGGGTCATCTATACGGAATACCGTCTGCCGCGCGAGACGATCTCGCCGCATGACGTGATCGCGGATGCGGATGGCATCGTCTGGTATTCGAGCTTCGGCGAACAGAATCTCGGCAGACTCGATCCCAAGACCGGAAAGGTCACGGAGTATCCGGTTCCCGAGCACAAGCCCGACTTCCCGACCGGCTTTCTCGGCCTGCGCGCCGACCAGGCCGGCAATTTGTGGCTTGGCAACATGTATCAGGCGACGATCGTCAAATTCGACCGCAAGGCGGGGTCATTCCAGTTTTGGCCGCTGCCGTCAGAGCAGAACATCGACGCCGCGCAGGTCAATATGGCCAGCGCGCAAAGCTCGCATATCGACGGCAAGGTCTGGGCGCAGAACAACGGCTTTGCCGGCGTGCACCGCCTCGACATCGCTACCGGCAAGATCGAGACGTGGGAGCCATTCAAGAACGCCCCCAAGGGCGAGCCGCACAATATCTACGACGTCATCCCGGACTCGAAAAACAATGCCTATTTCACCGATTTCCGTCAGCAGCATATCGGACGCGTCGACGCCGTGACCGGCGAGGTCAAGCTGTTCGAAATTCCCACGGCTCGCTCCGCGCCGCGACGCGGCAGCATGGACGCGCAGGACCGGCTGTGGTTCGGCGAATACCGGGGCGACCGCATCGGAATGTTCGACACCCGGACCGAACGGTTCAAGGAGTGGAAGCTTGGTACGCGCTGGGCATCGCCCTACGATGTCACCCTCGACAAGAACGAGGAGGCGTGGACCGGCTCGATGGTTACCGACCAGGTGACGCGTCTGAACACCGGAACCGGCGAGATGGTTGATTATCTGTTGCCGCGCTCGACCAACATCCGGCGAGTTTTCGTGGATAACACCACAACGCCGGTCACTTTCTGGACCGGCAGCAATCATGGCGCTTCAATCGTCAAAGTCGAACCATTGGATTGACCGTCTGCTCACCATCCAAGCGCTCGACGCGTCGCAAGCCATCACCGGCTTGAGACCGCGACGAGGTCATAACTGCGACGGTCGCCGACGAAAATACGATTTTCGCGCGGGGAATGCCGGCTTCGCACCCGCCGCCGCAGTCCAGTTCCCGAACAACCGCAACCCTGCGGGGATCTGCCTGACCAACAAGCCAACAGACTGATGCGCATTTTAGCGAATATTTAGCGACGTCGCTTTTCTTGCTCCTTTACTGAAAAGTTGTGTTTGCCGGGGTACGATTGAACCGCGCCGACAGAGTTGTCGCGCATGTGCTGCGATTTGAGGCCTGCCGAAAATGAATGACGCAAGGACGTTTCTACAAGATCTCGACGAAGCCGTATCACGAGGAACCACCGAAAGCTGTCTGCATGCGGTGCGGCATGCGACCGACCTATTGATTGCCGGCCGGTACAGTGACGACGAGATATCCACCTTTGGCGAGGTCATCGCGCGGCTCGCGGATGAGATTGAAGTCGCGGCCCGCGCCGAACTTGCAACACGGCTGGCGCAGATCAACCACGCACCGATCAACATCATCCACAAACTCGCCTTCGACGATTCGATCGATGTCGCCGGTCCCGTACTCCGGAACTCCGAACGTCTCGATGCCAACACCCTGGTTGCCAACGCCCAGACCAAGAGTCAGCCGCATCTGCTCGCGATCTCGCAGCGAAAATCGCTCGAGCACTCGGTCACGGACGTGCTCGTGACCCGCGGCAATCGGGAGGTGGTGAACTCCGTTGCAAATAACGCCGGCGCGCGTTTCTCGGGTTCCGGCTTCTTGCACTTGATCAAGCGCGCCGAGGGCGATTCCATTCTTGCCGAGCAACTCGGCCTCCGCAAAGACATCCCGCGCCATCTGTTCCAGCAACTGATCGCGAAGGCATCGGACGACGTGAAGAAGCGGCTCGAACAGGAGCGTCCCGGGATGGTCGACCAAATTCAGGCGTCGGTGACCGATGTCACCGGCGCGCTGCAATCGAAGTTCGGTCCCGCATCAAGAAGTTATTATGTCGCAAAACGGCTGGTGGCGACGCAGCACCAGCATGGCAATCTGAACGAGAACAGCATTTATGACTATGCCAGATCCCACAAGCTCGACGAAGTCACGATCGGACTATCCTTACTGTGCGCCTTGCCGAGCGATGTGATTGAGCGCGCCGTGCTGGACAAGAACAGGGAGATGCTGCTGGTTTTGACCAAAGCCCTCGATTTTTCGTGGGCGACGACAATGGCATTGCTCTTTCTCGGCGCAAAAGACCACCGCATCACCGCGTTGGAACTGACTGACCTGGAAAACCAGTTTGCCCGCCTCAACGTCGAGACATCCCGAAGCGTTCTGGAGCTCTATCAGACACGCAAAAATGCCGCGGCTACTGAAACCAGTACGAACCGCGTCGCTCCGCAGCATATGCATTGAGACGTGAAATTGGCCGGGGAACATTGACCATGAACGCAATCCTGTTCGGCGTAGCCGCGCCCGCACGCTTCGGCAAGATTTCCGGTGAGCCCAAGTCTGATAGGCCCACGTCTGATAGGGCCAAGTCTGATAGACTCACATATGACAGGCTCATGGCTGACAGCCCCTCGGACGCGGCCTGGGTGGCTCTGGAAGCCGCGAACGATCTCGGGGACAGTGCGACCATCGAAGCGTGCCGTCGCGTCATCGATGCGAACCTGAGCGGCGCGCTCGCCTCCCCATCCGATTTGCACATCGTCCTCGATTATTTCAGGTGACGACAAGGCGGTCTTGAGCAGAGAAAGCCGGCCTTTCGGCGGTTTCCCGCGAATATTTGCGCAAAACCAATTTGAATCCGAATATGGGGACGGTCCGAATCAGCAACTGACGTGTCATAATCGTTGACACGGCTACCGCCGGGATCCATCGATCCGGTGCTGTCGCGCCCGAAGGCCGACCCGCGCAAGCTTTCAATCGGACGACCTGACCCGCATGCCCGTTCCCGCCATTGGATCCGCCCGTAACGCCAGGTCCCCCGATGCGCTTTCCGTCCTGAATTCCGTGTTCGGCCTGCCCGCCTTTCGGGGCGCGCAGGAAGCGATCATCCGGCATGTCACGGACGGCGGCAATTGCCTGGTGCTGATGCCGACCGGCGGCGGCAAGTCGCTGTGCTACCAATTGCCGTCGCTGTTGCGCCACGGCTGCGGCATCGTCGTCTCGCCGCTGATCGCGCTGATGCGCGATCAGGTCGCGGGATTGCTCGAGGCCGGCGTCAGGGCGGCGGTGCTCAATTCTACGCTGTCGTTTAGCGAAGCCGCCGCCGTCGAGGCGCGGCTCCTCGCCGGCGATCTTGATCTGCTCTACGTCGCGCCCGAGCGACTGGTGACACCGCGCTGCCTTGCCATGCTGGACCGCGCGCCGATCGCCCTGTTTGCGATCGACGAAGCGCATTGCGTGTCGCAATGGGGCCACGACTTCCGCCCGGAATATATCGGCCTCTCGGTCATCGCGGAACGTTTTCCCGACGTGCCACGCGTCGCCCTTACCGCGACCGCCGATGACCTCACCCGCCGGGAAATCGTCGATCGGCTCGGACTTGCCGACGCACCCCACTTTGTCGCGAGCTTTGATCGCCCGAATATCAGATATGAAATCGTCGACAAGCAGAACGCGCCAGCGCAGCTGAAGACTTTTATCACCGAACGCCACGCCGGCGACGCCGGCATCGTCTACTGCCTGTCGCGCGCCAAGGTCGAAGACACCGCGGCGGCCCTGACCGAGGCCGGCGTGCAGGCGCTGCCTTATCACGCCGGTCTCGACGCAAATTTGCGCGCCCGCAATCAGGATCGCTTCATCAACGAGGACGGTGTCGTGATCGTTGCGACCGTCGCGTTCGGCATGGGCATCGACAAGCCTGACGTGCGCTTTGTCGCACATCTGGACTTGCCGAAAAGTATCGAGGCCTATTATCAGGAGACCGGGCGCGCCGGGCGCGACGGCAAGCCGTCCAGCGCCTGGATGGCGTATGGCCTGTCCGATATCGTGCAGCAGCGGCGCATGATCGACGAGTCCACTGGCGCCGAAGCATTCAAGCGGGTGTCGATCCGCAAGCTCGACGCGCTCGTTGGTCTGGCCGAAACCGCGAGCTGCCGCCGCACCCGCCTGCTCGGATATTTCGGCGAGACGCCGGCGACCGCGAAATGCGGCAATTGCGATAACTGCCTGTCGCCACCGCGCGTTCGCGACGGCAAGGTGATCGCGCAAAAACTGCTGTCCTGCGCCTATCGCACCGGGCAGCGTTTTGGGGCGATGCACCTGATCGATGTTCTGGTTGGGCGTTTGACGGACCGCGTAAAACAGTTCGGGCATGAAAAGATATCGGTGTTCGGCATCGGCGCCGAACTCAACGAGAAGCAGTGGCGCGCCGCCGTGCGCCAGCTGGTGGCGATGGGCCATCTGCATCCCGACAGCGAAGCCTTCGGCGCTTTGAAGCTGACCGAGACCGCGCGCGGCGTGCTGAAGGGCGAGACCGAGGTGATGCTGCGCGAGGAAACCGCCGGCTCCCGCATTCGCGCCAGCCGAACCAAATCAAGGCGCGGCGACCTTGCACCCCAACCCGCGGGCCAGACGGGAACCGGCAATCCGGCCCTGCTCGGTGCTCTCAGAGCATGGCGTTCGGAAATGGCGCGGACACGCGGCGTGCCGGCCTATGTCGTGCTGCACGACTCAACGATTGACGGCATCGCGGCGTCGCGACCGACGACGCTTGAACAGCTTCGCGGTATCCCCGGCATCGGCGACAAGAAGCTCGAGCATTACGGCGGCGAACTGCTGGCGCTCGTGAAGGCGGCGGAGAGCTGATCGGCTCGCGGGCCGAAGCGCAAGCGAGGGCGGGTGGTGCGTCTGCTTGACCGAACAGATATTTGATTAGCGCAAAAAACCCGCCGAGTTGAGACGGCGGGCTTTAGGTCGGGGCTGCACTCGCGGTATGAGTTACGAGATCCGCGATCGTCACAAGCATAGCCGCGATCGGTTAACAACCTTTCCGCCGCGATCATGATCCGATCAGATTGAACCGGATCATGATCTCATCTCGTTGTTTGAGCACGATCTCCGCGCAAACGCGTTCCGCGTTTGTCGCGAGGGAAAACCGGTTTCCACTTTTTCCGGATCATCCTCCAAGAGACGCCCGCGTCGGGCCGCAAGGTCAAACGCGTTAGGGCGAAGCCGCCTGCTCATCGGCCGGCAAAACGAATTGGATTGCCGGAGGGTCGATCACTCCGGTCTCGAGCAGGCGAACGCCGGGGCAGGCCTTGGCTCCCGAGCCCGGCTCAGCCTTCATATTCGAGCACGTGCAGGCCGGCGTTCCAGTCGCTCGCGTAGATCAGTCCATCCTGCGTCACATAGATATCGGCTGTTTTGGCGGCGAGCGCGATGTTGGGCCTCGGATCTATCAGTTTGGCTGGCGCCGGGGGCAGCCAGAACGCCAACTCCTTCGGCGCAAACTGATCTTTGAGGTCGAAAACGCGAACGCCGCCAGCATTGTAGGTGGCGAAAATGGTTTCCTCGCTCTGGAAGGAACCAGGTCTGTTCTCATGCAGATTGTGCGGGCCAAAGGTGCCGGGCGCGGCGCAATAGTCACGATCATGCGGTACCGGCATGGTCGAGATCGTCACGGGATTTTCCGGTACCCGCACATCGATCACGAAGATCTGGAACAGCCCTTTTGCGCACTTCTCCGCGTTCGCCTCATCCGCCACGACGGCGAGGCCGCGCCCAGGCAGCGGCAGTGGCGTGTGCGTGCCGCCAGGAAATGGGGGCGACCAGTTGATGTGCGACAATAATTTCGGTCGGGCGGCATCCGAGACGTCATGGATGGTGAAGCCGCCGTCGCGCCAGGCGCCATAACCCAGCTTGCCAGCGACGATCATGTGATGCAGCGCGTAGCGTTTGCCCTTGGGCGCGTTCGACACCTCCCCGGCCGCGCGATTCATGCCCGGCAGCCACCATTTCGAGACGATAACCGGTTTGGTGATTTCCTGGAGATCGACGATACAAAGGCAATGATCGGTAAAGCCGTCGAAGTGCGCCGAAACATAGGCATAACGCCCGCCCATCCAGGACAAGCGGTTGACGCCAAGTCCCGGCATTTCCAGAAACGCGATCTCTCGCATTTCGCCGGGCTTGGAGATGTCGTGAATCGACAGGCCGCTGCGGAAGCTCTTGCGCTTGGTGATACTATCGGCGAGGCTGTTCTCGAAATAGCCGCGCTGGTCGCTGTAGGACTGCATGGCGACGATATTGGCGCCGTTGGCAACCAGAAGCAGATCGTCGGATGATTGCAAATGATGCGTCCGAGTATATTGCCCGGCTGTAAAAAAACTCACCGGCTTCAGGCGGCGCGGGTCGCTGGCATCGAGAATGGTCACCCCGTCGCTGAACATGTGACCGACATAGAGGTGCTTGCGATTTGACATGATCTGGATGCTGTCCGGCCGCCCGCCGATGTCGCTGTAGGAAAGGTGTTTAATCCGATGACCAATTCCCTCCTGCGGTATCGGCTGGTCATCGCCATGGGCCGCGCCTGGCAACCCGGCCAACGCCACCATGCTCAGCAAACTCCGCAAATGCGCGCGGCGGCTCTGCATGACACCCCCTTGGGTTTTTAGATACTTTGCACGCAGCCTAACACGGGGATCGAGTGCAGCAAGCCGTTGGAGAATTTCGGCCAATCCACTACGGAAAAACCTTGGGGAGAAACTGGGTTCGAACCCTCTCCACGCAGCCGAACATGGTTCAAGCAATCAAGGCGCAAAGCGGACGCCCTGGCTTGCAGAGAGACGGCTTCCTGGCGCTTCGGACGGCCAAAACAGCGCCTCCCTCGACGGCGTCTTCAGCGATCGTGGCGGGCCTTCGCCAAGCCAGCTACCAGTTGATCGTCGACCTCGACAAATTGCTCGGTCAGCCCAATTGTGAGCACGCGGCCCACCCAGTCCTCAAGAACAAGAACACTTTTGCCGTACAGCGCCTCCTCCGCTACGAGCACGACCTCGACGATGCGCTCCAGACGGTCCACCACTTCCCGCACTGTGTTGCACATCACGGCAATTGAGCAAGTGGCCCCACTCTCGAATAGCACCCTTGCTTCTCTCGCCGCGCCTGGCTTTCTTTGGATTTCTCTTTGACTCCTACTTCAAATGCAGCCTCATCAAGATATCGTGGTTATGATTACCAAAGCCGCGGCCGAAGATATTGACGCCTCCAGGATGCGCGGCGTTTTCGTCGATACCGATCCGCAGGCGAATCGAGTGATGTTCGGCTAGCCGCAACTGCGCCAGCGTTACAGATGAAAGCTTCTTCGTGCCCATGAAGGTGCCCTTCGATGAGATATGCCACTGCGTGAGAGCGCCGTACTGCGAGCCTTCGAGCTTCCACCACCGCGGGGTATGAACGCCGCGACGGTCGCCGTAGTCGCCCGGCGACGTCCATGTCCCGACCTTGACGTCGTTGACCCAAAGACTGATGTCGGAGGGCCAGTTGGCATTGGTGCCCGGAACTTCGGACGACAGCTCGAGTGTGAATTCAAGCGCTGCGACCGGAACATCCAGGATTTTTGCATTGTTGGGGAACTTGTATTCGACATGGCCGCGTCCAAACCAAATCAGCGCGGCCTGGACCCGGCAGGGATCGAGAAACAGATCGGGCACATCGAGCACCCCCATGATCCCCTCGGTCGAGCAAATGCCGCACGGCGCCGACACATTGTAGCTCGTAAACAGCCCGAGCGGCATCTCGACTTCGATGATGTCCTTTTCGCGGCTGGTCTCTTCACCATCGAGCCGGATCACGATCTCGTCGAACCGCGCCGCGCAGATTTTTTGCTGGCCCTTGCGGGCTCGCCCTGTCTCCGTATCGATCAAATCCGATTCCTCCAGAATCTGGATATTGGTAGCGATCGTCGATTGCGGCATCCCAAGCGCTTCGCTGATCTGGTTGACGTTAAGCGGCCCGCGACGGCGCAGCAGCCGCAGGATACGCACGCGAACCGGCGAAGCAAGCCCGCGGACGATTTCAAACTGGGTTTCGGGATTGACGTTGAGAAAGCTGCGAATGCTTTTTGCCTTTGACAAGGGCGGCGTTCGTTCCGATGTACCGTCGGACTTTGTCCGTTTCCTCGGCTCCGATTTCCTGTCGAGCATTTTTGAGGTCCTTGCTGTGCAAGCCGGCACGGTCTGTCGGCATCGTGGTCTCAGCCTTAAGTCAGTTCGCAGACAGATGAATCACATTCCATGACGCCGGCATCAGTGTCACGCGAATATGGCCGCCAGCCACGGTCACACCCTTCAATGGCGCTGGTTTCACGCGCTCCGCGGCATCCCTGGTATTTGTCGCCTGTAAGTTGTCGTGACGCAATTCGAGCGCCTCGCCCACGGCGAGCCGGCCGAAGCTGCGCGCCTCCAGGCTGACCTGCATCTCCTGCGTCAGGTCTCGGTTAAGCAGGAACAAGGAAAGGCCGCCGGATTCGTCGGTAACCGCCGACATCTTGAGATAGGGCACATTGGGGACCGGAAAGGACAGCTCTTCCGTACCGCGGGGGTCGTAGTAGGACGAATCGTAAGTCTCCGACTCGACCTGCGCGCGCAGCACTTTCCCGCGGCCGAAGCGGCTCATATGGGCGAACGGGAAGAAAATGGTTTGCCGCCATGCGGGCCCGCCGGTCTCCGTCATGATCGGCGCAATCACGTTGACAAGCTGGGCGAGACAGGCGGTCTTCACCCGGTCCGCATGGTTGAGAAGCGAAATGCAGGCGCCGCCGAAAGCCAGCGCATCTTCCATGGTGTAGATCTCTTCAAGAATCGGCGGCGCCACCGGCCAGCCCTCCTTGACCCTGTCGACGCGCTTGCGACGGGTGCGATACCAGACATTCCATTCGTCGAAACTCAGCATCATGCGTTTGGCCGAGCGCCGCCTGGCCGCAACTGAATCGGCGATGGCGACGACCTCGTCGATGAAGCGGTCCATCAGATCGGGACAGGCGAGGAACGCCGCGGTGTCTCCCCTGTAATTGTTCAGATAGGTGTGCAGCGAAATATAATCGGCATGATCGAAGGTGTGATCGATCACGGTGTCTTCCCAGTGCCCGAACGACGGCATGTTGCGTGCCGACGAGCCGCAGGCCGCAAGCTCGATGGTCGGATCGATCCAGCGCATCATCTTGGCGGCTTCCCGCGCCACCGCGCCGTAGGCGGCCGCGGTCTTGTATTCCATCTGCCAGGGACCATCCATTTCGTTGCCGAGACACCAGAATTTTACGTCGTGCGACTTGTCCCAGCCGTGGGCGCGGCGCAGGTCCGACCAATAGGATCCGCCGGGGTGGTTGCAGTATTCCACGAGATTGCGCGCGGCGTCGCCGCCCCTGGTGCCGAGATTAACGGCCATCATCGGCTCGACATCGGCGGCCTTGCACCAGTCCATGAATTCATTGGTGCCGAAACTGTTGGGTTCGGTGCTGAACCACGCCAGATCGAGCCGCGCCGGCCGCTTCCCGATCGGGCCGACGCCATCTTCCCAATTGTAGCCGGAGACGAAATTGCCACCGGGATAGCGTATGATGGTAGGACCGAGCTCCTTCACCAGCGCCAGCACGTCCTGTCGAAACCCTTTTGCATCGGCGGTCGGATGTCCGGGCTCGTAGATACCGCCATAGACGCATCGCCCGAGATGTTCAACGAATGCACCGAACAAGCGGGAATCGGTCTCGCCGATGGCAAAATCGCGATCCAGCAGAACGTTTGCTTGTCTCATTTTGTCTCCGATGTCGTAAGATTCGTGGCGCGCATCAGGGTGATAGGGTGGCCGATGGCGCGACGGCCGCCACTTCGGGCAACAGCACCGCGGCGCGCAGCTGGCGGGAATAAGGGTGCTGCGGCGCGTTCAGCACCGCCCTCGCCTCGCCGCTTTCGACGACGATGCCTTTCTGCATCACGATGATGCGGTCGCTGATATAGTAGGCGGTCGCCAGATCGTGGGTGACATAGACGATCGAGATGCCGAGGTCGTCGCGCAGCGCCTTGAACAGGTTGACGATCGACATCCGTAATGACGCATCGACCATCGATACCGGCTCGTCGGCGACGATCAGCCGGGGATTGGAGAGCAGCGCACGGGCGATCGCGACACGCTGCAGTTGGCCGCCGGAGAGTTCATGCGGATAGCGGTGGCGTACTTCCTTCAATGACAGCCCGACCCTGCGCAGGGCGTCATCGACGGCGATGTCGATATCGGCATGGTCACCCGCCGCCGGAAACCGTCGACGCGTCATGAACAGATAACGGTCGAGCTGTTTCAGCGGATTGAAGGCCTCGAACGGGTTCTGGAAAATTGGCTGAACCTTGTGCATAAACACCATGCGGTCGGCGCTGCTACGCACCATGGCAAGATCGATGCCGTCGAACAGCAGCGCGCCGCTGGTGGGCTGTTCGATATTCAAAATCATCCGCGCCAGCGTAGTCTTGCCGCTGCCGGATTCGCCGATGATGGTGAAAATCTCAGGTTTCTCCGCCTCGATCCGAAAGCCGACGTCGCAGACGGCGTGAATCCGCCGGCTCGAGAACACCCCACCGCGGGTGAAGGTCTTGCAAACATGCTGCACGTCGAGAAGTGCGCTCACGGCCCCTCGCTCCCGTTAACCGCGAAACAGGCCACGCGATGCCCTGGCGCGGTCCCGATCATGGTGGGCACGCCGCGGCTGCAAACCTCCATCGCGAGCGGGCATCGTGGATGAAAGCGGCATCCTGGCGGCGGATCGGCGAGATTGGGCGGTGTGCCCTCAAGTCCCTTGCGCTGCGCGTCGTTGCCGATGCGGGGCAGGCTCGCGATCAGGTGCCTGGTGTAGGGATGCCGCGGCGCGCGAAAGATCTCAGCCGTCGTCGCCTCCTCGACCAGGCGGCCCGCATACATGATGCCGAGCCGGTCGGTGAGATGCGCGTGCACGCCCATGTCGTGGGTCACGAACAGCACCGACGAGCCGATCTCGCGCTGGATGCCGCGGATCATGCCGAGGACGTCCTTCTGGACGATGACGTCGAGCGCGGTGGTGGGCTCGTCGGCGATGATGAAATCGGGGCGGCAAATCGTGGCGAGCGCGATGGTGACACGCTGGCGCATGCCGCCGGACAGTTCATGCGGGTAGGCCGCCAGCACCGAGGCATCGAGATTGACCCGCGCCAGATGGTCGATGACGGCCTGTTCGAATTTTCTTTCGGTGCCGGCCATGTGCGGCCGCGCGAAATCAACAAAACTTTGCCGCAACCGACGCACCGGGTTTAGCACATTCATCGAGCCCTGCATAATGTAGGAGAGATGCCGCCAGCGAATCCGTGCCACTTCGGCCGCCGGCGCACGATGCAGGCCGCCAAAACCGGGCAGGAATGAGAATTCCGCGGTGCCTCCGACCACTTCGAGCGGCGGCTTGATCGCGCCGGCGATGGTCCTGACCAGCGTCGTCTTGCCCGAGCTGGATTCGCCGGCGAGGCCATAGATCTCGCCGCGCCCGACGTCAAAGCTAATGCCGTCGACCGCTCTGACAGTGCGATGGACGCCGAAATGACTGGTGCGGAAATAGGCCTGCAGGCTGCTGACCGACAGAATCGGCCCAGCGCTGTCAGGCTGTTTCGCTCCCACGGAATTGGCAGCGCTGGTCATGATGTCACCGGGCCTATGCGGCTCAACCGGCTCCGGGGATCGATATATTCGTTCATCGATACCGCCAGCAGGAACAGCCCGATGAAGGTGATGACCACGGCGATCGTCGGAAAGGCGATCCACCACCAGACGCCCGCGACCATCGCGGTGTGCTGATTCGCCCAATAGATCATGCCGCCGATGGTCGGGGTGTTGATGTCGGTGAAGCCGAGCACCGCCAGCGTCACTTCCAGTCCGATCGACCAGATCATGTTGTTCATCGTGGTCGAGAACACGATCGGCATCACATAGGGCAGATGCTCCTGCACCAGGATTTCGCGCGTGCTCATGCCGGAGAACACGCTGCTCTGGGTGAATTCGCGGGTCTTCAGGCTCATCGCCACCGAGCGGATCAATCGCGCGTCATAGGCCCAGCCGAGGCAAGCCATGATCAGCGCCAGCATCAGCCAGGACATGCTGTCGCGCATTACGAAGTAGAACAGCACCAGGACGGGAAGCAGCGGAATCACGATGAAGGTGTCGTTGATTGACATCAGTACGCGATCGATCCAGCCGCCCTTGTATCCGCTGAGTAATCCGATCAGGAGCGCAAGAACGCGGCTGATCAGCGCCACCGTGCAGCCGAACAACAGGGTATTTCTGATCGCAAAGGTCAATTGCCAGAACACGTCCTGGCCGCGTGAGGTGGTGCCGAGCCAGTAGCTCAGCGACGGCGGCACATCCGGCGGCACCACATAGACGTCCTGCGGAGGATAGGGTGAGAAGCCCGAAAGCATCGACAGAACCAGGACGAAGCCGACCAGCACGATGCCGATCCGGAATTCGAGGTTGTAACGCAACAGATCGCGCAGGATTGCCAGCATCAGCTCACCTTCACCCGGGGATCGAGCAGCGGATAGAGAAAATCGATGACGAGAACGCCGATCGAAACCCCGAGAATCGAGATCGTGGTGACGCCGAGCACGAGGCCGTAGTCGCCGGCATAGACGGCATCGACCAGCAGCGAGCCGATGCCGGGATAGCCGAACACCTTTTCGGTAATCACCGCCCCGTTGAAGATACCGCCGAGCGAGATCGCAAGGCCCGTCACCTGCGGGACCAGTGCATTGCGCATCACGTAGGACGACAGAATGCGGCGGCTCTTGACCCCGGCGAGTTCGGCGTAAATCACGTAGTCCTCGGTGACGACGTTGGACACCAGCGAACGCATGCCGAGAAACCAGCTCCCGACCCCGATCAGGATCAGGGAAAGCGCCGGCAGGATGGCGTGCTGCACGACGCTTGCGGCGAAGGCCCAGGTCCAGGCCTGCGGCAGGTTCATTGTCGAGCCGCCGCTGATGGGGAGCACCGGCCACAGAAAGCCGAACACGATCAGTAGCAGCAGCGCGAGAATGTAATAGGGTATCGGATGCAGGCCCATCGCGATCACGCCGAGCAACTTCAACCCGCGGTTTTTCTGGTAGTAACCGGCAAGGCCGCCCAGCCAGTTTCCAAGCACCCAGGTGACAATCGTCGAGACCACGAGCAGTCCGGTGGTCCACGGCAGCGCGCGGGCGATCAGCGTGGAGACCGGGGTCGGGAACGCCGACATCGACGGCCCGAAATCGGCGCGCAGGATCCGCTTCCAGAACACCACATATTGCTGCAAGGCGGAGCCTTCGAGGCCATAGAGTTCGCGCAACGAAATGCGCATCTGCTCGATCGCTCCGGGCGCCGTATTGCCATACGACGTCACGGCCGAGATCGACTGCTCGACAGGGTCGATCGGCGTGGCATGGGTGATCACATAGGCAAGGTTGATGCCGATGAAGACCACGAGCACGAACTGCACCAGCCGCTTGGCGATGTAGGCAAGATATCCACTCATGAATTCCCGAGATGCGAAAGCGCCGTCTCCGGGCAATCCAACCCGTCTGTCCGGAGCGACCTTCCTCTGTTTTCCAACCTCGCCCTAATTGGCCGGCTTCAGCCTGACGAACATGGCGCGGGAGTTGCCCCAGTTCGGAACCGGATCGGTGTACGGATCCTGCGCTGTCGGATAGCCCTTCCAATAGGTCTGATCCATCGCCGTGAAGACGTTGTACGCCATCAGCGGGATGGTCGGCATCTCCTTCACCGCGAGCTTGACGTAGTCCTTGCCGAGCTCGATCGATTTCGGATCGTCGAACCCGACGGAGCGGGTTTGCTCGATGATCTTGTCGAGCGCCGGGCTCGACCAGCGCTGCCAATTGCGCGCGGGCTGCGGCTTGCCGGCTTCGGCGACGAACTGCGAATGCCAGCTGTCCATGAAGTAGGACAGGTCCTGATGGCCTCCCCAGGTCTCGACGCTCCAGCCGATGAAGGTATCGAAATCGCCGGCGGCCCGGCGCGTCGGCAACGTGCCCTGCGCCACATCGACCTTGGCGTCGATCCCCGCCTGTTTCCATTGCTGCACGATCATGGTGCCGGCGCGCGTCATCACCGGACGCAGATCGCCTTCGACCATGACACGAATGGTGAAGGGCTTTCCGTCCGGCATCATCCAGGCACCATTGCGCTTGCTGAAGCCGGCTCTCTCAAGTAGCTCCTGCGCCGCCTGCGGATCGGTCCTCCACCAGCCCATGCCGAAGGCGCGGGCGATCTCCTTCGGATCCGACGGAATCTGCTCGCCCATCGAAGGACGCAGCATGTCGGCGATCTGCTTGCCGACGGTCGGATCGTACGGCTTGATCTTGCGTTTGCCGGTATCGATCTCGAAGTCCTTGAGCCAGGCTTCCATCGGCTCGTGATACGCCGCCGGATGAGTACCCGTCGGCGGCACGCCGATCGCCGATATCGTCGCCGCACCCCGATAGGCCGCCATCGATACCGCCTTGATGTCGATCAGCAGCGCCAATGCCCAACGCACGTCCGGATTCTTGAACATTTCGTTCTGGTCGTTGAAAATCACGGCCGGCAGCGTCGGATCCGGATGACCATAGGGGAAACCCTTGAACCACGCGACCGTCGATTTGCTCTGCTTGGCCAGCGCAAACATGCCTTCCGGCGCGATATCGTGGATCACGTCGAGTTCATGGTTGAGCTGGGCGATCACGCGCTTGTCCGGCGGGCCGGGATCGACATAAGCGAGATATTTCGGGCCCGGCGTGCCAAAGCGCGCGAGCGTCGTGCGCTTCCAGTCATCGCGCAATTGCCAGATATACCATTTGCCGTCGGGATCATAACTGTTCAACACATAGGCACCGAGCGAAACCGGCTTGTTGAAATCGAATTTGGACGGGTCTTCCACCTTGTCGAAGATATGTTTGGGCAGGATCCAGATCGCATTCCATCGCACGGTGAAATTGGCATGGAAGCGCGAGTTCGGCTTCTTGAGCTTGAACACCACCGTGTAAGGATCGGGCGCTTCGACCGACGCGACATTGCTGGCCAGGACGGCACTGAATCGCATCCCCGGATTTTTGATCTGGGTCATCACGGTTGCAATCACGTCATCGGCGGTGAACTCGACACCGTCGCTCCAGTAGATGCCCTTGCGCAACTTCGCCGTCATTTCGGTGAAGTCGGCGTTGTATTGCGGCTTGTCGGAGGCCAGCGAGTTATCCCAGACGCCATCGAGGCCGCTTTCCGGATCGATGTACCAGAGCGTGTCGAGCGCCGACTGCTGCAAGCCGTTCGACTGCGAACCGGCGTTGATCGCCCAGATGTTGAACCAGCCGGCGTTCTTGATGGTCCCTTCCGGGTTCTCGAGAATCAGCAGTTCTTTTCTTGGAATGTTTTGCGGAATGCCCTGTGCGCTCGAACTCGTCGACAGGAAAAGTTGCGACGTCAAGGCACACACCGCCAGCAGCAGTGCACGAATGCGACTCATCGTTTTCTCCCTGATCGCGAAGTGCTCTTCTTGGCACCCTGTGCAGGCAATCTAGCCACGGGGAATTCGATGAACAACAGAAATCGTGATCTATATCCGAAGATCGGGTTCACTCGACCAGAAATCTGGATATGAGCGATTGACGTCGCACGTGGCAGCCGCGGCTTTTGAAAGTGTCTTTGAAATGTGTTGGCGCCGGGTTTGTAAAACGGTTCAACCTGAACTCAAGCTAAGGCAGATTAAGAGGTCTGGAACGCCTCCATGACTTCGAGAACATGGAACGCGAGCGCGCCGCTGGCGCGATGCGGCCGGTTGGTGACGCTCGACGTCGCTCTCGACGAGGATCAGACCCGAAGCCGAAAAGACCACGCCCCCGCCAACCTCGCCGTTCTGCGGCGACTTGCCCTCAATATTGCTCGTG
>Ga0209839_10000376_pt1 | contig 23045 bp, 19 predicted proteins | sample OrgsoiDNA2013050_FD_185800 | JGI IMG/M metagenome (GOLD analysis project Ga0209839, IMG submission 185800) | Permafrost soil microbial communities from the Arctic, to analyse light accelerated degradation of dissolved organic matter (DOM) -... | ecosystem: Environmental > Terrestrial > Soil >... | reverse complement strand
GCCTCCGGTGTACGTGCAGACATTTTGACGGCCTCTCCTCCTGGACCGGTACTGCGATCCTGCGTGTGTGGCTGTTCCTGGCTCCATTGGGGAGCCTGCCGTGGATGTCCCATATAGTCCGCTCAGACCATATTGCCATCACCAGCGGTGACAAGTCGACCACCAGGAGCAAAGTTTCCGATGTGAGTCACCCCGTTGCCCCCAAGCACTCTGTCACGGTGCGTGATTCTAGCGACACGGAACGTCGCAACGGGCGGATTCGGAAAAGTCATCCGCGCCTCCCATCGGCTACTTAGCTTGATTGCCTCCATGTCCTGCTACCTCATGCGTCGGTGCTGGTAGATCGGTGCTGGTAGTTGGCGATGCCAGTCCGGGCTCCGCAAAAACCCCCCTCCGGCGCCCTGCCCGGCTCTACAGCCTGGCGTGACGTCTCCTGGGCTATCCGCGGCCAGCCGCCGCTGCGCTACCGAGGTGGCACGAGCTGGGCGAACGGCACGGTCCGCGTGCAGGTTCCTGTGCTGACTTCGCGGATGTCCCTCCCTTCCGCTCCGCCGGGCATAGCCACGGCGACGTCTGCCTGGACTGGCGAGCCTCCGGCCAGGCAGTTCAGTGAGGTCGCGGGCCCCTCGCAGGCCGGTCGCGACCGCGGGTACGCCCAGCAGGGAAGACGCAGATAATGCCGTCTGTCCTGGGACGCGAACGGCGCAACTCGTGCCCACTAGGAACGAGCGGCGACGCCGTAGTAATCCTCCGGAGTGCAGCGAGATGCCTTGTTTGGACGGTATTTGCCCGCTCGGCGGCATCCTTACACGCTGTGTAGTCACTCCGTTGCTGTCCCGCGAGCCTGACTGGGGGAACAACTCCGTCATAAGCCCGCACTCCGGTCGCATCAGACAGCATGACTAATCGTGACATGCCAGACCGTCCGGATAAAGGGCTGGCGGCTATGAGATCCTGCTGGCCCGCCGTGTCGGCGGGCGGCCCGCAATAGGCTGGAGCGCGATCTCACGCCGGCGGGGACGCGAGACTGATGCCAGGAGCCTGTCCAGTGGCCAACGTTTTCGGAATCGCAGACAAGGCCGGCGACGCCGACGTCGCCCATCTGGAAGGCGCGAGCGCCAGTGGCCAGACCGGACACGAGCAGGTGGTCTTCTGCCAGGACCACGCCAGCGGCTTGCGGGCGATCATCGCGATCTACTCGACGGCGCTCGGGGCCGCGCTCGGCGGCACGAGGTTCTACCCCTACCCGAGCGAGGATGCGGCGCTGGCCGACGTCCTTAACCTGTCGCGAGCGATGACCTATAAGAACGCGCTGGCCGGCCTGGACCACGGCGGCGGCAAGGCGGTCATCCTCGGCGACCCGGCCGAGCTCAAGTCCGAGGCGCTGCTGCGCGCGTATGGCCGCTTCGTCCAGTCACTAAACGGCCGTTATATCACAGCCTGTGACATCGGCACCTACAGCGACGACATGGACGTCATCGCCCGGGAGTGCACCCACGTAACCGGCCGGACGGTGCGCAACGGCGGCGCGGGCGACTCCTCGGTGCTGACCGCCCTCGGCGTCTTCCAGGGCATGCGCGCCGCAGCGGAGCACGTCTGGGGCAGCACCAGCCTGGACGGCCGTTCGGTCGGGGTGGAGGGCGTCGGCAAGGTCGGCCGTCGGCTCGTCGGGCATCTCATCGATGATGGCGCCCGGGTCACTATCTACGACACCAGCGCCGCCGCCGTCGACCGGGCGCGCGGCGCGTATCCGCAGGTCCTGGTGGCGGCGACCCAGGCCGAGCTGATAGCCGGCCAGCCTGATGTCTACGCGCCGTGCGCGCTCGGGGGCTCCGTGGACGACGGCACCGTTGCGGCCCTCGGCGCCCATGGCACGGGCGCCAGGACGACCGGTACCAAGATCATCTGCGGCGGGGCCAACAATCAGCTGGCGCACCCGGGCATCCAGAAGCTGCTGGCCGATAACGGGATCAGCTACGCACCCGACTACCTGGTGAACGCCGGCGGCGTTATCCAGGTCGCCGACGAGCTGAACGGGTTCAACTTCGAGCGCGCGAAGGCGCGCGCCGAGCAAATCTTCGGCACCATGCAGCGGATCCTGGCCGGCGCGGCCGCCGAGGGCGTGCCGCCGGCGGTCGCCGCCGACCGGCTCGCCGAGCGGCGGATCAGTTCGGTCGGCAGGCTTCGGGGCATATACCTGGGCCGGGAATGAGGCTGGCAGGCAATCGCCGGAGGCGCTAGTGGCGCAAAGCAGGTACGGTTATACCTGTACGTCAGGCGCTGTGCGCCGCGCTCCCGGTGGCGGAGATGCGGCGGCCCCGTCTGTCATGCGGTCAGGCCCGCGCATATCGGCGTGGTAAGAGCAACTTTCAGTGCGGTGACCAGGGGCCTATTGGGCCCCGTACGTTCGAGGGGGTCGAGCCAATGGGGCGCGGCCGAGCCAAGGCCAAGCAGGTCAAGGTAGCCCGTCAGCTGAAGTACAACGGCGGCGGCACGGACCTTGACCGGCTGCGGGCCGAGCTGGGTGTCGGCACGGACCAGCAGGGACCTGACGCATACGCGGATTTCGGCGATCGCTACTCAGCGGACGACGAAGACGCCGCGGATGACGAAGATGACGGCGACTCGCTGGACGACGAGGACATCGATGACGAGGACCCGTATCCCTCGATGAGCAGGACCGCGGGAGACTGACCGGCCAGCCAGAGTTACTGACCGATTAGTCAGGGTTCGGGCGTGACCCGAGTCGGGCCACGCTTTACTGTCGCGCCTGCTCTCGTATTGCTGCGAGCCGCCCAGGTTACGGCTGGGCGGCTTCGCCGCTGCGGGCCCGTTACCTGCCGTGGTTACTGTCGTGCCGCCGGTTACTTGGCGTGCCGCCCGGTTAGCCGCGCGGTTCCGGTGCCGGATGTCACCGTGCCGATGGTCCATGCGGGCAGGTCCCGGTGGGCCAGCAGCCGCAGCGCCTTGTCGGCGTCGGCGGCGGCCATGATGGCCACCATCCCGACCCCCATGTTGAAGACCCCTTCCATCTCCTGGTCGGGTACGCCACCCCAGCTGGCCAGCAGCCCGAAGATCGGAGCCGGCCGCCAGGTGCCGCGATCCAGGATGGCATCGGCATGCGGCGGCAGGACGCGGGCCAGGTTCGCGGCCAGGCCGCCGCCGGTCACGTGCGCGAACGCATGCACCTGCGATCCCGCCGCCAGGGCCAGGCAGTCGCGCGCGTAGATCCGGGTCGGGGTCAGCAGTTCCTCGCCGAGCGGCCGCCCGAGGCCGGCAGGCTCGGCGGCGAGGTCCAGCGCCGCCCCGGGGGCGTCGATGATGCTCCGGACCAGCGAGAAGCCGTTGGAGTGCAGGCCCGACGACGCCATCGCGATGAGGACGTCGCCCGGCTGCACCCGGCCCGGGCCCAGCGCGTCGTCGGCGTCGACGACGCCGGTCGCGGCGCCCGCGAGATCGAAGTCGTCCGGCCCGAAATGCCCGGGATGCTCGGCGGTCTCGCCGCCGATCAGCGCGCACCCAGCCTGGACGCAGCCCGCGGCGACGCCGCCGACGATCGCCGCGACGCGCTGCGGCGAAACCTTTCCGACCACCACGTAGTCGGTCATGAACAAGGGCTCGGCGCCGCATACCACCAGGTCATCGACCACCATGCCCACCAGGTCGATGCCGATCGTGTCGTAGATCCCGAGGCGACGGGCGATCATGACCTTCGTGCCCACGCCGTCGGTCGAGGTCGCCAGCAGCGGCCGGCGCATCCGCGCGAGCCCCGAGACGTCGAACAGCCCGGCGAAGCCGCCGATGCTGCCGATCACCTCGGGACGTGCGGTCTTGTCGACCGCCGCGCGCATCAGGTCGACGGCCCGCTCGCCCGCGTCGATATCGACGCCCGCTCCGGCGTACCTCCCCGGCACGGGCTCACCAGGAACCACGGGCCCACCAGGAAGCCCAGACCCACCAGGAAGCCCAGGCTCCTCAGCGGGCACCGCTACCGCCGCCGCCGCTGCTGACGGCGGCCGGCTCCAGGACGTGTTTGCCCTGCTCAGCCTCGGTCACCGGGATCGGGTAGTCACCGGTAAAACAGCCCAGACATAGCTTGCCGGCGGGCAGCGTGGTCGCGGCGATCAGGCCCGCTAGCGAAACGAACCCGAGGGAGTCGGCACCGATCGACAGCCTGATCTCCTCCATGGTGAGGTTGCCGGCGATCAGCTCGGCACGGCTGGCGAAGTCGATGCCGAAGAAACACGGCCAGGTCACCGGCGGGCTGGAGATCCGGACGTGGACCTCCGCGGCACCGGCCTCGCGGAGCATGGCCACGATGGCCTGCTGCGTGTTGCCGCGGACGATCGAGTCGTCCACGACCACCACCCGCTGCCCGGCGATGACGTCCCGCAGCGGATTGAGCTTGAGCCGGATTCCGCGCTGCCTGATGGTCTGGCTCGGCTGGATGAAGGTGCGGCCCACATAGGAGTTCTTGACCAGGCCCTGCCCGTAGGGAATCCCGCTGGCCTGCGCGTAACCGATCGCCGCCGGAGTGCCGGACTCCGGCACCGGGATCACCAGGTCGGCCTCGGCGGGGTACTCGACGGCCAGCCGCCTGCCGGCCGCCACGCGGGTAGCCTGCACGCTTCGTCCGGAGATAGAGGTATCCGGGCGGGCCAGGTAGACGTACTCAAACAGGCAGCCACGCGGCTGCGGCGCGGCGAAGGTCCGGGACCGCAGTCCGCGCTCGTCGATGGCAATCAGCTCACCCGGCTCCACCTCGCGCACGAAAGTCGCACCGACGATGTCGAGCGCGGCCGTCTCGCTGGCCACCACCCAGCCGCGAGGCAGCCTGCCGATCACCAGCGGCCGAAATCCCTGCGGGTCACGCGCCGCGTACAGGGTCCGCTCGTCCATGAACACCAGTGAGTAGGCGCCGCGCACCAGCGGGAGCGTGGCCATGGCCGCCTGCTCCACGGTGCCGATCGCCGCGCCCTCGGTGGCCGGCGGCCCGCCTTCGAGATGGTCGCCGGCCGGACCGGAGTCCGCGAGCACGCCGACGGCCTGCGGGACTCCCGGCATCCCCGGCAGCATCTCCTGCGGCGCGGCGGGCGGCGCCGCAAACAGCGCCGTCAGCACGTCGGTGTCGGAGGTGGCCTGGTTCGGGCCGGCTGGGCGGGCTCCGGCCAGTGCGGCCAGTTCCAGGGTGTTGATCAGGTTGCCGTTGTGCCCGAGGGCCAGGCTCGCGGTCGGCGTGGCGCGAAACGTCGGCTGCGCGTTCTCCCAGACCGAGGATCCGCTGGTGGAGTACCGGCAGTGCCCGACGGTGATGTACCCGCGCAGGGTGTTCAGCACCGACTCGTCGAACACCTGCGGGACCAGGCCCATGTCCTTGTAGACGACGATGCGCGTGCCGTCGCTGACTGCGATCCCGGCCGACTCCTGGCCACGGTGCTGCAGCGCGTAGAGGCCGAAGTACGCGAGCTTGGCGACTTCCTCGTCCGGGGCCCAGGCCCCGAACACGCCGCAGGCGTCCTTAGGTGGCTGGTCGTTGGGGTCGAGATCATCGCTCAGGCGGCCATCCGGCTTGATCACGTCGTCAGTGTAGATGACGCCGGTGCGGGCTCCCGCCGGACACGGCGGCCCGGAACTGGGCCGGTGAATTGCTCCCGCCGTTTGCGGCGGGGCGGTCACCGATGCGGGTCACCAGGGCGGCCCCCGCGGAATGGTGTGGCACAGATGCCTGCCGGCCGACTGTGCCGCCGGGGCCATGCGCGCCCTGATGCCGGGCAGTTCCCGGCTGGACTGCTCTTTCGGCGGCACCCGCACGTTCATGACGTTCGGTCCTGCCACGCGAGTCCGCCGCCGAGATCCCGGCTACCCCGCCTGCCTCCCTCGTCCCACTCGCCCCACCCGCCTTGTACCAGCTAGGCGGCCTAACGTCGTGGTTGGGCACCTACTGTCGTTCCAGCGGCAGCAGGGGGCAACCATGACGTTGGCGGCCCGGATCAGCGGCGGGCGGACTGGGACAAAAGTGATGGCCCGTGCCCCTGATCCCTCAGGGGCACCGGCCACGGCGCGAGTGGAGTGTGAGCGGGGCGGGGTCTTGGCGGTCGACCACGCATAACCGAACTCGGTTGTCGGGGCTGTCGATGGAACCCGGATCCGGTCCGACGGCGGCCTGGAAATGGCCGGCGAACTGCTCTCGCAGCTTGTACTTGAGCACCTTGCCGCCCACGGTCTCGGGCAGCGCCTCGACCACGACGATTGCCTTGGGCGTCTCGAAGCCCGCCAGCCGCTCCCGGCAGAACGCGATCAGCTCCGCCTCAAACTGCCCTGCCTCAAACTGCCCTGCCTCAAACGCCCCCGGCTGGCGGCCTGGCTGGGATACCACGATCGCCGTCACCGCCTCGCCCCAGCGGTCGTGGCCCAGCCCGATCACGGCGGCCTTGGCCACCTCCGGGTGCTGGTGCAGGACCGCCTCCACGCGCAGGCTCGAGACGTTCTCGCCGCCCGACTTGATGATGTCCTTGTACCGATCGACCATGATCCGCAGGCCGTCCTCGTCGACCATGCAGCTGTCGCCGGAGTGGAACCAGCCGTGCCGGAACGCATGCTGCGTCGCCTCGGGATCCTGGTAGTACCCCGCAGCCACCGCGGGCGAGCGGTAAACCGCCTCACCGGGCACCCCGGGCTGGTCGAGCAGGTGCTGGCCGTCGGGGTCCATGACCGTCGAGCCGAGCAGCGGGTTCGGGATCCCCACGTAGTTCAGCTGCGGCGCCGTAGCCTGGTAGGTGTCCTCCCACACGTCCGGCCAGAAGCGATGGCACGAGATGGCCTCGGTCTGGCCGAAGATGCCCACCAGGATGAACTGGTCGCCGCAGAGTTGCTGCAGCCGCGACCGGACGGCCGGCTCGACCGCACCCCAGCCGTAGACCAGCACCTGCAGGCTGCGCGCGTCGAGGTCGTCCGCCCGTGCTTCGTGCTGAGCATCTCCAGCGTCCAGCTCCGCCGCGAGCGCCTTGACCAGCTGCGGCGACCCGCCCCAGAGCGCGGTCACCCGCTCGGCGGCGATCGCGGCGGCCATCTGTGCCGGAACCGGCTTGCGCCCGATGACCAGCGATCCGCCGGCCAGGAACGCCGGCAGCGACAGCACCTCGTCGGCGACGTGGTAGATCACCGGGAGGAACGAGCACAGCTTGAGGTCAGCCTCGATCCGCAGGCCTCTGGTCAGTGACAGCGCAAAGGACATAGCGCCCATGTAGGCGTAGGAGTGCGACAGCATGACGCCCTTGGGCATCGCCGTGGTGCCGGAGGTGAACAGGATCTCCCAGATGTCGTCGCCGTGCACGACCGCGTCGGGCTCGGTCGCCGGCTGGGCGGCGACGAACTCGGCGAACGACACCCCGCCGGGGGCGACGCCACCGCCAATCGGGATCGTGACGTCGGGCCGCAGGCCGACCGCGCCGATGACCTGCGCGGCGCCGGGCCAAAGCTCGGCGTCCACGATCACGAACCGGGGATCGGCGAGCTGGATCAGGTAAGCCAGGACGTCGGGGGCCAGCGCCGGATTGACCGGCACCGCCACGAGCCCGGCCTTGGCGGTCGCAATCTTGGCCAGGTAGGCCTCGACGGAGTTCTCGCAGACCAGCAGCACCCGGTCACCGCGGTCCAGGCCGCCGGCGAGCAGCCCGTTGGCGAATCGGTTGGCGACCTCATCGGCCTGGCGGTAGGTGAGCCGCTCGTAGGCCGGGTCGCCGAAGGCACCGGGCCAGCCGGTGATCGCGACCTGGTCGGGCCTGCTCCAGGTCACCCGCTCAAGGATGTCGCCGACGCAGACCCGCTCCCAGCGGTTATCCGCGCGCCGGTTATAGAGACTCGTGACGTCAATGGGCACGGCCTGCTCCCTCGCTAGCGGAGTCTTAGCGGGACGTTAGTGAATCATGAAACACAACCCTCAGGGTCGTCAATAGAGCACGACCCGCCGCCGCGGCGCGCTGCCAGCCCCGCCGCATCGGTCCGTTCACGCAGCACACAGCCGCTTCGGCGGCCTATTGGGGGCCGGCCCGCGGTCGGGCTACAGTGAGAGGGCTTAGTGAGCCGCAAATCACTAACTGGAGGCTCGGATGGCGGACGGCCAGGCCGCGCAGCAGGCGCGCGAGACCACCGGACAGGCGGGCGAGACCGTGGAGCAGGCCGAGCTGCGCGCGACGGTGGCCCGCATCGCCGGGAAGTTCGGCGGCTCCTACTATGCCGCCCGCGCCCAGGCTCACGAGTCATGCGACGAGCTGTGGCAGGCGCTGGCGGAGGCCGGCTTCGTCGGCGTGAACATCCCGGCCGAGTACGGCGGCGGGGGCGGCGGCATTACCGAGCTGGCGATCGTCTGCGAACAGACCGCCGCGCAGGGCTGCCCCTTGCTGCTCCTGCTGGTGTCCAGCGCCATCTCCGGCGAGGTCCTGGCCCGCTACGGCACGCCGGAGCAGAAGAGCACGTGGCTGCCGGGCATCGCCGACGGGACCGGCAAGGTCGTGTTCGCCATCACCGAGCCCGACGCCGGATCCAACACCCACCGGCTCACCACGACGGCCCGACTGGACGGGGATGAATGGGTGCTGACCGGCACCAAGTACTACATCTCCGGCGTGGACGAGGCCGCCGCCATCCTCGTGGTCGCCCGGATCGCCAACACGGGCGAGGCCAGCACAGCGGGGGCCAGCACGGGCGGGGCCAGCAGAGGGGGGGCAAGCACGGGCGGGGCCAGCACGGGGCGGTTCGGGCTGTTCCTGCTCCCGGTCGACGCGCCCGGCCTGGCCGCCAGCCCGCTGCCGGTCGACGCGATGCTGCCGGAACGGCAGTTCACCCTGCACTTCGATGACATCCGGCTGCGGCCCGACGCCCTGGTCGGCGGCGACGAGGCAGGCCTGGCCCAGGTCTTCCACGGCCTCAACCCGGAGCGGATCACGGCGGCGGCGCTCTGCGTCGGGGTTGCCCGCTACGCCCTGGGCCGGGCGGCGGACTACGCGCGGACGCGGACGGTGTGGGACGTCCCGATCGGCGGCCACCAGGGCGTCGCGCACCCGCTGGCGCGGGCCAAGATCGAGACCGAGCTGGCCGCGCTGATGACCAGCAAGGCGGCCTGGCAGCACGATCATGGCCTGGCGGCCGGGGAGGCGGCCAACATGGCCAAGTACGCGGCCGCCGAGGCCGCCATCGCCGCCGTCGACCAGGCCATCCAGACGCACGGCGGCAACGGGCTGAGCACCGAGTACGGCCTGGTGCCGCTGTGGGGTATCGCCCGGCTGCTGCGGATCGCCCCGGTGAACCGGGAAATGGTGCTCAACTACGTCGCCCAGCACACCCTGCACCTGCCGAGGTCCTATTGAGCACGCAGGCCGCCGCTTGAGCACGCAGGCCGCCGCCAGGACGGCGGCGGGAACGGTCCTGCGGTCGGCGCTAGATCCCGGCTCGGCGACCTACCGCGCCAACCGGTCCGCCCAGCTGCGGGTCCTGGCCGAGCTGGACGAGCAGATCGAGCAGGCCAAGGCCGGCGGCGGCCCGCGGTACGCCCGCCGTCACCACGACCGGGGACGGCTGCTCGCCCGGGAGCGGGTAGAGCTGCTGCTGGACCGGGACAGCCCGTTCCTGGAACTGTCGGTGCTGGCCGCCTGGGGAACCGAGTTCGCGGTCGGCGCCAGCCTCGTCACCGGCATCGGCGTGGTGTCGGGGGTCGAGTGCGTGCTGATCGCGCACGACCCGACGGTGCGCGGCGGCGCCATGAACCCTTACTCGCTCCGCAAGTCGCTGCGCGCGCTGGAGATCGCCCGCCGCAACCGGCTTCCGGTGCTCAACCTGGTGGAGTCCGGCGGCGCGGACCTGCCGACTCAGTCTGAGCTGTTCGTTCCGGCTGGAAAAATCTTTCATGACCTGACCGAACTATCCGCGTTGGGTGTCCCGACCATCGCGCTGGTCTTCGGCAACTCCACCGCGGGCGGCGCCTACGTGCCGGGCATGTGCGACTACAGCGTCCTGGTGGACGGCCAGGCCAAGGTGTTCCTCGGCGGCCCGCCGCTGGTCAAGATGGCGACGGGCGAGGAGGCGGATGACGAGGAACTGGGCGGCGCCCGGATGCACGCGCAGGTCTCCGGGCTGGCGGACTATTTCGCGACGGACGAGCGGGACGCGATCCGGCTGGGCCGGCGCATCGTCTCCGAGCTGAACTGGCGCAAGCAGGGGCCGGCGCCGTCGCTGCTGGCCGACGAGCCGCGCTATGACCCCGACGAGCTGCTCGGCATCGCGCCCGCCGACTTCCGGGTGCCGTTCGACCCGCGCGAGGTGCTCGCCCGGGTCGTCGACGGCTCCCGGTTCGGGGAGTACAAGCCGTCCTACGGCACGAGCCTGGTCACCGGCTGGGCCAGCGTGCACGGTTATCCGGTGGGGGTGCTGGCCAACGCCCGCGGCGTGCTGTTCAGCGAGGAAGCCAGGAAGGCGGCCGAGTTCATCCTGCTGGCCAACCAGACCGACACGCCGCTGGTGTTCCTGCAGAACACGACCGGATACATGGTCGGCACGTCGTACGAGCAGGGCGGGATCATCAAGGACGGCGCCAAGATGATCAACGCGGTGACCAACTCCGCCGTGCCGCACATCACCCTGAACCTGGCCGCCTCGTTCGGTGCCGGCAACTACGGCATGTCCGGCCGGGCCTACGACCCGCGGCTGATGTTCGCCTGGCCGGGCTCCCGGCTGGCCGTCATGGGCGCCGCCCAGCTAGCCGGGGTGATGTCCATCGTGGCGCGCGCCTCGGCGGAGTCTTCGGGCCGGGACTTCGACACCGTCGCGGACGAGCAGCGACGGCAGGCGATCGAGGCGCAGATCGAGCGCGAGTCGAACGCCTTCTTCGTCACGGCCCGGCTCTACGACGACGGCCTGATCGATCCGCGCGACACGCGGACGGTGCTGGGGATCGCGCTGTCGGCCGCGCATTCGGCACCGGTGGCCGGGCGCCGCGGCTTCGGCGTCTTCCGGATGTGACGCCGGTGCCCGCCATCCGCAAGCTGCTCATCGCCAACCGGGGCGAGATCGCGCTGCGCATCATCAGGACCGCCCGCGAGCTGGACATCGCGACGGTCGCGGTCTTCAGCGACCCGGACGCGGGCGCGCCGCACGTGCGGGCCGCCGACGAGGCGGTCGCGCTGCCGGGCGCCGCGCCGCGCGACACCTACCTGCGCGGCGACGCGATCATCGCCGCGGCTCAGGCGGCCGGCGCCGACGCGGTGCACCCGGGCTACGGATTCCTCGCCGAGAACGCCGGCTTCGCGCGGGACTGCGCCGCCGCGGGCCTGACCTTCGTCGGCCCTTCCGCGGCGGTTATCGAGGCCATGGGCTCGAAGATCGCGGCCAAGGAACTGCTCGCCGCCGCCGGCGTTCCCGTGCTGCCGGGCGTGACGGTGGACGCCGCCGTGGAATCGGAACCGGAGAAGCTGGCCGCGGCCGTCGCCGAGGTCGGTTACCCAGTCCTCGTCAAGGCCTCCTTCGGCGGGGGCGGGCGAGGCATGCGGATCGCCAGAGACCCTGCCGAGCTGACCGAGGCGGTAACGAGCGCCGCCCGCGAGGCTGCCTCGGCCTTCGGCGACGGCACCGTCTTCGTCGAGCGGTACCTGGAGCGGCCCCGGCACATCGAGGTGCAGATCGTCGGCGATACCGACGGGACTGTCACGCACCTGTTCGAGCGCGAGTGCTCGATCCAGCGGCGGTATCAGAAGATCATCGAGGAGGCGCCGTCGCCGGCGGTGGACGAGCGCCTGCGCGCCGAGCTGACCACGGCCGCGGTCGCGGCCGGCCGGGCCATCGGCTACGTCGGGGCCGGGACTGTCGAGTTCGTCCTGGACGGGGACGGCTCCTTTTACTTCCTGGAAGTCAATACCCGGCTTCAGGTCGAGCACCCGGTGACCGAGCTGGTCACCGGGCTGGACCTGGTCCGCCTGCAGCTGGAGATCGCCGAGGGCACGCCGCTGCCGCCGGAGGTGACCGGCGCGCGGATCCGCGGCCATGCGATCGAGGCCAGGCTTTGCGCCGAGGACCCTCGAGCGGGGTTCTTGCCGGCGACCGGCGTGCTGCACCGCTTCGACGTCCCGGACCTGCCGGGCGTGCGAACCGACGCGGGCGTCGCCGACGGGACCGTGGTCGGCGTGCATTACGACTCGATGCTGGCCAAGGTCATCGCGCACGGCCCGACCAGGGACGCGGCGCGGCGGCGGCTGGCCCGCGCCCTGGCCCGCGCCCAGGTGCACGGCGTCACGACCAACCGGGACCTGCTGGTCGCGATCCTGCGCGAGCCGGAGTTCGCGGCCGGGCGGATCGACACCGGCTACCTGAGCCGGCACGACCCGGCGATGCTCGGCGCCGGGCTGGGCGCCGGGCTGGGCGGCGGCCTGGGCGGCGGGCTGGCCGCGGACCTGCACCTGGCCGCCGCCGCCCTCGCCGGGCAGGCCGCCCGGCGAGCCGCCGCCGCGATCCTGCCCGGCGTCCCGTCCGGCTGGCGCAACGTGCGCAGCGCGGACCAGCACGCGGCCTACGTCATCGACGGCGAGCGCCGCGAGGTCTGGTACCGGCTGGAGGCCGGCGGCCTTCAGGTGTCGGTCGACGGCCGGGCGCTGCCCGCCGCCGAGCTCGGCGCGGCGCGCGATGATCACGTCGAGCTGACCGTGGGCGGCATCGCGCGGCAGTTCAGCGTGCACCAGGTGGACGACGTGGTGTACGTGGACAGCCCGCTCGGGTCGAGCGCGCTGACCGAGGTGGAACGGTTCCCCGAGCCCGGAGCCCTGACCGCCGCAGGCTCACTGCTCGCCCCGATGCCCGGCACCGTCGTGCGGGTAGCGGTCGAGGTGGGCGACACGGTCGCGGCCGGGGCGCCCGTGGTGGTCCTGGAGGCGATGAAGATGGAGCACGTCGTGTCCGCGCCGGCCGCCGGCATCGTCGCGGAGCTGGCCGTCCGGGCCGGGCAGGCGGTTGACGCGGGCGCCGAGCTGGCCCGCGTCGAGCCTGGCGGGGGCGCGGAGCCCGCCGGTGATGAGCGATGACGCAGCCCGAGATGACGCAGCCCGAGATGACGCAGCCCGTCGACTACCGCCTGGCCGGCCCGGTCGCGTGGCTGACCATCAACCGGCCGGAGGCGCGCAACGCCCTGTCGGCGGCCGTCCGGGCCGGGCTGTTCGCCGGACTGCGGCGGTTCAACGCCGACGACAGCGCCCGGGTCCTGGTGCTGACCGGCGCGGGCGACCGGGCGTTCTGCGCGGGCGGCGACCTGAAGGAGATGGCGGCCGACGGGCTGCGGGTGCCGCCGCCGGATTTCGTGCCGCAGCCGGGCCGCAACATCGAGGTCCCCAAGCCGGTGATCGCGGCGGTGAATGGGGTGGCCTACGCGGGCGGGTTCCTGCTCGCGCAGAGCTGTGACCTGTGCATCGCCGCCGACACCGCGCGCTTCGCGATCACCGAGTGCAAGGTCGGCCGCGGCGCGCCCTGGGCGGCCCCGCTGCCCTGGCTGATCCCGCCGCGGATCGCCATGCAGCTGCTGCTCACCGGCGATCCGATCAGCGCCGAGCGCGCCTGCCAGGTCGGCCTCGTCAACGAGGTCGTGCCCGCGGCGGAACTGCACGGCCGGGCGCAGGCGGTCGCCGAGGGCATCGCGGCCAACGCGCCCCTGTCCGTGCTAGCCGCCAAGCGCACCGTCGGACTGATAGCGGAGCAGCCGCTGAGTCAGGCGCTCGAGGCGGCCGAGCGGATCTGGGAGCCGGTGTACCTGAGCGCCGACGCGCAGGAGGGCCCGGCGGCCTTCCGGGAGAAGCGGCCGCCGGCCTGGACGGGCCGCTGATGGCCGTCTCCATGGCCGCGCTGGTGGCCGACCTCGCCGCCGAGTCCGCCGACCTGACCCGGATGCTGGTACCGCTGGCGCCCGGCGACTGGGAGCTGCCGACCCCCGCGGCCGGCTGGGCGATCCGGGACCAGGTCAGCCACCTGGCGTTCTTCGACGAAGCGGCCACGCTGGCCGCCACGGACCCCGGCCGGTTCCGTCAGGAAGCCGACCGGCTGATGTCCGGCGGCGCCGACTTCACCGAGGCGGTCGCCCGCGATCACCGCCAGCTCCCCCCGGCTGACCTGCTGAAATGGCTGGCTACGGCGCGGGCCGAGTTCCTGGCGACCTTCGCCGGCCTGGACCCGTCGGCCCGGCTGCCCTGGTACGGGCCGCCGATGAGCGCGGCGTCCTGCGTCACGGCCCGGCTCATGGAGACCTGGGCGCACGGGCAGGACGTGACCGACGCCCTGGGGGCGCAGCGCCCGGCGACCGCCAGGCTGCGGCACATCGCCCACCTAGGCGTGGTAACGAGGACGTTCAGCTTCACGCTGCACGGCCAGCCGGTGCCCACGGCGCCGGTCCGAGTGGAGCTCACCGGCCCGGACGGCGCCAGCTGGAGCTGGGGTCCGCCGGACGCCGCCGACCGGGTCCGGGGCGACGCGCTCGACTTCTGCCTGCTGGTGACCCAGCGGCGGCACCTTCTGGACACCGGGCTGAGCGTGACCGGCCCGGCCGCGACGGCCTGGCTGGACCTGGCCCAGGCCTTCGCGGGCCCGCCGGGCCCCGGCCGCCCGCCGCGTCGCGGGGGGGCGGCAGATGGCTGAGCGGCGCCCGGTCCGGATCGCGAACTGCTCGGGCTTCTACGGCGACCGGCTCGATGCCGCGCGCCAGATGGTCGAGGGCGGGCCCATCGACGTGCTGACCGGCGACTATCTCGCCGAGCTGACCATGCTGATCCTGTGGAAGGCCCGGCAGAAGGACCCGTCGGCGGGCTACGCCCGGACCTTCCTGGTCCAGCTGGAGCAGGTCCTGGGCACCTGCCTGGAGCGGGGCATCAAGGTCGTCAGCAACGCCGGCGGCCTGAACCCGGCCGGGCTGGCCGACGAGGTCGGCAAGCTCGCCGCCGGACTCGGCCTGCACCCCGAGGTCGCGTACATCACCGGTGACGACCTGCTGGACCGAGTGCCCGACCTGCAGGCTTCCGGCGTGGACCTCGCCAATATGGACACCGGCCGGTCGCTGGCCGACGCGGGCGTGCAGCCGGTGACGGCCAACGCCTATCTCGGCTCCTGGGGGATCACCCGCGCGCTGGCCGCCGGGGCCGACATCGTCATCTGCCCCCGGGTCACCGACGCCGCGCTGACGGTCGGCCCGGCCGCCTGGTGGCATGGCTGGGGCGCCGCCGACTGGGACCGGCTGGCGGGCGCCGTGGTGGCGGGCCACGTGATCGAGTGCGGTCCGCAGGCCTGCGGCGGGAACTATCCGTTCCTGCGGGAAATCACCGATCGCCGGTACCCGGGATTCCCGATCGCCGAGGTGAGCGCGGACGGCAGCTGCGTGATCACCAAGCAGGCCGGCACGGGCGGCCTGGTGTCGGTGGGCACGGTCACGGCCCAGCTGCTGTATGAGATCGACGGGCCGGCCTATCTCGGCCCGGACGTGGTGGCGCACTTCGACTCGGTCCGGCTGACCCCGGCGGGCCCCGACCGGGTCCGGGTCTCCGGGGTCGCGGGCACGCCGCCGCCAGACACGCTGAAGGTCGCCATGAACTACCGCGGCGGCTACCGGAACACCATGACTCTCGTGCTAACCGGCCTGGACATCGAGGAAAAAGCCGCGTGGGCGCGGGCCGAGCTGTTCGCGCTGCTGGGCGGGGAGGACGGGTTCGACACCGTGGATGTCCGGCTGCTCCGCTTCGACCAGAGCGACGCCCCGGCCAACGAGCGGGCCACGGCGCACCTGCGGATCACGGTGCTGGACTCCGGCGCCGAGCGGGTCGGCCGCGCGTTCTCGAACGCGGTGCTGGCGCTCGCGCTGGGCGGGTACGCCGGGTTCCACACGACGACGCCGCCGACCGGCGCGAGCGAGTACGGCGTCTACTGGCCGGCCCTGGTCCCGGCCGGTGCCGTTGAGCACGTGGTCGTGCTGCCGGACGGGACCCGTGAGGTGGTGCCGCACACGCAGACGTCGTTCGCCTCATCCGCCGTGGACCCCTCGCCCGCCCTGCCAGCCTCGCCAGCCTCACCCGCCTCGCCCGCCTCGCCCGCCTCGGACGACTCACCCGCCTCGGCGCGGGCCGACCGGGTACCGACCACCCGGGCGCCGCTCGGCCTGGTCGCCGGGGCGCGCTCCGGCGATAAGGGCGGGAACGCCAACGTCGGGCTGTGGGCCCGCGACGACGCGGCCTACGAGTGGCTGGCAAGCTGGCTGAGCGTCGAGCGGTTCCGCGAGTTGCTGCCCGAGGCAGCCGGGCTGGCCGTGCGGCGCTACGAGCTGCCGAATCTGCGCGCGCTGAACTTCGTGGTGGTGGGCCTGCTCGGCGCGGGCGTCGCGGCCAGCACCCGGCCGGACCCGCAGGCCAAGGGGCTCGGCGAGTACCTGCGGTCCCGCCTCGCCGACATTCCGGTCGCGCTGCTGGGGCCGGCGGCGCAGCCCTCAGGTGACCAGAGCCCGTGATGGCCGAGCCCCGTGGTGACCGAGGCCCCGTGGTGAGCGGCACTGAGCTCGTCCGGGCCCGTGACCCGGATCGCCGGGAGAAGATCCTGCTGGCGGCGGGTGAGCAGTTCGCCCGGCGCGGCTACCACGCGGTGAGCCTGGCCGACATCGGCGCCGCCGCCGGGATCGTCGGGTCCGGGGTCTACCGCCATTTCACGAGCAAGTCCAGCATCCTCGTCGCGCTGCTGGAACAGGTCATGGACCGGCTGCTCGCGGAGACGGAGCGGGTGCTGGCCACCGAGCGGGACGGCGCGCGGCAGCTCGCCGCGCTGGTTCAGGGCCAGGTCGCGTTCGCCGTCGATGACCGCTACCTGGTCCGGCTGTACCAGCGCGAGGTGCATACCCTGCCGGAGACCGACCGGCGGCGGCTGCGCCGGCTTCAGCGGCACTACGTCGAGGAATGGGTGCACCTGCTCACGGAGTTGCGGCCCGGCCTGGACGACGGGCAGGCCCGCGCCCTCGTGCATGCGGCGATCGGCGCGATCCAGTCAGTGGCCAGCTACGACAGCGGCCTACCGCGTCAGCAGCAGGTCGACCTGCTGGACCGGGCGGCGCGAGCGTGCCTGGCGGGCGGCGGTGCGGCGGCCGACCAGTAGGCGACGTCGCTCAGCATGGCGCTCAGCACGGGCGCACGGCTCAGCACGGGCGCACGCGGATCACCGGGAGGTAGGCCGAGATGTCGGCACGCGGTCCGCTGGCCCGCAGCTTGCCGCTGGCCGCCGCGGCGGACCAGTCCAGCCGGCCGGTGGCCAGCGCCAGCCAGGTCAGCGGATCGGTCTCGACCACGTTGGGCGGCGTGCCACGGGTGTGCCGGGGGCCCTCGATGCACTGGACCGCCGCGAACGGCGGGATGCGCACCTCCACCGCGCGGCCGGGAACCCGGTCGGCCAGCGCCTCCAGCAGGTACCGGACGGCCGTGCGCAGCGCCTCGCGCAGCGGCTGGCCGCCGGCATCAATCGCCGCCGTCACCGCCACCACGGCGGCCCGGCCCAGGACGAGCGGGGCAACCTGGCCGTCCCAGGGCGGCTCGCCGAGGGCGGCTCGCTGCTCGTTGAGGGCGGTGAGCATCCGCGCAGGGTCAGGCTGTCGGGCGGGCACGCCTGAGAAGGCTAGCCGACGGCGGGCCTGTCACGGACCCGCCCGTAAGCTGGGAGCGTGCACCCGGCGCTGGCGGCCGGGCGCAATATAGGCGCTGGGTAGTTCTTCGTGCACGTTTCCGAACATCTGCTGTATTACTGGCGAGTTATAGGTAATCGTTCCTTATGCCACATCCGCGCGTTTCCGCCACCGGCCGGACCAGCGGGTCCTGGACGCCCAGGATCGCCGGGATCAGCGCAGTGGTGCTCGTCGCCGTAGGCGGGGCGATCGCCTACTCGGTCGCCAGCTCGGCCAGCGCTTCCCGGCCCTCGACCCAGCTGCCGGGGCGGGTGCAGTCCGTGCAGACCGTCGGGATCATCGGCCAGGTTACGGATGCCGCCCGCGGGAGCACCCCGCTGCGGCAGCTGAATGTCACGTCCGCAGGACTGCAGTTCGGGCCGTTGCCGCCGGCCAGCCTGCCGCAGGGCGACCCGCAGTGGACCGCAGACACGATCGCGGGGGGCACCTTGGTTTTTATCTATGCGCCGAACGGCAGGTGCCTGGCCATGGCGGGCTCGCAGCGGCGGCCCGTCGTCGCCCTGCGGCGCTGCGACCTCGGACCCGATCAGCGCTGGCAGCGGGTCCATGCCACCGTGCAGTCGGACGGGCACGAGTACGCGCAGGTCCGCAATCTGCGCAGTGGCTGGTGCCTGACTGCGGGCGACGCCGCGGCGGGGACGGCGAACCCCCCGGCCTTCCTGACCCGGTGCGGCCCGGCGGCTCCGGCGCGCCAGCTTCTGTCGTTCTGGTGGTCAGCCTGAGCCGCCTAGCCGACTGAGCCGCCTAGCCGACTGAGCCGCCTAGCCGAACAGGGCCGGGAGGGTGCCGCGGTGGGCCCGGCCGAGTTCCTCCAGGCTCACCGAGAAGCTGCCGGCGACCTCCAGCGTGCTGCCGCCGGTCGTCCCGATGGTCGCGGCCGGCACGCCGGCCTCGGCGCACAGCGTCGTGAAGCTGGCCTCGCGGCCGGGCACGACGGCGACGAGGGCCCGGCTGGCCGACTCGCTGAACAGGAACGTGAAGTCGTCGCCCGGCAGCGTCACCGTGGCACCAACGCCGCCCGCGAGGCAGGATTCGGCTAGCGCCGCGCCGAGGCCGCCATCGGAGAGGTCGTGCGCCGCGGCGAGCAGCCCTCGCCCCGCCGCGGTCACCAGGACCTGCGCCAGCGCTTGCTCCGCCGCCAGGTCGACCGCGGGCGGGCGGCCGCCGAGGTGGCCGTGCTGGACCCGCGCCCACAGCGAGCCGCCCAGCTCCGTCCTGGTCTCGCCCAGCAGCATCAGGCTCGCCTCGGACTGGCCGAAGGCCGATGACAGCCGGCGCCGCACATCATCGTGCACGCCGAGTACGCCGATGACGGGCGTCGGCTGGATCGCGTCAGCCCCAGTCTGGTTGTAGAAGCTGACATTCCCGCCGGTCACCGGGACGCCGAGCGCCAGGCAGCCGTCGGCGAGACCGCGGACCGCCTCGGTGAACTGCCACATGACCGCCGGGTCCTCCGGCGACCCGAAGTTGAGGCAGTTGGTCACCGCCAGCGGCCGCGCGCCGGTGGCGGCCACGTTGCGGTAGGCCTCGGCCAGCGCCAGCTGGGTTCCCGCGTACGGGTCGAGCAGGCAGTACCTGCCGTTGCCGTCGGTCGCCAGCGCGACGCCGAGGCCGGTCGCCTCATCGACCCTGATGACGCCGGCGTCGTGCGGCATCGCGAGCACGGTGTCGCCGCGCACGTACCTGTCGTACTGCTCGGTGACCCAGGTCTTGTCGGCCGCGTCCGGGGCGGCCAGCAGCGCGAGCAGAGTGGCGCGGAGCCCGGTCCCGCGCGCCGGCCCCGACGGCCGGGCCAGCCGCGCCGGGTCGTCGGCGGCCAGCGCGTCCTGGCCGTCGGGCCGCCGCGCCGGGCGGTCGTAGACCGGGCCGTCGTCGGCCGCCGTACCCGGCGGGATGTCCACGACCCGCTCCCCGTGCCAGGTCATCTCCAGCCGGCCGGTGTCGGTGACCTCGCCGATCACCATGGCCGGTACCTCCCACCTGGCGCAGATGGCCAGGAACCGGCTGGCGTCGGCCGGCGTCACGATCGCCATCATGCGTTCCTGCGACTCGCTCATCAGGATCTCGGCCGGTCCCAGCGACGCGTCCCGCAGCGGCACCGCGTCCAGCCGGACCGTCATCCCGGACTTGCCGCCGGCCGCCAGCTCGGTCGTCGCGCAGGCCACGCCCGCGGCACCGAGGTCCTGGATGCCGACCACCAGGTCCGCCGCGTACAGCTCCAGGCAGCACTCGACCAGCAGCTTCTCCATGAACGGGTCGCCGACCTGGACGCTGGGGCGCTTGGCACCCTCGCCGCGTCCCCCGGTCGAGGCACTGGCGCCGAACGAGGCGCTGGCCAGCACCGAGGCCCCGCCGATGCCGTCGGGCCCGGTGCGCGACCCGAACAGGATGACCTGGTTGCCGGTCCCGGTGGCCACGGCCCGCTTGAGGTCAGCATGGCGCAGGACACCCACGCACAGCGCGTTGATCAGCGGGTTCCCCGCATAACAGGGGTCAAAGGCCAGCTCGCCGCCGATATTGGGCAGGCCGAGGCAGTTGCCGTAGAAGGAGATGCCGCCCACGACGCCGGGCAGCACGCGCCGGGTGTCCGGCGCGTCCGCGGGGCCGAACCGCAGCGCATCCATCACCGCGACCGGGCGCGCTCCCATCGCGAGGATGTCACGCACGATGCCGCCGACTCCGGTGGCGGCGCCCTGGAAGGGCTCCACGTAGGAGGGGTGGTTGTGTGACTCGATCTTGAAGGTGACGGCGTAGCCCTGACCGATGTCCACGACGCCGGCGTTGTCCCCGATGCCGGCCAGCAGCGCGTCGGTCGGCGGTGCCTTCTCGGCGAACTGGCGCAGGTGGCGGCGCGAGGACTTGTAGGAGCAGTGCTCGCTCCACATCACCGAGTAGATGGCCAGCTCGGCGTCGGTGGGCCGGCGGCCGAGCAGTTCGGCGATCTTGCGGTACTCCGCGGCCGTCAGGCCGAGCGCCGCATACGGCTGGCTCCGGTCCGGCGTCGCGGCGGCCACGCTCACCGTGTCCTGCGGCACCGCCTGCTGGCCCGCCCGCGCCTGCGCGGCCACGTCCGTGCTCACGCCGCCACGACCGCTCGCAGGACCGAGGTGAAGAACCCGAGCCCGTCCGCGGACGGCCCGGTCAGCGCGTCGACGGCATGCTCCGGGTGCGGCATCAGGCCAGCTACGTTCCCGGCCTCGTTAACTACTCCGGCGATGTCGCTCGCCGAGCCGTTGGGGTTACCCCCGGCGTAGCGGACCAGGACCTGGCCCCGCGCGGCCAGGTCCGCCAGCGTGGCCTCGTCGGCGACGTAGGCGCCCTCGCCGCTCTTGAGCACCACGGTCAGCTCCTGACCGGCGGCGTACTGGCTGGTCCAGGAGGTCTGGGCGTTCTCCACCCGGATCTGGATGTCCCTGGTGACAAACCGCAGGCCCGCGTTGCGGGTCAGGGCTCCCGGAAGCAGGTGCGCCTCGCAGAGCACCTGGAAGCCGTTGCAGATGCCGAGCACCGGCAGGCCGGCCCTGGCCGCGGGGATCAGCTCCGTCATCACGGGCGCGAACCTCGCTATCGCGCCGCACCGCAGATAGTCACCATAGGAGAAGCCGCCGGGCAGCACGACGGCATCGACGCCCCGCAGATCGGCATCTGCGTGCCACAGCGGGACGGGAAGGCCGCCGGCCAGCCGGACGGCCCTGCGAGCATCATGATCGTCCAGCGAACCGGGAAAGGTAACGACGCCGACCCTGGCGGTCACAGTCTTCCTAGCCGGGGGCGCGGGCGTCCGGGAAAGGGGCGCATGCACGCAGGCTACCGGCTCAGCCGGCGTCCCTGAGCCGTGCCTGGGGAACCATGGCCAGCGGGGCGTCGGTGCGCCAGGCGATCCGCTTGTTCAGCATGACCACGGTGCCCTGACCAGGACCGCTGCGCAGGGTGACGTCATCGACGCACGCGCGCATGATCGCCAGGCCCCGGCCGGACTCGGGCAGCTGGGCAACGCTGCGCCTGCGGGTCAGCCGCCGCGGCCGGCCTATCCGGCGGCGGAGCGTCAGCGACGTGGGGGCGGGCGTGGCGAGGGTCCCGTGGCGGCGGTGCAGGACCACGACGGGACGGACCGGGCGCCGCACGACCGGCCGGCGGCTGGGCAGCGCGGCCAGGTCGAACCCGCGGCCCCGGTCGATGACCTCCAGCTGGCAGTTATTGCCGAAGACCCGGGCGATGATCTCGTAGCCGCGGCCCTGGCCGGAATGCCGCAGCACGTTGGTACACGCTTCGGTCACGGCCAGCAGCAGGTCGGAGATGCTGCCCTCGTCCACGCCCAGACGGCCGAGGGTGTCACCCAGCACCCGGCGCATCACGGGCACGCTTAGCGCTTCTCGGGGAAACAGGAGGCAGAACCGAACGTCTGCGGTCGGCTCCCCGGTCTGCGTCACGCGAGTTCGCATCGGCTCCTTCACCCCCGGCTGGTGGAAGTTACGCGCTGTTCATATTGTGAGGGTTTCCCGCGCGGAGCTGCAGTAATCATGAGGTCGGGCGATCTCTGGACGAACACTCCCTAACGGCAGGGAAACACATCGATCAGGTAAGCCTGCCGGGACATCCGGGACATCCGGGACGCGAGTGGCAGCGAAGCGCCAGGGATCAGGACGGCTGAACGGTGAATTCCTCAATGACCGGATTGGCCAGCAGCTCGCCGGCCAGCTCAGTAACGCGCTGCGCCGTCGCCTCGTCGGCCGGCCCGTCGCCGTCCAGTTCGATCTCGAAGCGCTTGCCCTGCCGCACGGAGATCACCTGGCCGAAGCCCAGGCGATGACAGGCACTGGCGATCGCCTCGCCCTGCGGATCGTGGATCTCCGGCTTTAGCATCACGTCAACGACAACTCTGGCCACGGGAGGCAGCGTACGCGAAGCGGCTTTCCGGCGCCTTGACCGTCCCTGCCGCGCGCCGGGTACTGTCACAGCGAACGATCCGACGATCGGCCGGCACGGGCAAGCCCAGGTCGGCGGTGAGCATGCAAGGAGTGGCACGTGACCGTCAACGACGCCGGGCGAGCCGCCTCCCGCAGCGGCGGGCGCGCATCCGCCCAGCCTCCAGTTACCCGGGCGAGCTCGGCTGAGCTCATCCAGCTCCTCACTCCCGAGGGCGAACGGGTGGAGCACCCGGGCTACCCGCTGGAGATCTCCGCGGCGGAGATCAAGTCCCTCTACCGGGACCTGGTCATCGTCCGCCGGATCGACTTCGAGGCGATCGCGCTGCAGCGCCAGGGCGAGCTCGGCATCTGGGCGTCCCTGCTGGGCCAGGAGGCGGCGCAGGTCGGCTCGG
>Ga0209839_10000375_pt1 | contig 23062 bp, 19 predicted proteins | sample OrgsoiDNA2013050_FD_185800 | JGI IMG/M metagenome (GOLD analysis project Ga0209839, IMG submission 185800) | Permafrost soil microbial communities from the Arctic, to analyse light accelerated degradation of dissolved organic matter (DOM) -... | ecosystem: Environmental > Terrestrial > Soil >... | reverse complement strand
AAATCGCCCGATCACCCGCGCCAGCGCGATCGGTCGGCCCGCCCGGTAGCGGCGTGCTGGGGACCTTCGGCCCTGCTGGTCTGGCAAAGTGACGCGCAGCATGGACGGATGGCGGGCGACGCAGGCGGCCCGGCCGCAAGTAGGAGGCCGAGGTGACAGCTGTCGGCCGCGTTGCGGTACTCGGTGCGGGCGCTATGGGAACTGCCCTGGCCGTGCACAGCGCCCGTAACGGCGCCGACACGGTTCTGCTCGCGACCGAGCACGACCAGGCGGTCGTTGATGCGTGGCGGCTGGGGCTGCCCCACCCGGCACTCCGCAGGCCTTTCCACCGCTTTGTCCGCTGCTGCCCGGCTGAGGAATGGGCGCAGGTGCTGCCGACCGCTGCGGTCGTGCTCGTCGCGGTGTCCAGTGCGGGACTCCCGCAGGTGCTGGCCCGGGCTGCGCGCATCGGCGCGGCCGATGCGACCTGGGTGCTGGCCACCAAGGGCTGGGCGCAGGACACCCTGCAGACCCCGAGCCAGGTCGCCACGACCGTGCTCGGGAACGTGCCGGTGGTCTCGCTGGCCGGACCCGCGCTGGCCGCCGAGATCCTCGCGGGTTCACCCACCGGCCTGCTCTGCGCTTCCCTGAACCAGCAGGCCAGGAGGTGCGCGGCGGCCGCGCTCGCCTCGCCCACCACGGCCGTGTTCACCACCAGCGATGTCGCCGGGGCCGAGACCGCGGCGGCGTTCAAGAACGTGGTGGCGGTCGCCGTCGGCCTCGCCGAGGGCCTGTCCGACCGGCTCGGCGAGAGCGCACCGGCGGCCGGCTACGCCAATGCCCGCGCCGCGGTGTTCGCCCGCGGCATGCTCGACATGCTGGCCCTCGTCGAGGCCCGCGGCGGCCGGGCGGCGACCGTGCTCGGACTGGCGGGAGCGGGGGATCTCTATGTCACCTGCCAGCACGGCCGCAACGGTCGCTTCGGGCGGCTGCTGGGCTCGGGTGCGACAGTCGACGGGGCGGTCCGCTCGATCGGCAGCACAGTGGAGGGAGTGACGAATACCGCCGCCGCGCTGCGGCTCGCCCGGCGCGCCGGCCTCGACCTGCCCTCGGCGCGGGTCGTGGAGCTCGCGCTGCGCGAGAACTTGACCGGCGAGCGGGTGAGCGACCGGCTGCGCGACCTCTTCTTGACCGTTGTGTCCGGCTCCCGGCCGTCGCCGGCAGGGCGATGACGGGCGCCCTGACGCCGTCACCGCCCTGCGGCGACACCCGGGTCAGCCGTTCGAGGCCAGCAGGCCCGACGGGCTCTCGAAGGTGTAGCCGAGCGCCTTGAGCCCGGTGACGATCTGCTGCAGCACGGAGAGCGGATCATCGTCGGGATGGATGAAGAAGCTCGCCACGCCCTGCGTCACCGCGAGGTTCTGCTGAGCCTCGTTGATGATGTCCTGCGCGAGCCGGGGCGGGTTATTGAATTGCGCGGTCGGCTCGTAGTCACCGAGGTTCTCGGGAACGATCGTCGTCCCGTACAGGTCGTGCACCTCGTAGGGGAAGAACTGCCCGAACACGTGCGTGTAGTTCACCGGCTGGCCGGTCAGCTGGCCGCCGAAGAACAGCTCCTCGTCATACCGGGTGGAGTAGGTCTGGCCGATGCCGGCGTAATCCGGCGCCGAGGCCGCGTAGTGCGGCGTCGTCCAGAGGGTGGGCGCCGGGAGGCCGGCCGCCGTGAACAGGGCCCGGCCGGTCGTGACCCGGCCTGCCGCCCACGATTGCGAGTCGCCGGGCAGCGGGCCCTCCTCGACGACCGCATCGGTGTCCGCGCACGGCGCCTCGAAGTTGTCCGGGGCGGTCGGCGTGGTCGAGCACTGGGCACGGTAGAACTCGAAGTCATCCCCGCTGACCCCGCTGATCGGGTTGTCGACATTCGAGTACTGGTGGGTGTAGCCGTGCTGGTCGAGCGTGCCACCGTCGGCCACCGCGGTCTTCAGCGCGGACACCATCGCCGGCTTCTGGGCCAGGGTCGCGGACACGGGCACGCCGTTGTTGTAGAAGCCAGCGGGGTCCTGATAGTCGGGGAACACTGCCATGCTGAACGGCACGCCCTGGCTATGCAGATAACTGGCGTAGGACCTCAGGTTCGACGAGCTGGACTCCGGGTTGATGTCCTCGAGCCGGACGAGCGCCTCGTGGCTGGGTGTCACCGCGGGGCCGAGGTCATTGAAGAGCAAGTCGGCAAAGGCGACGTAGCGGTCCGTCGTCGCGATGTAGGACAGCGGCACCTCGCCGATGTACCTGAGGTTGCCGGAGCTGATCGCCCACGGGAAGGAGGTACCCGTGGTCTGGGCGATCGAGTTGCAGTTGGTCGCGGTGCCCGTTGAGGTGCTGCAGTTCGCCGACGCCAGCACGCTCACCTGCGACGCCGTGATGATGTGCGGTGCCAGCACGCCGCCGGTGTTGAGGATGTTCCGGGTGAATGTCTGGCTCTTGTAGCTGACCGAGGCGATCGTGTCGGCGGTGTCGAAGTACGAGGTGGCGGGATCCCAGCCGTACGCCGCCTCGAATGCCGTGTCGGCGGCGCTTCCCGAGGCCCCGCTGAGCTGCCAGATGTTGTCCCCGGCCCAGATCACCGGCTTGGTCGTCGAGAGCGTGTCGTTCAGGAACGCCTGCGGTATCGGCTCGTTGTAGGTCGAGCCGATGTAGATCGTCGCGGTGTAGTTGTTGACCTGCCCGGCGACGTAGTCGACGACGGGCTCCGCGGTCACGGTGCCGAAGTGCGTCGCCAGGTTGCCGCCCCCGATGGCGTAGAGCTCACCGAGCCAGCCCCAGGTGTTGGTGGTGTCATAGAGCACCAGCGTCGTCGCGGCGCCCGTCGCCCCCCAGGTCTTGGCCTGCGCGGGGGCCAGCGGGTCCGCGGCGGCCTTCGCCGCGGGGCGTGCGGCCGAGCCGGACGCAGCGGCCCGCGCGGCCTCGGCGCCCGGCTGCGGTGATCGCCTGAGCAGCGCGGTTGGCGGCTGGTAGCCGGAGCGCTGAGTCGGCCGGACGTGCGCCGGCCGGGGTGGTGCCGGCAGGCTCGGGAGCTGTCCCGCCCGCGCGGCGAACTGGCCGGCGCGGCCGGTGCTGGCTGCCCGCGGCCGCTGGGCGGCGCTGGCCGGACTGGTTCCCCCGGCGATCGGCGCCGCTAGCGCGACGGCGGCGACGGCGGCGATCGCAAGACGATGGAGGCGCATGTTACTGGTTCCTTCCCCTCGGTTACTGGTCGATCAGAGACAGTGGGCGACCCGCTCGACGCGGGGCGCTGCCGAACTCCTCAGCGCCGAACTCCTCAGCCGGGGGACCCAGGCCGAAGTAGTGCGCGAGCGCGGTGACCGAGCGCTCGGCGGCCCGGCCGTCCCCGTAGGGATTGACGGCGCTCGCCATCGCGCGGTAGGCGTCGGCGTCAGTCAGCAGGCGGCTGACCCGCTCCACGATGAGGTTCTCGTCGGTGCCCACCAGAGCGACCGTCCCGGCGGACACCGCCTCCGGTCGCTCGGTCGTGTCCCGCATGACCAGCACGGGCTTGCCGAGGCTCGGGCCCTCTTCCTGCACCCCGCCGCTGTCGGTCAGGATGAGCGTGGACCGGTTCATCAGCCGGGCGAAGCCGCCGTAGGGCAGCGGCTCGGTCACGATCACGTTGGCCTGGTCCCGGATGGCCGGCATGATCGCTTCCCTGACCAGCGGATTGCGGTGGATGGGGAACACGATGCGCAACTGGGGATGCGCGCGGGCGATTCGGGCCAGCGCGCGGCCCACCGCGCGCAGCGGCGGCCCCCAGGATTCCCGCCGGTGCGCGGTGACCAGGAGCACGGGCGCGTCGGTGCGATCCAGCTCGGCGAGCCCGGGCTCGCCGTAGTCGAGACCGCGCCGCACGGCCCATAACAGGGCGTCGATGACCGTGTTACCCGTGATGACCACGGCGGACTGGGCGACGTTCTCGTTGAGCAGGTTGGCTTTGCTGGTGCCAGTCGGGGCGAGGTGCAGTGTCGCGAGCCGGGTGGCGAGCCGGCGGTTGATCTCCTCCGGGTACGGCGAGTAGGGATTGCCGGTACGCAGGCCCGCCTCTAAGTGCACCACCGGGATCTGCTCGTAGAAGGCGGCGAGCGCGGCGGCGAACACCGTGGTCGTGTCCCCCTGCACGACAACCGCGTCGGGGCGCTGGTCGGCCAGGATGGCCTGGACACCGCCCAGGGCCCGGGTGGTGATGGCGGTGAGCGTCTGCCCTGGTCGGTGGATGTCCAGGTCGAACTCGGGCTGGATGCCGAAGACGTCGTTGACCTGGTCGAGCATCGACCGGTGCTGAGCGGTCACCGCGACGAGCGGAGTGAACAGGGGTGACTGTCTCAGGGCCCTGATCAGCGGCGCGACCTTAACCGCCTCGGGGCGGGTGCCGTAGACGATCATGATCCTGCGCGGAGCCGTTGCCGGTGCGTGACGAGCGGGTGACATGGGTACCGGTCCCTTCGCCGTGCTATCGAGGGGGAGTGCGGGGCTGGGCAGGCAGGGCGATGACCCGGATGTGACTGAAGCGCACGTCGGAGTCCTCGCTGTAAAGGCCGAAAGAGCCGCTGAGGCCGGGCCGCTGATGGTCGGTGAACTGAGCGAGCAGGTGCCCGTCGCCGGAGACCGTGATGAGGTCGCCGACCTGGACGACGCGGACGCTGTGCGCGGCGCCCAGCCGGAAGGCCGGCGTTCGTCCCGAGGCGAGGAATCGCTCGTTACCCCGGTAGGCGGGATCCTGCTTGGACAAGACCCACCCGTTCTGCTCCAAGGTCAGCGCGTAGAAGTGCTGGTCCGAGGTGTAGTGCCACACCACCCAGCCGACTTCCCACGGATGCGGCCGGCCGGCGGCCCCCTGCCGCAGCTGACGCTCGGTCTGCACCTGGGCGGTGGCGACGAAGTCGCGGTAGCGCGCGGTGGAGATGACCAGCGCCGAGTGGGTGACGGCCCGGGCGCGGGTCCGCCGTGGCGCGAGCGTGATCACCTGCTGCGGGCCGGACCCTGTCATGGCGATCGCGCCGTAGCCGTTGAACACCGACCGCCACTCGCCTGGACCCGAGTGGCCCAGGATGGCGGACCGCAGGATCACCGCACCTGACCCCGCGCAGGCGAGGACCGCGGTGAGGGCGAGCGCCGCCGCGCGGCGGCGCCTGGCCTGGGCGCGCCGGACTTTCGGGGGCAGGCCGGCCGTGGCTGCCCTAGCGACTGGCTCAGGTAACGGCGCGGCTTGGCCCGTGCTGCTCGGTCCCGTACTGCCGTGGCCCGTGCTGGCCGGCCCCGTGCTGGCCGGCCCCGGGCTGCCCGCCCCCGCCAGCGCGGGCCGCAAGCTCTGCGGCTGACCCGTCATGGCACTGACGGCTGTCGGCAACGGCGCCGCGACCGGGGCCTCCGTTATCCGATCTGTCTTGGCCCAGCCGGTCTGGCCGCGGAGCGTCCGGCCCACGGCCCACCACCCGGCGGCGTACCACATCGCGCCATAGCAGACATAGAGGTGCGCCAGGCCCGCGACGCGCAGCAGCCGCATGCCGCTGTCCCGCTCGCGGGTCCAGTACACGTAGCTGTAGATCAGCGCGGGCCCGAAGGTCAGGGCATAGGTCGAGGCCACCCACCACCCGAACGGGTCCCGGCCCTGCGCGGCGAGAACCGCGCAGTTGGCCAGGGAGACCAGGAAGGACGTGGACAGCAGCGAGGCGATGAGCAGGATCGCCGGGCTGGACAGGTGATACAGCAGGTCCGCGCGGGCCCGCCGCGGCGCGCTGCGCATGACGATCGGGATGAGCTTCCAGGACTGCAGGTGGCCCTGGAACCAGCGGGACCGCTGCCGGATCAGCCGCCGCAGCTGGACGATGCCCTGCTGATGAACGGCGGCCGAGGCGCAGTACTCGTTACGCCAGCCCGCCGCGAGCAGCCGCACTCCCAGGTCGAGGTCATCGGTCAGGCTGCGCGTCCACGGGGCAGGGCCGAGCGACTGCAGCGCGGACAGCCGCATGAACTGGCCATTCCCGCCAAGTCCTACGCTGCCGAGGTGCCGTCGGCCGCGCTGGAAGACCTCGGTGTAGATGACGAATTCCATGTCCTGCATGCGCGCGAGCCAGCTGCCCTCGCGGTTGTTGATGCGCACCCCGATCTGCACGGCGCCTATCGTCGGGTCCGCGAAGTACGGAGTGACTGCGGCGGCCGCGTGCGAGTCCAGCTGGCCGTCGGCGTCCACGACGACGACGATGACGTTGTTGCGGTCGCGGCCCGCGAGCTGCTCGCTGGCCGACAGGTACCGGACCGCGGCGTTCAGCGCCTCGCCCTTGCCTTCGCGTGCGCGGGGCGCCTTGCGGCTGATGAGCCAGACGCGGTCACTCAGCGCGGCGGAGATGACGCCGACCGTGTCATCGTCCGATCCATCGTCGATGACCACGACGACGAAGTTGTCGGCCGGCATGGACAGCAATCGCCGGAGGCTGTTCATGATGACCTTCTCCTCGTTCAGGCAGGGCATCAGGAACACGAAGTACAGCTCGGCACGCGGGGCGCCGGCAGGCGCGTCGGGATGGCTTGCCGCGGGCCGGGCGGCGGTGGCTAGCGGGCGAGAGCGGCGAGCGCCACGGTGCGGTTCCCGCCTGGACGCCGCGAGCATTCCGACGCCATAGCCAATCCCGAGGACGATCAGCAGGGCGGCCAGCCATACCAGCGGGCGGTCCGGCTCGGGTGGCCCGATATGCCGGACGGGCGAATCGGGCAGCGGGGGCGGGGCAACGGGGTTGGTGATGGGCAGGTCCACCAGGCTGTGCAGCCGGCCCGCCGGGGTTCGGACGTCGATGACGACCCGGCCAGGCAGCGGCGCGGTGTCGGAAAAGCGCAGGTAGTACTGCTCGCTCAGGTCGGCGGTGAGCTGAGCCAGGGCGGCGGGCCACGCACCGGGTGTGGCGACCCGGACGGCCAGCCCACCGCTCTCGATGGCCAGCGCGTCGTAGGTGGGCGCTCCGCCAGACTCGTCGAGAACGTAGAGGGCGGTGCCACTGGCGGCTAACTGCTGTCGGAAGCGGGCCGCGGCGGCCGCGGCGAGCCGGGCGGCCGAGGCGAGCACCAGAACCACCGTCCGGCGCACCCGCGGGCCAGCCGAGAATGCGCTCAGGGCCGAGGCCAGGCGCGCCGCGGGCGGACTGTCCGCGCTCCGCGCCAGCGCCGCTACCCGCGCCGCGGCTACGGTGGGGTCAGCGGTCAGGTACTCACCTGGTGTGCCGGGCCGAGCCGGACTGACCACGGCGGTCCGGGCGCCCTGGGGCAGGCGCACCAGGAACAGTGCGGCGGCGGCCTGCTCAGTGCGAAGCCCTGCGGCGGGGACGGCGGCGTCGGGGGCCAGTACCAGCTCGATGTCGTCAGGTGACAGCTGGCGGACCGCGGGGATGACGGGCCGTCCGCCCACGGTGACGGTGAACTTATCCCTGCGGAGCCGGTGCGCAGCCGCCGGGACCGTGATCACCACCCCCACCTGCGGATAGCGCGAGACGTCCACCCGGAACGCGCCGAGACTCCGGCCGGCCGACGCGGCCGACGCGGGCGCGGCGGGCGCCGCGAGACGGGGCGCGCTCACGATGTCGTCCCGGGTCGTGGCCGGGCCGATGACGCAGACCCCCAGCGTCACCAGGATGGCAGTCAGGACAGCCCAGTTCGCCAAGCGCACCGCGGGGGAGGCGCCCAGCGCTGGGACGCGAATGCTCACTTAGGTTCGGGCGTGCCGGTCATCATGACCCGGCGGCGGAGCCGCATTGCCCGACCGACCGCGGACAGTCCTAGGGCTCCCAGAAGATATAGCCCGAAGAACCCCCCGGCAGTGTCAAGCAGGAGCCGTGCCACTAGCCAGAGCGCACCATTGTGCGGGATGGCGGCGGTGGCCCCGAATGCGCTCAACCCTGCCAGTCCGGCGGAGTAATACACGCCAAATCCCCCCATATTTTCCGATTAACCTGCGGGCCAATTGGAATTCCCTTTCCTGGCAATCGCCGGTAAGTGTAACTTCGGTGCCAGGCAGGATCAAGTACGGATTCGGGTGCTCAAATGAACAGTAAGGAATCAGCAGGTAACAGGCGAAAGTATTGGCCCGCGCTATTAGCGATCTTGGCTTTGCCGGTCGCCTGAGGTAATGCTGCAGGTCAGTGGTGTGTTGTCCGCCGCTGGCGCTGACCGCCACGGCACGATAACGGTGGCTTCGGATGTCGGCATAGCAGCTCATTGCGGACCGTGGGCCGTCTGCATTTCGGCCATCCGGTAAGCGTTATTTCATACGAAAGGTCGCGTTATCGCAGACTTGCGGCCTCCGCCTTAAATGCCGTCCGCATGGCAGTCCACAGTGGTTTGCTGCGGTATGGAACGCAGTCCTCGGCGTAGTACCACCAGAAGTAGCCGCCGACGTAGTCCGGAAGCTTGATCGACAGGCCGTAGTAATAGCGGATCAGCGACCTGGCGGCCCGCGTCGTCTTCCTGGTCGCCGGGTCGTTCATGCCGATTTCACCGAATCCCAGTAACGCGTGCGGGTAGAGGGTGTGTAGTTTCCGGAAGTACGCGGTCCAGGTGGCGGTCTTCGGCCGCCTGCCGTTGCAGTCATCCTCGTAGTAGGAGAGGAAGACGTAGTCGAGCCCTGTTCGGATTGCCCGCGGAACGTAACGCCGGGAGAAAGCAAGAGGGCTCAGTTCGCCTGCCCCGTCGTGGCATCCGACGTTGTAGTAAAGGGTGAGCGCGGTTCGGTCGCCTGCGGCGTTTACCTCTCGGTAGGCGTTTGTTAGCTTGTCGCTAACTGTTGAGTGCCTTCCCGTCCAGTCGCCATTAACCTCATTTCCGATCTCCCAGAGGTCAATTTTGTCGCCAAAAGCGGCAAGGTACGATTTAACCCGCTTTTTTAAAGCGGCGGTGCTGATGAGGGTCTCGTCGGAGGAATCGAGCAACTCGCCCATCAGATAGCTCGCGGGGCGCAGTGCCCGGACCGCCGCGGCGTAGTGACTCACCGGCTGGCTCACGTTGAAGACAATGCGGGTCGTTGGCATCCTGCGCAGGTGCCGCAAGCTCCTGACGAGCCGGCCAAGCCGGGCGGTGTCATCCACCGTCACCCCGTACAGGGGGCCTGGCAGTCGCCGGCCGCCCGTGACCGCCGGCAGTGCGGGAGCCTGCGACACCGTCCCCCCGCGCCTGGCTGGTGACGCCGGCGACCCCGTTCCGGCTGGGCTCCCGGAGGCGGTGTGAACGACTAGGACGGCTATCGCAGCCACGGCGACCGTGCCAACGGCGGTGCTGACGACTCCGGCAAATCGCACCCCGACCCCCGAATCCTGACCCCCGAATCCTGACTGCGGAATCCTGACCGCGGCACCGGGCTTCAGGTGGCCCCGCGCCGATTCAGGCTAGCTGAACGCCGCGCGCTTCAAGGGCCGGCCAGCCGGATCGCCAGGCCGTCGGCCAGCCGGACTCAGCTGGGCTGGGGCGGGAGCCTCTGGCGCGCTGCGCCCCTGGCGTCCCGTCAACGACGTGGTTGGGCACCTCCTGTCGTTGTAGCGGCAGGAGGTGCCCAACCACGACACTGGGCGCCGGGTCGGCGGGGTGCTGGCAGTTAGCCCGGGTGGTCGGTGAGGTCCAAGTGACAGCTGGGGGCCGGGGGCGATCGGCGGCAGCAGGCGGGACGTCTGCCAGCCAGGGACCGCGGGCTTGCACTCAGCCGCGGGCTTGCACTCAGCCGCGGGGCGGGCCCGTGCTATCGCGGACCACCAGCGTGGTCGCCAGCTCGATGTGGTGCGACTCGCCCCCCGCGGTCGCCGGGTCGGATCGCAGCATGCGGAAGCCGGTCGCCGCCATGGCCGCGAGCGGCTGCCGGACGGTGGTCAGGGCGGGCGTCGCCCACGACGCCACGATGACATCGTCAAAGCCGACCACGCTGAGGTCGTCTGGGGCCCGCAGCCCGCGTACCCCCAGGGCCTGGAGCACGCCGAACGCCTGGCTGTCGTTCCCGGCCACGATCGCCGTCGGCGGTTCGGGCAGCGACAGCAGCTGCTCCGCCTGCGTCCGGCCGCCCGGCGCGGAGAACTTGTCGCGCCGCACTAGGTTCTCATCCACCGGCAGGCCGGCTGCCTGCAGGGCGGCGCGGTAGCCGGCCAGCCGCGCCCGGCTCGACCAGAAGCCCTCCGGGCCGCCGATGGTGGCGATGCGGCGGTGACCTAGCTCGATCAGGTGCCGGGTCGCGGTCATGCCGCCCTGCCAGTTGGTCGTCCCGACCGACCGGATGCCCTCGTCCGGCTCCTCGGGCGGGTCGATCAGGATCAGCGGGATCTGCGCGGCCGCCATCCGCTGCAGCTCGCGGCTGCCTGGCAGGTGCAGGACGCACAGCGCGCCGTCGGTGCCACGGGCCGTCGCCCGGTCGAACCAGCGGGTGAACTCCTCGGGGGAGTCCACGGTGGTAACGACCACGCTGACCCCCGCCGCGACGGCCGCCTCGACGGTCCCGCGCAGCAGTTCCTCCGCCCACGGACCGTGCAGGCTCGCCATCAGCAGGTCCACCACCCCGAAGCCGAGCCGTGACGCGACCTGGTATCCGTGCTGCCGCAGCAGCCCGGCAATCCGAGCCCGGGTCGGCGCGGCGACATCCGTCCGCCCGTTGAGGACCTTGGAGACGGCGGAGACCGACACGCCGGCCTCCGCGGCGATGCCGACCAGCGTGCTGCGGGAAGTGTCGCGGTGTGGGCTGCGGCGGGGGTCGCGAATCACAGTCCGTTCCTTTCGAAATATCAACTGAAGCAGACCTCGCGGCAGGCCGTGCCGAGCGCCCTGCCGCATGTCTAAATGGTCATCCTTGTACCTATTGACCAGGCTACGGCGGCAACCTTAGCCTGGTCGGGAGAAGCGAATACTTTTCGAAAACTATCAGTGCCGTCCTATCAGTGCCGTCTCCCAGGTGGCCCGTGCGAGGAGCTTGAGAAGCTTGACTACTGCCAACCCCCCGGCTCTGCAGCTCTACACGGTCCGCGAGGAGCTGGCCGCCGACCGCAAGGGCGTTCTGGCGCAGATCGCTGCCTTCGGCTACGGGGCGGTGGAGCCGTTCAACGTGCTCAACGACACCGACGGGCTGCTGGCCGACCTGGCCGCCGCCGGCCTGAGCGTGTGCAGCGTGCACGCGACACCCTCCGGTGAGCAGGCCGAGGCCATCGCGGCGGCGGCCCGGACCCTCGGTGCCGACACCGTCATCGTCCCGCACATGCCGCCCGCCAGGTTCGCCGACGCCGACAGCGTGCAGGCGCTGGCGCGGGAGCTGAACGACATCGCGGGCCGGATCGCCGGCCAGGGACTGCGCCTCGGGTACCACAACCACGATTTCGAGCTCTCCTCGCTCGTCGGCGGGCGACCCGCGCTGGAGGTGCTCGCGGACGCGCTCGATGACTCCGTGCTCCTCGAGGTCGACACGTACTGGGCGGCGGTGGGCGGCCAGGACGTCCCCGCGCTGCTGCGCCGGCTCGGCGAGCGGGTCCGTTACCTGCACGTCAAGGACGGCCCGGTGATCAGCCGGGACGACTTTATGACCGCCGTGGGGGCCGGGCGGATGCCGGTCGCCGACATCCTGGCCGCGAGTCCGTCCGCGCAATGGCATGTGGTCGAGCTCGATCGCTGCGCGACCGACATGCTGACGGCAGTCGGGGACAGCCTGGCCTGGCTGGTCTCCCGTGGCCTGGCCGAGCCGGCCGCCGCCCGGCGCGGTGCGTGATGGCGGCACAGGCCGCGCCGGTCGGCCTCGCCGTCGTCGGCTGCGGCACCATCAGCAACGAGTACCTGCGCAACCTCACCTCGTTTCCAGACCTGCGCGTGCTCTTCTGCGCCGACCTCGATGTCGAGCGGGCCAAGGCGCAGGCCGACACGTACGGCGTGCCCGCGTCCGGGACCGCGGCGCAGGCGGTCGAGTACCCGGACGTGGACCTCGTCGTCAACCTCACCGTCCCCGCCGCGCACGCCGCGGTGGCGCAGGCGGCGATAGCGGCGGGCAAGAACGTCTGGCTGGAGAAACCCCTCGCCCTCGACACCGGGACCGCGCAGGCTGTGCTCGCCGAGGCCGACCGGGTCGGCCTGCGCGTCGGCTGCGCGCCCGACACCATGCTCGGCGCCGGCCTGCAGACGGCCCGGCGGGTCATCGAGGCCGGCACCATCGGCGTGCCGCAGACGGCGCTGGCCCTGATGCAGGGTCCGGGCCCCGAGCGCTGGCATCCGGCTCCGGAGTTCCTCTTCCAGCGCGGCGCGGGCCCGCTGTTCGACATGGGGCCGTACTACCTGTCGGCGCTGGCCATGCTGTTCGGGCCCGCCGAGCATGTCGCGGCCCTCGGCCGCCGCGGCCGCGACACCAGGGTCATCGGCAGCGGCCCGCGGGCCGGAACGGCCTTCGGAGTGGACGTGCCGACCCACGTGGCCGCGCTGATCGGCTACCTCGGCGGGCAGGCCGCCACGCTGGTGCTCAGCTTCGACTCACCGCTGCGGCGGCAGGGGTTCGTCGAGATCAGCGGCACCGAGGCCACGCTGGCACTGCCGGACCCCAACCGCTTCGACGGCGAGGTCCGGGTGCGCGCCGCAGGCGCCGACGACTGGACGGTCATCCCGGCGACCGGGGCCACCGCCGGGCGTGGCCTGGGCGTCCTGGACATGGCCCGCGCCCTGCGCGGCGGCACCGGATCGCGGGGCGATGCCGGGCCGCCGGCGAATCAGGGACCCCGGGCCTCGGGCGAGATGGCCCTGCATGTCCTGGAGACCATGGAGGCCATCGGGCGATCCATCGACGACGGCACGTTCGAGCCCGTGCAGACAACCTTCACCGTTCCCGATGCGCTAGCGGCAGACTGGGATCCGCATGCCCGCACCCTCGCCTGAACGACCGACTGGAGGGGTGGCAGTGCAGGAGGGGTGGCAGTGCAGGACACAACGGATCAGCTAGCGACCCGGCCGGCCCTCGGCGTCGGCATGGTCGGGTACTCGTTCATGGGCGCGGCGCACTCGCAGGCCTGGCGGACCGCGGCACGCGTGTTCGACCTGCCGCTGCGACCCAGCATGGTCGCGCTGTGCGGGCGGGACGCCGGAGCGGCCCGGGCGGCAGCGCAGCGCCTTGGCTGGGCAGCGGCGGAAACGGACTGGCGCGTCCTGATCAGCCGGGACGACGTGCAGCTGGTGGACATCTGCGCGCCGGGCGACCTGCACGCGCAGATCGCCATCGCCGCCCTCGACGCCGGCAAGCACGTGCTGTGCGAGAAGCCGCTCGCGAGCACGGCGGCGCAGGCGGCTGCCATGGCCGCCGCCGCCGGCCGGGCCAGCGCCCGCGGCGTCCGGTCGATGACCGGCTTCAACTACCGCCGCGTCCCAGCCCTCGCGCTGGCCCGCCGGCTGGTCCGCGACGGGCGGATCGGCCGGATCCGGCACGTCCGCGCCAGCTACCTCCAGGACTGGCTGGTGGATCCCTCGTTCCCGCTGACCTGGCGGCTGCAGCGCGAGCAGGCCGGCTCGGGGGCGCTGGGCGACCTGGGATCGCACATCGTGGACCTCGCCCAGTACCTGACGGGCGATCTGATCGCGGGGGTCTCGGCGGTCGCGGCCACCTTCGTCGACGAGCGCCCGCTGCCCGCCGCGGCGGCCGGCGCGCCTGGCACCGGGCCGGTGACCGTCGATGACGCGGTGCTGGTCACTGCGCGCCTAGGTTCCGGGGCGCTGGCCTCGTTCGAGGCGACGCGGTTCGCGTCGGGCCGCAAGAACGAGCTGCGGATCGAGCTCAACGGCGACCGCGGCAGCCTCGCCTTCAACCTGGAACGGCTGAACGAGCTGCAGTTCCACGACCACACCCAGGACGCCGCGTCGGCCGGCTTCCAGACCATCCTGGTGACCGAGCCCGGCCATCCGTACCTGTCCGGCTGGTGGCCGCCCGGCCACGTGCTCGGCTGGGACGTCACGTTCACCCACGAGATCGCGGACCTGGTCACGGCCATTGCCAAGGGCACAGATCCCGCGCCGTCGTTCGCGGACGGCCTGCAGGTGCAGCGGGTCCTGGCCGCCGCGGCGCACAGCGCCGCCCGCGACTCCAGGTGGACGCCGGTCCCGCCGCCCGCGACCTGAAGCCAGCTCAACCTGAGGGAGCCACTGATGTCTCGACCGTTCACCTTGTTTACCGGGCAGTGGGCCGACCTGCCCCTGGAGGAGGTCTGCCGGCTGGCCCGCGACTGGGGCTACGACGGCCTCGAGCTCGCCTGCTGGGGAGATCACTTCGAGGTCGACCGCGCGCTGCACGAGGACGGTTACCTGTCCGGGCGGCACGCCCTGCTGGCCAAGTACGACCTGCGCTGCTGGGCCATCTCCAATCACCTCGTCGGCCAGGCCGTGTGCGATCACCCGATCGACGCGCGGCACCGCGGCATCCTGCCGGCCCGCATCTGGGGCGACGGCGAGCCCGAGGGTGTCCGGCAGCGGGCGGCCGCGGAGATGGCCGATACCGCACGGGCCGCCGCGGCGTTCGGGGTGCAGACGGTAGTGGGATTCACCGGCTCCTCGATCTGGTACACCGTGGCCATGTTCCCGCCGGTGCCGGCGGCCATGATCGACGAGGGCTACGCCGACTTCGCCGGGCGCTGGAGCCCGATCCTGGATGTCTTCGACGCCGAGGGGGTGCGCTTCGCGCACGAGGTCCATCCCAGCGAGATCGCCTACGACTTCTGGACCACCAAGCGCGCGCTGGAAGCCGTGGCGCACCGTCCCGCGTTCGGGCTGAACTTCGACCCGAGCCATTTCGTCTGGCAGGACCTCGACCCCCTGGCGTTCCTGGCCGAGTACTCCGACCGGATCTACCACGTGGATTGCAAGGAGGCCCGCAAGCGACTCGACGGGCGCAACGGGCGCCTCGGCTCCCACCTGCCCTGGGGCGACCCGCGGCGCGGCTGGGACTTCGTCTCCGCCGGTCGCGGCGACATCCGCTGGGAGGACATCTTCCGGATGCTGAATTCGATCGGCTACCGCGGCCCGATCTCGGTCGAGTGGGAGGACGCGGGAATGGATCGCCTGGCCGGGGCCGCCGAGGCGCTCACGTACCTGCGGCGATTCGACTTCGACCCGCCGCAGTCGTCCTTCGACGCGGCCTTCAGCACCGACAAGTAGTAACGACAAGTAGTAACGACTGCCCGGGGCGGTCCCCCTGCTGGCTGCGAGTCAGGGCGGCGGATCTGGGGCCGTCACCTCGCGACGGGCGGTGTCGAGCAGTTGGCGGGTCCGGCTCATGGCCTGCTCGGCCGCGCGCAGATGGCCCAGGCCGGCCAGGCGATGCGCGTAACCCAGCTGTCCTTCGATCACAGCCAGCCGGGCCCGTTGCCGGGCTTCGGTGAGGGCACGGTCGACTGCCGATGCGAGGCGCGCGGGCCGGTCCTTCAGAATGTAATCAGTGGCCCCTTGCTTGATGAGCTCGACGGCTGCCTCGTCACCGAGCGCGCCTGACCAGATGATGAACGGTATCTCGGGGCACTGTGCCTGCGCGATCTGGAGGGCGTCCGCGCCCGAGAAGCCGGGCAGCGAGAAATCGGAGATGATGACGTCCGGGCTAAGGGCAGTCAACTGCTCAGCGAACGCTGTCCTGGTGGCCACCACGACGGCGCTAAAGCTCAGCCCCGCGCTGGTCAGGAGGCGCTGCGCCAGTTCAGCATCCGAGGGATCGTCCTCCAGGATGAGAACGCGAGCCACCGGCGGAGGCGGATGATCATCGCTCATCGATTGCCGTCCCCTAAGTCCGATGACTTACTGATGCGGGGCATTGGCTCATTCAGGAGTAGCCAGAACATGCCAAGGGAGGCGACCGTGTCGGCGAATTCGGAAAATTTTACTGGCTTCCGCACATAACCGTTCGCGCCGCTTTTATAGCCGCCGATGATGTCTTCCTGCTCTCTGGAGCTGGTGAGAATGACGACGGGGATAAGCTCGGTGCGCTCGTCGGCCCGTATCCGGCGGAGTACCTCCAGCCCGTCGATCTTGGGCAGCTTCAGGTCGAGCAGGATGAGCGCGGGGTACGACAGGTCCGTGCTGGCCTGGCCGAAGACAACCTCGAGGGCCTCGGCACCATCGCGGGCGACGAGGACCTCGTTCAAGACATTGGCTTTCTTCAGGGCCCGAAGAGTCAGTGCTTCATCGTCAGCATTGTCTTCGATCAGTATGACAGGACGGTCCTGCGTGCCCGCTTTGTCGTTCATATGGGTTCCGTCTCTATTGCTTCTTCGGTCCGTCTTGCGACTTCGGTCACATTCGAGGGCGAAATAGGCGGCCATACCAGGATCACGACCGCGGATCGCGATCACTGGCCTTCGCCGCAAACTTACACCCGAGGTGTGCCCGCGAAATTAGGACGGTAATCTATCCGGGTGAATTGATACTGGTTGAGATAATTTCGTGGCAATTCAAGGAAATCAATCACGGACTTTTGGCAGGTCCGCGATCGGGTAGGCCCACTGCTAGCTTTCTGGCACATCCGCGGGCATGAGATCGGCCAGTAACACCCGACACGGGGGAACGTGAGGAGTGTTAGGAGGGTGAGCGTGAGCGCAGGCGACGTGCTGACGGCGTTGACGGATGCGGCGCCGGGCCCAGGTTTGGAGAAGGCGCCGACCGGGGTCACCGGGCTGGACCAGATCACCGGAGGCGGGCTGCCCCGAGGCCGGGTGACGCTGGTGGCGGGCAGTGCGGGAGCGGGCAAGACGTTGCTGGGGCTGGAGTTCCTGGTCGCCGGGGCCCGGGAGTACGGCGAGCCCGGCGTGCTGGTGACCTTCGAGGAGTCGGCGGCCAAGGTGACCGCCAACGTGCGCTCGCTCGGCTTCGACCTGGACGCGCTGCAGCGGGACGGACTGCTCGCGGTGCTCGCGTTTGAAGTGGATCCCGGCGAGCTCGTCGCGACGGGGGAGTTCGACTTCGAGCCGCTGTTCCTGATGCTGAGCGACGCGATCGAGCGGGTGGGCGCGAAGCGAGTCGTGCTGGACACCGTCGAGGTGCTGTTCGGCGCGTTCGGCGCGGACGCGATCGTGCGGGGCGAGCTCATCCGGATGGCGCGCTGGCTGGAGGGCCGGGGCGTCACCGCCATCGTGACCGGGGAGCGCGGCGACCGGAGTCTCACCCGGCACGGGATTGAGGAATACGTCAGCGACTGCGTGATCGCGCTCGACCACCGGGTGCGCGAGGAGATCTCCACCCGACGGCTGCGCGTGCTGAAGTACCGCGGGTCGGCGCACGGCACCAACGAGTACCCGTTCTTGATCTCCGCGCGTGGCTTCTTCGTGCTGCCGATCACGTCGATGGTCCTCGAGTATCCCGTCTTCGAGGAGCGAATTCCCCTGGGGATTGACCGCCTCGACCACATGCTCGGCGGCGGCCTGTTCCGCGGGTCGGCCGCCCTGGTGACCGGGTCGGCGGGCACCGGTAAGACCTCGCTCGGCGGGTACCTGGTGAATGCGGCCTGCGAGCGGGGTGAGCGGGTGCTGCTGGCGCTGTACGAAGAGTCACCCGAGCAGGTCATGCGTAATATGCGGTCGATCGGACTCGACCTGCAGCGGTGGGTCGACGCGGGCCTGCTGCGCGTCTGGGCGGCGCGGCCGTCCGCGTCCGGCCTGGAGACCCATCTGGCGATACTGGCCCGGCTGATCGATGAGGTGGCGCCGTCGGTAGCGGTGCTGGACGGGGTCGCCAGCCTCTCCTACGGGGCGTCCGGCACGGAAGTGGCCGGGCTGGTGGACCGCAAGTTCAACCTGCTCAAGGCCGCGGGAGTCACGATCCTGGCGACGGCACTGAGTAGCGGGGACGAGACCAGCGCGATGCCCATGTCGTCCATGGTGGACACCTGGCTGATGCTGCGCAATGTCGAGCACGACGGTGAACGCAACCGGCTGCTGTACGTGCTGAAGTCGCGTGGCACGGCCCATTCGAACCAGGTTCGCGAGTTCGTGCTCACCAATGACGGGATCGAACTGGTCGACGTCTATGTCGGCGCGGCGGGGGTGCTGACCGGCTCTGCCCGCCTGGCGCAGCAGGCCGCCGAGCGCGACGCGGAGGGGCTCCAGGCCGAAGGCCTGGACCGGCACCGGCGCGAACTGCACCGCAATGTCGTGAAGCGCGAGGCCGACCTGGTCGCCGTGCAGGATCAGCTGGACGCCGAGCGGGCGGAGATCGACCAGATCGACCGGCGCGAGCGCCACCAGATGGCCGAGTCCGAGGCGGACCGGGTGGCGATGGCGGCGCGGCGCTGGGCCGATGCGGCCCCGGGCAGCGGGGGGGAGCGGTGAGCCGGCCGGGTAGCGGAGATGACGGGACCGTGACCGATCCCGAGGAGACGTGGGATCTGCGCCTGTACGTGACCGGCCGGTCACCCAAGTGCCTGCGGGCGATCGAGAACCTGCGCCGCGCCTGTGCGGAGCACCTGGCGGGCCACTACAGCATAGAGATCGTGGACCTCGTCGAGAACCCGAGCCTGGGCGCCGCCGATCAGATCCTGGCCGTGCCCACGGTGGTCAGAAAGCTGCCCGCGCCGATCCGCAAGCTCGTCGGCGACCTCTCCGACACCGACCGCCTCCTCCTCGGCCTGGAGCTTCGACCGCCCGAGGTGCCGCGACATGACCGATAACGCGCCCGCTGATCGCTGGGCGCTGACCCTCTATGTCAATGGCGCGTCCCCGAACTCCATCCAGGCCATCGAGACCGTGCGCCGCCTCTGCGACGAAGAGCTCGCCGGCCGCGTAGAGCTAGAAGTCATCGACGTCTACCAGCAGCCCGCGCTGGCCGCGGCCGACCAGGTCGTCGCCACGCCGACGCTGGTCAGACGTCTTCCCGGCCCGGTGCGCAAGCTCGTCGGCGAGCTCTCCGACGCCGCCCGGCTGTGTATCGGCCTGGACCTCGGCCCGCTGCGGGTCGGCGACGGGCACCCGGGCCCGGAGAGGTAAAGGCCATGGCCTCATCGTCAGCGTCGGGGGCCACCGGTCCCAGCGGCCTCGCCACGCCGTCACCGGGGGCAAGCGGTGCGGAGACCGCTGAGCTGACCGAACTGCGGGAACAGCTGCGCGAAGCGCACGAGACGATCGACGCGATCCGCAGTGGTGACATCGACTCGCTGGTGATCGGCCCGCCCGGACAGGAACAGGTGTACGCCGTCGCCAGCGCTGACCGCACTTACCGGCTCATCGTCAATGCGATGAGCGAAGGCACCGCTACTGTCTCCCCCCGCGGGGTGATTCTCGACGCCAACCCGCGGCTATGCCTGATGACCGGCCGGAACGGCACGGAGCTGACCGGCGCTCCGGCGCTCGACCTGATCCCCGAGGCCTGCCAGACCACGTTCGCCCGCCTGCTCGATATCGGCGTCGGCGAGAGCGCTCACGGCGAGGTAGACCTGACCGGGCCTGGCGGGACGACCATTCCGGTCCTGCTGGCCGTCAGCGCCTTTGACCTCGATGGCATGCTCTTGCGCTGCCTGGTCCTGACCGACCTGAGCGTGCAGCGGGCCGCGGAGGGCCGGCTGGCGCAGACGCACGCGATCCTCCTGGAGCAGGCCGCGTTCCTGGAGCGGGCTCAGGCGTCGCTGGGACTCGGCTGGTGGATCGCTGATCCGCGGCCCGGCGGCCACATCACCGCGTCACCGCAGGCGTGCCGGATCAGCGGGCTGCCCGCGGCAAGGTACGACGGGACGACGGATAGGTTCTGGAGCGCGGTCCATCCGGACGACCTGCCGATCCTCGCCGCGGCGGTCGCGGCCGCGCAGGAGGGCACGGCCCCGTTCCACGTCGAGCATCGGATCGTCCGGCCCGACGGTCAGACTCGGTGGGTGCTGCAGAGTGCGGTCGCGGAGCGGGACGACACGGGCGCGACAACCCGGCTGCTGGGAATCTGCCAGGACATCACCGAGCGAAAGCAGAGCGAGGACGAGATTCGCGCCGCGGCCCTGTACACCCGGAGCCTGATCGAGGCCAGCCTGGACCCGCTGGTCACGATCGGCCCGGACGGGGCGATCACCGACCTCAACGCCGCCACCGAGCGGGCCACCGGCCGCGGCCGGGCCGAGCTGCTCGGAACCGAGCTCAGCGACTACTTCACGGAGCCGGACCGAGCCCGGGCCGGTTACCAGCAGGTTTTCCGCGAGGAGAGCGTGCGCGACTACCCGCTGGAATTGCGCGGCGGCGACGGCCGCACCATGCCCGTGCTGTACAACGCCTCGGTCTACCGCGATCCGTCCGGGCAGGTGCTCGGGGCCGTGGCCGCGACCCACGACATCACTGCCATCAAGCGCGCGGAGGCGGCGCTGCGCGAGTCCGAGGAGCGGCTCCGCGCCGTGTTCGACAACGCCCCGGTGGGCATCGTCGACCTGAGGCTCGGCGACTCCGGCGACCCGGAGTTCACCGGCGAGTTCGCCCGGGTCAATTCCTACTTCTGCCAGCTCGTCGGCTACACCGCCGACGAGCTGCAATCCGAACGGATCCAGGAACTGACCCATCCCGACGATCTCGACGCCGAGCACACCGACGTGCAGCGCCTCATCGCCGGTGAGCTGGACAGCTACACGATGGAGAAACGCTACCTGCGAAAAGGCGGCGACATCGTCTGGGCCGAGGTGACCCGAACCGTGGTTCGCGACCCGGTCGGCAAGCCGCTGCTCGTGGTCGGCGTCGTGCGCGACGTTACCGCGCAGCGCCGTGCCGAAGCCGAGGTCCGAGTGCTCAACGCCGATCTCGAAGCCCGCGTCGACCAGCGTACGGCCGAGCTGGAGCGGTCCAACCATAACCTGGAGGCGTTCACCTACTCGGTCTCGCACGACCTGCGCGCTCCGCTGCGAGCTTTGAGCGGGTTCAGCGAAGCGCTGCTGGAGGAGTACGGCGATCATCTCGAGGAAACCGGCCGGGGGTACGCCGAGCGCGTCCAGGCGGCGAGCGAGCGGATGGGCAATCTCATCGATGACCTGCTGCTCCTGTCGCGGGTGTCGCGCGGCGACCTGAACGTCCAGCCGGTCAATCTCAGCCAGGACGCCGCCGCCATCGCCGGCGAACTGCAGACCCACGAGCCCGACCGCCGGGTCCGCTTCGCCATCCAGGACGACGTCTGCGTGGCCGCGGATCGTGCTCTCATCCGCAGCGTCGTGCAGAACCTGATCGAGAACGCCTGGAAGTTCACCGCCCGGACCGGCGACGCCGTCATCGAGTTCGGCACGACCACGGCCGACGGCGACGCCGACGTGATCTGCTGCTACGTGCGTGACAACGGGGCCGGCTTCGACTCCGCCTATGTGGGCAAGCTCTTCCAGCCGTTCCAGCGGCTCCACCTCGCCAGCGATTTCCCCGGCACCGGCATCGGCCTGGCCAGCGTGCGGCGGATCATCGAGCGCCATGGCGGGCGCACCTGGGCGCAGGGTGCGGTCGACCACGGCGCGACCTTCTACTTCACGCTCCCCGACGTCCCCGCTATCGCTCAGTGAGCCGATACGGCGAACAGCACGGCAATGAGCAACTGGATCACCACCAGCACGACGGTGATCGCCAGATAGCGCCCGACCTTGCGCAAGCTGGCTCGCGCCTGGGTGCTGGACTTCTCCGCATCGACTGCCGCCCGCCAGGCCGCCTGCGCCGCGCGTACCGCCTTCTCGGCCGCGGTACCCGCCCCGGCCTGGAGCTCGGCTTGCTCCTGGAGAGCCGCCGCGATGTCCTGCTCCAGCCTGGCGGCGGCGGACTCGATCCGGTCTAGCGTGGCGACACTGAGGGCCGCCGCCTGCTGTGCCACGGCTTGCGCCTCGAACACGCTGGCGGCGGGGGTACTGGCGGCGGGGGTACTGGCGGCGGGGGTACTGGCGGCCCTCGGCTCCGGCACAATTCCGGCCGCCGGGGCCGCATCTTTTTCGGCGGTGGCGGGCGATTCGTCGTGCAGGAAGCTGACCACTGCCTGCCTCGCTACCGCCGCCAGGTCGGGAGGCGGCGGGGAGTGGCGGCGGCGCCCGCCGCGGTGCTGGGAGCCGCGATGCCCGCGAGGCTGTGGCACGGCGCTAATCCGGCTGTCGCCGGCCTTCGTAGAACTCACGGTGCCCACTTCCCTTCACTGGAGTTACCGGCTGTCCTACCCACTATGGGTGCTGCGGGCACGGTGCCCCAGGGCCGTTTGGCCTGTTCAGGGAGGGGGCCTTGGGCGGGTCCTTTCGGCCCCGGCTAGTTGTCTAGATTCCGCCGGTCAGGTGGGCCGGAGCGCGGTGGCGGCGAGGTCGGCCAGGTTCTTGGCGGTGACGTCGAAGTGGTCATCGGCCGCCGGGATGCCCTCGCCCGGCCGGGTGACGTAGGCGGTGCGCATCCCGTGGGCCGCCGCGGCGCGCAGGTCCCAGGGGTGCGCGGCGACCATCATGGTCTGCCGCGGGTTCAGGTCGAGGAGGTCCAGGGCCATCCGGTAGACGGCCGGGTCGGGCTTGCAGGCCCGGGCTAGCTCGGCGGACAGCACGCAGTGCCAGGCCAGGCCGCCGGCGGCGGACATGTCGGCCAGTTGCGCCAGATCGGCGTTCGACAGGGCCACCACGGTGAAGGTCGCGCTCAGGGCACGCAGGGCGGCAGCGGAGTCCGGCCAGGGCCGGAGGCGGTGACCGGCCAGCGCCAGGTCGTCGAAGACCTCCATGGACAGGCCGTCAGAATCGGCGGCCGCCGCCTCGTGCAGCGCGGCCCGGCGCAGCGCGTCGTTGGACCTCCAGGGCGCCTCGCCCGCCGCGACCTGGCCGGTCAGCGCGTCAGCCCGGCGTGCCCATTCCTGCGCCAGCCCTGGTCCGCGGCCCGGGTCGGCTCCCTGTGCCGCCAGGGCCGCCGAGGTCTCGGCGACGATCGACCCGGCCTCGTCGACGACGGTGCCGAGCACGTCGAAGATCAGGGTCCTGATCCCGGCCGGCATCGCCGGGCCGCCGGTCTCGATCGTCATCTGCAGCCTCCCAGCTCAAAGGTGCCGCTCAGGTTGCCCGATCAGGTTGCCGAGCCTAGTGCTACCCGCGCTCGGCGTTGGCCTGCATCGCATCGCTGACGTAGCGCGCGAGCCC
>Ga0209839_10000374_pt1 | contig 23104 bp, 23 predicted proteins | sample OrgsoiDNA2013050_FD_185800 | JGI IMG/M metagenome (GOLD analysis project Ga0209839, IMG submission 185800) | Permafrost soil microbial communities from the Arctic, to analyse light accelerated degradation of dissolved organic matter (DOM) -... | ecosystem: Environmental > Terrestrial > Soil >... | reverse complement strand
GCTCGCGCCTCAGGGACGCGAGGAAACGATATTCCAAACACTTTTGCGCCCGAGGGCGCATCGCGCTGTCGGGCGTTGACCTCCGGCCTCAGGGGCCGGTCGGCGGGTCGAAAAGAACGTCTTTTCGAGGATTGGCGCGGTTAAACCCCCGCGGACCATGAAAGTCAAGAAAAGCCGCGGCAAAATAGCGTTTTCGTGAAGCCGTCCGGTCGGCCACCCCCTTGCCGATGCACGCCTTTTTGGGGCCAATCGGGCCATGAAAATGACCCGCCGTCGCGTGCTTGGGCTGCTGGCCGGCGCTGCCGCCGTCGTCGGCGTGCCCTCAGTCTGGATTACCCGCATGAAAACCTACGACGGCCCCGTTTCCGATCATTTCGACGGCACGCATTTCTTCGATCCCGATGGCTCGCCGCCGAAGTCGCTCGGCGAAGTCTTGCGCTGGCAGTTCGGTCCCGGCAGGGAGCGGCAGGCCTGGCCGGAATGGGCGCCGAGCCCCCATGCCGACACGCCGCCGCCGCGCGTGACCGGCGAAAAGGTGAGATTATCGTTTGTCGGTCACGCCAGCTGGCTGATCCAGACTTCCGGGCTGAACATCCTGATCGATCCGGTGTGGTCGACGCGCGCCTCGCCGCTGAGCTCTGCCGGGCCGAAGCGTCACAACGATCCCGGCATTGCGTTCGACGCGCTGCCTCCGATCGACGTCGTGCTGGTGTCGCATGGACATTACGATCATCTCGACCTCGCTTCGCTGTCGAAGCTCGCTGCAAGCTTTTCACCACGCGTGATCACGCCGCTCGGCAATGATGTCACCATGCGCAGCGCCGACAGTGCGATCAAGGCCGAGGCGTTCGACTGGCATGACCGGGTTGAACTTGGAAGCGGCATCGCGGTGACGCTGGTGCCGACCCGGCACTGGACGGCGCGCGGATTGTTCGACCGCAACAAGGCGCTGTGGGCGAGCTTTGTCCTGCAGACGCCGGCGGGCAAGATCTACATCGTCTGCGATTCCGGCTATGGCGAGGGTAAGCACTTTCGCCGCGTCGCCGAGGCGCACGGCCCGTTGCGGCTGGCGATCCTCCCGATCGGCGCCTATGAGCCGCGCTGGTTCATGAAGGACCAGCACATGAACCCGTCCGACGCCGTAAAGGCGCTGGCCGATTGCGGCGCGGCGCAGGCGCTGGCGCATCACCACGGCACCTTTCAACTGACCGATGAGGCGATCGATGCGCCGGTCATCGCATTGCAGGCGGCGCTCGAGGAAGCCAGGATTCCGCACGAGCGGTTTGCGGCGCTCAAGCCGGGGCAGGTGGTGGAGATATAGTCACGCGCTTCGCGCCCCGGATGCTGCGCAGCGCGTCAGCGGTGCGCTGCTGATCCGGGGCCCATGTTGCTTGGAGAAAGTGTGGGTCCCGGCTCTGCGGAGCGTCACTTCGTGCCGCACCGCGTCCGGGACACGGGGCGCCAGCTACTGTGCCTGCTTAATCGTCCACGACACGCTCACCCTCACCGCAAGCGTCTCTTCGCCCTGCGCCACCGGTGCCGAAACCGCCATGCCGGCCGCCATCTTGCTGAATGGCATCGGGCCGGGCGAACCTTCTTCCGAGATGCTGAGCGGCGCGCCGAGCGTGACGCCGGCGGCCTTGGCATAAATCTCGGCCTTGCGGCGGGCGTCGGCCACCGCCTGTTCGCGGGCCTCGTCGAGCAGCTTTGAAGCCTGCGACACCATGAAATTGATGCCGCCGATTTCGTTGGCGCCGGCGCCGACCAGCGTGTCGATCACGTTCGCGACCTTGGTGACGTCGCGCACGCGGATCGTCACGCGATTGCTGGCGCGGTAGCCGACAACGGCCGCCGGACCGGTGCGGTTCGGGGCGCTTTGCGGCTGCAGCGACAGCCGCGAGGTCTGGATATCCTTGGCGTCGATGCCGGCGCCCTTCAGCGCGGCCAGCACCTTGGCCATGGCCGCGTTGTTGGCCTCCGACGCCTCGCGCGCGGTCTTGGCCTCCGAAGCGACGCCGCCATCGACCTCTGCCAGATCCGGCGGCACCGATACCGTGGCTTCGCCGGTGACCGAAATCGCTGCCGGCGGAATGCCCTGCGCCAGTGCGGGCGCTGCGGCCAGCGTGCCCGCGGCGATGGCAACCGCGAGAAGAGTCCGATGCTTCATGAGCCTTACTTCAGCGGCACGTAGACGTTGATCACCAGTTTGTCCTCCGCGGTTTTCAAGGGGTCGGTGATGTATTCCTCGATGAAGGTATCCTTGGCTTCGAGCTTCTTGTCGTCGAGGTGATTGGTGATGGCCTCATAGGTATTGTCCATATTGTCGTAGGAACCGCGATGGACAAACTTCAGCGCCTTGCCCTCGGGCGATTTGCCCATGCTCATGTCCTTGGCCAGACTCTTCGGATCCTGGTCGACCGGCATTTCCGCAAGGTACGTGAAGCCGGTATCGTCGGTGGAGGTATAGACGATCATCGAATTGCCTGTCGGCTTGATGCCCTGCTTGTCGAGCAAGGCCGACAGCGACTTGAACGATTCCATCAACGTGTCGAACGCCGAATCCCAGTTGGCGTTGCCCTTGATGATGACGACCGGCTTCTGCGTCAGGGTGATTTGCTCGCCGAACGGATCCGCGGTCTGAACCGGCGCCGGAGCCGGAGTTTCCGCGGCTGCCGGCGGCGCGGCTGCGGGCGGGGTGGCTGAAGGGCTGGCTGCCGGAGCCGGGGTTGCCGTCGGCGCCGGGGCGGGCGCTGCGGCAGGTGGCGGCGTCGCCGCAGGCTGCGATTGCGCCTGCACGTTGCCCAGACCCAGCGAAATCGCGGCCGGGACCAGCGCGACCATGGCAAGGCGGATGAGGCGGGGGCAATTCATACTTTATTCTCCATGGCCGTATCCTGCGGTCGCGTCCTGGCTCGCGTATCCCGATTGACGCCGGCGAGGACATCGCCATTCTAACACGCGAGGGCTGTAATAGTCCCATGACAGATATTTCATGGGCCTCCGCTGCCAGCAGGGAGCCGACACAGATTTGCCGCACTGGCCAATCCGCCCTCGTTCGCCATATAAGACAGGCACCGATCGGGAAAATTCCATGAGCGCGCTCGCCAATCATGCATTTGCCAAGATGAATGGCATCGGCAACGAGATTGTCGTGGTCGATCTGCGCGACAGGCCCGCCACCGTCACGGCCGAGGAAGCGCGCGCGGTGGCCTCGCCCGCGGGCGTGCATTACGACCAGTTGATGGTGCTGCAGCCGCCGCGCCTGCCCGGTACCGAGGCTTTCATCCGCATCTACAACAATGACGGTTCGGAAGCGGCGGCCTGTGGCAACGGCATGCGCTGCGTGGCGCGCCGGCTGTTCGAGAACAGCGGCCAGACCGCCGCCACCTTCGAGACCAAAGCCGGGCTGTTGAATTGCTGGCAGGGTCCGTCCGGCGATCTCTACACCGTCGACATGGGTCCGCCGAAATTCGGCTGGAAGGATATTCCGCTCGCGGAAGAGTTTCGCGATACCCGCTATATCGAATTGCAGGTCGGGCCGATTGACGCGCCGGTGTTGCATTCGCCCTCCGTGGTCAGCATGGGCAATCCGCATGCGATCTTCTGGGTCGACGACGTCAACGCCTACGATCTCGCCCGCTTCGGGCCGCTGTTGGAAAGCCATCCGATCTTTCCGGAGCGCGCCAATATCACGCTGGCGCATATCGTCGATCGCGACCATATCGCGATCCGCACCTTTGAGCGCGGCGCGGGGCTCACGAAAGCCTGTGGCTCGGCGGCCTGTGCGACCGCCGTGGCGGCGGCGCGGCTGAAGCGCGCCAATCGCATCGTCGGCATTTCGCTGCCCGGCGGCGAACTTTCCATCGAATGGCGTGAGGGCGACGACCATGTGCTGATGACGGGCACCGCGACGTTCGAGTATGAGGGGCGATTCGATCCGGCATTATTTGCCAGCGTCGCCTGAGATGAGCGTTGACGTCGTCACCTTCGGCTGCCGCCTCAATGCGTTCGAATCCGAAGTGATTGCGCGGGAGGCTGAGCGCGCCGGGCTCACCGATACCATCGTCGTCAACAGTTGCGCGGTGACCAACGAAGCCGTGGCGCAGGCGCGGCAATCGATCCGGCGGCTGAAGCGCGAGCGGCCGGAGATGCGGATCGTGGTGACCGGATGCGCGGCGCAGACGCAAGCCCGGATGTTTGCGGAGATGGCGGAAGTCGACCGCGTCGTCGGCAATGACGACAAGATGCGCGGCGAGGCGTGGCGCAATGCGCGCACATCGTTCGACGCTGCGCCGGCATTCGGCATTGCCAGCGATGAAAAGATCGCGGTCGCCGACATCATGGCGGTCAAGGAGATGGCGCCGCATCTCCTGGAGGGATTTCAGAAAGGCCTGCCGCGGGTATTCGTGCAGGTGCAGAATGGCTGCGATCACCGCTGCACGTTCTGCATCATCCCCTATGGCCGCGGCAATTCACGGTCGGTGCCGATGGGCGCGGTGGTCGATCAAGTTCGCGCGCTGGTCGAGCGTGGCCATGCCGAAATCGTGCTGACCGGGGTCGATTTGACCAGCTACGGCGCCGACCTGCCGGGCACGCCGAAACTCGGCCAACTGACAAGACAAATCCTGCGGCACGTGCCCGAACTGAAACGGCTGCGCATCTCATCGATCGATCAGGTCGAGGTCGATCGCGATCTGCTCGACGCGATCGCGGATGATGAACGCCTGATGCCGCACCTGCATCTGTCGCTGCAATCCGGCGACGACCTGATCCTGAAGCGGATGAAGCGGCGGCATTCCCGAAAGCAGGCGATGGAATTCTGCGCGCAGGTGCGCCGATTGCGGCCGGACATCGCGCTCGGCGCCGATATCATCGCGGGTTTTCCGACCGAGACGGGCGAAATGTTCGCGCGTTCGCAGGGGTTGGTGGAAGAATGCGACCTCACCTTCCTGCATGTCTTTCCCTATTCGCCGCGGCCCGGCACGCCGGCGGCGCGGATGCCGCAGGTTTCGGGCGAGGTGATCAAGGAACGCGCCAGGCGCTTGCGCGCGGCGGGCGAGGCCGCGTTGCGACGGCGGCTGGCCTGCGAGGCCGGCGCAACGCGCCAGGTGCTGATCGAGAGCGCCACACAGGGCCGCACCGAGCATTTTATTCCAGTCGCCATCAGCGGCGAGGTGCCCGGCGCGGTGCGGTCACTCACGATCACCGGGAATAACGGCGCGCGATTGACGGTGTGAGAAAGGTGCGTCTCCATCTCAACTCGTCGTCGCCCGGCTTGACCGGGCGATCCAGTATTCCCTGACCTTGCGATTGATCACTAACGCTGTGGAATACTGGGCCACCCGCCTTCGCGGGTGGTGACGACGGTAATTGATGCGAGGTGGTGCCACGCTTTCCAACTCCCTATTCCCCATTCCATCCGCAGGCCCGCAGCCGCTGCTGAAGATGCGCCGGCGCGGGCGCCACGGCGCGAACCGGGTCCTTGTTCCTGGAAATCGGAATCACGATCTCGCGGGAATGCAGATGCAGGCTCGGCTCGCCGAAGCGCGGCCCGTTGCCGTAAATATTGTCGCCGACAATCGGCCAACCCATCGCGGCTGCGTGAACGCGCAATTGATGGGTGCGGCCGGTCACCGGTTCGAGCGCGAGCCAGCTCAGGCCGTTGCTGCGTCCCAGCACTTTCCACTTCGTGACCGCCGTCTGGCCTTCCGGATCGGGCTTCTGCCACCAGCCGCGCTCGGCGTTGAGGCGGCCGAGCGGCATGTCGATCACACCCTCGTCCTCCATTGGGCCGCCTTCGACCACCGCCCAATAGGTCTTGGAAATCCGGCCATGCTTGAACAACAGGCCCAGCGACGCGGTGGCCTTGCGGTGGCGTCCCAGCACGAGACAGCCGGAAGTGTCGCGGTCGAGCCGGTGGGCGAGAACCGGGGGCCGCGGCAGGCCGAATCGCAGCGCATCGAAGGATGCCTCCAGATTGGCGCCGCCCTTGGGTCCGCGATGTACCGGCAGCCCCGCCGGCTTGTCGATCACCAGCATCAATCCGTCGCGATGGAGCACACGCGCCTGAATTTCATCGGCGGTCAACTCGGGAACATCGATGCGCGCGTTGTGACTTTCGCTCATGGCGCGAAACCGCTAACACACCCCCGCCATGAACGACACTCCGGAAACGACAAAGCTGAGCTGGTGGCGGCGGCTGTCCAGCGGCCTGAAGCGCACGTCGAGTTCGCTTGGGACCGCGGTCGCCGATCTCGTCACCAAGCGCAAGCTCGATCGCGCGATGCTCGAGGATATCGAGGATGTGTTGCTGCGCGCCGATCTGGGAACCGAGGTCGCCGCGCGCATCGCCGCCGCGGTCGGCGTCGGCCGTTACGACAAGGCGATCTCGGCCGACGACGTCAAAGCCGTGGTCGCAACCGAAGTCGAGAAAGTCTTGTCATCCGTGGCAAAGCCGCTTGAGATCGATCGGGCGCAAAAGCCGTTCGTCATTCTCGTGGTCGGCGTCAACGGTTCCGGCAAGACCACCACCATCGGCAAGCTTGCGGCCAAACTTGCCGCCGAGGGCCGCAAGGTGATGCTGGCCGCCGGCGACACCTTTCGCGCCGCCGCGATCGAGCAGTTGACGATCTGGGGCGAGCGTACCAAATCGCCGGTGATCGCGGGCGCGCAGGGCTCGGATTCAGCGAGCCTTGCCTTCAATGCCCTCGCCGCGGCGCGGGAAGGAAAGCTCGACGTGCTGCTGGTCGACACCGCAGGCCGCCTGCAGAACAAGGCGGAACTGATGAATGAGCTTGAAAAAATCGTTCGCGTCATCAAGAAGGTCGATGCGTCGGCGCCGCACGCGGTGCTGCTGGTGCTGGATGCCACGGTGGGACAAAATGCGCTGTCGCAAGTCGAGGCGTTTCATCGTACCGCAGGCGTGACGGGCCTGGTGATGACCAAGCTCGACGGTACCGCGCGCGGCGGCATCCTGGTGGCGCTGGCCGAAAAACACAAACTGCCGGTGCATTTTATCGGCGTCGGCGAGGGCATCGACGACCTCGCACCGTTCACCGCGCGGGATTTCGCGCAGGCGATCGCGGGGATTGAATAGGCCTCGATCCTTCGAGATGCGCGCAAGCGCGCGCTCCTCGGGGATGACGGAGAAGCCAAACGGAATGCCGTCATCCTGAGGAGGTGCGAAGCACCGTCTCGAAGGATGGGGATGAGATGAACTGGATGGATCGAATAATGGACAAGACCGCGCCGCATCCGCTGTTCAAGCTTGCGACCGAACTCGGGCCGCTGCTGGTTTTCTTTGTCGCCAACGCCAAGTTCAATTTGTTCGTGGCCACCGGCGCGTTCATGGTGGCGATCATCGCGGCGATGATGGCGTCCTACGTGGTGACGCGGCATGTGCCGATCATGGCGCTGGTCACCGGCGTCATCGTCGTCGTTTTCGGCACGCTGACCCTGGTGCTGCACGATGAAACCTTCATCAAGATCAAGCCGACCATCATCTACGGCCTGTTCGCCGCGATCCTCGGCGGCGGGCTGCTGTTCGGCCGCTCCTTTATCGCGATCATGTTCGACCAGATGTTCAACCTGACACCGCAGGGCTGGCGCATCCTGACCATGCGCTGGGCGCTGTTCTTCTTCGCGCTGGCGATCCTGAACGAAATCATCTGGCGCACCCAGAGCACCGATTTCTGGGTGAACTTCAAGGTGTTCGGTGTGACGCCGCTGGTGATGGCGTTTGCGATCACGCAGATGCCGCTGACCAAGCGCTATCACCTCGAGCCGGCATCGCTGGAAGCGAGCGAGGCGGCGGAGGGTGACGTGTCGAAGGGGTGAACCTCTTCTCCCCACCCGCCGCGCAGCGGGAGAGGTGAAGGAAAAAGGCTCAGACCACCTCTGCCTGGAAATTTTCGTTCCGTCATTCCGGGGCGCGCGATAGCGCGAACCTCAGATGTGCAATTGCACATCGGGGAATCGCGAGATTCCGGGTTCATCGCGGCGCGATGCCCCGGAATGACGATGGTAACTTACGATCCCGCCTTCAGCGCCTTGTCGATCTCGACCTTGAGCACGCTGTCGATGTTGTCGGGCGTGACCGGGCCGACCATCTTGTAGACGATGGTGCCTTCGCGCCCGACCACGAAGGTTTCCGGCACGCCATAGACGCCCCATTCGATCGCGGCGCGGCCGTTGCCGTCGGCGCCGACGGCGCCGAACGGATTGCCGTAGCGGCCGAGAAATCGCCGGGCGTTGTCGGGTGCGTCCTTGTAGTTGATGCCGACGATTTGCAGCCGCTTGTCCTTGCCCAACTCGGTCAGAAGCGGCGCCTCGTCGTGACATGGCACGCACCACGAGGCCCAGATGTTGACCACGCTGACCTTGCCCTTGAACATCGCGGGATCGAGCCCGGGCACCTGCACGCCGTTATTGACCAGGCCGATCACCGGCGGCAGCGCGGTTTGCGGCGCCGGGTGGCCGATCAGGGCCGAGGGAATCCGCGAGGGGTCGCCATCGCCCAGCCGAAGCCAGAACACGGCGGCCAGCGCGCAAAACGCGATCAGCGGCAGCGCCATCAGCCAGGATCGGCGCCGCGGCGATGCATCTGTTGTCGAAGGGTCGCTCATCGGATGTCCACCGCACTGCGCCCGGAGCGCCTGACAATGCCTGCCGCGTCGAGTTCGCGCAGGCGCTCTTTCTGGTGCCGGTAGTCGATCGCGATCCAGGCAATCAGGATCAGTACCACGACTGTGGCCAGAGCATAGGATGTCAGAATGAAGGACGCGTAGGGGCCCAGCGACATCGCGTTCACGCCGAACGCTGGCTGGCTTGCATCATCTGCAAGGCGCGCACCCGGCGGCGCAGGATCTCGTTGCGCATCGCCGCCAGATGCAGCGTCAAAAACAACAGCGAAAACGCCAACGCCATCAGCAATAGCGGAATCAGAAAGGCGCGATCGAGCGAAGGCCCGCCGATCCGCATCACCGACGCCGGCTGATGCAGCGTATTCCACCAGTCCACCGAGAACTTGATGATCGGCAGGTTGATCGCGCCCACCAGGGTCAGGATCGCGGCGGCGCGCGCGGCACGCGAGGGGTCTTCAACCGCGCGCCACAGCGCGATCAGGCCGAGATACATCAGAAACAGGATCAGCACCGAGGTCAGCCGCGCGTCCCATTCCCAATAGGTACCCCACATCGGCCGCCCCCACAGCGAGCCCGTCACCAGCGCGAGAAACGTAAAGGAAGCGCCGATCGGGGCGGCGGTTTTCGCCGCCACGTCGGCCAGCGGATGCCGCCACACCAGCGTGCCCAGTGCTGCGAGGCTCATCACGCCCCAGACGAACATCGACAGCCACGCATTCGGGACGTGGATGAACATGATCTTGACGGTGGCGCCCTGCTGGTAGTCGTCGGGCGCGACAGCCGATTGATAGAGGCCGATCAGCAGCAGCAGGGCGGTCGAGGCCGCAAGCCATGGCAACAGCCGCCCGGTCAGCGTCAGGAACCTGGTCGGGTTGGCGAGGTCGGTCAGCGTCATGGCATCCTGTTAATGGTCGCAGCCGTCGCAGGCAATCAGCATAAAAGCGCTCCGCGAGAGTTGATCGACGTCAAGCTCGGGTCAATCCAGCCCGTGCCGCAGGCTGGCGGCGGCGGCGAACGGGCCGATCACGAAGCTTGCCAGCGACAGCGCGCACAGGATCGAAAACGGTGCTCCGAACGACAGGGGCCCCGATATCGCGGCCTGCGAGGCGGCCACGCCGAAAATCAGCAGCGGGATCGACAGCGGCAGCACCAGCACGGCCAATAACAACCCGCCGCGATGCAGCGTCACCGCCAGTGCCGCGCCGATCATGCCGGTGAAGGTCAGCGCCGGCGTACCCACCAGCAGCGTCAGCGCGACGGCCGACGTCGCGGTTGCATCGAGATTCAGCAACAGCCCCAGCACCGGGGTGGCGATCACCAGCGGCAATCCCGCGGCCAGCCAGTGCGCCAGGGCCTTGGCGGCGCAGGCCAGTTCCAGCGGCGTCCGGCTCATCACGATCAGATCGAGCGAACCATCCTCGTGATCGGCGGTGAACAGCCGGTCGAGCGTGAGCAGGCTTGCGAGCAGCGCGCCGAGCCAGAGTAGCGCCGGCCCCAGCCGCGTCAGAAGTGCAAGATCGGGCCCGACCGCGAACGGCATCAGCACTACCACGGTGAGAAAGAACAGCACGCCGATCAGCGCCCCGCCACCGACGCGCAGCGCGATCTGGATGTCTCTCCGAATCAAGGCGGCGAGGGCGGTCACGAGGGACCCCCAATCCGCAACTCGCGCGCGACTAGTCCCAGCGGCGCGTGGGTTGCGGCGACGATCAAGCCGCCTCGGGCGAGATGGTCACGCATCAGGGCGGCAAACAGGGCCTGCCCGGCGGTGTCGAGGGCATTGGTCGGCTCATCCAGCAGCCAGATCGGCCGCCGTACCGCGAGCAGCCGGGCGATCGAGAGCCGCCGCCGCTGCCCGGCCGACAGATAGGCCGCCGGCAGGTGACCGGCGTGATCCAATCCCACCGCAGCCAGGCTCTCGGCGGCATCGAACGCCGCGCCGCCCAGAAAATCCCGCCAGAAGGCCAGGTTCTCCAGCACGCTCAACGCCGGTTTCAGCGCGTCGCGGTGGCCGAGATAATGGGCCTGTTCGGCAAGCGTGAGTTCAGCCTCGCCGCCATCGAGGTCGACCGATCCGCCTGCCATGGTCAAGAGGCCGGCGATCAACCGCAGCAGCGAGGTCTTGCCGGCGCCATTTGGACCGGTGACGGCCAGCGCCTCGCCCGAGGAGGCCTCGAAATCGAGGCCGGAGAAGATTTCCCGACCACCCCGCACACACCTGACGCCACGCCCCGAGAGCCGCATCTTGTCCCTTCTCAGCCCTCTGGAATCCTATGGGTAGCGCAGCAGAATTTGTGGGTATCGCATCGCTGCAGCACGGTTGCCGGTGTGGCGGTGCTGCTAGAAAGATTCTATAAGCCGGAACTTGATGCAGCACACAATCCGCGGCTGCAAGCCATTCGACCCCGCCCCGCTGACGGTGTTTCGATACCCTTGATACCCTTGCCGGGTATAACGATGAATTGGGATTGCCTCACATGACCTCGCTCGACAGCTTCAAATGCCAGAAGACCCTCAAGGTCGGCGGCAAGACCTACGTGTACTACAGCCTGCCGACCGCCGAGAAGAATGGTCTGGAGGGAATTTCCAAGCTCCCCTATTCCATGAAGGTGCTGCTGGAAAACCTGCTGCGCAACGAGGACGACCGCACCGTCAAGAAGGCCGACATTCTGGCGGTTGCGAAGTGGCTGAAAAAGCGCGCGCTCGAGCACGAAATCGCGTTCCGCCCGGCGCGGGTCCTGATGCAGGATTTCACCGGGGTGCCGGCGGTGGTCGATCTCGCGGCCATGCGCAACGCCATGCAGGCGCTCGGCGGCGACGCGGAAAAAATCAATCCGCTGGTGCCGGTCGATCTCGTGATCGACCATTCGGTGATCGTGAATTTCTTCGGCGACAACAAGGCGTTCGGCAAGAATGTCGTCGAGGAATACAAGCAGAATCAGGAGCGCTACGAATTCCTGAAATGGGGCCAGAAGGCGTTTTCGAATTTCTCCGTGGTGCCGCCCGGCACCGGGATCTGCCATCAGGTCAATCTTGAATACCTCGCCCAGACGGTCTGGACCCGCAAGGAGAAGATGACGGTCGGCAAGAAGAAGGGCACCTTCGAGGTCGCCTATCCGGATTCGCTTGTTGGTACCGACTCGCACACCACCATGGTGAACGGTCTTGCCGTGCTCGGCTGGGGCGTCGGCGGCATCGAGGCGGAAGCCGCGATGCTCGGCCAGCCATTATCGATGCTGCTGCCGGAAGTGGTCGGCTTCAAGCTCAAGGGCCAGCTCAAGGAGGGCGTCACCGCCACCGATCTGGTGCTGACGGTGACGCAGATGCTGCGCAAGCAGGGCGTGGTCGGAAAATTCGTGGAATTTTTCGGCCCCGGTCTCGACTTTCTCTCGGTCGCGGACAAGGCGACCATCGGCAATATGGCGCCGGAATACGGCGCCACCTGCGGTTTCTTCCCGGTCGATGCCGAGACCATCGATTATCTCAAGACCTCGGGCCGCTCCTCGGCGCGTGTCGCGCTGGTGACGGCCTACGCCAAGGCGCAGGGCCTGTTCCGTACCGCAAAGTCGCCCGACCCGGTATTCACGGAAACCCTGACGCTCGATCTTGCCGACGTGGTGCCCTCGATGGCCGGACCGAAGCGCCCCGAGGGCCGGGTTGCGCTGCCCGCGGTCGCGGAGGGTTTTGCCGCGGCGATGGCCAGCGAATACAAGAAGGCCGCCGACGGCTCGACGCGCTATCCGGTCGAGAACCGCAATTTCGACCTCGGCCATGGCGACGTGGTGATCGCGGCGATCACCTCCTGCACCAATACCTCCAATCCGAGCGTGCTGATCGGTGCCGGACTGCTGGCCCGCAACGCCGCCGCCCGGGGCCTGACCGCAAAACCCTGGGTCAAGACCTCGCTGGCGCCGGGCAGCCAGGTGGTCGCGGAATATCTCTCCAACTCCGGGCTGCAGCTTGCGCTCGACAAGGTCGGCTTCAACCTGATCGGCTTCGGCTGCACCACCTGCATCGGCAATTCCGGCCCGCTGCCGGAAGAGATCTCGAAATCGATCAACGACAACGGCATCATCGCCGCCGCGGTGTTGTCGGGTAACCGCAATTTCGAAGGCCGCGTCAGTCCGGACGTGCAGGCCAATTATCTGGCGTCGCCGCCGCTGGTGGTGGCCTATGCGCTGGCCGGAACGGTGACGAAAAATCTCGCCGTGGAGCCGATCGGCATCGGCAAGGACGGCAAGCCGGTCTATTTGAAGGACATCTGGCCGACGACCAAAGAGATCAATGCCCTGATGAAGAAGTACGTGACGTCCGCGATCTTCAAGAAGCGCTACGCCGATGTGTTCAAGGGCGACACCAACTGGCGCAAGATCAAGACGGTGGAGAGCGAAACCTATCGCTGGAACATGAGCTCGACCTACGTCCAGAACCCGCCCTATTTCGAAGGCATGAAGAAAGAGCCGGAGCCGATCGTCGATGTCGTCGATGCCCGCATCCTGGCGATGTTCGGCGACAAGATCACCACCGACCACATCTCTCCGGCCGGTGCGATCAAGCTGACCTCGCCTGCCGGGAAATATCTGTCGGAGCACCAGGTGCGGCCGGCCGACTTCAATCAATACGGCACGCGGCGCGGCAATCATGAAATCATGATGCGCGGCACCTTCGCCAACATCCGCATCAAGAACTTCATGCTGAAAGGCGCCGACGGCAATATTCCCGAGGGCGGCCTGACCAAGCACTGGCCCGACGGCGAACAGATGTCGATCTACGATGCTGCGATGAAGTACCAGGCCGAGCAGGTGCCGCTGGTGGTTTTTGCCGGCGCCGAATACGGCAATGGCTCGTCGCGGGACTGGGCCGCGAAAGGGACGCGGCTGCTCGGCGTCCGCGCCGTGATCTGCCAAAGCTTCGAGCGCATCCATCGCTCCAATCTGGTCGGCATGGGTGTGCTGCCGCTGACCTTCGAGGATGGCGCGTCCTGGCAGTCGATCGGGATGAAGGGCAACGAGACGGTAACCATACGCGGGCTGCAGGGCGATCTGAAGCCGCGCCAGAAGCTGACGGCCGAGATCGTGTCCGGCGACGGTTCGCTGCAGCGCGTTTCGCTGCTGTGCCGCATCGATACGCTCGACGAGCTCGAATATTATCGAAACGGCGGCATTCTGCATTACGTGCTGCGCAAGCTGGCGGCGTAATGGTTAATTGTGATCGGTGGCTCACCGCGAAGTGAGTGGCGAGCCAGGGGGAGGCGGCCTATGAAGGACCGCCTTCCAGCCCCCCTGAAGGCCGGCGCGATCGAGCGCCGCAAGTGGTGGACAATACGGGCGTTTCTCGGGTTTTCAGTATGACAGCGATGATGGCCTATAGTTGTATTTCGCGTTGGTCAGGTGCGCTTGGCGTCTGCGCGATTGTTGCAATCATCCGCCCGGCCCATGCCGACCCGCGCGCGGTGGTGGAGCTGTTCACATCGCAGGGATGCTCGTCATGCCCGCCCGCCGACAAGATCATCGGTGAACTGGCCAAGGATCCGTCGATCATCGCGTTGAGCATGCCGATCGATTACTGGGATTATCTCGGCTGGAGGGATACCTTGGCGGATTCGCGCTTCAGCGCGCGCCAGAAAGCCTATTCCCGGATGCGCGGCGATCGCGACGTCTACACGCCGCAAGCCATCGTCAACGGATCGGCGCACGTGATCGGAAGCGACCGCGCCGGGATCGAAGGCGCCATCGGCGATACCAGAAAGGCTGATAGCGTCATGTCGGTGCCGGTTTCACTGACGCTGGCCGGCAAGCAAATCTCCGTTTCGGTCGGGGCTTCCGGCGAAACTCCCACTGAAGCGCATGGCGAAGTCTGGATCTGTTCGATCTCGAAGTCGGTGCCAATTTCAATCGGGCGCGGCGAGAATAGCGGTCAGGAAGTCACTTACTACAATGTGGTGCGTAATCTGCTCAAGATAGGTGACTGGAACGGCAGTTCCGGCAGCTGGACCGTGCCGCTGGAAAGTATTTCCCACGAGGGCGTCGATGCCGCGGTGGTCTATGTCCAGGATGGCAATCGCGACAAACCGGGCCCGATGCTCGGCGCGGCCTACACGTCGCTTCGCTAGCTTCCAGCACTTGATTATCAACACTGTCATTCAGGGATGCGCCGCCTGGCGCATGCCCGGAATCCGGAACGTATAGGCATGAGATTTCGGGCTAGCGCCAGCGCGCCTCGGAATGACAGCATCCCCAAAAAGAAAAAGGACCAACTTTCGTTGGCCCAGGGTGGGGATAAACTATCCTGCGAACAGGCCCGATCCCGACTGCCCCGGGGGGCTGGGGGCTGAGGAATCCGGGGCCGAAAGGACCGGGCCAACGCAGTGATTGTTTGTCGCAATCCAGAAGGGCGGTCGCTGGGCGGAAGTTGGGCCGTATTATGATTTCAGCTAACGATCTCGTGACGTTGCATTTTTTGCCGGGCAGGGGCCACGGACAATCCGCCGCGCAATAATCTCGGCCGGGCTGTCGGAAGCCCCCTTGCGGTGGCAGCCGGTCGGCGCAATCATGTAGCTAATATGACAGGAGGCGCTCGATGGGTTCGATATCGGAGGAAGCGGATCCAAGCGAGAGCCGCGCAGCGGCGCGCAATGCCGTTGCGAGTCCTTTGCCGGGCCGGGTGACGTTCAATCGTTTCGAGCTCAATCGTATTTTGAATCTGTATGGGCGCATGGTCGCCGATGGCGAGTGGCGCGATTACGCCATCGATTTCTTGCGGGACCGCGCGGTGTTCTCGGTGTTCCGCCGCGCATCCGAGGTGCCGATCTATCGCATCGAAAAAGATCCGCGGCTGGCGCGCAAGCAGGGCATTTACAGTGTGATCTCGGCGAGCGGATTGATCCTGCGCCGCGGCCATGAACTCGATCGCGTGCTGCTGGTGATCGACCGCAAGCTGGCGGTGGTGTAGCGCGACTCTCGCCGGGTTTTTGCTGTCCGATCTGACAATCCTGGCGCCCTGCGCCGATAGGAATCCCGTGAAACGACGCGCATTTCTTGGCTCCGTCCTGGCCACCGCGATTTTGCCCCGGGGCGTTGCCGCGCAAGGCGCACCGAAGGCTGCGCGGATCGGCTGGCTGACCGCGCAACAGGCATCGAGCCTGACGCCGTACCTTGCTGCGATGCGCGCCGGGTTTTCCGAGATTGGCTATGTCGAGGGCCGCAACCTCACGATCGAGTATCGCTACGGCGACGACGTGATCGAGCGCGTGCCGGATCTGGCTGCCGAACTCGTAAAACTTGGCGTCGATCTGCTGGTCGTGCAAGGAGCCGCCGTGTCTGTCATAAGTCAGCTCGGCCTGACCGTGCCCGTCGTCTATGTCTTTAGCGGTGATCCGGTTTCGGCGGGTTTCGCCGACAGTCTTGCCCGGCCTCGCGGCAACATGACCGGGTTGACGTTCATGGCGGCCGAACTGAACGGCAAGCGCCTCGAGATGCTGCACGATATCGTTCCGGATCTGCGGCGCGTCGCCATCGTCGCCAATTCCGAGCATCCCGGGGCACATCTGGAGCAAGCTTATTCCGAGGATGTGGGACGCAGGCTGGGCCTGACCATCCAGTATTTTCCCACTCCGACCTCCGACGAACTCTCGCGCGCCTTTGCCGTGATGTCGGCACAGCCTCCACAGGCGATTTCGGTATTCGCAGACGGCTTCGCTGTTCAAAACCGCAAGAGCATCATCGATTTCGCGATGAACCACGGTGCGCCGGTGGTTTCGGGATGGCGGGTGTTCGCTCAGAGCGGGGCGCTCTGCACCTACGGTCCCCAGCTGGCTGATTCATACCGGCAGCTGGCGGGATATGTCGATCGGATACTGAAGGGCGCGAAACCGGCCGACCTGCCGATCGAACAGCCCACGAAATTCGAGACGGTAATCAACTTGCGAACGGCGAAGACATTGGGTCTCGCCATTCCGCCATTGTTGCTGGTGAGCGCCGACCAGGTAATTGAGTAGAATCCGGGGTCGAGCTAAGGCGCGTCCGCAGGCAGCGTCGAGCCGCCGTCGCCGAGCGCGCGCTGCATCATTACGGTGTCGAGCCAGCGGCCGAATTTGAAGCCGACATCGGGATGGGTCCCGATCATCTGAAATCCGCATTTCGTGTGCACGCCGATCGATCCGGCGTTGGCGGAATCGCCGACCACCGCGATCATCTGGCGATAGCCGCGCCGCTCCGACTCGGCAATCAGCCGTTGCAGCAGTTGCAGGCCGATCCCGCGCCGGTGGATCGCAGGCTGCAGATAGACCGAATTCTCCACCGTGAAGCGGTAGGCCGGCCGCGGCCGGTACGCGCCGGCATAGGCGTATCCGACAACGCGGCCCTCAAGGGCTGCAACCAGATAGGGAAAGCCGCCGTCCATCAATACGCCAAAGCGCCGCGTCATCTCGGGGAGGTCCGGCGGGATCAGTTCGAACGTCGCGGTGCCGTAGCGCACTGCGTGATCGTAGATTTCGGTAATGGCTGGGAGGTCGGCCGCGGCGGCGGGTCTGATTTCGGGAGAGGTCATGGCGCGAAGATTATTTTCGTCCGCGCCAAATGAAAAGCCCCGCCAAGAGAAAAGCCCCGGCCTTACGGCCGGGGCTTGAATTTTCGCTACGGCGAAAGCGTTCAGTCGCGCTGGCCGAGCAGCTGCAGCAGCAGCGTGAACAGGTTGATGAAGTTCAAATACAGCGACAGCGCGCCGGTGATCGCCGCCCGCTCGGCGACGGCACCACCCTGCGAGGCATAGCCGTAGATGTAATCGTTCTTCAGCCGCTGGGTGTCGTAGGCGGTTAGGCCCGCGAAGATCAGCACGCCGATCACCGAGATAAAGAACTGCAGCGGCGAACTGGCCAGGAACAGATTGACAAGGCTCGCGATGATGATGCCGAACAGGCCCATCATCAGGAACGATCCCATCCCGCTCATGTCACGCTTGGTGGTGTAGCCGTAGAGGCTCAGCGCGCCGAAGGTGGCCGCGGTGATGAAGAACACCCGCACGATCGAGGTGTGCGTATACACCAGGAAGATCGACGACAGCGAAATGCCCATCAGGGCCGAGAATACCCAGAACAGCATCTGGGCGGTCGCGGGCTTGAGCCGGTCGATGCCGGCCGAGATCACGAACACCATCGCCAGCGGCGCCAGCATGAACAGCCATTTCAGCGGGCTGACGAACATCGCGTAGCCGAACGGTGTCAGATAGATCTTACCCACCCGGACGGCGTCGCCCGCCGGGTCGGCTGTCACCGCCGCCATATAGACGCCGAGCGCGGCGAGGCCGGTGATGGCCAGGCCAATACTCATGTAATTGTAGATGCGCAGCATGTAGGCGCGCAGACCAGCGTCGACGGTCGCGGCGTCAACGCGCCCGGCGGCCCGGCCGAAAGGAGAAGCATAATTGCGGTCTAGGTCCGACATGGTCGAATTCCCGTTGTTTGTCCGGCGGAGCGCAAGGGGTTTGCGGCGCCAATCGAAGAAATCTATCCCAGATACCGAAATTTGCTGACATTAATTTTGCGTCATCAAACCGGCATCTGATCCCGAGCTGATATGTGGGAAACTAGCACATTCACCGCAAGCTTCCATGCGCGGCTGAATGTCGCTCCGCGGCATGATTCACAGGGCAGGCGCCGGAAAGCGGGACCGGGTTAACCCTGCGTAGCCTGCTTCAATTTATCATAAATTCCGCAGCACTGTGGCCGGCTTCTGGTTCAGGGCCAAAAGGGTGCCGGCGAGCCCCAGCCCCACCGTGACGACCAGCGCCGCCGCCACCACGCCCGCGGCGCTGCCGGCCTGCCAGATGAAGCTCAGCGTCATCAGCCGGGTCACGATCAGCCAGGCCGCCACCGAGCCTGCGATTACGCCGAAAATCGCCGTGGCGAAGCCGATCATCAGGTATTCCAGCGCGTAGGCGCCGAGCAGCCGCGCCCGGGTGGCGCCCAAGGTCTTGAGAATGACCGCGTCGTAGACCCGATGGCGATGGCCGGCGGCGAGCGCCCCGCCCAGCACCAGGATGGCCGAGATCAAGGTGACCGCGCTGGCGCCCCGGATCGCCAGCACCAGGTTGGTGACCACGGTGCCGATGCTTTCAAGCGCCTCGCGAACCCGTACGCTCGTCACCGTCGGGAATGAGTCGGCTACCGATCTGATGATGCGGGCGTCGCCGGCGGGGTCCGGGTTGTTCTCGGTCAGCGTCGCGATATGGCTGTGGGGGGCGCCCTTGAAGGCATTGGGCGAGAACACCAGCACGAAATTGATGCCGAGGCTCTGCCAGTCCACGGTGCGCAAATTGCCGATCGTGGCGGGAATATCGCGGCCGAGCACGTTGACGACGATCTCGTCCCCGATTTTGAGATTGAGCCCGTCGGCGATCTTCTTCTCCATCGAGACCAGCGGCGGGCCGTCATAGTCGGCTCCCCACCATTGGCCCTCGACGATTTTCGAGCCCTTCGGGATTTCGCCGGTATAGGTCAGGCCGCGGTCGCTTTGCAGGACCCATTCGGCGTCGGTCGAGGCCTTGAGGTCTTCCGCCTTGACACCGCGGGCGGAGACGATGCGTCCGCGCAGCATCGGCACGTCCTCGACGGTCGATTGCGGCGCGGTTTGCTTGAGGAATGCTTCGAAGCGGCCGGCGTCGGCGGTGGGAATATCGATGAAATAGAACGACGGCGCGCGGTCCGGCAGTGCTGCCAGGAATTGCCGCCGCAGATTGCCGTCGATCTGGGTGATCGTGACCAGCACCGCCAGGCCGAGGCCCAGCGACATCACCACCGACGGCGTCAGCGCGCCGGGCCGGTAGATGTTGGCGATCGCCAGCCGCAGCATGGTGAAGCGGGTGCGCGGCAGTCGGCGCGCCAGCGCCATCAGGGCGGCGGCGATGCCGCGCAGCAGCGCAAACACCACAACCGAGGATGCGACAAACACCGCCGCGATACGCTTGTCGTAGGCGAGCCCGATCACGACGGCGATCAGTAACGCGACCACCATGGCCATCAATGCGAGATAGCGCCAGCGCGGCCGATGCCACTCGCTCGACACCGCTTCGCGAAACAGCGCCGCCACCGGCACGTCATGCACCCGGCCGAGCGGCCAAAGTCCGAAGGCGAGCGCGGTCAGGAGGCCGTAGACGAACGACAAAGCGAGTTCGTCCGGATGCAGCGCCGGCACTACCGGCAGCGGCAGCAGCTTGCCGAACACCCCGACGATGATGAAGGGCAGTGCCGCGCCGGCGGCCAGCCCGATCAGCGAGCCGATCACGGCGAGCACGACGACTTGTGTCAGATAGATCGTGAAAACATCGCGGCCGGTGGCGCCCAGCGCCTTGAACGCCGCGATGACGTCGCGGCGGCGATCGATATGGCTTTTGACCGCGTTGGCGACGCCGACGCCTCCGACCAGCAGGGCCGCGAGGCCAACCAGCGTGAGAAATTGCGTGAAGCGGCTGATGGTGCGCTCCAGTTGCGGCGAAGCATTGCCGCGGCTGCGAATCTCCCAGCCTGCTTCGGGCAATGCGGCTCTCGCATCATCGGCCAGCGCGGTTGCGGCACGGTCGTCGGCCGCGCTGTCCGGCAGCCTGACCCGATAAATCCAGCGCACCAGGCTGCCGGGCTGCAACAATCCGGTCGCGCGCAAGGCGGCTTCGCTGACCAGGAATCGCGGACCAAAACCAAGCCCGCCGGCCAGTTTGTCCGGCTCGGCGCCGACGACGCTGCGGATTTGAAATGTCGCGCTGCCGATCGTGATGCGGTCGCCGATCTTGAGATCGAGCCGCGCCAGCAAGGTCTGGTCGGCAGCCGCGCCGAACGCGCCGTCGCGCTCCGCCAGCAGGTCGGCGACCGGGATTTTCGGCTCGAGCGTGAGTTCGCCCAGCATTGGATAGGCGGCGTCCACCGCCTTCAGTTCGACCAATGCTATTCGGCCGTCGGCTGCGCGCGCCATGCCGCGCAAGGTCGCCACGACAGATACTTGTCCGCGCGAACGAAGAAACGCGACTTCTTGCGGTCTGGCCTCGCGCTGGATCAACGAGAACGCCAGATCGCCGCCGAGCAGGGTGCGGCCCTCGCGCGCCAGTCCTTCGCTGAGGCTTGCCGCGACCGAACCGACGCCGGCGATCGCCATCACGCCGAGCGCGATACAGCCGATGAAAACGTAAAAACCGCGCAAGCCGCCGCGCAATTCGCGCATGGCATAGCGCAGGGCCAGCGGCGCGGCGTGGCCGCCGGAGGGGGGCGGTTCGGAGGCAATGGCTTCGGAGGCAAGGGTCATGAAGCGGTTTCGCGTTGCGCAACATGCCCATCGATCCGGCCCGAGCGCAGCCGCACCACGCGATCGCAGCGTTGCGCCAGCGCGGTGTCGTGGGTCACCAGCACCAGGGTCATGCCGCGCTCGGCGTGCTTGGTGAACAATAGATCGACGATCTGCTTGCCGGTGGCTTCATCGAGATTGCCGGTGGGCTCGTCGGCGACCAGGATCGCCGGATCGGGCGCGAGCGCCCGGGCCAGCGCGACGCGCTGCTGCTCGCCGCCGGACAATTGGGTGGGGTAGTGATGCAGGCGGTCGCCGAGGCCGACCGATGTCAGTTCCTGCGCCGCGCGTTGCGACGCATCGGGATTGCCGGCGAGTTCCAGCGGCACCGCGACATTTTCCAGTGCCGTCATGGTCGGAATCAGATGGAACAATTGGAATACGATCCCAACCTGGCGGCCGCGAAAGCGCGCCAGGGCGTCCTCGTCCAGGGCATTGAAAGGGGTGCCGTTGACCACCACCTCTCCGCTGTCAGGACGCTCCAATCCCGCCATCACCATCAGCAGAGTGGATTTCCCGGAGCCGGAAGGCCCGATCAAGCCGATCGCTTCACCCGGTGCTACACGCAGGCTGATATCCTTGAGGATATGAACGCGCGCCGCGCCCGCGCCGAGCGAGAGATTGACGTTCGAGATGGAAATGGTGTCCGGCTCAGGGCCGGCCAATGACGAGGGTTCGATGAGACTGTCCATGGCTCGGTCATATGGCACTTTCGTCGCCGGGGTCGAGGGGCGACGCGCGATGTTCATGCACATACTTGTGTTGGCCATCGTTTTCATGACGGCGGGAACAGCCTCGGCGCAAACGTCGGCAACCGGGCCGACAAAACCGATCAAGATGGTTGTACTGGGTGACTCGCTGAGCGCAGGCCTTGGCCTGCCGGCCGCGTCGGCGTTTCCGGTTCGGCTCCAAAAGTCTCTAAAGATCAATGGGATAGATGTCGATATGATCAATGCCGGGGTGTCCGGCGACACCAGCTCCGGCGGCCGCGACCGGCTCGACTGGTCGGTGCCCCCGGGAACCGACGCCGTGATCCTCGAACTCGGCGCCAACGATGCCTTGCGCGGCACCGATCCCAAGGTTACCCGCGCCGCATTGACCGACATTCTGACGCAACTGAAGGCGCGCGGAGTGGCGGTTTTGTTGTGCGGGATGGTTGCGCCGCCGAATTACGGCAGCGACTATGCATCGCGTTTCAATGCGATCTATCCGGATCTTGCGAAATCGTTCGGGGTGCCGTTGTATCCGTTTTTCCTGGAGGGCGTCGCTGCGGACGCCCGCCTCAATCAGGCAGATGGCTTGCATCCGACCGCGGAGGGTGTCGATGTAATCGTTAAGAATATCCTGCCTACCGTGCAGGCATTCGTCGGTGCGATATCCGGGCAACGCAGTTGAAAAACAGGCAGTGATAACCCTAATGCGATGTTTTCCCGGAAGTTGTGTCGTGCTTGAACTGCGGATGCTTCGCACGGTCATACAACTACGGTAAAAATCAGGATCGGTGATTCGTCACCGGATTTTACTTCAGGGCATGATGTTTCCGAAAACCGGTGTCTAATTTTCGGGATCAGGCCCTAGCATCGGGAGTCATGCGATGCCACGTTTGTTCACTGGACTGGAAATTCCGGCCGAGATCGGCCAGACGCTTTCCGATTTGCGCGGCGGCTTGCCGGGCGCGCGCTGGATCGATCCCGAAAATTATCACGTCACCTTGCGCTTCATCGGCGATATCGACGGTGTCGCGGCCAATGAAATCGCCTCGCTGCTGTTCCGGGTCAATCGAAAGCCGTTCGAGGTTGCCCTGCAGGGCCTGTCGAGTTTCGGCGGGCGCAAGCCGCGCGCGGTGGTCGCGTCGATCGCGCCGAGCCGCCCGCTGATCGAGCTGCAGGCCGAGCTGGAGCGGCTGATGCAGCGTTTCGGTCTCGATCCCGAAGGGCGGAAATTCACCCCGCATGTGACACTGGCGCGGCTGCGCGACGCCTCCAACCAGGACGTCGCGGACTATCTGTCGGTGCGCGGATATTTTCCGACCAGGGTGTTCACAGCATCGCGGTTCGTGCTGTTCTCGTCCCGGGCCTCCACCGGCGGCGGGCCTTATGTGGTCGAGGATTCCTACGCGCTGAGCGCGTGAGGGGT